>Ga0209815_1000084_pt1 | contig 66354 bp, 67 predicted proteins | sample CoawatmetaG00DNA_FD_187507 | JGI IMG/M metagenome (GOLD analysis project Ga0209815, IMG submission 187507) | Marine microbial communities from the West Antarctic Peninsula - Coastal water metaG002-DNA (SPAdes) (version 2) | ecosystem: Environmental > Aquatic > Marine > Coastal ...
CTCAGGAATATCTATATACCAGCCTAGCTTCTCAGTGGGCGTCACCGGGTTGCTGCCATCGTCCCACTCAATGGCTGTGTCCGACACCACTCTGGCGCGTAGATCCGTGGCCGGCGCGGTATAGGTGGTGATGGTTTGTTCGAGTAATCGCGAGCGATCAAAGCCATTGGCATTATTAGCGTCACGATCCCAGATCGCGTAAAACGTCTGCTGGCTACTATCAACTAAATCGTTTTTGCCGAGATACTGGCCAGTGCCAAAATAAACCATAAAGCCCTCAGAACTCGGATGGCTTTTGACTTTGAGGTCAGACGTGATTGGCTGGGCAACGCCAGATACTTCGGCAACAAAAAGTGGTTGTGGGCTGCCACTAGAACCGTAGTCAGTACCCCAGCTGTTGACATTACTACTGGAGAGATCAAAGGCCCAGACATTGCCAAATAGGTCGGCTGCATAAACTCGGTCAACAATAAAGTCACCATCCACATCAACAACACTGGTGCCAATAATGCCATTGGGCCGCGACAGACCTTTAGGGTCATCTGCAAACCCCACTTTGGTATCGAGCTTTTTAATAATGCTACCGTCTTCAGCATCGAGAATAAACATCACGCCATTACCCGTGGTGCTGGCATTACCGTCGGCTTCGGTTGAATTGATTCCATTGCCGACAATCACACCCCATTTGCCATTCGCCAGACGCACTAGCGAGGGCTTTGAAAAGCTGTAGCCCAGGTCAGAATCGTCCAGATCGGTGAATTCCCAACGCGCAATCGCCGCAGCATTACTCTCGGTAAAGCCGGCAGGACTGGTAACATCCAGCGCAAAATACCCCTGCCCACCAGTGCCTAAGCCTGAGACTAGCAAGCTGTGCCAGCTTGTATCGTAGTAGACATCATTATTGGTTATTGGCCCATCAACGAAGTTTTTATGGCTGTAGTCTGGCTGAGATAGTTGCCACAGATTATCGAATGTAGACGCCGGTACATAAGCGAGTTTTTCTCTGCCATCTAGGCTGTTAAAGCCGTGCAACATACCATCGTTGGCGCCCACATAAACCATCGATAGGCGGCTTTTATAAGTGGTTTTAAAGGCCGCGTAGCTATCGCCTTCGGTGAAATCAGTGTAGGAAAAATAGAACCGCTCTGGAGGCCCAACATAGGTCGGAACGGAGGCGATAATGTCACCCAACACTGATTTACGGTTACGGAAACTGCCACCATTGCCTTTGGCAATCTCTTGACCCCGGGCGCCGCGAAGATAGTTCAGACGCGCGCTGCCACGATTATTATCCGGCTGTTTTAACGATGCTTTGCGCGCAGACCCGAGCTCTGGTGCCCAGCGAAAGGGTATCGCTGTGCCATCAGCATGGCGGGTAATAATCACTCTATCACCAGGTCTGGTTTTGGATACTCGTCGGTTTAACTCAGGACAAAAGCCGCCGGTTAAACGACAGGCTGCATCCCATGCCGATGGACAGATATTGCCCAGAGCAATGGGGCCACAGTTGGTGCCATCGGAAACCGGCTGAGCAATTAAATTACCAGTCCAGTCATTAGTGGTGAAGCGAGCAAAGAATAGTGCGGTATCAGATGAAATGGTGCCGGAGTTAAGTGCTGCTGTAGCAAATGAACCGGTGCGTTCAAGAACGCTATTAATAACATCGGTAAAGGCTGAGACCAGCTCCTGAGGATTCTGTGCCGAGAGATAGGTGCCACGGGAATTGATCGAGGCGTGCCAGAGATCATCAACTTTCGCCTGATCATTGCCACCATTTGCCGATGGCCAACTCAGGGTGCCGTCGAGCAGGTCATCGTAGTCATCGGGAAAATCTCGCTCGCCAGAGACGCCAAGGCCAATCATAAAGTTGACCATATGCTGCCAATCGGCAGGATCATTAACTGGGTTCCAAAAAATATCGCTGTTGTCGGTGCTGCCGTTACCATCCATATCCGATGACAGATCGCTGACATTGACCGGCACATTATTGGTCGCAGTAGGACGCAGATCTCGATACCAGTAGTGAAAAGCAACATCGCCCAAATAGGTGGAATTATTGTCTTTAAACGGCGCTCGTGGCACATAGTTGGTGACGCCATAGTCATTGGCTAAGATGCTATGAGAGCTGTTGTCAGCATTATTAATTCCAGAGGGAGCACCGCTATTCCACTCACCATCGGTCATCATAATATGGAAATTTTGCCTGCAAGAGCGCTCCACTGAACTGCCATCCGAAGGGTCATCTCGATAGGGTGTGGCACCCTCAAAATATGTTCCCACTTTGTCCATGGCAGTTAACAAGGGCGTACCCCCTTCCGCTGGTAGGCTCAGCAACCAGTTAAAAAAGGTTTCCCGGCGCGTTCCAGAAAATGGCTGCACGCCGGTCAATGTATTATTGTTGATACGCTGATAACCAACGCGAATATTCGAATTAAAGTGTGAAAAAGCAAGGGATGCAGCGGTCTTGGTGACATAGACACGTTTGCGATAATAGGAGTACCAGTTAGCAAAATTAGCCCGCTCATCGGCGCTGCCGGTAACACCGGTGCCAGTGGTGGCACTGACTACGACCTTGGTATAACAGTCATCATCGCTCACTGTTCCGTTACAGTTATTTAACGTGCTATCGAACAGATAGTAATAAGCGGGCTCTGATGTTGAGCTAGCATAGCGGTCATAGAAGCCATCAGAATAATTTGACGACCCGCAATGGGTTTGATTGATACCGCCCCAGCTTGGTCTATAGCTAGTCGACAGATTTTTAGTACAGCTACCACTGCCGCTTTTGTTAAACCCATCGTCCCAGGCTGTGGTAAATGACGAATTACCCAAACTGACACCGTCTTCATCTACTGGCGGATCGTAAATAATTTCAGGGTCATAATAAATTTTATTAAACGTCGCAGACTTGGCCCTTCTTCTCGAAGGGTAATCGCCAACACTGGTAGGCATAAACGACCAGGCCATACTGCCCGAGTCATCCATGGTTAAAACAATATTCGGATTGACGCCGGCAAGTGTGAAGAGCGGTGTGTCACTCAGTTCAAACTGCTCCGCCATAGCCTGCCAGCTGATACTTAACATGCTTATCAACAGAAGGAGCTGGAGAAAAAATCCCTTGCCTCTAGATTCTCTTTTCATCAATCACATGCCTCAATTATTGTGCTTTTCCAATGTTGTTTGCAGAACCGAACGCGCGCCTTCTGAGCGACCATTACCTAGCGCCGATACGCGGTAATAAAACACACCTGTGAGCGTCGCCAAGGTATCCGGATCATTATCCGAGGGTTCAAAACCAGACTCTTCGATAACATATCTCGGCATCGCGTAAAGATCGTCAAACAGGCTGGTGCCACTACCCGAGCTGCTGCCATAAGCCAGCCCACTACTCGACCAGTCAAAACTCGATGAGCCGATCTCATCAGAGACCGAACCAGTCTGCCAAATACCGCTGGCACCATCGGCAGTGGACTCGATTAAATCCGGTTGAAATAAAAACCACTGGGCGGCATCAATCAGTGCTGATTCGGCGGCCTGAAATGCTCTGGTATGCTCCCACTCATTGGATGCCATGCGCTCCTCCATGGCGGTTCCACGCATCGAAGAGATACCCAACATCGACAGGACCAACATATAAATCATCACCGAGATAAGCACCGCGCCCTTTTGCTGGGAAATCATATTTGGCCTTTTTTCCTTTTTTGAACCTTGTCTTTTTCTCATTTAATTAATCCGATTGCGCAGCGCGGCATAGCTCCAAAAAGCTTTTCGCAGCCGCATATCATTTCCGCGGTTGGCTTCAGCGCCGTCGAAAACAAATGGTCTGGATTCACTGGCAATGCCATTTGCCGAGCGCAGTAATAATCCAACACGGACACCGATTACAGATTCCCATTCGCCAACCGCGCTAGCATTGATATAGGTATCTGGCTGTTGATCACCATCCGTATCTTCGGCGAGCATAAACTGAATATTCTCAACACCCTGCGTCAGCAGCGAGACGCTATTGCTGTTCAATGAATATTGATAGAGCCCCGGCTCACCAGCGCCATCCTGAGCAATAAAATAGGTGTGAGCATCAAAAGAAAGAATCTGTGCGTCAGCCTGGTAGGCCTTGGAAAGGCGATTGTCTGAATTGCTGCTGTTGGCATGAGCAATGGTGACTGTAGAGCCATTAGAGACCGATGTGGCGCGAAACAAATCAGCGCTGGAACAATCAGAAATTAAGATTAAGTCGTTGGCCACCAAGCCATCAGGATTAGACGTAATTTGAATATTGGCATTATCTGAAGCCATATTTCCGGTCAAGGAAGTGCCGCCGCCGCGAGTAGACTGAAGAGTAATCACATCAGTGCCGGCAACCCGTGTCAGAGCAGTGGGGTTAGTCCAGCCGGTGCCATTCTCATAGACGGTCAAGCCATCCGTAAAACTAGTGAACGTCGGCGGAGAATTGGCAATGATATTCGGTGTAATGTCTTCCATACTGCGACAGCCAGCGTAGCCTGACATGCGAATATCATAGAGCAGTAAATCCGTAGCATGGCGGCCATTTTCCTGAACCCGTGCCATCTGCTCATTAACCGTAAACATCTGTTTGCTGCCGCCGTAGACGTAAATCATTGCGGCCAACAAAATAAACTGAATCGCCATGGCGACCAGTAATTCGACCATGCTTAGACCGGTCTGGTACGCAGCTGCTTTCTTTAACTTGTGATGGCGCATTATTGCAACCTCACAGCGAGAGTGAACTGCTGGGTAGCGCCACCGGACAGCCCGCGGCTATCATCCCACTGCACTACTAAACTACAGATCTGAGTTGCTGAGACACAGGCCACTGAGCCCACACCAGAGGGCAGTATTGTCGCAAGATCAGCTCGCCATTGAGTCAGGTCAGTCACTTCGAGGCCACCTACTGTTGGCGGGGTGGCGTTGAGGGTTAAGTCATAATCGCCGCTTAAAGCAGCACTTGAATTAGCTCTCAACTGATCAACCATGGCGTTCGACACTACTGCAGCCTGGCTGCGCAAATAGGCACTATGGGTATTGGACACGGCGGTAAGCTGCATTTTCATTACACTAAACAGCCCGATCACCGAGATCAAAATGGCAATCAGCACTTCAATCATGCTCAGCCCAGACTGGTGACCGTCAAGGCGTTTCAAATTTGTTCTCTTCATTAGCTGCAATCTCCATGACTGACCGCTGCCCGACCACTGGGCTGAAGCGAAATAATTCGTGAGTCAATAGCGTCACAGTCACCAGGCTCGAGGGTGAACACAAAAGAGGCATTGCCGGGAGAGAGGGCTCCGCGAGCAGAGAATTCCATATAGGTATCACTGGGAGAGTTGGTGGCAACGATCGCCAGAGAGCCATCGCCATTCAGAGCTTCCCACTGCATTAAAATATCTGCAGGATCATCAAAGTCTGAATCGTTATTGGTGTCGGCGACCAGGTTCCAACCGCCGCTCCAGTCGCTGCCGGCCAACGACACCAAGCGCACGTCAGCACCGCGTTTGATCGCCTCACTGCGCGCCATATTAAAGCTATAGAGGAGATCGTTGGCTTGAGAAGTGACCCGATTATTGTCGATAAATGTGACATAGGAGGGCACGCCAACGGCGAGAAGAATCGCGGCGATAGACACCGTGACCATTAGTTCTAATAGTGTGAAACCTTTTTCCCTGGTGGCACTAAGCTGTGCATTCATTGATCTAAGTCCTACATCCGTTGTAAGAGCAGCAGCGTTTCTCGGTCGCGAGCTGTATGTCACATATTGAGTCTCATCCCGAGACAAAAGTTGCCGCGATAATAACAACTGTTTAAGAGTATAGACGTGATGCTATTCACAACCACCTCGGGTTTAGTCGGTTTTTCCTAAAAAATGGCCTGGTGACAGTCCGGTGATACGAGGTTTCTGCGTTTCGAACGCGCTGGCGCTAGCTTCACTCAGTGCTAAAAAATATTTACACCCAATACATATAGGAGTTGGGCTACTTTTAACAAAGATAAACGACACCAACTTAAAGGAAGATTATTATCGTGGGATTAAAAAATCACTTCGAGATGATGGCTCAGTACAACCAGCGAATGAATTCACAGCTGTTCTCGAAGGCCATGGAGTTGGAACGTTTTGAACTAGAAAGAAATATGGGCGCATTTTTTGATTCCGTCATAGGGACGCTAAATCACATCTTTATCGGAGACATTCTGTGGCTGTCGAGATTTAAGAGTCACTCAGATAAATACACAGCCTTATTATCCCTCGAGCAGTACCCAGCACCAAACGCATTAAATGACATACTTTTCACTGACATCAATGATCTTTGGAAGTCCAGAATAGAGCTGGATGAAACAATTATAAAATGGCTATCTGAGACGGGTGAAAGTGACTTTCAGAAAGATTTTTTGTATGGAAACACTAAAGGTTTAGAGTTTCGGAAGAATTTCGGCGAAGTTGTATCCCACTTTTTTAATCATCAAACTCATCATCGAGGCCAAGTGAGTACATTACTAAAGCAGCTTGGAAAAGATATTGGGGTTACTGACCTTATAGTAGATATTCCCGACAGTCAGAGAAGCACCTGAGTACGGCCTTCTAACCAACACCCTGCTCATCAGATAACAGCCCAATCTCATCTTCCGGCTCATCCAGATCCGACACTGTACCCGAGCCCAGTAACACACCAATCCAGCGCGTCTCTTCCTGATTTTCCAGGGCAATCTTAATCATGATGGTCAGGGGGATCGACAGCAGCATGCCCACGGGACCCAGCACCCAGCCCCAAAGCACTAAGGAAACAAAGACCACCAGTGGTGAGAGATTCAAACCCTTACCCATCCAGCGCGGCTCGACGGCATTGCCCATCACCAGATTAACGACCACAAATCCGGCCAGGGTTAAGCCTGCGGAGAACAGCCCCAACTGGACAGTTGCCAACAGTACCGCTGGCACGGCAGCGATAAACGAGCCCACGGTGGGAACAAAGTTAAGTAAAAAGGCCAACAGAGCCCAGAGCACGGGATAGTCCACGCCCAAAATGGTCAGCCAGATAAAGATCAGTAGACCGGTGATCAGACTGATACCGGTTTTAATCGCTAAGTAGCTGTGCACGCTTTCTGAAAAGCGGTTGAGCCATTCCTCTGAAACATCCTTGCCCCGGGCCAAGCGCAGCTTCTCGCCGAAACCAACATTCTCTGTGAGGATAAAAATTACTGTCAGCAGGATCATTACGGCATTGGTCATTACGCTGCCAAATGAGGCCAATGTACTACCGGCAAAGGACATCACCACACTGGGATCAAAGCTGTCCTGCCACTGCTGAGGGGCTATCTCTATACCCTGCAAGCTCAGCCAGGACTGCATGCTGACACTCAAGGCGGATAATTTTTCCGTATATAGGGGAATGTCTTGACGAAAGTTTTCCACTGAGGACCCAATCACGGCGGTGAGCAATAGGCCCACGAGCATGATCAATACCACAATCATCAGGATCGCTATGGCGCTGGGAATATTGCGGTGTTTCAGCCAGCTGAGCAGCGGCGAGACAATCATGGCGATAAACACAGCCAATAGAAAAGGCACCAGCAGCTCGCCAGCCATTTTGAGGCCGGTGACTACCACTACAAAGGCCGCGGCAATAACCAAAAACCGTGCGATGGGCGAGGTTTTGTCAATCATGGTGATGCTCCGTATCTGGCAATAATTCGTTATTAATGCGCGTTAATATGGCACTCAATTCACTGCGGCCCGCTGAGGAAAAGTGCACTCGCCCCTCGCGCAGGCTCATTTCGCGCTCGGCTAACATAGCACATTGCAGGCGTATCTCATCAAGGTCGGGATTATGCCGGATCGTCATGCCAATAAACACATCCCAGTCGGCTTCGGTGGCCTGCCCTTCGAGCACGGATTCAAGCAAGACTTTGACGTTAATCGGTTCAACCCTATAGAGCGGCAGGCCTATATAGCGAAACACCAGCAGTGCAGTCAGGATAAGCGCGAAGGAGAGTATCAGGGTGATGATAAAGTTCATGACCCCAGCTTAAGCAAGACTTAGGCAAAGAACAATAATTTGATCGCCATAAGCAGAGTAACAGTGGTGATAATCGGCTGCACAAAACCGCTGCCGCGTGTCATAACCAGATTGGAACCCAGGCGTGCGCCAATCATTTGGGCGATAGACATGGCGATTGCCAAGCCCCACAACACATGGCCACCGGCAATAAATATCAGCGCTGAGGTGCCATTGACCACCAAGATCATCAGCTTGGTTTCAGCGGTGGCGGTAACCAGATTGCGCGCCACCAACCAGACTAGCAAGAAAGGAAATATTGATCCCATCGCCGGGCCAAAGAAGCCACCGTAAAAACCCATCCCCAGTCCCGCGGTGCAGGCAAACCAGGCCTGACTGATTTTAGGCTGTAGATTGGCCGCGGACACTTTTGGCATCAATAAGAAGTAGACGGCAATGGCTATTAATAGAAATGGGATTAGCCTTAAAAGAATCTCACTGTCGAGCTGCTGCACTGCCAAAGTGCCGATCACTGAGCCGATAAAACCCATGAGTAAAACAGGCAGTAGAGGCTTGATGTCTATATGGCCGTTGCGAAAGAAATTCCACGCTGAGGACAGTGTGCCGATGGAACTCTGTACTTTATTAGTGGCTAGAGCATTGAGCGGTGGCAACCCTGCCCAGAGTAGCGCCGGCAGTGTGAGGATGCCGCCAGAGCCGGCAATCGATGAGATCAGGCCGGCAAAAAAAGCGACGCCAACCAAGCTGGCTTGAGTAACAGTTGATAAGTCCATTTAACAAAACCTTTTAAAAAAAGCTTTTTAAAACAAGCCTCTCTGACATAAGCTAAGGTCGAAAGCTAAGGTCTAAAGCTAAGGTCTAAAGCTAAGGTCTAAAATTGATCCGGGTACTTGCCTTCGTAGCGGCTGTAAAATTCCTGCAGCGTGGCAATATCGGCATCGTGATCGCCGGTGGGCTCAAACATCTGATCGAGCACTATGCGCTTGTTGGGGAAATCTAAGCCGATCAGAAAAATCTTACAATCGATGGCGTCGGCAATGCGCAAAAACCCGGTTTTCCATGTCGTAACTTTTTTACGGGTTCCTTCAGGGGCCAAGCCGATAACAATGCCCTTATCCTTTGCCACTAAGCGAGCGACGCTATCCACTATGGATTCAGGTTGACCGCGATTAACCGGAATGCCACCAAGCCATTCCATAAACCAGCTCACGCCGGGTATGAAAATGGTGTGTTTGCCGAGCCAGCGCAGCTTGATATTGATAGCCAGTATCGTCGCCATGGCATAGACGAAGTCCCAGTTGGAGGTATGCGGTGCGCCAATAATCAGTAACCGCTCGTGATTGGGAATTTCACCCTCCACACGCCAGCCAAATACACGCAACACTGTCCGTCCAAACCACATAGCAAAGGCCGAGCGATTGGCGCGCAGATGCACGGGGGTCATATCCTGACTTACAGTTACTTTTTTAACACTCATCCTGACCTCTCTTAGCTCTTATTATTTTTGTAGGCGGAGCTGTTAGTGCTCTCTTGTAGAGCGAAATGCAATTTCTGGGTAACGCTCTTCAGTCAGAGACAGGTTGACTCTGGTGGGCGCCAAGTAGGTTAGATGGCCACCCCCGTCCACTGCCAGGTTATCCTGGGTTTTATTCTTAAATGACTCAAGTTGTTTGTTATCGTCGCACTCAGTCCAGCGCGCGGAATGCACATTAACCGCTTCATAGATCGCTTCCACACCGTACTCTTCACGCAATCTATAGGCCACAACTTCAAACTGCAGCTGGCCGACAGCACCAACAATAATATCGTTGTTACGGAAAGGGAAAAACACCTGAGTGCTACCCTCTTCAGAAAGCTGGCGAATACCATTCTGCAGCTGCTTGGCTCTGAGTGGATCTTTTAGGCGAATACGCTTAAACAGTTCAGGGGCAAAATGCGGAATACCACTAAATTTCAGATCTTCGCCCTCAGTAAAGGCATCACCAATTTGAATCGAACCATGATTGTGCAGGCCGATAATATCCCCAGCATGAGCCTCTTCGAGAGAGACTCGCTCGCCCGCTTTAAAGCTAAAGGCATCGGCAATGCGCACAGTCTTGCCAGTGCGCACATGTTTCATCTTCATGCCTTTGTTGTAGGTGCCGGAACAGATGCGTAAAAAGGCAATACGGTCACGGTGTTTGGGGTCCATATTGGCCTGAATCTTAAACACAAAGCCGCTGAAAGCACTCTCTTCGGCAACCACTTCACGCTTGTCCGTAGCTCGGGGCTGGGGCATCGGCGCCCAGCGCACGAAGTCATTGAGCATCTCACGGACGCCAAAGTTACCCAGGGCAGTGCCAAAAAATACTGGGGTCATGCGGCCAGCGAGAAAATCATCCATATTAAAAATATTGGTCGCACCCTTAACCAGCTCCAGCTCTTCGAGCACATCATCGGCATAATCACCCAAGGCTTCGCGAGCTTCAGGGGAATCCAGACCTTTGATTTGAATATCGTCTGCCAGCGTGTGGCCCTTGCCCTGAACATAGACATGGATGGTATCGGTGTAGAGGTTGTAGACGCCGCGAAAGCCGCGGCCCATGCCAATTGGCCAGTTAATCGGTGCAGCTCTAATTTTTAGAACGCTCTCGATCTCATCCAACAGCTCGATGGGCTCGCGAATCTCGCGGTCCATTTTGTTAACAAAGGCAAAGATTGGCGTATCGCGCAGTCGGCAGACATCCATTAATTTAATCGTTCGAGCTTCCACGCCCTTGGCGCCGTCGATCACCATCAGAGATGAATCCACCGCTGTCAGCGTGCGATAGGTATCTTCAGAGAAATCTTCGTGGCCCGGCGTATCCAACAGATTGACCATGCAATCACGGTAGGGAAACTGCATTACTGAGGAGGTTACTGAAATTCCACGCTCTTTCTCCATGGCCATCCAATCGGATGTGGCATGGCGATCGCTCTTGCGGCCCTTAACCGTGCCCGCTACCTGAATCAAATTGCCGAGCAGCAGGAGCTTTTCGGTGATCGTGGTCTTGCCGGCATCCGGGTGAGAGATAATAGCAAACGTGCGTCTCTTATTGATTTTATTGGCCAAACTGCTATCACCCATACCACTTAAATCCTTATTTTTACCCATTACCGGGTTACTTTGTTGTAGCTATTGGAAGCGTATCCAAATGCTGTCCGATTTTTTCAATCACGCCACTGCTAAGTGCTAGATTGTTTTTTTCCTTCTGCCATATCTCGTGAAAGCGAGAGACCGTCTCTTCAGCTGTATCCAATACCAGCTTTTCTGGCAACCGTGCCTTTGCCGCCAAATGGGACAATTCATCCATGGTGAAGTCAGCAAAATTCTTGCTCCTGCTGACTTTCAACGCGGCGTTCTTATCCGCGATATAGGGAATTGTTGAAACAAAATCATAGGCTGGCGCAATAGAGGCCGAGCGCTTATCGTTATAGATGAGCGACCAATTCTTCAAATGCATATCCGCATTGCCTATGAGCGTGTTAAATACCAACCTGCGGATAAACTCTGCTATATCACCTTCCTGCCCCTCTATTCCTATTACCTCTGCAATATTGCGCATACTGGCTTTCTTGTATTTGTCGTTCGGGTAGACACCAAATACTTGCGCAAAATCTTCAATATGAACAGAGCCACCGCCGTCTACTCGATCAAACCGCTTGATCGCAAAAGCACTATGCCCAAACTGCCCGATCCCGTCAGGAATGTTTTCAATATTCCCAATATTAAGTAATTGTGTTTCGGGAACATCCATACCCATTTTTCTTGCCAGCTCCATCATGGAAAACTCATTCTCTGGCACGCCACCAAACTTACTAGAGGGTAGTTTTACAATCCACGACCCGCCCATACCTGTGGCAGGAATCGTCAATCCACCCAAGGCATGCTGAACGGCGGAGAATTTTAGCTGAACTCCCGCCAAAGAAAAACGCATCGCACCGTCGTTAGACTCGTTATCTCCGTCAACTGACTCACTAACACCCGGAGGAAGCTCTTCTCCATCAGCAGGTTTGATAGTCACCGCCCCAGTTAAATCTTGACCCAACACCCAGAGCAAGAAGAACTCGCGCTCAGGATTCACACTGGCCCTCTCAGCCAAATACCTGCGCATTTCATCTTCCGGCAAAAGGTTTGAGAAGAAGGGTAGGAGCTTTGTTTGTGTGGGCTTAAAGTCCGTGATCAACTCACCAAGAGAGTCTTTGAAACCGAGACTTAGTGTTGAGCGGTCAGCATTCTCAATATAATCTTGCGCTAATGCAAACAGAGAGCGGTCACTGCCAACATTGGTAATCGTGCCCACCAGCTCATCATAGAGAAAGACATTGAGGGTTGATACATTACTACTCATCGTCACCCCCATCTAGGCTATATGCAGGCACAGATGCCTTAGTGTATTTAACAGGGTTGCTATGTGCCAGAGAGTTTCGAAGAGAACCCATTTGACGAACCGCTTTCTTCATCGCCTCTTGAACAGCGACACTAGGTTCCACTGCTTCACGCAATGGGTTCTCTAGGCTTTTTTTCATCGCCTCTTCAATAGCGCGTCTCGATGATGAAATCGCCTTTAACACTGAATTGTCGAGCTTAAAGCTATCGATATCCGCGACGGCTTTCCTTAACGTCTCCAAATCACTGTTTGCGATGGAAGGGATTTGATCTATCGCCGCTATCGCCTTCTTATATTGATCTATTTCTTTTTGAATCATCTTTTGTATATTTGCCACATCAGCGCTCGTGCTAATGCGCACGATAGATTTCACCGCGGGAACTGTTTTCTTGGGAACAAGTTCAAGCTCTAAATCCAAAGCACGCGCCAAAGCGACTAGACTAGACACTCGCAAATCAACCGCCCCACTTTCTATCTTGGATATATGGCTTTGGGGTACACCAGACTTGGCGCTTAACTCTCTTTGGCTAAGCCCCTTCCTCCGGCGAGCCTCGCGTAGGCTTTTGAGTGTCTGGTCGTTTAAATACGTCATTTCGATCTACTTTTCTATATCAAACATAACTACATGATATACATTAACATATCAAATTACAAAATAACCTCAATATTTGATAAGTAAAAGCATATCAATAATTAATTATGATCTACTTTAACTGATCATAATATCTGTATTCAGGAGGTATGCTAATCTCCCGACAAATATTACTGCAGTGGAATGAGCCTGTTCCGATGATTTTTCCAATCATCAAGTAGCTAATCGAAATAGCCTCAGTGAAGATGCTACGACCTGGCAATCTTTCGGCATTCAGCGTCCCGGCGCTTTTCTTGCACCATGGTCCACGCGTCTATGCCTTCTCTACTTAGATTTAATGATCTGCAGATCTGCAGCCCCTCCTTTGATTCACGTCTAGCCTGGAAATGCTCGATATCCTAACTACTGTTAGCTATAGGAATTATTCTTATAACAACTTGGAGGCTAACAAGATGACGACAGTTCTCGCGCAATCCCAAACCGACATAGATGAAATAGACAATTTGCTTAAAAAGAAGCTCCCAGCCTATCGCAAAGCATACAGCGACAGGACTAGCTGGCTTATGGCCTGTATTGCAGAGCTCTCTTACCTTCGCTTTAATCCCCTGTTCCCAGATGAGCCGCAGAAAGACTATTTTCTGAAGGCTATCAAAAAACTTACCGATCAGAACAAGCAGTCGGCGCTAACAAAACTGATCGACCTTGTCGGCTATGACCATAAAAAAGAAGCCATGGATTTGGCAGTCAATTTGACATTGCTCAGCCTCAAGCTGGCAGAGACCTTTGACAGTAAGGGCACTCAAGCCATTATCGTGGCCAATAGCGATTTTGCAGTCCTCGCTTTTAGAGGGACCGAAGCCAGCAGCATTAGAGATATAAAAGCCGATGCCCGTGCCATAGCCGTAGCCTGCCCCAGTGGTGGCAATATCCACTCGGGATTTAACGATGCCTACAATGAGGTCGCGCTCGATATTCAGAACCGACTCGATAAGGATGACCTCAAAGACCTACCTCTCTATATCACCGGGCATAGCCTCGGCGGCGCATTGGCCACAGTCGCCGCGAAAGAAATGACTCACCCTCTCGGTGGCATTGCTGCCTGCTATACCTTCGGATCACCCAGAGTTGGCGATGAACTCTGGATAGCTAATATCAAAGCACCCATCTATCGACTGGTTAATGCCGCAGACTGCGTCACCATGCTGCCACCTGGAGATGAAACCATTACGGTACTCGGCTGGTTAGCTCAGTGGCTTCCCTACATTGGCAAGCCGACCCGCGCCTTTTTGCTCAACAAAGTTAACGGATACTTGCATGCTGGCAACATGCGCTACATGACCAACTGTGCCACAGCAGACTACAGCAGTGTCGAGCTGCTCTATTCGGTGAGCCTGTTCTATCGCATTAAGGGGCTCGTGACTAAAAAATTACCATGGCTCAAACTTCTCAAAGACCACTCGATAAAAACCTACCGCAAAAAATTATTAGTGATTGCATCGAGACGCAATGCGTAACACTTAGTACTAATAAAAACGTCCACAACAGATAACCGCGTTATTCACTCAAGGAATGAGAAATCACCCATGCACCCATTTAAAAAAATCCGTCAACTTAGCCTTATAACGATCAGCCTATTAATGATGGCCTGTGTCTCCATCCCGCCTGAGGCACCCGAACTGTCCGCACAGCTCGGCAATCGAATCTCAGCCATTGAACAATCTAATCTGACACTGCTACATCGTTATTTCGATCGCAAAAAGCAGGATATTGACGACTTCATTCAAAATGAATGGGTGCCAGAATTTGCCAATCAGTTTTTTGTAGAGCCGGCGATTGCCAATGTATGGGATCAGATCGTGGCCAGCGGCAATAAGCAGGACCGGCTTAAGTTTATTCTTAAAACCAGCCCCAAACTGCAGCAGAAAATCAATCAAAAACGCGTGGAATTAATTCAGCCTTTAGAGGTATTGGAACAACGCATAGAAACCAAGCTGACCGCCGAGTACGCCCAAGCAAAGGCGATTAACAACAGTATTACAGGCTTTTTACTCTCAGCCTCGAAGGTGGTAGAAAATCGTGATCGTTACCTTGAAATGGTCGGGGTTAGCAGTGATGAGATAACTCAATTTATCGACACGACAGACGTCATCGTCGGCGATCTCCTAAAAACGTCACAGAATGTTGAAGGTAAAGTCGCTAAGGGCGAAAAGTACCTGCGGAAAATCAATGAACTGCGCGACTCCATATAAAGCTCTTTAAAACAGAGCTCTTTAATAAGAAGCTATTCAACACAAAGCTATCCAGCACAAAGCTATTCAACAAAAAGCTATTCAACAAAAACACATACCGCAAGGAAGAACAAAATGGCTATAGATTGGGATCAATTCGACATAGATGTAGAGCAGGCCGCTGAGCGCAGCGCCCACGCAACCGACCAGATACTGGCATCAAAGGTCTCTTCCCTCACCAGCATGACCGACTCAGAGGTCAAAGAACTTTTACCTGCCCCCGCGGATGTAAAGGCCTTGGGCAAGCTGTTAAAAGTGGTGCAGTCAGCGACGGACAGAAATACCAAAATAAACCAGATTGTTAATAATGCAGAGGAGTTTGCGGGCGTGGTTTTAGCCCTAACCAAAAAACTTATCTAACCGCAGAGCACCTGAATGTAACTCATCCAGCCGCCCCTATAGCCCGTATATGGGCGGTCTTTGCATGAATAATATTTGTCGATCCGATGCGCTTGCCGTATGGTCTCGGCATTAGCGCAACCAACGCATTCAGGAGCGATCAATGAAATATCAGGGCCAGACCGACTACGACCACCAAGGGCCTTCGCCCCGTCGTGGTGTGTTGCTGTGTAATTTGGGTACGCCGGATGCACCCAAAACGGCTGAGTTACGTCGTTATCTGAAAGAATTTTTAAGTGATCCCCGGGTTGTAGAAGTACCACGACTGCTGTGGTGGATGATTCTCAACCTGATTATTCTGCGTATTCGCCCAAGTCGTTCAGCGAAGCTCTATGCCAGTGTCTGGTCCGAAGGCGGCTCACCGTTGATGGTGCACTGCAAAGCTCAGACCGCTGGGGTAAAGAAAATTCTCGATGAAAAATTTAATGACGATGTGCCTGTAGCCCTGGGCATGAGTTATGGAAACCCCTCTATGGAGTCGGCAATCGCCGAACTGACCGCACAAAATGTCCGCAACATTACTGTGCTACCCCTCTACCCACAGTATTCAGGCGCGACTATAGGCTCTACCTTTGATGCAGTGGCTAAGGTTTTCACCAAAACACGCTGGGTGCCTGAGCTGCATTTTATTGGCGGTTATCAGCAGTCTGAGGCTTATATAGATGCGTTGTGCGAGACTATCCGCAAGCAGTTTGATGAGCACGGTGAGCCGGATAAATTGGTGTTTTCCTATCATGGTACGCCACAGAGTTATTTGAAAAAGGGCGATCCGTACCACTGCTTATGTCACCAGACGACACGACTGGTACGCGAGCGTATGGGGTTGGACGAACACAAGATTATGACCACATTCCAGTCGCGCTTTGGTCGTGAGCCCTGGTTGCAGCCCTATACTGATAAGACTATGGAAGCGTTGCCTGACCAAGGTATTAAGCATGTGGCAGTGATTTGCCCGGGCTTTTCATCTGACTGCTTGGAGACCATTGAAGAGATTAATATGGAAGCCCGCGAGCTGTTTGTTGAGGCTGGGGGTGAGACGTTTCACTACATTCCCTGCTTGAATGATAATCCGGCGCATATTGAGGCGCTGGCTGAGGTGGTTAGTAAGTACCTTTAAGATGGCTCACAGAATGTTTGTCAGCCTGAGCGCAGTCGAGGGGCCCGCTGCAGGCTGATTGAGATCCTTCGGCTACGCTCAGGATGACAAGATAAAAACACTCAGGGTGACAAAATAAAAGCACTCAGGGTGACAAGACAAAAGCACTAGGGACGCCGAAGTTAGGGCCCTAGTCATGACCGACAATCGGCTCAGAACTAAAAGGTGCCTTGCAACCAACCCTGCAAAACATCCCCACATGAACCCGCCACAGTGACCGTTGCAATCTCATCAGCACGGGTTTTACCGTCGTTAATAATCACAATGGGTTTGCTCTGCTTACTCGCCCAAAGACAAAACCGGTAACCGGAAAAAGCCACCAGCGATGACCCCACAACCACTAGCCCATGGGCATCCTGCATCTGCTGCTCCGCCTCAGCCACTCGTGGGGCCGGCACCGAGTCACCAAAAAACACCGCATCCGGTTTTAAGATACCGCCACAGTTTTCACAGTCCGGCACTTGCATCTCTGAGTGATCGAGATTGTCCACATCGGCATCACCGTCCGGTGCTATGGCGCCGGCGAGTTTGGCAAAATCAGGATTATTCGATTCCAGCCAAGTTTGCAACGGTGCCCGGGGCAACCGCAGATTACAGCTAATACAAGAAACACTGTCGACACGACTATGAAGGTCGATAACCTTTTGACTACCAGCGCGCTGATGCAGGCCATCGACATTCTGTGTCACCAGACAGGAAACCACCCCCACTTTCTCTAAACCGACCAAAGCATGATGCGCCCCATTGGGTTGAGCGTCGCTCATAAACCGCCAGCCCACCAAATTGCGCGCCCAAAAGCGCTGCCGGGCCTGGTGGTTGCCAACAAATTCTTGATGGGTCACCGGCGGTTTGCGCTGCCACTCGCCACGGCGATTGCGGTAGGTGGGCACCCCAGATTCGGCGCTGACACCAGCGCCAGTAAGCACTAACCAGTGCGGTTGAGAGTTGAGTAATCTGATGGCAGTTTGCAATGGTTCACCTTGGCGCTGCGCCTATTTAGGAGAGGGTTCGGCGACGGTTTAAAGTCAGGCATTATTTATACGCTATACGTATAATGGCGACTTTAGATTGTAATGACTCTAGCCAAGTAAACCTTATGAATATTAAAGCTTATATGCAAACCCTAGGCAGTCAGGCTCGAGATGCCTCTCGAATCATTGCTGCGGCGAATACTGCATTGAAAAATAGTGCCCTTCTGGCGATTGCCGAAGCTCTTAGCCATGGCCGTGAAAAATTGCTGGCAGCCAATGCCGTGGATATGCAAAACGGCAGTGCCAATGGTCTAGACGCAGCTCTGCTCGATCGTCTGGAGCTTAACTCTGAACGTATCGACGCTATGATCGAAGGTTTGCACCAGGTTGCCAAACTCCCCGACCCTATAGGTGAAGTCACTGATCTACAGGATCGTCCCAGCGGAATTAAACTCGGCAAGATGCGCGTTCCACTGGGTGTGGTGGGCATTATTTATGAATCCCGCCCTAACGTCACCATCGACGCAGCGAGTCTTTGCTTGAAATCCGGCAATGCGACCATCTTGCGCGGCGGCAGTGAAGCGATTCAATCGAACCAAGCAATTGCTGCCTGCATCACTCAGGGATTGCTCGAAGTCGGTTTGCCCGAGGCCGTGGTTCAGGTGGTCAATACCACTGACCGTGCAGCTGTGGGTGAGCTGATCACCATGACCGAATTTGTCGATGTGATTGTCCCCCGGGGCGGCAAAAGTCTGATCGAACGGATCAGTGCTGATGCCCGTGTGCCAGTGATCAAACATCTGGATGGCAACTGCCATGTCTATATTGACGATCATGCCGATTTGCAAAAAGCCGTGGCCATTGCCCTGAATGCCAAAACCCATAGGTACGGTGTCTGCAATGCTATGGAGTCCTTATTAGTAGCCGAATCGGTGGCCGATAAAGTGCTGCCTGAATTGGCTGCCCTCTACGCAGAAAAAGACGTTGAATTACGCGGCTGTGATAAGACTCGCGAGATTATTGCTTCTGCCATTGCCGCCAGCGAGGAAGATTGGAGTCAGGAGTATTTGGCACCTATTTTGTCGATCAAAGTGGTTGCCGGTCTAGACGAGGCTATAGAGCATATCAATAGCTACAGCTCCCAACACACTGAAGCCATTGTCACTGAAGACCAAGAGAGAGCTAATCGCTTTATCCGTCAGGTGGATTCAAGCTCGGTGATGGTCAATGCCTCAACGCGCTTTGCCGATGGTTTTGAATATGGTCTCGGCGCCGAGATCGGTATCTCCACCGACAAGATCCACGCCCGCGGGCCTGTGGGTCTTGAAGGTCTGACCAGTCAGAAGTGGGTGGTCTATGGCGACGGACAGATTCGTCAATAATATGTCTGTTGCCCTCTTTGGCGGTACTTTCAACCCGGTGCATCTCGGCCATCTGCGCATTGCCGTAGAGCTTGCCGAGCTGCTCGAAGTGGACAGCCTGCGCATGATTCCCTGTTCGCTGCCACCCCACCGTGAAGCCCTAAGCGTCTCGGCGGACCAGCGATTGGCCATGTTACAAACCGCGGTGGCCGACTATCCGCAACTGGTTGCCGATGATATTGAGCTGCAGCGTGGTGGTGCCACTTACACCATAGATACACTGCGTCAAATCAGACAGCAGATAGGCAACGACATACCGCTGTATTTCTGTATTGGCATCGATGTGCTGATCACTTTAGAAAGCTGGCAAGAATGGCAACAGCTTGGGGATTACTGTCACTTAGTGATCTCGCCACGACCAGATTATGCGCTGCCGAGCTCCGGCGCACTGGCTGATTGGATAAAACAGCACCGCTGCGACGATTTACCGCAACTAAAACAGTGCAGCGCTGGTAAACTGTACTTTTGTGACACCACTAGGCTGGCAATCTCATCGACGGTAATCCGCGATAAGATCAAGCGCGGCGATGCGATTGACTTCCTGACACCGGCAGCCGTCGTTAACTACATTCATAAACACGATTTATACGAGTAATTTTTTCACTATGACCCAATCATTAAAAGACGTTGTTATCGCCGCGCTGGAAGAAGTTAAAGCGCAAAACATTATTGCCCTGGACGTTCGTGAACTCACCGGAGTGATGGACCACATGATCGTCGCCAGCGGTAATTCCAACCGTCAGGTAAAGTCTCTGGCCAGCAATGTTGCCGTCGAAGGTAAAAAAGCCGGCTTCAGCATTATCGGGGTTGAGGGTGACGATACCTCCGAGTGGATTCTGGTCGACTTCGGCGATGTGATTGTTCACGTTATGCTGCCTGCCACACGCGCCTTTTACGATCTTGAGCGACTCTGGTCAATGCGCCCTGGCGATGCCCAAGACGATCCAGAAAACGAACGCCACCTGCTCGGCGATATCGACTAGGCACCCTGACCGACGATGAAACTAAAGCTTCTAGCAGTGGGTACTCGCATGCCCAGCTGGGTTGAAACTGGCTGCACCGAATACGGTAAGCGTATGCCCCCAGAGCTGCGCATCGAAACCATTGAAATAGCACTGGGTGCTCGGGGCAAAAACCAGCCCGCCAGCAAAGCCATAGAAAAAGAGAGCCAGGCCTTATTAAAAGTTATTGGCGATCAGGATTTTGTCGTTGCTCTAGACGTGCTCGGTCGCTCAATGAGTACCGAAAAACTGGCGGCCAATTTGGCTGACTGGCAGATGAATGGTCGCGATATCTGCCTGCTGATCGGCGGCCCAGATGGCCTCTCGAGTGAATGTCTGGCTCGCGCCAATATGCGCTGGTCACTGTCGGACTTAACCATGCCCCATCCACTGGTGCGCATTGTGTTAATGGAACAGCTCTATCGGGCTTGGACTATAAACGCCAATCACCCTTATCATCGCAGCTAGCAACCATGGATTTACGGTGACAAAATAATATGATGCATGATGGGGCTTTTTCAGATCCGGCACGGGAGCGAGAACTATTCGCCCGCCGACTGTTTTTCGGCACTCTAGCAACGCTCATACTATCTATAGTGCTAAGCCTGCGATACTTTGATCTGCAAATTTCCCGCTACGAAGATTTTGCCACCCAATCCAATAATAACCGGGTTTTGGTTCGGCCGCTGCCACCTCCGCGGGGTTTGATCTACGATCGTAACGGCGAACTGATCGCCGACAATCGCCCCAGTTATGACTTGACCATAGTGCCTGAGCACAGCGACGATATTGATCAATTGCTCAGTGAACTGGGTAAGCTGATTGCCATTTCCGAACGTGACATCCAGCGTTTCCGCAAAAAACTATCCCGCCGACGTCCTTTCGAACAGACCACATTACATGTCAACCTGAGTGAGGCGGAACGGGCCATATTAGCCGTTAATGGCCATCGTCTGGGCGGTGCCGAAACCTCTGCTCGCTTGATTCGTCACTACCCTCATCGAGATCTATATGCCCATGCGATAGGCTATGTAGGACGTATCAATGAGCGGGAAAGCCAAACCATTGAAAGCGTAAAATACAGCGGCACCGATTCCATCGGCAAAGTGGGTCTGGAAAAATTCTATGAGACACAGCTGCTTGGCACTGTCGGCAGCGAGCAAGTAGAGACCAATGCGCGGGGTCGCGCCATGCGCATACTGGAGCAGACCGCTGCCCTGGCCGGTGATAATCTAACCCTGTATCTGGACTCTGACCTGCAGCGCACAGCCTTCGATGCTTTTAACGGTGAACGCGGCGCACTGGTGGCAATTGAAGTTGAGACCGGTGGCATCCTTGCCATGGTCAGCACACCCAGTTATGACCCAAACCTATTCGTTACAGGCATTAGCCAAAAGAACTACGATAGCCTGCTCTATTCCAATGATCGGCCACTTTTTGATCGCTCCATTCGCGGGCAGTACCCGCCGGGTTCAACAATTAAGCCAATGTTTGGGCTCATCGCGCTGCAACATAATATTGTCACCCCCAGCTACCAAATTAACGACAATGGTTATTTCTATTTCAAAGGTATTGAACGTCCCTGGCGGGATCACAACTTTGCTCGTGGCGGTCACGGCGATGGCGTCAATTTATCAAAAGCGATTATCGAGTCCTGCAATATTTATTTCTATGGATTAGGCGTTAAAACAGGCATAGATCTACTTTCAGAATACGGCTCACAGTTTGGCCTCGGAGCCAGAACCGGTATTGATATGCCTGGAGAAAGACCCGGCATCATGCCCAATAGAGCCTGGAAAAAAGGAGCTCATGGGCAGAGCTGGTTTAATGGCGACACCATTAACACCAGTATCGGTCAGGGGTTTATGCTCACCACTCCACTACAATTGGCGGTCATGTCTGCGCGTATTGCCAGCCGTGGCGATGTGCGCACACCGCGCTTGGTCAAATCCATAAATGGTATAGATCAACCTGCCCCGCAAGCCGCCGCTAATATAGATATCAGTGCCAAGCACTGGGACTATATGCACAGAGCCATGCAAGATGTTGTGCACAGTAGCCGCGGCACCGCGAGAAGTATCAACAAAGGGTTGAACTACAAAATCGCTGGAAAAACAGGTACCGCCCAGGCCATCAGTATTGATGCCGAAGAAAAATATGACAGCAGCAAGCTGAATAAGAACCAATGGGACCACGCGCTATTTGTCGCCTTTGCACCAGTAAAGAATCCAAAGATCGCCATCGGCTTAATTGTTGAGAATGGTGAACATGGGGGCTCGTCTGCAGCACCTATTGCACGGGCAGTATTTGACGCTTACATGGAATCTCAAGAATCCGTCACGCTGGTAACCAAGTGATGAAAAGGTGATAAGCCATGCATAGAAATGATTTTGTTCGCCAGCTTAACAATCCCGGAGGGGATCGACGACCGTCGCGGGTGCTGCATATCGACATTCCCCTGCTGCTGCTATTGCTGGCCCTATGTGGCATAGGCCTGACGGTGCTTTATAGCGCCAGCGGTCAAAGTATCTTCTACGTAAAACGCCAGGCCACCTTTATGCTGGTGGGCCTTGTTGCGATGCTGGTTATGGCTCAGTTTAAACCGCGCTTTTGGGAGCGCGGATCAATGCTGATTTATATCGGCGGCCTGTTATCCCTGGTTGCGGTATTGTTTTTTGGCGTTGGCGCAAAGGGCGCACAGCGCTGGTTGGATCTGGGTTTTACCCGCTTTCAACCCTCTGAGTTAATGAAAATTGCTGTTCCCATGATGGTTTCAGCCTATCTTAGTAAACGCTATATGCCACCAGCATTTAAGCATGTCTTCGTTGCCACCATGGCTACCCTGCTACCGGTTTTTCTGGTCGCCAAGCAACCGGATCTGGGCACCTCGTTGATTATTTTTTCGTCGGGCTTTTTTGCTATTTTCCTCGCAGGACTGCGTAAGCGCTACTTGGTCGCCACAGTTCTTCTGGCCTTGGCAGCCATTCCGACACTCTGGTTTTACGTCCTCCTGGACTATCAAAAACAGCGTGTGCTGACACTGTTAAATCCAGGGGAAGACAAACTCGGCGCCGGCTGGAATATTATTCAATCGACCACTGCCATTGGCTCTGGTGGCTGGAGTGGCAAAGGCTGGACTCAGGGCACTCAGTCACAGCTCAATTTTCTTCCCGAGAGTCACACTGACTTTATTATTGCCGTGCTGGCGGAGGAGTTTGGTTTAATTGGCGTGCTCAGCCTGTTACTGGTCTATCTATTACTGATAGGCCGCTGCATGGTCATAGCGCTGCAAGCTCAAACTCTCTTTAGCCGGCTGGTGGCAGGAACCCTAAGCCTGACCTTTTTTGTCTATATCTTTGTCAATATGGGCATGGTCTCCGGCATTTTGCCTGTGGTTGGCGCACCGCTGCCATTTATTAGCTACGGCGGTTCAGCAATTGTGACTCTGTTCAGTGGATTTGGTATTCTGATGGCCATTAGCACTGAGCAAAAACGGATTTAGGAATAACCTTTGAAAAAATATCTCGCAACAGCACTACTCTCTCTCGCCGGGCTAACTATATTGCCTCTGGCCAGCCTCAGTCACGCAGACTATTCGACCCATCCAGAGGCCGCCGAATTTATCGATCTTATGGTTGAAAAGCATGAGTTTGCCCGAGAAGACATTGTCAGCTGGTTGAGCGTTGCCAAACATCAAGAATCCATAGTCAAAGCCATGAGCCGCCCAGCGGAGAAGGTCAAACCCTGGCACGAGTACCGCAAGCACTTTATCTCTGATCGACGTATTAATGGAGGGGTGAAATTTTGGCAAGAGCATAAGGAAACTCTGGAGCAGGCGGAGCGTGATTTTGGCGTAGACCCTGCGATTATTGTCAGTATTATCGGCGTCGAAACCAATTACGGCAGCAATACAGGCAGCTACAAAGTGGTTGATGCACTGACCACCCTAGCCTTTGACTATTATACCTATACCAACAAGCGGGAATCGCGAAAGCGCTTCTTTACCGCCGAGCTGGAAAACCTCTTTTTACTCTCCCGCGAGCAAAACCAGAATCCCGTTGAACTCACTGGGTCCTATGCTGGCGCTATGGGCTGGGGACAGTTTATGCCGAGCAGCTATCGCGCCTACGCGGTGGACTTCGATGGCGATCAGTTTGCCGATATCTGGAACAACCCCACAGATGCCATTGGTAGCGTCGCCAGCTACTTCTCCGCACATCACTGGAGGCAGGGCGAAACTGTTGCAGTGCGCGCCAATATCAATAGTGATCCAGCGGAAGATGCGCTCAACAAACTCCATCGTCCAAAACTCTCACTGGCAGAGCTCGGCGTTCAGGGTTACAGCATTATCGAGCAGCTGCCACCTGAGACTAAAGCCTTGCCCATGCGCTTTAGCGCCAAGTATGGCAACGAATACTGGCTTGGCATGCACAATTTCTATGTGATCAGCCGCTACAACCCACGCACTAAATACGCCATGGCGGTCTACCAATTGAGTGAATTAATTCGTCAAGAAAAATGCGCAGTGACAGATGCTTGCTCGCAGCTATAATTTTTCAATTCAGTCTCGACGCCTAGCTATCTCGCTGATCGCTCTGGTTCTCGGCGCCTGCACCACAACCCCCGGGGTGGAAAAAGATGGCGCTGGCAAGCGTATCGACACCACTGTTATACCCAACGCGACCCCCAAGTCAGAACCGATTACCAATGCCGGCAATAAAAGCCCCTACACAGTGTTTGGCAAAACCTACTGGGTGCTGCCTTCCAGTAACGGTTATAAAGAGACTGGCATCGCCTCCTGGTATGGCACCAAGTTTCACGGCCGGCTGACCTCCAATGGTGAGGTTTACAATATGTACGGCATGACGGCAGCTCACAAAACCTTGCCAATCCCCTCCTATGCCCGCGTCACTAACGTTGAAAATGGCAGTTCTGTGGTGGTTAGAATTAATGACCGAGGTCCCTTTCACGGGGCGCGCCTAATTGATCTGTCCTATGTAGCGGCAATGAAACTGGGTTATGCCGATAAGGGCACGGCCAATGTTTTAATTGAGGTAATAGATACAGAGGTCCATCCACAGACTCTAGCTAACCCGCCTTTGATCGTTCAGGCTGCGCTTAAAGCCGCAGCCAAACCTAGTGCCACAGTGATACCCAGCAAACCCGTCGCGACTGCTGGCACGGGTAACTATCTGCAGGTGGGTGCCTTTAGGGATATGGCTCTAGCCAACGAAATGCAAGGCAAGATCCGCGGTCTCACCTCAAAGCCCATAGTCGTGCGCAATCAGGACAATCTATTCAAATTATGGATTGGTCCTATAGCTGACAATATGGAACTGCTAACGATTAAAGCGATGCTCAAAAAGACTGTAAATCTGTCAGCGTTTTCTGTATCCCCTTAAACCGGCTGCAACATCTAGGCATAGCTAGCTCAATAGCCCAGCGACTAAAATTAGCCCTTAAACATACTGCAAGGGGGGCACAGCAGCGACTGAGGTGTTAAGCTTACGGCTCTGCTAATTTTTTAAACCACGGTCTTATTATGCTGAAAAAATACCTTGTCTCTTTTGCTGCTATTATCCTGAGCTTGCAAGGTCTGTCTGCGGTGCAGGCACAACAACTGATTCCCGCGCCACCCGAGTTGGCGGCCAAAGCCTATATTCTTATCGATGCCAACACCGGTCATATTCTGGTTGAGAATAACGCCGATACGCCACTGCCGCCTGCCAGTCTAGTCAAGATGATGACCACCTATATTGTCTCTAATGAGATTGCTGCTGGACGCATGAGCAAAGAAGAATTGGTGCTGATCAGTGACAATGCCTGGGAGAAAGGCGGCGCCAAGACTGATGGCTCAACAATGTTTTTAAACCCCCGCACCAGAGTCTCGGTGAGCGATTTAATGCGCGGCGTGATCATTCAATCCGGTAACGATGCCTCTATTGCCCTGGCTGAGCATATCAGTGGCGATGAAGTTGCCTTTGCCGACGTAATGAATCATCAGGCCTCGCTGCTTGGCATGGACTCCACCCAATACTTTAATGCTACCGGCCTGCCCTATGAAGGCATGGTGTCCACGGCACGTGATCTCTCGTTACTGGCCCGCGCCATTATTCAGGACCATCCCGAGCACTACAGCATCTACTCAGAAAAGTATTTTAAGTACAACAATATCAACCAGCCCAACAGAAACCGTCTGCTGTGGCGCGATAGCAGTGTCGATGGCCTAAAAACCGGACATACCAATGCCGCTGGATACTGTTTAGTATCCTCCGCCAAGCGTCGCGATATGCGTCTGATTTCAGTTGTGATGGGTACCGATAGCGAGAAAGCTAGAGCCCGAGAAACGCAGAAACTGCTCTCCTACGGCTTTCGTCACTACGACACCAAGACTATTTATTCCACTGGCGACATCATCAAAGAGAATGCCAAAGTCTGGTACGGCGAAGACGAATTTCTCAACCTAACCATCGCCGAAAATGTCACTCTGACCTTACCTCGGGGAGCACAGAAAAATCTCAGTGCCAATATTTTGGTCGACGAACAAATTAAAGCACCGATTACTGCCGGCCAAGAACTTGGCCGTCTGCAGGTCTCCCTGAACGACGAGATATTAATCGATACAGCTCTGGTTGCAGAAAAAGATGTGGCTGAATCCGGCCTGTTTTCGCGCTTCGTCGATTGGGTTCTGCTGTTTATTACTCAGCTAATGTCTTAGGTGAATTGAGTGTCTGATCTAACTAAAACAACTAATACGGCTAATGTTACGAGGGCAACCGAGGACAGCGCCCCACTGATCGAATTTCCCTGTGATTATCCAATCAAGGTTTTGGGATCAGCGGTTCCAGAACTGCATCAGCATGTGCTGCAGGTGATGGATACCCATGCTCCGGGTTTTGATCGCAGTAAGATAGCGATTCGCGACAGTAGCAAGGGCAAGTGGCAGGCGATTACAGTAATTATTAAGGCCACTGGCAAGCCACAGCTGGAAGAGATTTTTGCCGATCTAAAAACTAGTTCACGGGTCAAGATGGTGCTCTGATAATGAGCAGCGAAACACCTCTAATAGTTCGCCACCTCGGTTTACAAGACTACAGCACTGTTTTTGAGGCTATGAAAGCCTTCAATGAGCAGCGCGATGCCAGCACTGCGGATGAGATCTGGCTGCTTGAACACCATCCAGTGTTCACCCAGGGTCAGGCCGGTAAAGAGGAATATATTCTACTGCCCGGTGATATTCCGGTAGTCAAAAGTGACCGCGGCGGCCATGTTACCTATCATGGTCCAGGTCAAATAACAGCCTATGTGCTGGTAGATTTAAAACGCTTGAAGATCGGCGTACGAGATCTGGTGACTCTTATTGAGCAGTCTCTGGTGCAAACATTGGCACACTGGCATATTAGTGCAGCACCGCGCAGAGACGCACCGGGAGTCTATGTGGATAATGGCGACAAGATTGCCTCACTGGGCCTGCGAATTCGCAAGGGCTGCAGTTACCACGGCTTAAATTTTAACGTCAGCATGGACTTATCCCCCTGGCAACGTATTAACCCCTGTGGCCTTGGCGTGGCGATGACTCAACTCGCCGACCTGGTCGATGAGCCACCGACTATAGAGCAGGTTATGGACAAATTAGCCGACTCTTTAAGTACAGGTCTTGGCTATACTGCGTATCTACAGGGTGACTCTGAAACTCTGTTAAATGAACTTATATAAAGGCTTGTTATGACTCAAGAAACCGTCACACCACCACAGCGTACCCGTCGCCTACAACAGGGTGAAAAACTGCGCAGTGCTGACAAAGTGGAACGAATTCCAGTCAAGGTGATTCCGACAGTTGATGTTCAGCGCAAGCCCGAGTGGATGCGCATACGTCTCACTGCCTCCCCTAAAGTTCAGACTATCAAGAATATTCTGCGCAAACATAAAATGGCCACAGTCTGTGAAGAGGCTGCCTGCCCCAACCTGCATGAATGTTTTAGCAATGGCACTGCCACCTTTATGATTATGGGTGAGATCTGTACCAGACGTTGTCCATTCTGTGATGTTGGCCATGGCAAGCCTAACCCGCTGGACGCTAATGAGCCGAGAAATTTAGCTCTCGCGATTAACGAGATGGGCATCAATTACGTGGTGATTACATCAGTTGACCGGGATGATCTCCGCGACGGTGGTGCCCAGCATTTTGCCGACTGTATTCGCGAAGCCAAGGTGCTCACGCCAGAACTGCAGGTTGAGATTTTAGTACCTGACTTTCGTGGCCGTATGGCACCGGCCCTGGAGATTCTCACGGCGACGCCGCCGGACGTCTTCAACCACAATCTGGAAACTGTGCCGCGCCTCTATCGCGAAGCGCGCCCAGGGGCCAACTACGAATGGTCACTCAAGCTGCTAAAAGATTATAAAGCGCTGAACCCGAACGTACCTACCAAGTCCGGCTTAATGGTTGGCCTAGGTGAGACTAAAGAAGAGCTATTGCGCACCCTCGATGATCTGCGTGCCCATGATGTGGACATGCTTACCGTGGGTCAGTATCTGCAGCCCTCAGTCAGTCACCTGCCCGTGGACCGCTTTGTCCATCCAGATGAGTTTGCTGAGTACACTGCCTATGCGGAGAGTATTGGCTTTAAACAGGCTGCCTGCGGGCCACTGGTGCGCTCAAGCTACCATGCTGACAAACAGGCTCGCGGCGAAGACATTACTTAGCATTTTCAATCACCTCAGTTACAGCCTGAGATTGGCACCACGGCATTAGGCTGTAAGGGTTTTTAGATAAGGCAAAGGATTGTTACTGGTGTTGCGAGGTTTGTAACTTAGACGTCTAACGTTGGCTTTGGCTTTAACTTTGAATGAGGCTCAATGAAATTTGAGCCTCGGAGAAAAAATCCAGCAGCGAACAACTACTTCTTGTCGCTGGTCCAAACTTCACGGACTGCTTCACCAAAATCATCATAGATAACTTTCTTGGCAACCTTCGGCGTCTTGCTGACTTTTTTCGGTACAGGTTTGGTTTTCTTCTTTTTGCGGCTATCTAAGGCTGAAACAACATCATTGATGTAAGTTCGAGTCTGTCGCGGCTGGCTGCTGACAAATACAGACTTGGCGCGCGGCTTATCCGCAGGCTCGCCAGTTTCACCACGATTATGCTGTTTAATTTCACCACCACGAGAGAGAAATTCTTCAGTCTTGCGCTGAATATCATCACGAGTCTTGTTTTTACTTTCACGATCTACCACAGAAGAAGTCACCCTTTTTTCAATCTGCTAGTTTACCAGTGTCGTCCCTGCTTGCCCACCAAATCATCTGCCTAATCAAAAAGATCTAGCTGCTGTGCGCGCCCGGGTTCGCCCGCATCAATAAAGCGCACGCCCAAACCCATCAGCCGCACTGGGCGAGCACCGCGCTGCCAGGCCTCATCAAAAAGGCTTTCAAAGCTCTCCAGAGGCAAGCTGTCGGTAGCTGCCCGCTCTAGCGTGGTACTGGTGAAGTCATTAAACTTAATCTTCAAAAACTGCTTGGTGACTATGTAATCGCTGTCCACCTGGCGCAACCGACTGCGTAGCTCCAGCAGCAGCTCAGGTAACTTCAATATACAGGCCGGCTGGTCCGCTAGGTCCCCAGAGTAGGTTCGCTCAACGCTAAGAGACTTGCGTCTGCTGTTGGCATTCACCGGCCGGTTATCTATGCCTCTGCAAAGATCGTGGAGGCGCTTGCCAAAGACGCCAAATTTATCCACTAAGTCCAACAATTCAAAGGCCTGTAAATCACCGCAGGTTTTAACCCCGAGGCGCGACAGTTTTTCATTGGTGACTTTACCAACACCATTGATACGCTTTACCTCAAGCTGCTGCACAAAAGCTGCAATATTTTGCGGTGTAATCACATACTGACCATCAGGCTTATTAAGGTCACTGGCGACCTTGGCGAGAAATTTGTTTGATGCAACGCCAGCGGAGGCGGTAACCCCCACCTCCTCGGCTATGGTGCGGCGGATTTCCTCGGCAATCAGAGTAGCGCTGCCACTACACTGGGTGCAATCGGTGACATCCAAAAAGGCTTCATCTAGGGAGAGGGGCTCGACCTTGTCCGTGTAGCGATAGAAAATCTGCCGAATTTTCATCGACGCTTCGCGGTACTTGGCCATGGTGCCGGGAACCACCACTAGGTCTGGGCAGAGCTTTAGCGCCTGGCCTGTGGGCATGGCTGATCTAACACCGTATTCCCGGGCTTTGTAATTGCAGGTGGCAACTACACCGCGACGATCTGACTTACCGCCAACGGCGATTGGGTAGTGGCGTAGAGAGGGGTCGTCGCGCATTTCCACCGCGGCGTAAAAACAGTCGCAATCACAGTGAATAATTTTTCTTGTTGCGCTACCCGGTTCCATCAAATGGCCTTTAATAAAGACACCGCTCTTAAAAAGTCTTGTATTGGAGCTTAATTGAGCAGATACCAAGGGCGTTAGGATACTAGATACGGATGCAGGAACCAACTGATAACTGGTGTTATATCCAGTACTCAGTTGGTTGCTAAATAGTTAGGGAGCTAGGCAGCGTCGCTATCAAACTCATTGTTGCCCACCCGGACACCAAAACGCTTGGAGATAATTTCGGGCAACAACAGCATGGCTGGGGTTAGCAATAAGGTCAGAATAGTGGAGAGCAGCAGACCATTGACTATGGCGCTGGCCAAAGGCTGCCACCATGTAGAAACCATACCACCGGCTTCAAAAGTGCGATTAATAATATCGACACTGTAGCCATTGGCAAGAGGTAACAGGCCAACCACAGTGGTAACAGTGGTCAACATCACCGGGCGAAAGCGCGACTTAGCGGCAGAATAAACGGCCTCCGCTGCGCTCAAGCTGGTGTTACTGCGACGTAAAAAGTTATAGCTATCGATCAGTACAATGTTGTTATTAACCACAATGCCGGCCAGCGCAACTATGCCAACGCCGGTCAGAATGGTGCTAAATATCGCCTGAGAAATCAGCAAACCAAGCATAACACCGGCCGTGGACATAACCACTGAAAACAGAATCAGGAATGCTTGATAGAAGCTGTTGAACTGCATTACCAGCATAATCAACATCAACGACATGGCCAGAGAGAATGCCACACCGAGGAACGCAGCTGAATCAGCCTGCTCTTCATTGGCGCCACGGAAGACCACCTTGATCGACTCATCTATATTCTGGGTTTCCAACCAGGCCGCTATAGCAGTGGTCTGATTATTCGATAGATAGCCATCTTCGGTATTGGCCAAAATAAATACTGTCTCAAGCATATCAATACGCTGAATAGCATCGACTCTCGGCTTGGCAACACGCTGACTGAAACTGCTTATCGGCACTGGACCGGCTTGAGTATTGACGCGCAGCTCATCCAAGGCGGCTAACTGACGGTTCTGCTCTGGATAGCGCAGACGAATCTCAACTTCGTCATCGGCATCGTCGGGACGGAATTCACCAAGCCTTACGCCATTGGTGACCATTTGAACCATCTGGCCAATATTAGCAACATTGACCCCGAGCATTGCTGCGTAGGGTCGATCTACGACCATTTCCCACTGAATACCTGCTAGGGGAAGCGTATCTTCGATATCGCGCAAGCCTTCGACATTAGATTTTATCCAGTCGCTAATCTCTGCAGTGGTCTTGTACATCAACTCACGATCAGTAGAGGAAATCTGGATTTGAATGTCCTTACCCACCGGCGGTCCAGCCTCAACTTCCTTACCGGTGACATAGATTCCCGGCATATTGGCGGTGCTCTGACGGATCTCAGCAAAAATCTCAAGACTGCCACGCTCACGCGCTCCCCTGGGATAGAGTTCCACCAAAAACGAACTGATCTTGTCGCGGCTTGAATCTCGCTCAAGGGTTATTGAATTGCCCTCACTAAAGCCATAGAGCTGTTGGATGCCAGGAATGGTACTGATGCGCTGCTCAACTTCAGCTGTAATTTTGCGCTGTTCTTCGATAGAGAGGTTGCCCTGAGCGCGAACATTAACCACGCCGTAGCGGTTTTCGATATCGGCAAAAAATGCCTGACCGGCACCGAATTTTCCATAACCCCAGAATATCGACAGCAGAAAAAATATCGCTACTACAGAGGATATTGCCGGGCGCGCAATAATCGGCTTCAGCATCCTTAAATAGAAATTCAGTAGCGGTTGAAAAAGGTTTTTTGCCGACTCTTCAGAGCCATGATCCTCAGGAAGCTTTTTAGACTTGCCGCGACGGCGTGAAATCACTATGCCCAGAGTCGGCGCAAAAATCAGTGCGTAGGTCAGAGACCAACCCAACACAGCGAACACCGTGATCGGCAAATAAGACATAAATTCGCCGGCAACACCGGGCCAAAATAGCAGCGGTAAAAAGGCAGCCAGTGTGGTGCCAGTCGAGGCAATAACTGGAATAGCCATGCGCTTTACGGCAACCAAATAAGCTTCTCGATTGGACAAGCCCTCCGAGGCACGGGTGTTGGCAAACTCCACCACCACAATGGCGCCATCAATCAGCATGCCCAATGACAGCAGCAGGCCGAACATCACCATAAAGTTAAAACTAAAGCCGAGAAGATAGATCACTATCATCGAACCGAGCAGGCAGAATGGGATACCAAAGCCAACCAGCAAACCCGACCGCACACCTAGGGTTGCCACAACCAGCACTAGAACGAGAGACATAGCGGTAAGGATATTGCCCTGCAACTCACTGACCATAGACTGAGCGTATTCAGAACTGTCGAAGATATAATCGATATTGATATTTTGTGAAAACTGGCCTTGGTAACTGGCAACGGCGGCACGCACGGAAGCGACGGTTTCAATGGCATTGGCATTGAGTCGCTTGCGCACATCAATGGCTATCGTTTTCTGGCCATTGATGGTGCTGAAACCATTTGCATCTTTAAAGGTACGGCGTATATCGGCAACATCACCTAGGGTAATAACACCGTCGGCAGTAAAGCGAATAGGAAGGTTGCGAATATCCTCTGTGGTTTCGATCAGTGCTGGCACCTTGATGCCAAAGCGACCCTGAGCTGTATCTATTTCACCGGCGGGGATCAGCAGATTATTGGCGCGTACCGAGCGCAGCATTTCATCGGCGGTGATGTTGTACTGCTCGAGGCGATAGGGATCTAGTACAGCCTCAACCACCTCATCACGATGGCCGGAAATATCGGCTTTTAAGACATCGGGAAGCATCTCAAGTTTGCGTTGAAAGAACTTGGCCGTTCTGTAGAGCTCGCGCTCGGAGACCTGCTCCCCTGAAAAGGTTATCACCACTGTGGGTTCAGGGCTGGGGCTGAGCTCATTAACTATAGGTTCTTTGGTCTCCTGAGGAAACTCCGCCTTGGCGCGATCCACAGATTCACGTACCTCGGAGACCACTTTGTCGATATCTTCGCTGATATCAAACTCGGCCATAATATAAATGGCGCCCTCTCGGGCAACGGCATTAATTTCTTCAAGGCCATCCAGAGTTTTGAGTTCTTTTTCTATAGGTCGAATCAGCAGCCGCGTGCCGTCTTCTGGGGAAATTCCATCATGTCTGACCATAATCATAACCAATGGCAGAGTGACGTTGGGGTTAACTTCTACTGGCAGGGCAATGCGAGCCATGGTGCCGGCAAATAATACCAGCAGCATAATTGAGAGCGTGGCTCTGGCGTGATCGACAATCAGATTAAGAAATTTCATTGGTTTTGTTATTCCTGTTACTGACTGCCAGAGCTATTGAGAGCAGAGCTATTTAGGGAATCGCTATCTGAAGAAGAGCTGGTTCTGTAAGAGACAGAAACCTGTTCAGCTTCAGTGACATAGTTTTGCCCCACCGTGACCAGAGCCACCCTATCGGGCAGTCCAGTCACCCAAACACCGTCGCTATTTTCACCCACATTGGCCACAGACAGGGTCTTGATAATGCCCTGATCATCCACAGCACGAACCACCAAATGACCGGCATCATCCAGCAACACCAAGCTAGAGGGAATAAGATGCGCCGACATAGGCTGCGCAGCAATTTGCAGGCTTCCAGACATGCCCGCTAGAAAGCGTAATTGCGGATTGGCAATGGTTGCCTCAACCCGGTAGCTGCGGGTAACTGGGTTAGCCTGGCGAGATAGATAGCTGATCTTGCCGTTCAGGGTTTCGCCATTAACCAGAGTTAATTGCGCACCTCTATCGAGGGAAATTTTACCGATCTCTTGTTCAGTGATCACTGCAGAGACTTTTAAGGGATTGAGCTCAACCACTTGGGCACAGAGCTGACCTGGCTGAACAAAGTCTCCCACTTCCACAGGACGTTGCTCAACAATGCCAGCGAAAGGCGCTTTGATCGATAAGTTATCGAGATCAAGGGTGCTGCGTTCAAGGGCCACGCGAGCGGATTCGAGTCGAGTTTTAGCCTTGGCAATGGCCAACTCTGACTGGTAGCCGCCCTGTTCGAGCTTCCGAGCACCCTGATATTCAATGGTCGCCTGTTTGAGACCAGCCCTTGCATGCTGCAGGCGTAGCTTGCGATCTTCCTGATCGATTTCACAGAGTGTTGCGCCAGCCTTAACCAGAGCGCCCTCAACTGCAGGCACAGCGACAATCCGGCCCGTAATCTGCGCCTTCACATCCACAGATCGATTGGCTTCAGTTCGCCCACGCAAGACCAATTGCGGCTCATAGGGTTGAATATCAAACCAGTCTGCCTGCACATTGGTGAGTTTTGATTCGACTTTACTGGAATTATTCTCAGTTGCCGGAGAGGCAAATAATCCAGAGACCAGCCACAGGCCTATAGCCAGGGCAATAATAAGTGATACACGCACATTACTGTTCAAGGGTAGCCATCCAATTTTGCTAGTTATTGTTAACGCTCTGTCTACGGCAGATTCTGTTTTGCAGTTTACTTTGGTTTTCGCTCTGATGTTGAAAAAATGCAGCTTGGATTGCCCAACCGACAGTTTCATTAGTCTAAAAAGCAGTGCGCTCGGTTGGGTTTTAGACTTGAATTAGCCCTAACAAAGTGGGGAATTACCCGTTATTTGACGACCTATAATGTGATATCCGCAACAAGTTACCAGTCTTTGCAGTGTCGCAGTTGGCATTTCATCTTTACTTGGTTGAACTCTACTATCCCTTGGGGACAATGGTGGTCCAGTTGGTCGGCGATGAATTCGCTGGGACACACAAAAGGGACTTTTAAAATGGATATTCAAGACAGTAGTACGGGTCAGGTAGCTATAACCCAACTAACAGGCAACAAACCTAACAAACCTAACAAACGGTTTATGAAATTGATCTTACAGCCGACCAGAGCATTAAAGTGCCTGTTCAGAGTTATGCAGTTTATTATCAGCCTAACTCTAGCCTCAACAGCAGCGACACAACCCGATCTTGTGATGAATGGCAGCAGTGTTTACTCCGACCTGGGCAAAGACCAGTTCGCCGCGGCTCTCTATTTAGAAACACTTCAGGAAAAGGCTGGCATCGCTCATTCGATGCAGGGGGAAAAACGCATGGAAGTGCGGGTCTTGAACAATTACTCCAAACGCCGCTGGTTCAATCTGTGGATGCAGAGCATTTCAATCAACAATAGCCGCGAAACCTTTTCTGAGTCTGCGCAAGATCTGATTACCCTGATGCAAGCCGCTAAGTCGGCGCCGCAAAAAGGTGATTTTATCGAGTATCTGTCGAGCCCTGACCAGGGCACTTCAATGCGTTTTAATGGCACCGAATTAGTTGCAGACTTGCCAGCGGAAGTATTTGGCCTATTACTCAACACGTGGATTGGTGCAATCCCACCCACTACCCGCTTTAAAGACGAGATTCTCGGCAGGCAGCGCAACCCTGTGGCAGTCGACCTGCTAGAGACAGTTACCACAGACCCACAGCGAGTCACTCTGGCTGCCTCCTGGATACTGCCGCCTGCACCTGTGGCTGTAGTAGTTTCTAAGGTAAAGCCAAAGCCTGTGATCAAAGAGAACCTCAAAGTTAAAACGGTGGTATCAGCTAAGCCAAAAGTAATTTCAGCGCCTCTTGAAAACAAACTGGTCATGCCCTCAACTGCGGTAGCAACCGCGGCAGTCACTGCAACTAAGCCCGCGGTGACTGCAGATCAGAGTTCTGCAGCAAAACCCACTGCAGAGGCTGATAGTGATAGTTCTAAGAGTGATGGCCTTGCCAAGACGTCAGCTGACACTGAAGACGAAGTCGACTTTAGTGTTGCCGAGGCCCTGGCCATGCGCGACTACACACCTTTGGTGGTGCAGGCAATTTATAAGAAGATCAGCTATCCCAGCCGCGCCGTTGATAAAGGCCATGAGGGCACTGTGCGCATCGCGATAGTCGTCAGCAAGTCTGGTGCTCTAGAGAAAGTCACCGTAGTCCAAAAGAGCAGGCACTCAACGCTCAACAAAGCGGCTATTAAAGCCACTGAGCGGGCGGCACCTTTTCCTGAGCTGCCAGCTGCTCTGAATACAGATCAATTCGAAATCACCGTACCCATAACCTTTAAACTTGAATAACAAAGCGGCGGCACAGTCCCTCTGTGCCGCCAATCTCTCAAGTGACTGGCCAATTTTTCAGCAAGTCGCTATAATCCGCGATTGTTAAATTTGTCCTTCTCTCGGCGCTGTCACATTCACATTCCACATTCCACATTCACGGATTTAAAATCATGAGCTACAACGACGTCCCACCAGGCAATGATCTACCCAACGATATTAATGTAATTATCGAGATTCCAGCGAATCACGATCCGATCAAATATGAAGTAGATAAAGATAGCGACGCGATTTTCGTCGACCGCTTTGTAGCTACGCCAATGTTCTACCCAGCTAACTACGGCTATGTGCCACAGACTTTGTCTGAAGATGGTGACCCACTGGATGTATTGGTTGTATCGCCCTACCCAGTAGTACCTGGCGCAGTGATCCGCAGCCGTGTTGTAGGCGTTCTCAATATGACTGACGAATCTGGCGTCGACGCCAAGCTTCTCGCCGTGCCACATACCAAGCTGACCAAGATCTATGACCATGTTCAGGAAATTGGTGATTTGCCTGAGCTGCTGCTCAAGCAGATCGTCCACTACTTTGAAAACTACAAAGCCTTAGAGCCAGGCAAGTGGGTTAAGGTAGATGGCTGGGACAATGCTGAAGCGGCCCGTGCTGAAATTATGTCATCTCGCGAGCGCTATCTGGCTGAGTAATCTCTGCCCCTAGCGTAAAGCATAAAAAACCGGCATCTATAGACTAGATGCCGGTTTTTTTTATGCTCGTGAATCTAGACGGTCCTTGACCTAAGCTCCGTCGAGCTCCTCAAACAGCACATCACCGTTTAACCCATGCTTGCGCAGTACATCACGCAGCCTTCTCAGAGCATCTACTTGGATCTGGCGCACACGCTCTCTGGTGAGACCGATCTCACGGCCAACCTGCTCCAGGGTTTCCTCCTGGTGGTGCAACAAGCCAAAGCGTCTAACCAACACTTCGCGTTGTTTTTCAGGCAGTTGAGTGAGCCACTTGTTGAGTACTTCGGAAAGATTTTCGCCTTCGATCTGTCGCTCAGGGCTACTGGCTCCCGCCGCAGAGATCGTTTCGATAAGGCTCTTTTCATTCTCAGCAACCGGTATGTCGATGGACGAAATACGTTCGCTAAGACTGAATATCTTCAGTACATCTTCCACCGGCTTATCCACCTCTTTGGCAATTTCTTCCGGTGTCGGTGTGTGGTCGAGTTTCTGAGCTAGCTTGCGCGATGCGCGCACATAGACATTCAGTTCTTTGACTATGTGCACAGGCAATCTAATAGTACGGGTCTGATTCATCAATCCGCGCTCAATAGTTTGCCTAATCCACCATGTTGCGTAGGTGGAGAAACGATAGCCCAGCTCGGGGTCGAACTTTTCTACCGCACGCATTAAGCCTATATTGCCCTCTTCAATAAGATCGAGCAGTTCAAGACCACGATTGACATAGCGACGTGCGATTTTAACCACTAATCGCAGATTGCTTTCGATCATGCGCTTGAGTGCTGATTCATCGCCTTTGAGGAGTTTTCGAGCATAGAAGACTTCTTCTGCTGCCGTAAGTAACGGAGCATAGCCAATCTCTTTAAGATAGAGACTGGTAGCATCAATAACCTGATGACTAACTTCCGATGAACTTCCTTGATCGTCGTTTTCTGCTTTTTTTCGATCTACTTTTTTTCGATCTACTTTTAACGCTGATTCCATAACGTTATAATCCCTTTAGTGTTACTCCATGTTCCAAGTCACCATCTAGTGACCTATCCAGAACTGTACCGCTTCCTTTTTTACATACTGCTTTTTCTATTTACTGCTTTTTTTACCTGCTATTTTTCTACAAACTGCGTTTTGTCTAACTTACTACTACTTGCGTTGAGCTAGCTCAAAAAGGTTGACGATATAGCTGTCCGATTTATCAACCTCTTTAACAGCCTTTTACAACCGACTTCTACTGCATCTTTCTATTTCAAATAGGCTACAGGATCAACCGGATAGCCATCTTTGCGTATTTCAAAATACATCGTACCATCAGAACCCAGTCGAGAGATAATTTCTGTCTGTCTTACGGTCTGACCCTCTCTGACCATAATCTGATCATTGTGAGCATAAGCACTTAATAATACTTCACTGTGCTTAATGATAACCAGCTTACCATACCCGCGTAAACCCTCTCCTGCGTAAACTACTACGCCCGGGGCTGAAGAGCGCACCGCTGCTCGGCTGACGGACTTAATTTTTATTCCCTTATGGAGCTTAGGAAGGCTATATGACTCAACTATTTTACCTTTAATCGGCCATTTCCACTGCCAATTAGTGCCATACACCGCCGGACTGGAGACAGATTTAGGCTTATTTTTAAGAGTTTTTGTAACTTTTGGCACAGTTACAGCAACATTAGTTTTAGCTTTTGGTGCTGCTATTTTAGTCTTTTTCGTTGGTTTGTTGACAGTCTTGGCTGCTGCGCTACTAATTTTACTGGTATCCAATGACACCAGTTGGCCGCGACTGATAACGAAGGGTTCTCTTATGCCATTGGCCCGAGCCAGCTTGCGAAAATCCAGGTCATAGCGCCAAGCGATAGAGTAAAGTGTCTCCCCAGATTCAACCTGATGCACCAGGATACGATTGCTCGGCGGCGCTGAACGGCTACTCACAGGCGCCGAGTTATGGCTGCTACAGCCAGTCACTAAAATGATGGCTGTCAGCGTTAAAACTGAGACTAGTCCGGAGACTAGAATAGACATTAATGGTGCCGACCTGGTTGTCAAATTAGACTACCTACAGAGAGTTAAAGGTGTTTATAAGGCTTCAGCCTGAAACCTTGATCCAACATATTCTAAACCCAGCACCAAAATCAAGCCCAATAGCATGGCGCTGACACTGAGGAGGGTTTGCGCATCGGCGCCAACCAACGCTGTATATTGACTTGGCCATAGATTTTGCGCTGCCAGCACTATGGTTTTACCCGAGTGACTGACAACCGACTCCAGTACTAATTTCCACGGCCAGATAATATTTAAACTGCCCACCAAAAAACCGCACATGGTGGCAATAACCGAGACTTCGTAACGGGCCAATAGCCAGGAGAGAAAGCGACTAAATAGCGCCAGACCTATAAGGCCACCGAGGGCAAATACGCTGAGAATATCCAATTGCAGTCCGGCAATGGCGCCGATAAAAACAGGGTATAGTCCAAGTAATACAAGGATAAAGGACCCTGAAATACCAGGCAAAATCATCGCACAGAGCGCAATGCTACCGGCAAAAAACATGGTTACAAGGCTGCCCTCAAGCTGCACTGCTGGCGCCACGGACACAGACCAGGCGATAGCCACACCAATCACAAATAACAGCATATCCTGCCAGCGAGCAATGCGGTATTGACGCAATAGATAGATCACAGAGCCGGCAATTAAACCGACAAAAAATGACCAAACTGGCAGAGGGTGTTGTGCCAGCAGGTACTGCATACCCACCGCCAGAGAAAATAAGCTGGTTAAAATGCCACTGACCAAGGTGACCAGAAAATTACCGTTAATATGTCGCCAGGCAGCGGCCAGTCCCTGAGACTTTAATGTTTTGAGCGCCTGAAGATTCAACGACTTAATGCTGTCAATTAGCTCCATATAGATGCCACTGACAAAGGCTATTGTGCCTCCTGAAACTCCGGGAACCACATCGGCAGCGCCCATAGCCAGGCCTTTGGAGAAAAGTAACAGGTATTGTTTGAAACTGCGCATGGTTACCCCAAAGTTGATTCTGTATATGTCTTCTGTGCGTTCGCCATGCATCTAGCAGCGAATCACCTAGCAGCGAATAGCCTTATTGGGCTAAGCCACCGAGCAATGGAACAAATTTCACCTGCTCGACAATCTCTTCTTCAAACTCAGATGAGCTGCCTATGCGGCGCAGAACCCGCAAATCCTGAACATCGCCAGTACCCACCGGAATCACCAGGATTCCGTCTGGTGCCAACTGATGTAACAGGTCCTCTGGAATCGCCTGGGGCGCTGCCGTAGTAATAATGCCGTTGTAAGGCGCGTGGCGCTTCCAACCAAAACTGCCATCGGAGAGTTCAGCGGTGATATTACGTAAACCCAACTTGCGAAAACGCTCTTTAGCCTTTATCAGCAGTGGCTCTATACGTTCCACTGAATAAACCTTATCCACTAACTGCGCCAAGATAGTCGCCTGAAAGCCAGAGCCTGTGCCGATTTCAAGAACCTTTTTCAAGGGTCCGGCAGAGAGCAAAATTTCAGTCATACGAGCGACTATATAGGGCTGGGAAAGGGTCTGAGAAAAGCCGATAGGCAGAGCCGTATCTTCGTAGGCGCGATGGGCCAATGCCTCATCGAGAAAGATATGTCGTGGCGTTACCCGGAAGACATCGAGGATCCGTTGATTGGTGATGCCCTGATCTTTCAAACGCTGAATCAGCCGCTCACGCGTACGCTGAGAGGTCATGCCGACACCAGCCAAATCAATCGAGTTCACACAGTATCCTCTATTCCTAAAGCCGCCTAGGGCTTATCGGGGTTAGTTTGTAATTTGCTTTAAAATTTGCTTTAAAATTAGCCTGCAAATATATCACAGGGACTCTATTGGAGGGCGGAATAATTCAGCGATTTCACGCAGTATCACCGTCGCAAAACAGCCCCCAGAGAGGTCAAAGCTGAGCTCCAACTGATCCACAGCCAATCTCTGCCAATGCATATTTTGCGGCGTCAATACCAGCGCCCGACGCTCCTGCTTGAGTCCAGCATGCTCCAATGCATAACACCAAGACTGCCATGGGGCCAAAACCCCCTGCTCCAATGTTTCCAGATCACCACTGGCCGCTGAGCGACCGCGACCCCAGAGTGGACCGCTGGGCTCTGGCTCATGGTCAAAGGGCTCTGACCAGCTGTTCTGCTGCAGGCGCTCAGCCAGTACAAGATTAAACAGCCAGGAACGCGCCGCCGAAAGGTAAATGCCGGTGCCCCGGCGGTTACCTTTGAGTTGATCGCGCTCGATTAGGTCCTGGGCCTGATGTAAATTGCCACAGTCATGGCCAAAGCGCTGTTCACCAAAATAGTTCGGCACACCGTTGCTGGCGATACTGCTGAGGCGAGCATCAATATCTGTAAAATGCTCATCCAGCGCGGCGAAGTCTCGCAGCACTAGTTTAAAGGTATTGGCCCGATGCATACCGCGGCGCAATTTTTTATTGTTTCGCGCCATGCTGAGGATCTCAAAATCGCCGTGCACTAATTGTTCCGGGGGAATTTCTTTGCCGGGCAAATAGAGGCTGAACCACTGAGTGGTCACAGCAAAGCGGTCTTTCATACCACAGTAGCTCACATCATTGCGCTTAATGCCGGCAAGCTCGGCCAGCAGCCCCGCCACCCACTGAGTGTTTTGATCGCGCTTGCGGATATGTACGAACAGGTGCTCACCCTCACCGCTGGGCTCAAAACCGAGTATTTCATCGACTTGGAAGTCTTCTGGCTGACTACGGAACTGGGCGCGGCCAAAGGTCGCTGGAAACAGGCGTGGGAAACGCTGAAAGTCGAAGCTTTGTGTGTCGATAATGTTTAATCCGAGGAAAGTTGTGTTTCGGTGGAGCTTATTATTTCAGCTCTTGTGTTGTCTTTAACCTGTCTTTAACCTGTCTTTAACCTGTCTTTAAGTAGGCTCTAGGCAGTTTTAAGAAGAGACCAATAAAGCCACTGCATGACAGGCGATACCTTCCTTGCGCCCGGCAAAGCCAAGCTCTTCAGTGGTGGTCGCTTTGATATTAATTTGATCAATATTACAGCCTATATCCGCCGATAGATTGAGGCGCATCTTATCCAGGTGCGGCAACATTTTTGGCTGCTGGGCGACAATAGTGATATCAGCATTGCCCAGTTTATAGCCTTTTCCCCTGATCATGGCGACCACCGCCAATAACAGTTGCCGGCTATTGGCGCCCTTCCACTTAGCATCTGTATCGGGGAAATGCTGGCCTATATCTCCCAGCGCCACGGCGCCGAGCAGCGCATCGATCAGGGCATGAATCAGCACATCGCCATCTGAATGAGCAACAAAGCTATGTTCATAGGGAATACTCACCCCACCCAGTATCAGCTTGTCGCCAGGACCGAATCGGTGCACATCGTAACCATGTCCTATACGCATTGTTCAGCCTCCTGTTGGCTCATGATCGCCGCAGCGATAATCAGATCTTCGCGGTGAGTAATTTTTATATTGTCGCGACGACCTTCGACAACTTTTACCTGCTCACCCAAATACTCTATGGCCGAGGCTTCATCAGTGGGCATTTGACCCTCTTTAAGCATTGCCTCAAGGGCTTTCGCCAACAGGCCATAACGAAACATCTGCGGGGTTTGCGCTGCGCGATAGAGGCTGCGATCTGGGGTTGCTTGAATATGATTATCGGCGTCGATTGTCTTCAAAGTATCAGTCACCGAGGTGGCGAGTATGCCACCCACAGCATGATCGGCTAGCTCGCCGATCAACTTATTGATGTCGCCACTGGTAATACAGGGCCGCGCCATATCATGGACTAACACCCAGTCATTGCTGTCAGCTCGATCACTGATGGCCAGCAACCCCTGCAGTACAGAGTGAACTCGCTCAGCACCACCGGCAACAAGCTCGACCCGAGAATCACTGGCCGCTGGAATCTGTTGCCAATAGGGCGAGGCCATATCACAGGGAACAATGATTGTTGTAATACAGGGAATATTTAACAGACGACTTAGACTGTGCTGAGCTATTAAATGGTCACCGAGGCGCTGAAACTGTTTCGCTATCTCAGCACCAAAGCGCTGACCACTTCCGGCGGCGGGAGCAATGGCCCAATAGTTGGCAGTCATTATTGACTGTCCTGGGTTGGCCGCGGCGGCCGTTTTTTATCGATCACCAGATAAAAAGTCTCACCCTGCTTGATCATGCCCAGATCGGCGCGGGCTTTTTCTTCAATGGCATCGAGATTGTTTTTTAGGCTTTCCACATCAGTGGCAATCTGCTGATTGCGCTGACGCAGAGTTTGGTTTTCAACTTCCTGTTGCTGTAGCTGTCGATTGAGCTCGGCACGGTGGGCGAGACTGCCCTCACCGACCCACAGTCGCCACTGTAGACCGGCCAGAAGAACAACTAAGATAATGATTAACCAGCGCATGCAGGCATTCTATTCGCTTTTCGGATATTTGCCCATCAACCGCTGCGCCCTTTCACTGAAAATCAGTAATGAGCGCAGAAGCCAATGGGCGACAATGCCAACGCCGGGAATTACTGAGCGGCTTTAAATTCTGCTAGACCGCGATACTGAGCCTGTTCACCCAACTCTGCTTCGATGCGCAACAGACGGTTGTACTTGGCAACACGGTCCGAGCGACACAGTGAACCGGTTTTAATCTGACCGGCAGCGGTAGCCACAGCAAGATCGGCGATAGTCGTGTCTTCAGTCTCGCCAGAGCGGTGAGAAATAACTGCGGTGTAACCCGCCTCTTTGGCCATAGCAATGGCATCCAGAGTCTCAGACAACGTGCCGATCTGATTGAATTTGATCAGAATGGAGTTGGCTACACCCAGTTCGATACCACGACGCAAGATGCTAGTGTTGGTAACAAACAAATCATCGCCAACTAACTGAATACGCTCCCCAAGCTTTTCGGTCTGATACTTCCAGCCATCCCAATCGGACTCGTCGAGACCATCTTCAATAGAGATAATTGGATAGACATCGCAGAGCTCTGCCAGGTAGTCGCTAAAGCCTTCTGAGCTAAATACCACGCCTTCACCGGAGAGATTGTAGTGGCCATCTTTGTAGAACTCAGAGGCTGCGCAATCCAGCGCCAAGGTAACGTCTTTGCCCAACTCATAACCAGCGGCTTCAGTGGCTATCTTGATCACCGCCAGCGCTTCAGCATTGGAGGCCAGATTAGGGGCAAAACCACCCTCATCACCCACTGCAGTATTCAAACCTTTGCTACTGAGGACTTTTTTCAGCTGATGGAAGATCTCAGTACCCACTTGAAGTGCTTCCGCGAAGCTTTTAGCACCCACTGGCTGGACCATAAATTCTTGGATATCAACATTGTTATCGGCGTGCTCGCCGCCGTTGATAATATTCATCATCGGCACAGGCATGCTGTACTGACCTGGGGTGCCGTTAACATTGGCGATGTGGGCATAAAGAGGAATGCCCTGATCAATGGCGGCAGCTTTGGCCGCGGCCAGAGAAACGGCGAGGATCGCGTTGGCGCCCAGTGTCGCTTTGTTCTCAGTGCCGTCAGCATCGATCATCAATTTGTCCAGCTGACGCTGTTCAGCCACATCCTGGCCAACCAACAGCGCTTTGATAGTGGTATTGATATTGTTCACGGCGGTCAATACGCCCTTACCCAGATAACGGCTGCTGTCGCCATCGCGCAACTCAAGCGCTTCACGAGAACCGGTTGATGCACCGGATGGAGCATTAGCAGTTCCAACAACTCCATTCTCCAAGATCACATCCGCTTGCACAGTAGGGTTGCCGCGGGAATCGAGAATTTCAAACGCCTGAATATCTACAATGTTGCTCATTTACTATTTTCTCCAGTATCTATAATGGTATGCGCAAAGGGGGTTGCACATGATGATATGTAACAGTTGGTTTAACGGCGCACTGAGACAGGGGTAAAGCCTCATGGGCGAGTTTAAATAATACCGAGATCGTCCTGGGATTTTATCAGGTCATCAAAGGCTTTCATTTGCGCGAGAAACGGCTCGAGCTTATCTAGGGGTAAAGCACTGGGGCCATCACAGCGCGCCTGATCCGGGTGCGGATGAGCCTCAAGAAATAGACCGGCAATACCTACGGCAATACCGGCACGACCCAACTCAGCTACCTGATGACGACGACCGCCAGAGGCTGCGCCCAAGGGATCTCGACACTGCAGTGCGTGAGTCACATCAAATATTAAGGGTAAACCACCACTGACGTCTTTCATGGTGCGAAAGCCGAGCATATCCACAACTAGGTTGTCGTAGCCCATACAGGTGCCACGCTCGCAGAGCATGATCTGGTCGTTGCCGCACTCACGGAATTTATCAACGATATTGCCCATCTGGCCGGGACTTAAAAACTGCGGCTTTTTAACATTGATCACCGCACCGGTTTCCGCCATAGCCTTGACCAAATCGGTCTGGCGGGCAAGAAATGCTGGCAGTTGAATCACATCACAGACTTCCGCCACAGGCTTAGCCTGTTCGATTTCATGAACATCAGTGATCAGCGGAATATTAAAAGTCTGCTTAATTTCCTGAAATATTTTCAGCCCTTCATCGAGGCCGGGACCGCGATAGGAATCAATCGACGAACGATTGGCCTTATCAAAAGAAGCCTTAAAGACATAGGGAATGCCAAGCTTTTCAGTGGCACGAACATAGGCTTCTGCAATCTGCATGGCCATATCCCGCGACTCAAGCACATTCATGCCCCCAAACAACACCATTGGAGCATCATTGCTAACGCCTATATCGGCTACTTGAATCGTCACTGCGCTCATTATTTGGCTTCCTGACTAGATGACTGGTTCTGATAATCCAGCGCCGCGTTTACAAAGCCTTCAAACAACGGATGGCCATCGCGGGGTGTGGAATTAAATTCCGGATGGAACTGGCTGGCAAAGAACCAGGGGTGATTGGGTAACTCGATAGTTTCTACCAATGTCTTGTCGTGAGACAGACCGCCAACCACCAGACCGGCTTCTTTCAGCGCCGGCAAGTAATTATTGTTTACCTCAAAGCGATGACGGTGACGTTCTTCTACCTGATCAGCGCCATAAATACCATGGGCCATAGAACCGGGAACCAGATGACAGACCTGAGACCCAAGGCGCATGGTGCCGCCGAGATCAGAATCCTCGGTCCGAGACTCTTTGTTGCCTGAGGCATCGATCCACTCAGCAATCAGACCGACCACTGGGTTGGCTGTTGCCGGATCAAATTCGGTGCTGTTAGCCCCTTCAAGGCCGCAGACATTGCGCGCATATTCAATAATCGCAATCTGCATACCCAGACAAATACCCAGGTAGGGAATATTGTTTTCACGGGCTGTTTTAACCGCGAAGACTTTGCCTTCTGTGCCTCGAGTACCAAAACCTCCGGGCACCAAAATAGCGTCGACGCCATCCAGTAAGGAGTGATCCCGCTCAAGCAGCTCGGAGTCAATATAGCGAACTTTAACTTTGGTCTTATTGTGAATGCCGGCGTGAGTCAACGCCTCAGTCAGGGATTTGTAAGCATCCAGGAGTTCCATGTACTTGCCGACCATGGCGATAGTCACCAGACCATCGGAGTGCAACTGGCTCTGGACCACGAAATCCCACTCGCTGAGATCCGCATCAGGCACGTCCAGTTCAAAGCGATCGACAACAAATTGATCCAAGCCGCGCTCGTGGAGCATGCGTGGAATTTGGTAAATACTCACCGCATCCATTACTGGAATCACCGCACGCTCTTCAACGTTGGTGAACAGCGAGATTTTCTGGCGCTGACTCTCTTCAATTGGCACTTCAGAGCGACACAGCAGCACATCAGGCTGCAGGCCAATGGAACGCATTTCTTTTACCGAGTGCTGAGTTGGCTTGGTCTTGGTTTCGCCAGCAGAGGCAATGTAGGGCACCAGTGTCAGGTGCAATAGCAACGCACGTTTATAGCCCAACTCAACTTTAAGCTGACGAACCGCTTCAAGGAAAGGTTGTGACTCGATATCACCGACAGTACCACCGATCTCAACCACGGCAATATCTGCATCACCCGCACCGGCATAGACACGGCGCTTAATTTCGTTGGTTAGGTGCGGGATTACCTGCACAGTGCCGCCCAGGTAATCACCGCGACGTTCGCGACGTAAAACCGTTTCGTAGACCTGGCCACTGGTGAAGTTATTGTTCTTGGTCATCTTCGAACGCAGGAAACGCTCATAGTGGCCAAGATCCAGATCCGTCTCAGCGCCATCTTCAGTGACATAAACTTCACCGTGCTGATAGGGGCTCATGGTTCCGGGGTCGACATTTAAATAGGGGTCGAGCTTGAGGATTGTGACGTTGAGTCCGCGGGATTCCAGAACAGCAGCCAGCGATGCCGCTGATATACCTTTACCCAAAGACGAGACAACACCACCGGTAACAAAAATAAAACGTGTCATAAAGACCCTGTAAAACCACGATTCTGTGCTCAAATAGAAATGCATTCCATAAGAACAGAATCTTGAAAAATGTAATCGAGAAAGGCTTGTTTGGCCGTGAAAATGACCGAGACCCACCCTACCTAAGATGGGAGAATAGATTAACAGAAAGGTATAGAGGTTTCTACAGAGAGTTTGTCTGCCAGATGATTTTTAAGCCTTCTATTTCGGGCCCAGCCTGCCAGCCCTCACAGACCCAAAGATTGCCCACAGCGACCAGCTGCTCGTCGATGTAAAATAGCGGTACTCGCTCTCGCCACCAAGGCTCTAAGGCGTATTCCTGAAGCAATTTCTTGAGGCTGTTGGAGTGTTCGCGGCCCATTGGCCGGCAGCGTTCACCGCCGCGGCGAAAGCGCACCTGCAAGCGCTCAATACTGTCTAGACGCAGACCTTCGCCAAGCGCTCGCTCAGCGGTTAATAGATTGCCGTCGGGCAGCACTAATAGCTCATCGCCAGACCAAAATAGACAGAGATCCAAATCGGCTTTTGGCCGCCCACTGAGTTTCAGCAAATAGAGTCGCTGTCGGTAGCGGCACAGTTGCAGATCGGCCCGCACCACTTTCGGCTCACTGTCCTCACGGGCAGTCAGCAGAGAGCTCATCACTTCATCTATAAATGTCTGCCCCAGTGCTGCCAGCCCATAAACCTCAGGCCAGTAGCGCAGGAGATTTTTCTGCCGCAGCGGCTCCAGCTGAATAAATTGGGTTAAATCCAATGACCAACCGCCTTGATCTGGGCGCGGATCAAGTCCGGCAAGATCGGCTCGCGCCACTGAGTCCGCAAGCTGATCAGCCTGACCACTCAGCTCAGCGCTGCGCATAACGCCCTGAACATAATCGGGCCAGCGCTGCGCCAGCGTAGGAATGACACTGTTGCGCAAATAGTTGCGATCAAACTGTTCCTGTTGATTGCTCTCGTCCTCAATCCAAGACAGCTGCTTAGTTTCGGCATAGACCTGCAAGCTCGACTTTGGCCGATTGAGCAACGGTCTAATCAGATGCCCTAGACCTACGGCTCGGGTTTGTGGAATTCCCGACAGGCCTCTGGCACCGGAACCCCGCAATAAACGGAACAGCACTGTCTCCACCTGATCATCAGCATGGTGACCCAAAAGCAGCAGGCCATCTTCGATCAGGTGCTTTTCAAACACGTTGTAGCGTGCGTCTCGCGCCGCGGACTCAAGCCCGGAGCCGGTTTCATTGACCGCTACAGATTCGCTAATTAGAGGCACCCCCAGAGAATGGCAGAGCGCTTTTGCATGTTGCTGCCAATTATCGGCATTTTCAGACAGTCCATGGTGAATATGCACAGCTGTAATGCACTCCGGAGGCAGTAACTCACAGAGTAAATGCAGTAATACGGTGGAGTCGAGGCCACCACTAAATCCGACCAGTATCTGTGGTGCCGCCTCAAGTTGCTCGAGCCAGTCGGCAAACACTGCTGCGGCAGTTACCGCAGGCTGGTGCTTCCCTCCCCTATGCAAGGCTCCTTTATTTAGAGCTCCTCCACCTAAGGGTCCTTTATTCAAGGCTGCTGCTCAGCATCTTCTTGCTCAGCCTGATATTTTTTGAATTGATGGCGAGTCAATAGATTGCAGTTTTCAGTAGCCGGGTCAAAGGTGATCAATACATCGCCCTTACCCAGCTGACGCTTTACCTGGTCGATTTTACTGTCCAAACTGACCTCGTTGGAGCCGTAATCAGTGCCCTCACGCAAGATAAACTCTTCGATAATTCCGTAGAGGATTTCTGCACTTAACATTTCTGCGGGAATTTCTATCACTTTATAGGCTTCCTAAATTGCATTAGCCCTTTATTGAGGGCGTTGGTTGATTAAGTGGTTGATTGAAACATATTTATCCAATCAGACAGTTTCAGATTTATCTGACCTGCATAATAGTGCCATAATCATTTTCAGTTAAGCAGAGGAATGAAAAATGACAGATTATTTAGTACTAACGGTGATCGCCGATGACCGCGAAGGCATAGTTGAGCAGATTTCTCAGACAGTCATCGAGCATGGTGGCAACTGGATGGAAAGCAGCATGGCACGCCTGGCAGGTAAGTTTGCCGGCATCCTGCTAGTCGAAGTTGAGCCCGCCAAGCACGCTGATCTGGAGCAGGCTTTGGCCGCACTCTCCGCCCATGGAATAAAGATTATTGTTGAGCAAAGTGCTCCAAGCCAGGAAAAAGACGCCGAGGTCAGCTGCATCGAGATCGTCGCCAATGATCGCCCAGGCATTGTCGGTGAAATTTCAGCTCTGCTGGCGAGTCATAATGTCAGCCTTATCTCTCTGGAAACCTTCTGCGAAAACACACCTATGTCAGCCGGCATGATGTTTTACGCTCACACCTACCTGCAGCTGCCAGAGGGAATGACTGGAGACCAGCTAACCGCCATTCTCGAAAGTCTGTCAGATGATTTAATGGTGGAGATTGTCGACGCCTAAGTCGCCTCTTAAAAATTAATGCTCGATATAGTGCTCTACCAACCGGAAATTCCCCCCAATACCGGCAATATTATTCGCCTCTGCGCCAATACCGGTTTTCGCCTGCATCTGATCGAGCCTCTGGGCTTCGATCTGGATGACAAAAAGTTACGTCGCGCCGGCCTCGACTACAGAGAGTTTCAGTCTTTAAAAGTCCACGCCAGTTTCGAGGACTATCAGCAGAGCGAGCAGCCGAAAAAGATTTATGCCCTCAGCACCAAAGGGACAGTTTGCTATTCCTCGGCCCGCTTCGAAGAGGGTGATGCACTGTTATTTGGCCCTGAAACTCGAGGCCTGCCTGAAGATGTTCGCGACGGTCTTGGAGTCGAGCAGGTGTTGCGCCTACCTATGCAAAAAGAGAGCCGCAGTCTCAACCTCTCCAATACGGTCTCGATTATTGTCTATGAAGCTTGGCGACAGCTGGATTTTGCCGGCGGCGTCTAAAATAGAGAGCCAATAAATAGCATTCCGTGACACCGGCAGAGCAGGTATCATGACCGTCTGTCATGCAGCACAAAATAACTACTCCCAGCTTGAGAAAAATTAATGAGTTCAGCAATCGGCCTTTTTTACGGCAGTTCGACCTGCTACACCGAAATGGCTGGGGAGAAAATCTGCGCGCAAATTAATAGCCAACACAGCGACAGCGTCACCCTGCACAATATCGCCGACCAACCCCTCAGCCTAATTGCCGACTATGACCTGCTGATACTCGGCATTCCAACCTGGGATTATGGCGAGTTGCAGGAGGACTGGGAAAGCCACTGGGACGAGCTGGAGCAGATCGATTTTACGGGCAAGCGCGTGGCAGTTTACGGTCTCGGCGATCAGATCGGCTATCCGGAATGGTTCCAGGATGCCCTCGGTTACCTCTGGGCCAAGGTCAAAAATCGCGGCGCCACCATGGTTGGCGAATGGCCAAACAAAGGTTATGAGTTCGACGAGTCCAAGGCCCTAACCGACAATAAAGAGTATTTTGTCGGCCTGGCACTGGATGATGAAAACCAACTGGATCTCAGCGACGATTACATTAACCGCTGGTGCCAGCAGATCTGTACTGAGTTCGGCCTCGAGCAATGAGCAAGCAGCAACCCAGCACTATGCCCTGGTTTGAAACCGCCAATCCGGTTCCCAGAACCCGTAAAACAGTCACTGTTATAGGCGCTGGAATCTCTGGCTGCACAGTGGCTGCGGCATTAAAAAAGCGCGGCTTCCAGGTGACTGTTATAGACCGCCACGGCCACGCCGGTGCCGAGGCTTCGGGTAACCCTGAAGGCATCGTCTACCCCAAGCTATCCCCCCGAGATGATCTATTGCCCCGAGTTAATCTCGCGGCCATTCAATTTGCCAGCGACTACTACCAGCCCTTCTGGGACAGTGGCTTAGGCCGCCAGTGCGGTGTGTTGGTGGTACCCGAAAATGACAAGGCCCGCAAAGACTTCAAACTAATTAGTCAGCGCTATGCCGATCAGACTCAGATGGTCGAAACCATTGCCCATAAGCAACTGGAAGAGTTGAGCGGCGTGCCATTGCAGGCTGAGTCGGCTCTATATTTTCCCAAATTAGGCTGGTTGCCACCGCAGCTTATCTGCGAGCAGCTGCTCGCGCTAAATGATATCCCCCTAGTTCAAGCCGACATCCAAAGCCTCGAATATAACGAGCAACAGCAGGGCTGGGAGCTGCGTGATACAAATCAGCAATTGGTACTGGAAGGCCACAGCGAAAGTCTGATTATTGCCAGTGCCTTCGACTGCAAACAGTTTAGCCAGACAGCCTATTTGCCCCTACGCAAAATTCGCGGCCAGATCACCCAACTGCCCTGCACCCCAGAGAGCAGTAAAATGAAAATGGTGATCTGTGGCGAGTGCTATATCACCCCCGCCGAAGAGGGTTTACACGGCTGCGGCGCGACTTATAACAAAGATCTGTTTACCACCGAACTGCGGGATATAGACCATCAGACCAACTTGGCACAAATAGCAGCTACAGATGCCGGACTGGCAGCAGTGCTGGGTAACCCGACCAATGAAAGCTTAACTGGGCGGGCTAACTTTCGCTGCACCACCTCAGATTATCTGCCGATTGCCGGACCCGTGCCGGACCGAGCAGCTATGCTTGAGGATTACGCCAAATTGCGCCGCGATGCCAAGACTCCCATGACTACTCTCGGAGCCTATCTGCCCAATCTCTATGTCAATTGCGGTATGGGTTCGAGAGGCCTGAGTTATGCGCCATTAACAGCCGAATTACTGGCGGCAGAGATTGCCGGCGAGACACCCGAACTTGATGAAAAGCTGCCTAAAGAGCTCCGTCAGGCCATGCATCCGGCGCGCTTTTTAATTCGTGATCTAAAAAGAAATCGCATCTAAAATAAATGCTATTTAGAGTAAACGGTATTTAAAGAGAGTTGTATTTAAAGAGAGTTGTATTTAAAGAAAGCTGGATTTAAAGAGAGATACCGCCATGACGGTGGACATAGCTGGCCATAACCGTAGCTGGCCATAACCGTATCCATGGTGACTATATGGTTGAGCAACCACTGGGGGAATCTGTCTGCCGCGTAAATACTGAGATGATTGATCGTTTCAATACTGCAATCACTGCTCCAGCGGCTGTGCTCCGCCTCCATCCATTGTAATACCCGCCGATGCTCTAGGTTGTGCTCCTCCCGAGCGGGAAATCCATATTCCTCCATGCACTGTTCTTCAAGCTCAAAGTGCGTGACAGTGTCCTGCAACAGCACCTGCATCAGCTGTTCTATTTCTGCGCTGCCGGGCAGGCTCGACTTGATCTCTACTTCCGCGGCTATCGCATCTCCAAACTCATCTCCAAGCTCATCTCCAAACTCATCAGATTCTAAGTCGCTGTCGAGTCGCAACGCCAAGGCACTATCGAGCAGACGCTTTAAGGCATTGGCATCTTCGAAAGCTTTGCGGTGCTCTCGATTCATAAACTCTAGATCTACCTGGGGAGTGCATTCAAAATCAGTCATAAAGAATAGGCGATTGTCGTATCAACCTATGAGGTTAGCAAATTTTGACTGCAAACCTCTTGATAACAATCAAGGCCGTTGGAGATTAATCCCTTTTACATTATTATCATCCCCTTCCTAAACCGTTTACTTATCTTCTCGAGAATAGACCCCTATGAAATATATTGGCGCTCACGTTAGTGCGGCTGGCGGCATCGAAAATGCACCACTGAATGCCCATGCAATAGGTGCCAACGCCTTTGCGTTCTTTACCAAAAATCAGCGCCAATGGCAGGCCAAGCCGCTGAGCCAAGAGAGCATTGAGAAGTTTAGAGAGAACTGTGAACTCTATAATTTTTTACCGGAGCAGATTCTGCCTCACGACAGCTACCTGATTAATCTTGGCCACCCTGAGACTGAGGGACTGGAAAAATCCCGAGAAGCCTTTGTCGATGAACTGCGTCGCTGTGAGCAACTGGGACTCAAATATCTCAACTTTCATCCCGGCAGCCATTTGCGCAAAATTTCGGAAGAGCAGTGTATAGCCAAGATAGCCGAGTCAATCAATCTAGCCTTGGAGCAAACTTCAGGAGTCACTGCAGTCATTGAGAACACTGCAGGTCAGGGCAGCAACCTTGGCTTTAGTTTTGAACAGTTGGCAGCCATGATCGACGGTGTCGAAGATAAGAGCCGTGTCGGTATCTGCTATGACACCTGCCACGCTTTTGCCGCGGGCTACGACATGCGAAGCACCGATGGCTGCGAGAAGGTCTTCGATGATTTTCAACGGATTGTTGGCTTTGACTATCTCTGTGGCATGCATCTAAATGATTCACGCTCGGAATACGCCAGCCGCGTCGATCGTCACCACAGTCTTGGGCACGGCAACTTGGGACTAAATGTTTTTCAATTTATTATGCAGGATAAGCGTTTTGACGGAATTCCACTGGTGCTAGAAACCATAGATCCGTCAATCTGGGCCGATGAGATAGAGCTGCTGCGGAGCTTTCAAACCGCGGCTTAAGCACCCCGACTTTGACGCAGCTAGTCGTTTAGCTGCTCTTGCTCTGACTTAAGTGCAGAGAGCAATCCTTGCTTATAGACCTCAGCGCTGGTTTTACTGTCGCCAATCTTTTCCAGCACAGTGGCCAGATAGATCGAGGCCTGAACCGAGGGACGCAATTTTACGGCAGCCATAAGATAGTCTTTGGCCTTGCCCCAAAACTGCAGGCGCTGACAGATTTTTCCCAGTGCCAATAGCAGGTCGGCATCGTCACTGTGCTGCACAAACCATTTCTCAGCCACCATCAGCTGCTTTTCTGGACTGGCTGATTCAAGCTCGCCAAACTGCACAACCAACAGCGGATGCCACTGTCGATTTAGCGCTTTGGTCAACAGCGCCTGCTGTTTTTCCACTAATTGAACTCTGCCAAGGCTGGCGCCATAGCTGGAAATAATCAGTGGGTCTCGCTGCTGTTTTCTTGGAATTAAATACCAAATATCTTCCAGTGCCGCTCTCTTCTCATTGATTGAGCGCTTGCCATCAGCAAAAAAACCATCCAACAGGTTGCAGTAAACGTCCTGCTCTAAACTGGCTAAATCCGCTTCGCTGATCGCTTGAAAACGCCTCAGGTCGCGCAACATTTTTTGTAGAGCGGCCCAACCTTCAGAGAGGTAGTGAGCATCGGTCAAGAGTCGCAAAAGCGCTTTGTCTCGCGGATTTTCAGCATAGATCGCCTGCAGAATTTTCAGCGCTTCCTCGGGATTTTCTTGCAGTAGATAGGTTTCGGCCAGTGCCTTATCAGCAACAAAATGGCTCTTTGGATAAGAATTTTTAAGTCGCTGTAAAATCTGACGCGCCCCGTCAAACTGTTCGCCGTCTGCAGCAGCTCGGGCTGCGAACAGCAAGCTAACCACTGGCATAGAGGATTTATCCGCAGACTGGAACAACAGTTTTGCCGCCTCCTGCCAATCGTCGCCAGCAAACAGCAGCAACCCTTCGGCGGTCTGATTCTGATTGCGCGCACTGCGGCGATTGCGCCACCAGGCCCTAAAGCCCCCGGCACCCATAATCCAACGCCAAGTCAGCAGCAACCAGAACAGCAGTGCCGTGGCTGTCACATAGATCAGCAGCCCAGTCCAGGCACTCATCTCAATAGTGAACTCAGCAAAGCTTAGCAGCACATAGCCACTGCCAAACTGTAATACCCAGACTGCCAGCGCGCCCACAAGTAGGGCCAGCACTAGCAACAATAAAAGCTTTCTCACTGTTCGGCTCCCTCGTCAGCTGCGCTGCTATGACGTAAATTCAGGACTGTTTGGATCGCATTTTGGGAGCCAGAGATATCCGGTAGCAGCTGGCTTACTGAGCGCTCAGCGAGGGTTTGCAATCTAGCGATCGAGGCTTCGGATTCACTGTTTAACTGAAAGTAGCGGCGCAATAATGTCTCGGCTTTATTGAGGCTATTGCTGTAGATCCCCTGCTCTTCGCGCAACAACGCACTCTGCGCCTGCTCCAGCAGCAGATAGAGGTTCTGACGTACCATGGTTTGTTCCGCACGGCTGAGCAAAGGTTCAATCGGTTGCTGGCGCTTTTGCAGGACAATTAAGTTGCCAAATTTTTCAGTGAAGCGCTCAAGGGTTTCAGCCAGAGAGTTTGGCGGCTGCTCAGCGCCCTGCTCTAATTGAGTAACTTCAGAATTAGCATGGGCCTCGAGTATCGACAGTGCTTCAAGGGCAGATGAGATTGCCTGTAACTCAAGGTAGATACCCTCGCGATCGACTTTTTCAGTCATGCGCAGAGCGGCAATATCAATCGCCAAGGCATTGCGCACCGCCAGTAATTCAGGATCATTGATTTGAACAAAAATACTGTCGACACTTTCCAATATCGCTAGAGGATTGTCGACGCTGCGTTCAACTTGGAGACGCTGATTGGCCAAGCGCACTAGATAGGCGGCCTCTGCCAGCAACCAATCACCTCGAGTCGCGGTGCCAAGGGTTAATATCTGTTCGGCCTGACGATTGCTCAGCAGGCGCAGAGAGTAGAGTTGGTCCTGCAACGCTTTAATGGTTTGCGACTGCTGTTGACCCGCGCGGATGGTCGCTTGCTGCTGCCTCTCAACCTTGTCTTCAAAGGCAATTAAACTACTTTGCAGGCCGTCGGCTAAAACCGTACGCTGCTGCCACTGCATCCAACCAAACCAAGCCGACCCGGCCAGTGCGGCGATCAGTAACAACAAAAGAATCGTTTTAAACCAAGGGAAGGGTTTCTTCGATCCTCTATCAAGAGCACTATTATTAGGAGCTTTGTTCTTAGACGCTTTATTATCAGAAGCCTCGGTGGCCCCGCTCTTCGCAGATGACTTAACTGAACTGGACTTATCAGCTACAGAAGAACTGGCCTTCGCAGAACCACTCTTGTCACTCGCCGCAGGCGCAGCAGGTTTTTTCTCAGTCACCGTGTTTCCTCTTTTGTTGCGCGTCTGTTTAACACTATTTTAACGCCAAAAAATTATTCATTAATCAAAGAATAGCCCGTCAGCAGCTTTTGACGCAATAATTTACAGCGCCTTCTGCACCGCGACCAACATCGACTCTGGCAGTGCATTCTCGGCACTGACAATATTCTGATAACCTAATTCCCGGGCAATCTCTGCCACTCGCTCACTGGGAACCACTACAGCGGTCTCAGCCGCCGGCTCTCCGGACTGGTCACCCAAGGCTGTTAGCAACTCGCCACTATGAGCCACCAGACAGTCACACTGGACCAACTGTTGGCGTGCTAACAGCGCCTGCTCTGGATTGATTACGCGTTCATAAAGTTCGCAATAATCAACACGCGCACCGCGTTTAACAAGAGTATCACCAAGAATTTCTCGACCGCCGCGGCCACGAAAAATAATCACCCGCTGACCACTAAGGTCCTGCAACTCAGGCAGGGCCAAGAGTGCCTCACTATTTTGTCGCCCACTCGGTGACAGAGCAGTAATATCTGCAGCACCGAGAATTTGTGCAGTCTGTTGCCCCACGGCAAAAAACTCTATGCCCACAGGTTGCATGGGCCAGTAACGGTCCAGCCATTCAATGGTCAATTCGGCAGCATTGCCGCTAACACAGATGGCCTTATCAAAATTATCCACTTCCAGGATCAGGTTTTTAATCGACTGGCCATCAACTATAGGTTCGATGGACATCACCGGGATATGACATACCTGAGCACCAGTCTGCTCAAGCAGAGTAATAAATTGATCTGCCTGCCGCGAGGGCCTGATCACCAGGATGCGTTGCGACATTAGTCTGCCCCGTAAACCTCGGCGAGAATTTCACCTGCACCTGCGGCTAATAATCGCTCGGCCAGCTCAATACCCAGTCTCTCTGCCTGCTCTACCGGAGCAGAGAGTTGGTCTTGCAGAATACGCGTGCCATCGACACTGCCGACCAGGCCGCGCAGCTTTAGAGAGTCACCGGTTTCATCCAACTCAGCGTAACAGGCAATAGGCACCTGACAGCCGCCTTCTAGACGTCGATTAAGCGCGCGCTCGGCGGTAACGCGGATGCGCGTCTGACTGTGTTCTAAAGGTTTCAATAAGTCGATGGTGGCCTGATCTTCGAGTCGACATTCGATACCCACGGCACCCTGGCCACCAGCAGGCAGACAGAGCTCAGGCTCCAGACGCGAGGCAATTCTCGCTTCCATACCCAACCGCATCAGTCCGGCACTAGCGAGAATAATTGCGTCGTAATCACCGTAATCCAGTTTCGCCAAGCGAGTATTAACATTGCCGCGCAGGTCTTTGATCTGTAATTCTGGAAAGGTCGCACGAATCTGGCACTGACGTCGGAGGCTGGACGTTCCCACCACAGATCCGGGAGGCAACTCGGCAAGATTGATATAGCGATTAGAGACGAAGGCATCTAGGGGATCTTCACGCTCACAGATCACCGTTAGGCCAAGTCCAGGAGGAAACTCCATGGGCACATCTTTCATGGAGTGCACGGCAATATCGGCGCGATTTTCAAGCATAGCCACTTCGAGCTCTTTGACAAACAGACCTTTGCCGCCGACTTTTGCCAGTGGCGTATCCAGCAGTACATCACCGCGAGTGGTCATGGCCACCACCTGGACATCAAGATGTGGGTGATTCTCAAGTAATTTAGCTTTTACAAACTCGGCCTGCCAAAGCGCCAAGGGGCTCTTTCGCGTCGCAATTCGGATCGTCTGGGGCACTGAAATTCCATCACTGTGATTGTATAGGCAGACATTATCGACCATTTGACTGCGCTTGGGCAGCTCTAATGCGGGGAATTTTATCCCCCAAAGGCAGCTCTAGAGCTGGGGTAATAACTGCCGTAGTTTCGGTTCCAGGCGACGACTGACAATGGGCTGAATCTCTATATCCCTGATCTTAACTGCCAGGTGACCCTCAGCATAGGTCAGCCCTTCAATGGCATTCCGGGCAACCAATGCGCTGCGATGCACTCGAATAAAAAGCTGTGAGAACTCCTTTTCAATATCCTTGAGGGTATCGGAGAGTACGGTTTCGCCTTCAGCGGTATAAGCGGTGATATATTTTTGATCGGCCTGGAGCAGGCGAATCTGTTCTACTGCAACCAGCTCAAGGCCGTTATGGGTCCTGCTGCAGAGATGCCGCCTATGACTCGGCGCCTGGCCATTAAGTTGGGCGCGGGTTGCGCTTGCGGCTCGCTGTAGCGCCTCACCCAGCTCATTGGCTTTGATCGGTTTAAGTAAGTAGGCAAAGGCTTTGGCATCAAATGCACGCAGCGCGAAGTCTTCAAATACGGTGCAGAAAATCACTGCCGGGGGGGGGCACCATTTTGGCGATCTGCCGCGCAGCGTCGAGCCCATCCATCTCCGGCATGCGCACATCCATCAGTACAACGCCCGGCAGATATAAATGCGCCATCTGGACTGCTTCAAGGCCGTTTCTCGCCTCCCCGACAACATCTATATCCGAATTTTTTTCGAGCAGACGCTGCAGGCGGATCCGTGCCAGCGATTCATCATCTACGATCAATACCTTGATCATCTTTAACCCTCCAATGGTTTAAATAGAATCCTCGTATGGTAGTGATTTTTGAATACAGTTTCCTGTAACTCGGCGCTGCCACTAAAATAGGCGTCGAGCCGACAGCGCAAATTATCCAGCGCCAATTGGTGGCCAGAGGTAATTTCAGAAAGCGCTGTTTTATTATTGCCAGTCTCTGGGAGGCTGTTAACCAGGTCTATGGTCAGCCAATCCCCACAGTTATAGATAGTGATATAGATGGAGCCTCCCTGAATAGCCGGCTGCACACCATGGAAAACCGCATTTTCAATTAATGGCTGCAAAATCAAAGGGGGAACACGAACCCTGTTTAGATCGACTTTAATATCCCAACTGTACTCAAGACGCTCGTCGAGGCGTAACTTTTCGATCTCCAAATAGCGCTGGCAAGCATCCACTTCTTCCTGCAATGTCACTGAATTGGTGTTTTTCAGGGCGTAACGAAAAAGATCACAGAGGTTCTCAACCGTTTTTTCCGCCTTGTCTGCATCGATGCGAATCAGGGTCGCGAGACTGTTCATACTGTTAAATAAAAAGTGTGGCCGGATGGTTGCTTGCAAGGCTGCCAGTCGCGCTGCCAGCCCGGCACTTTGCTGTTGATGTAAGCGCTGCTGAAGATAGTAAATTCGCAAGATTACGCCAGCGGGAATCGCCGCGATCAGAACAGTGTTCAATATAGCAAGCGGATCCGCCCGCCAGATTCCGATGAGCCAATAGCTGTTCCAGTATTCTGCAGCGACGGCACAGAGAGCTGCGGCCAACAAAACCAAGAGATAATTAATCAAGGCTACACGAGGCAGGGTAAGATGCAGTAAATAGGGTCTCGCGCGGCATAAAAACATTGCGCTGATTAGCGCAATCCAGAAGATCAGCAGCGCAATTTTGCCCAGCCAGAGAAAATCGAAGTCGCCAATGCCACTTTTAAGGAGCGCCATTAACAACGCCGATAAGGCAGCAATAATAAATATTCCCAACAATCCCTGCCCGCGACAGAGGTCAGGAATAAAATAATCGCCTATTTGAGTCTGATTTTCCCCTGAATCACTCATTCGAGTTATTGCTCATCCCTGTGATTAGCTATAATCCTAGTCGCGATATAACCACTGAGCAAACAAGTCGATGAGTAATAACGAAAACAGCGAGACCAACAACGCCGCAGCCACACAAACTAATCAAGCTTGGGGTGGCCGTTTCAATGAGCCGGTGGATGATTTCGTCGCCCGCTTTACAGCCTCTGTAAATTTTGATCAGCGCCTCTATCGCCAAGATATTCAGGGTTCTGTTGCTCACGCCAGCATGCTCTGCGAGGCGGGCGTGTTAACCGAAGCCGAGCGCGATCAAATTATGCTCGGACTGCAAGAGATTGAAGCGCAGATCGAGGCCGGTGAATTTCCCTGGTCGGTGGTTCTGGAAGATGTGCATATGAACATCGAAGCTGCCCTCACCGCCAAAATCGGCATTGTCGGCAAGAAATTGCACACTGGCCGCTCGCGCAACGACCAGGTGGCAACCGATATTCGCCTCTGGCTGCGTGACCAAATCGATCATATAGGGCCGATTTTGACGCGTTTGCAAGATGGCTTGATCGGGCTGGCAGAGCAGGAAGCCAACACTATTATGCCCGGCTTCACCCATTTGCAAACCGCCCAGCCAGTAACCTTTGGCCACCATCTGTTGGCCTGGAATGAAATGCTCGAGCGCGATTACAGCCGTTTGCAGGATTGCCGCACACGACTCAATCAGAGCCCTCTGGGTGCAGCCGCTCTGGCTGGAACAACCTATCCGATCGACAGAGAGTTTACTGCTAGAGCACTGGCTTTTGATAAGCCCACCGAAAATTCCCTCGACTCTGTTAGCGACCGCGACTTTGCCATCGAGTTCTGTGCCTTTGCCAGTATCCTGATGACTCATATGTCACGTATGTCGGAAGAGTTAGTCCTCTGGACCTCGGCGCAATTTCAGTTTATCAATCTCCCGGATCGTTTTTGTACCGGCTCGTCGATTATGCCGCAGAAGAAAAACCCCGATGTTCCAGAGCTGGTGCGCGGCAAAACGGGTAGGGTCAATGGCCACTTAATCTCTCTGCTAACCCTGATGAAAAGCCAGCCACTGGCCTACAACAAGGACAATCAGGAAGATAAAGAGCCACTGTTTGATACTGTGGATACAGTGCGCGACTGCCTGCGTGCATTTGCCGATATGATCCCGGCCATCGAGTCGCGCAAAGATATGATGTATGAAGCCGCCCGCCGTGGATTTTCAACCGCCACCGATCTGGCCGATTATCTGGTTCGCAAAGGTATTGCCTTTAGGGATTCCCACGAGATTGTTGGCAAATCCGTTGCCTATGGACTGGCTGAGAATAAAGATCTCTCAGAAATGTCTCTCGAGGAACTGCAAGAATTTTCCACTGAGATCAGCGCCGATGTGTTTGACGTTCTAACACTAGAGGGATCAGTTGCCGCCCGCGATCATCTTGGCGGCACAGCACCAGCTCAGGTTGTAGCAGCAGCTAGTCGTGCCAAGGCGCGTCTCGGCGAGCGTTAAGAAAAGTGAAGAGTATTGTCTGGCACCCAAGAGACTCTTTATATCTAGTAGCCTAGGCGCCGATAAAGGAATTAACTAGAAATCGAAACTGACAGCTTCCCCTGACTGGGCCAGGCAAGCTTGGCTAAGCATATCAATCAGCGGTACGCCGCTGACTGTATTGCACCAGATGCCCTCTTGCAGCTTAAAGTGAAAACCACCGGATTTCGCCGCCAGCCAGATTTCACCCACCGCCGCTTGCCGTGACAAAATAATCTGCGTGCCGTTGCTTTCGCAGGTAATGGTGAGCATGCCGGCACTGTTCTCGTAATCTATATCCGCACCACTGTCATCAATGCTCTCTTCGATAGAAAACATCAGCTCGTCTGCCAACTGATTAAACTGTGCTTCATTCATTTATTACATCCAGTGCCCGGCCAATGCCAAGTGAGTTATAGATTGGGCTCGCGCCGCATATTTGTTTGAGTGTCGTCCGCCACTGCCGCTATACTGACGTCTAAACGTTAGATAGGCATACAGTCTCGTCACCGGTAGGAATTATAAACCATGTATCGTTATTTACTTGCGCATTTATTTAGTAATCTACCGCGAATCAATCGTGGAACAGCAATCCGATCTGCTAGCGTCATTTTTGTCGCCATAGCCATGTCAGGCTGCGGCAACAAGGGCGATTTATATCTTCCGGAAGACGTTTCAGTGACTTATCAAGCATCTGGCTCTTCAACACAAAGCTACCAGACTTTTAGTCACCAAGATTTTAGTCACCAAGATTTTAGTCACCAAGATTCGAGTCACCAAACATTAGCTAACCAAAATAAAGAATAAATTATTATGCACCATGCCGTTAGTCCCCAGGATGGGAACCTGTTTATCGAGAGCACTCCGCTCTCTGCTATTGCCGCCGAATTTGGCACACCTTGCTACGTCTATAGCAAGGCCGCCCTGAGCAATAATTTTCTCGCCTACCAATCGGCTCTGGCCGATAAAGAGCATCTAATTTGCTATGCGGTAAAGGCTAATTCTAATATTGCCGTACTGCAAACCCTGGCCCAACTGGGCGCGGGCTTCGATATCGTCTCTATTGGCGAGCTTGAGCGTGTGTTGCGCGCCGGCGGTGATCCCGCCAAAGTGGTATTTTCCGGTGTCGCCAAGACTGCCGGCGAGATGCAGCGTGCCCTTGAGCTGGGCATTCACTGTTTCAATGTCGAATCCGAAGCCGAGCTTGAACTACTAAACAGCACTGCAGCCAGCTGTGGCGCAATCGCGGCAGTGTCTCTGCGGGTAAATCCCGATGTCGATGCCCAGACCCATCCCTATATTTCTACGGGTCTAAAAGAAAATAAGTTTGGTATAGATATCAATCTGGCCGCTCAGGTCTATCAGCGTGCTGCACAGATGGCACATATTAATGTAGTCGGAGTCGACTGCCATATCGGCTCACAGCTAGTGGATATAGCGCCCTTTGTTGCTGCGCTGGAACGTTTGTTGGCACTGGTGGACGAACTGGCTGGACTGGGTATAACTCTGCAACATATTGATATTGGCGGCGGTCTCGGTGTGCGCTATGACAACGAGCAGCCACCCACTCCCCAGAGCTATATGTCGGCAATTTTGCCGCTCTTGATGGGCCGCAGTGAAACCCTAGTGTTGGAACCAGGCCGCTCGATTACAGCCAATGCCGGGGTAATGTTGACCCAGGTACAGTACTTGAAAAGCAATGGTGAGAAGAACTTTGCCATTGTCGACGCAGCCATGAACGATATGATTCGTCCTGCGCTGTATCAGGCGTGGATGGATATTCAACCGATTTCAACCGGCAACTCTGGGAGTGCTGTGGCCAAGAGCGCCGTTTACGACGTAGTCGGACCTGTCTGTGAAACCGGCGACTTTCTCGCTAAAGACCGACCTCTGGCGATCTGCGCCGGCGATTATCTGTGCCTGATGTCAGCTGGTGCCTATGGTTTCGTAATGAGTTCCAATTACAACAGTCGCCCGCGAGCGCCAGAAGTGATGGTCGATGGCGATCAGGTGCATTTGGTCAGACGACGTGAAACCATCGAAGATCTGCTGAGCGGCGAAAGTTTGCTGCCCGCGGCAGTGAGATAACACTGATGTTAATGAAATTCACCAAAATGCACGGACTCGGCAATGATTTTGTCGTCATTGATGCGGTCACGCAGAATGTCCGTATTACCGCCTCCATGGTACGGCGCCTCGCCGATCGCAAGACCGGTATCGGCTGTGATCAGGTGTTGGTCATAGAGCCTCCATCTGCTGCGGATATTGATTTCGACTACCGTATATTTAACTGCGACGGCGCAGAAGTTGAACAGTGTGGCAATGGCGCGCGCTGTCTGGCGCGCTTTGTTCACGATCGTCAATTGACTGGCAAAAAGTCGATTCAGGTGCAGACCTCAAATCGCGTGATGACGCTGAACCTGATTAACAAGAATCTGGTTGCAGTGGATATGGGTATCCCAGAATTGGATCCGCCGGCGATTCCCTTTCAGGCCAGCGAACCAGCACTGCTCTACGATATAAACGTCAATGGGCAGGAACGGCGCATTACTGCGGTCTCCATGGGCAATCCCCATGCGGTGCTAACCGTGGCCGATGTAGACTCAGCACCAGTAGCCGAGTTGGGCGCAGCGCTCGAGTCCCATGAGCGCTTTCCCAACCGCGTCAATGTGGGTTTTATGCAGATTGTCGATCGCAGTGAGATTAAGCTCAGAGTGTTCGAACGTGGCGTTGGCGAGACCGAAGCCTGCGGTTCTGGTGCCTGTGCGGCAGCAGTCGCAGCGATCCAACAACAGCTAGTCGACTCACCAGTAACAGTTCACCTAACCCGGGGGTCTTTAAAAATAGACTGGAAAGGTACCGGCCATCCACTGATAATGAGTGGACCAGCGAAGACAGTTTTTCATGGACGTATAAGAATATGAGTAAAGAAGTCGAAATCGAAGCCGATCCAATCGAAAAGGTTGTGCGTGAATTCCTCCGCGGTAACCCGGACTTTTTGGACAAAAATACCGATATCCTCGAAACCATGGTGCTGCCCCACAATAGTGGCAAGGCGATTTCCTTGGTTGAACGTCAGGTTGGTGTGATGCGTGATCGCAACAGTGAAATGCGTTCACGATTAGACAATATGCTGCAGACTGCCAAGGAAAATGACCTACTGTTTGAGAAAACCAAACGTCTGGTACTCAATCTGCTGGAAGCCAAAACTCTGGGCGCATTGGTCGAAGCTGTTTATGACAGCTTAGGCAAAGATTACGGTATCGAATTTTACAGCCTGACCCTGTTTGGCGATGAAAAGAAACTGCCCCGCACCATGGCGCAAATTGCCAGCACCGAAAAAGCCAACGAACGTGTTGGCACATTGATCGGCGCCAATCGTGCAGTTTGCGGCATTCTCCGGGAAGACGAGATGATGTTTTTGTTTGGTGAGCGAGGCCGTCAGGTGGGATCAGTAGCCGCGGTGCCACTGCGTTATGACAGCCTTTATGGCATTTTGGCAGTGGGCAATAGAGACCCCAATTTTTATAAGAGCAGCATGGGGACACTATTTCTCAGCTATATCGCCGAGATACTCAATCGAGTGTTGCCGAACCACTTAAAATAGCCCTTTTTAAAGCAGCTCTCCAAAACAGCTATTCTAAACAGCCACTTAAAAAATATAAGCCTAAAAGCCGACTCAGCTTTTAGGCTTTTTCTTGGGCGCTGCACCAGCGCCTTTATTACCCTGTCCGGCAACCTGCCCAGTAGATTTAGGCGCATTGCGACGGCGCTTCGAGCCGGACGCTGAATCCTTACCTCCAGACCTAGCACCAGCTCCACGTTTCTTTTTACCTTTGGGGCCCGTCTTGGAATCTTGTTCACGTGACTTGCTACCCGCTTTTCCAGCAAATTTTCCCGCGGGCCTTTTAGCGCCTGAATGGTTACTGGATTTCTCCTCTCCAGCCAATTCAAAGTCAATTTTGCGCTCATCGAGATTGACCCGAACCACCCTCACCTTTAGCTTGTCACCGAGCCGGAATATACGACCGGTACGCTCGCCAACCATACGGTGCTGAGAGGCTTCGTGATTATAATAATCTTTCGGCAGACCAGTGACGTGAACCAAGCCTTCCACATAGAGTTCGTCGAGCATGACAAATAAACCAAAGCCTGTCACAGCAGTCACTACACCAGAGTATTCATCACCGACTCGATCGACTAAATATTCACACTTAAGCCAATTGACCACATCGCGAGTCGCCTCATCGGC
>Ga0209815_1000085_pt1 | contig 66217 bp, 59 predicted proteins | sample CoawatmetaG00DNA_FD_187507 | JGI IMG/M metagenome (GOLD analysis project Ga0209815, IMG submission 187507) | Marine microbial communities from the West Antarctic Peninsula - Coastal water metaG002-DNA (SPAdes) (version 2) | ecosystem: Environmental > Aquatic > Marine > Coastal ...
CTAATACAGATACAACTAATAGTGAATGGACAAGAGCTAATACATTATTTGATGTTACCAGCACATCTAATGTTTATTTCTTACAGCCTGCTGCAAATGGTAGTTATGAATTAGTATTTGGTAATGATACATTTGGAAGAAAATTAACTGATGGTAATATTGTAGAAGCGTCTTATAGAGTAGCAAGTGGTAATGAAGCAGACGGAGCAAATACTTTTAGCATATCAGGTTCAGTAAGTGGATATAGTACAGTAGCAGCAAATGTACAAATAAGATCTGCAGGTGGACAAATATTTCAATCTTTAGATGATATTAAATTTGCAGCACCTCGTGCATTAACAACTCAAGAAAGAGCTGTTACATCTAATGATTATAAAACATTAGTACAGAATGAATTTGGTGATATAACAGATATGGTTGTCTATGGAGGTGATGAAGCCAATCCACCTCAATTTGGTAAAGTAGTTATGGTGGTATCAAGTAACACTTATGATACATTACCTGCATTTAGAAAGCAAGAAATAATTAATTTTATTAATCCTAAGTCTCCATTAACTATAGAACCTGTTATGCAAGACCCTACATTTTTAAGAATAGAAGTAAAAAGTAATGTAACATATAATGTAAATGAAACAACCATTAATGAAAATAGCATTCAAACAATTGTAGATAGTGCTATATCAACATTCAATACTGACAATCTTTCTAAATTTAATAAAACATTTAGACAAAGTAAATTAATAGAAAAAATTAATGAAAGTGATGACTCTATTTTAAGTAATGAGTTATCAACAAGAATGATAAAAGAAATTAATCCTACATTAAACCAAGGTTATACTGATACAGTTTCATTCTTTAATAGTTTAAAACCTGATAACCCTGTAACAATAGCTCAAGGTGCTTCGTTACCTTATTCAGAACCTGCTATTGAATCTGGTTTATTTACATTTAATAGTACAACAGGTGCATCTTTTAGAGATGATGGAGATGGATCCTTACAAATAATTGTAGCAAACAATTCAGGCTTAACTATATTAAATGCTAATGTAGGATCAGTAGATTATAGTACTGGTAATGTAGTATTTTCTAATGTAACAGTTAATGCAATAGCTACAGGAACAACAATTAAAATATATGCTAGAAGTGAAAGAGCTGATATTGTTGGTAAATTAAATGATCTAATAGAAATTAAAACAGACGATACAACTGTAAATGTAACTGGTATAAGAGAGTAATATAAAAATGGCTGGACTAAATGATTTTGAAGATTTTATCTCTCCGTTAATTGAGCAACAGTTTCCAGCTGTCTACAGAGACGAAGGCCCTGTACTTGTTGCATTCACAAAAGCCTACTACGAACATTTAGAACAAGAAGATGGTGATCTTTATAATACAAGAAAAATGTTTGAAAGTATGGATGTTGATCAAAGCGTAGATACATTCTTAGAACATTTTAGAAAAGAATTTTTATCAGGGTTTCCAAAAAATATTAATGAAGGTACAGCCTTTACAATAAAACATATAATGGATGTATATAGATCTAAAGGTACACCTAGAGCTGTTGAATTATTTTTAAGATTAGTATACGGTATAGATTCTATAATATACATTCCTGGCCAGCATCTAATGGCTGCTTCTGAAGCAGACTTTTATGAGCCAAAATATATTGAAGTAATAGTTCCATATGATCAAGACGAGGCTTTTAGTAATTTTCAAGGTAAAGATATTACAGGAACAATTACAGGAGCAACTGCAACTGTAGACTCGTGTTTAAAAACATCTGCATCTGGTAAAACAACTTATGTACTGTATCTAGCTAATGTGAAAGGCGCATTTAAAAGAGAAGAGCTTGTAGGGTATGTTGGTGGAACATTAGAACCAAAAATTACTGGCTCACTATCTGACGTTACACTTACTGCTAATGGTTCTGGTTTAACTATTGGTGATGAATTAAATGTTATAAGTTCAAACTATGGTACACAAGGAGTTGTAAGAGTAACAGACACTACAGATGGATCAGGTCAAGCCTCTTATACAATTAATGATGGAGGGTATGGTTATAGTGAAAATGCAGCTCATAGTAATGTTTTAGTATCAACTGCAACAATAGCTGTAAATAATTATACAAATAGTAATGCTACATTTAGAAATGAGTATGGTGGTAATACATTTTTCTCATTAGAAACTATTACACAACCAGTAGAATTTTTAGATTTTACATCTGCAACTAGTACATTTGTAGAAGCATTAAATACTACTTCATATGTAATTGGTACTAATAGTAGTACAACCTCTTTAAATGGTTCTAATCATTTAGCTAATGGAAAGATTGGTGTGTTTAGTAACACAGGTGCAAATGGATCGTTGACTTTATTTGTAGATAGTGGTACATTTGGTAATCAAGTACAATATTTTCATCAAAGTAATACAGTAGCTTACCAAGTAGGTGAAACTGTTACTGTCAATACAACTGTTACTGGTGTACTTAATGCAGCTAACTCAACTGTACTAACAATTAATGCAGCGTCTGTTGGGTTTAGTAATGTTACAACACAACGTGTAACAGGAGAAAGATCTGGTGCAGTATCTAATGGAATGAATACTGCAATAGTTCAAACTGGTGTAAAGAAGTTATTTTTTAATGCTACAGTATCATCCAATGCTAATTCAACAGCAGTAGCTAATGGATATAAAACAGGAACTATAGTAGGTGCTAATACCACTGCTATTGGTCTTGTTGCAAACAGTACAGATAATTTCCTAACTTCTTCACAAAATTTTATAAAAGGATCTGATAGTAATACACACGCTAATGTTTCAGGTATACGATTAGGTATTGGTGGATCTTTAACTATAGGAACTGTTGAAACATTAGAAACTAAAAATGTATACACTGATTTTATACACAGTTCCAATAACAGTGCTAACACTTCAATGCTAGATGTTGTTATTAGTGGAGCCAACTCAGGTGTAGGTATTGTTAATTCAGTAACTATATCAGCAGCAGGTTCTGGTTACGCTAACAACGAAGCATTAGTATTTGCTGGTGGTGGAATTACCACAGGTAAGCTACCAACAACAAATGCAATAGGAACAGTAACTACAAATGGTAGTGGAGGTATAACTGGTATCACACTTTCTAATAATGGAGTAGGATATTATAGTGCACCAACAATAACTATTACAACATCAGGTGGTAGCTCTGGTACTTTGGTTCCTGTAATGAAACATGGTTATGGTTTAGCTAAGCATGGTAATACAATTAACACTACACATAGTGGTGGATTTTCAAATGTAATAAATGATGTCTTAACATTTAGTTCTGACACATTAGGTGCAATAAGAACATTTAGTAGTACAAGTGGAGGCAATAATTATACTGCTGCTCCTTTTGTATTGGTGCAAAATAGATTGGTAGATAAATTTAATCAAAGAAATATACAACTTAAATATGATAGTTTTATATCTTCTACAAGATCTAATTTTGCTGTTGATGATATTTTAGTACAAACACAGCCCCAATCTTTCTTAGCAATAACTCACAATGGAGCTAATGATGCAGCGTTTACAATTGGTGAAGGTATAGTACAGATAGTTAATTCAACTGTTAATAATTATGCAACATACGTTTCTGGTAACACTACAGTATTTACTATAAGAGATGGCAAACGTAGAAAAGTAGAAAGTGGTGGAGCTATCAATGTTGGTTTAACTGATGCAAGTATAACATGGGCAACTGGAAATACATTTGTAGGATTAAGTTCTGGATCAACAGGTAATGTAACTGGGCAGTCTACTTCAATAGTTAATAGATTTGTTAAAGGAAAAGTGTTGACTTCCAACACAAGTACTAATATGTTAGAAGTACTGATGTATGATACAAGGTTTGATTTTAATGCAGCAGCCAATATACAAATAGAAGATTATAGTTCACAAGCTAATGTATTTGAAGTTTATGCTCATAGTCCTAATACAAGCACAAGAACAACAGGAATAAGATTAGACGAACGTGCAGGATTAAATGCTAACTTAACTGTTACTGCTACAACAGCAACAGGATTAATCAATACATTAGAAATAGTAAGATCTGGTTATGGATATCAAGATGGTGAAACTGTTACAATGAGTGGTGGAGATTTAGAATCAATATCAGGAGCTGCTATAGTTAATAATCATGGAATTTCTCCTGGCCATCATAGAAATAATAAAGGCTTCTTAAACGAAGATAAATATCTACATGATAATGATTTTTATCAAGAGTTTTCTTATCAAGTAAGGGCTGCAATTCCTTTTGATAAATATAAACAACAAATAAAAGACGTGGTTCATCTTGCAGGATCCAAGCCATTTGGAATGGTACAAACATCAGCAACAGCTAATATGGCTCTTGCAATAGCAAACTCAAGTGTAAGTCAGGCGTAGTATGGGTACATTAATAAAAAAAGAATTTAAAACACACAATGCTAAACAGTTTATGGAGTCATTAGATGAAACATCTAACTCCATCTATTATGTTTTCACAAGTAAACCTCAAGCATATACTGAGGCTTCAACACCTACACCTACTGATAGTGTAACAAATGCACAATACCAAGTATGGGATGAGATGATTTCTGGTAAGCAAGTTACTACTAGTGATGCAAAACATATGATAGAAAAAAATACTTGGGCAACTAATAAAGCATACCAGGCTTATGATGATCTTAATGGTTCTTTAAATGGATCAGATTATCATGCAGTTACTTCAGAAGGTAGTGATTATCATGTATGGAAATGTATAGCTAATAATCAAAGTAGTGGCAACAGTACTTCTAAACCATTATACTCAGATGTATCATCAAGTTTAAATACATTATATCTTAAAACAGCTGATGGTTATCAGTGGAGATTTATGTATACAATAACAGGTTCTAACTATACTAAATTTACAACCTCAACTCTTATTCCTTACTTAGCACATACTAATGCATCTACTAATGCTGTATCAGGCTCAATAGATGCTTACATAGTAACCAATTCTGGAAACAATTATAATGAATTTTGTAATGGTACATTTACTACTGTTACTAATGCAACATCACAAGTACTATCGAGTAGTAGTTTTACATTATCTACTAATGATAATTTCTTTAACAATTGTGCTATCTACATTAAATCTGGTACTGGAGCGGGTGCTTTAAATAAAATTATAGACTATGTTGGCAGTAGTAAGACAATTACTTTAGAAAGTGCATGGAGTACTAATCCAAGTACATCTGATAGTGTGTTTGAAATAACACCAAGCATAACTGTAAATGGTGATGGTAGTAATGCCACAGCAAGAGCATTAATTAATACTTCAAGTAATACTATTGCTAATGTAGAAGTATTAACAAGAGGCTCTGGTTACACATATGCTGACATTAGTATACAAGCTAATAATATGGCATCTGCTAACCTTGCTGTAATAAGAGCTCCAATAGCACCTACAGGTGGCCATGGTTTTGATCCAATTAATGAATTAGAAGGTAGCCATGTAGGAATTAGTGTAGAGTTTGCAAATACAGAGACAGCAAACATACCAACAGATAATGATTTTAGACAAGTAGGAATATTAAAAGATCCAAAACATGCTAACGTACATATAAATGGTACAGTATCTGGTACATGGACAACAGGTGAATTAGTAACACAAGCTAATACAACAAGTCATGGTTATGTTATATCAGCCAACAGTAGTTCTGTATTGCTTGCTAATGTAGTAGGACATATAGGTACAGGTAATTCAACCAACCATGCTAACATATCTGGTGGTAGTTCAGATGCTACAATGAATGTAACATCTGTTTTTGTTAACACAACAGAAGCAGCAACAATTAATGTATCAAACGAATCTCAAAGATCATCATTTACTACATTTGATCAAAGACATATATTTAAACATAATCTTGGTTCAGCAAGTGCATTTAATGAAGATGAAAAAATAGTACAAGATGATACAAATGCAAATGCATCCGTATTTTTTGCAAACACATCTAAAGTATCTGCTACAAGTATTAGAGGTACATTTAACATTGCAACTGATAATGTAGTAACAGGACAAACCACATCAAGAACAAGTAAGCTAACAGCACAAACAAATCCGGATTTAGTTCGCAATGCTGGTGAGATATTATACCTAAATAACATAGACGCAGTTAGTCGTTCAAACACAACTACAGAAGTTGTTCGACTTGTTATAACATTTTAAGGATAGAAGATGCCAATTAATACAGATCTAAACGTAACCCCATATTATGACGACTTTGATGAGGATAAAAAATTCCACAAAGTATTGTTCCGTCCATCTGTGCCTATCCAAGCAAGAGAGCTAACACAGTTACAAACAATATTACAAAACCAAGTTGAGCGTTTTGGTGAGCATGTATTTAAAGAAGGCTCTATTGTAAGAGGGGCATCCATCTCTGATGAAGATATATATTTTGCAAAACTTAATGATGCAAATACTTCATCAAGTCAATTGGTTATGTCAGAATTTGATAACACACACGTTGTAACATCTGCTAATCTTATAGCTCAAGTGTTTGAAAGAAAATCAGGTTTTGAATCTACAAATCCAGATCTTAATCAAATTTATTTTTATTATGTCAATTCAGGTAATAACGCTGGTGTAGAACAAACCTCATTTTCAGCTGGCCAGACATTAGATGTATATAAAACAAATACTACAATTGGTTCTGTAACATTAACAAGCAATACAGGATTAAGTTATTCTAATGCTGATACAATAACATTTAGTTCTACATATGGTACAAACGCATCTGCTAATCTTACAACTAATAGTACAGGTGGTATTATTGGTACATCATTTAACAATACATCATCACAAGGTGTATCGTTTAAAATTACAGACCTACCTTCAGTAGCAAACATTGTAACAAGTACAGGATCAAATGCTAACTTAGAATTGTTTGCTGTATCTCTTACAAAGAAAAATATAGTAACAATTGCTAATACAAGTTTTAATAGTGCTACTGGTAACACAGACTTTTTAACATTGGGTGAAGCAAAAAGATTTCAAGTTAATGACGGTGTCATATTTCAAAAAGGTCACTTTACACAATTATCTGAACAATCAATAATTGTTAGTGACTTTACAAAGTTACCTGACGGAGTAGCAGTAGGATTTAATACTGTTGAATCAATTTCTAATAATACAATAGATACCTCTTTAAATGATAATGCTTCAGGGTTTACAAATGAAAATGCTCCTGGTGCTTATAGATTAAAATTAACACCATCACTAGTAGTTAATACAGTTACTAATGCTGAATCTACTAACAACTTCTTTATCATAGCAAAATATGAAAATGGTAATATTGTAACTCTTAAACAAGAATCAGATTATAATAAACTTGGTGATAGATTAGCTAAACGTACAAGAGAAGAAAGTGGTGACTATGTAACAAAATCATTTAGTACTTTATCAGAAAGTATAACAAGTAATACCACACATCTTAATATAGCTATTGGTCCTGGTAACGCTTATGTGAGTGGTTACAATGTAAGTTCAATAGGTACATCAAGACTAGCAATTCCAAAAGCAGACACAACACAAAATGTTTCTTCAGCAGTTGTATCAAGTAACTATGGTAACTATCAATTGGTAGATGAATCCATAGGACACTTTGCATTTAACTTTGGAGCTGAAGTAAAATTATTAGATACACCAGCTAACAGACTTTCAACATCATTAGGTACAGCTGTTCCTACTGTTCCTGCAACTTCAAATACTACTGTTATCTCAGGAGCTAATCCTGCTTATGCTGGTGGCATTCTGGGTACTGCTAAAATAAGATCTGTTGAGTATGACGGAAATACAGTTGGCGATCCGCTTGGTAGATATAGATTATATTTATTTGATATAGCAATGAACCAAGGTAAGAAATATCAAGACGTAAGAGCAATTTGGTATAGTGCACAAGGTTTAGCAGATGTTGTATTAGATGATAATGATAATGCTTCATTAAAAGAAACAGATTTTAGAACTTTAGTTACTAATGTAGGTAGACATGGTGTTAAATCATTAAGCATTAATGGTACTTCTAATAACCAATTTATTTTTAGAACAGCAAAGACAGATGGTGCTCTTGCAGTTAATGGTTCAGTAACATTTACAGTAACAGGAACAGAGACATTTCCATATACAGCAGGTGCGTTTTTAAATGAAACACAAGAAAAAGATTGGATAGTAGTATCTAATAATAGTACTGCACAAACAGTTTCATTAACTGGTACAGTAGCAGTAACTAGTGGAGCTGGTAATGTAACAGGAACAAGTACATTATTTACAACTGAATTTAAAACAGGCGACTTTATAACAGTAGCAGATGCTAACACTCATAGAATTACATCAGTAGTTAGTAACACATTAATGGTAACATCAAATAACTTTGGTGCAAGTGTATCAGGTAAAACACATGCACGTTACTTCCCTGTGGATGTTGCAATTAATATGGATGGATCAACATCTAATGTATTTGTTGGTACAAATTCTAACACTGTAACAATTAATGCTACAAGAGGTAAAGCACTTCATGGTTCTCAAACTTTACCAGTGCATGTATATCATAATGTTAAAAAAACAAGTGCACCACAGGTAGATAAAACATTAGCAACATCCTTTGTAAAAATAGTATGTAGTAATAATGCTGGTGGAATAAATGGCCCATGGTCTTTAGGTTTAACAGATGTATTAGATGTACAATCGGTCTTTGTTGCTAACCAAGCATACTGGGATGGAACAACTGCAGCTAATAGTACAGTATTGGATTACACAGATAGCTTTAGATTAGATACAGGTCAAAAAGATGCCTTCTATAGTTTAGGTAAATTATATAAAAATTATTCTAATGCACAAGCATTTGTAGCAAATGATTTCTTTGTAGCAAAAGTAAGACATTTTAAGAAAGATACAACAGGTGGTGGTAAAGGTTTCTTCACTGTAGATTCATATCCAGTGGATGATACTACTGCTAATGGTTCAAATGAATATGTTAAGACAGAAGAGATACCAGTATTTGTATCTGAAATAACTGGTGGAGCAGTTGATTTAAGAAATGCTGTAGACTTTAGACCAGTAGCATCTAACACAGCAGTACAAGCTGCAACAGTAGGTGCAGCAACTATTAATCCAAATGTAGCAGTTTCGTTTGCTGCAAGTGAACAATCAATAGCTGCTCCTAATAAAAACTTTGTATTTGATTACCAATACTATTTACAAAGAATAGATAAAGTATATTTAAATGCACAAGGATCAATGGAAATAGAGAGTGGCACACCTAGTGTTTCTCCACTTACACCAAAAGACAAAGACGACTCTTTAACATTGGCTACTGTAACGATACCAGTATATCCTTCACTATCAACTAAAGAAGCTCGTGTAGCAAAGAGATTAGATTACGCAGTTATAGCTTCAGGTAAGCAACCTCGTAATTACACAATGAAAGATATAGGACAACTTGATCAAAGAGTCAATCGTCTTGAATATTATACTTCATTAAACTTATTAGAAAAACAAACAAAAGATTTAACTATCCCTGCTGAATCTAATAATGCTGTGGATAGATTTAAACAAGGTTTCTTAGTAGATAATTTTGTAGACTTAAACATTGCAAGTACAGCTGACGAAGACTGGAACGCTGGTAGAAATAAAACAGAGCAAACTATTATTCCAAAATTTACACAGAACGCTTTAAACCTAACTATTGTTGGTCATAGTAATACAGCAATTACAGGTGATGTTATTACACATCCTTATACCGCTGTACCATTTATCAGCCAAAGATTTGCCACAGTTGCTCGTTCAGTAACTCAAGGTAATTGGCAATTTAATGGTAGGTTAGCACTGCTCCCTAATTATGATGGCTTTACAGAAACAAGAAACAATCCTGATTTAGCATTAACTTTAGATATAGATCTGGCTACACCGTTTGATGCACTTATAGAGGGTTTGAATTCAATTGAAGCATTAACAGAAATTGATAGGACATTAATAAGTGAAACAAACGCAAGGCAATTTGATGTAGTTACAACTTCCAATGGGAGAAATGTTAATCAAACTGGAACAGACTCTATTGATATAACTGAACAATTAACAAGACGTCTTTTTAGAAACGATAGTACTACTACAACAACAAGAGTTGGAGAGTTTGTAACAGATGTAAGAATGAGACCATTCATAAGAGAACAGATGGTTCATTTCCATGCATGGGGTCTAAGACCAAACACAAGACATTATTTATATTTTGATGGTGTAAACATGGATGCTAATACAAGACCAGCTTTATCAACAAATACAACATCCCATAGTAGAAGTACAATTTATGCTGCTGGTAGTTATGGCTCTAGTCTTACCACTGATGAAAGTGGAGAGTTGTTTGGTGTTCTGCATATACCTCAAGGAGAATTTTATGTTGGGGAAAGACATGTAGTATTAGCTGATAATGCCACCTATTCAGAGCTAGCCAATAATGCAGTATCAATAGCAGATGAACCTTTTAATGCATATAACTTTGGTGTAGAAACAGGTAGCATAAACATGAGTACTCGAGCTCCTACTGTATCATTGAACACAGTACAAGAAGTTTCAACTAGAACAGTACTAACTAGATGGTCAAGATCATGGAATATTGATCCAATGGCTCAGACATTCACAATAGGTAATCCTGATCTTGAACAGACAGCTGGTGTTCAAATGACATCAATGGATTTATTTTTTGCAGCTAAAGATCCTTCACTTGGTGTAACAATAGAAATTAGAAAAACTGTTAACGGTGTTCCAGCGCCAGACCTAGTAACTTTTGGTAGAAAACATTTAAGATCTTCTGAAGTTAATACAAGTACAGATGGTTCAACAGCAACAGTAATAGTTTTTGATGGACCTGTATTCCTTTCTACTACTGAGGAATATTGTTTTGCAATAATACCTGATGGTAATAGTCCTGATTATCAATTATGGTTATCTAAAACTGGTGGATCAGATGTGGCCACAAGCCAACCTGTCTACTCTGATCAATTTAATGGTAGCATGTTTATGTCAACAAACAATCGTGCTTGGGTACCAATGATTGATGAAGATATTAAGTTTACTTTATACAGAGCAGGATTTACTACTGCAAATTCAGGTTTTGTAACATTCTTTAATAAAGCCAATGAATATTTATCACTTACAGGTATTAATGGTAACTTCAAACAAGGAGAGATGGTATTCCAAGTTAATGCTACAGCACAAACAACTGGTACAGCTACCATGTCTACATCTAATACAATAGTAACAGGTACTGGTACAGCATTTAATACTGAATATGCAGCAGGGGACTTCCTTACATTTTCAAATACAACTGCTCAAGATATAGTAGAAATTAATAGTGTAACAAACTCCTCACAAATTATTTTAAAAGGATTTCCATTAATAGCTAATACAACTGGTATAGCTGTTAGTAAAACACCAACAGGTGTAGTGTATCATTATGATAGCTCAACTAGAGATATGCATATAGAAGATTCAACAGCATCAAGCTCAACATTTAAATTTGCAGCAGCTGCAAATATAATAGGTGCAGAGTCAGGAGCCAATGCTACAATACAAACTATTGATAATAAAACAGTAAATTATTTAGAACCTGTATTATACAAGTCCAACCCATCTTCCACAGATGTACAAATGTTTATACATGCTAACACAGCATCTGGTGATACTGGTAATACACAAATTAAAACTAATGATAGATTCCACATGAAAGAGGTGGCAGTTATTAAAAGTAAGAGTAATGATTTAACTGGTAACTTTAAAACTTACTTTAAAATGAGTACTAATAATACAAGAATCTCTCCTGTAATAGATTCACAAACATTAGGATTTAACATATACGAGAATCAAATTAACAATGATGCTACTAATGAACACATTACAGGTCAAGGTAATGCCACATGTAGTTATGTTTCTAAGACTGTAACATTAGATGATGGATTAGATGCTGAAGACCTTAGAGTATATGTAACAGCATTTAAACCTGGTAAAGATAATTGTCAAATTAAAGTGTATGGTAAAATATTAAATGAGGAAGATAACAATACATTCTATGACAGACATTGGACTGAGTTAGATTTAATAGGACCTGATCATTTTAGTAATGATGATAATAGATTAGACTACAGAGAGTATCAATATCAAATACCTAGAACACCTGCTTCAGTATTTGTTGAGAAAGCTAAAACATTTGGTAATACAACCATTACTACAGCAAGTAATAAAGCAAGTACATTAACAGCAGGTACATTAGTTAAAGTAACAAACGGTGATCCTGATACTAACTATCAAATAGCTACAGTAAAATCTGCAAGTACTACAACAATTATATTAGATGAAGCAATACAATTTGCAAATAATGTTGGAGCAGATGTATCAACAGTTACACTTCCACAGACAGCATTTAAAGATCCTCAAAATGGTTCAGTAGTAACATACTTTAATGCTGAAGGATCTAAATTTAATACTTACAAAGTGTTTGCAATTAAAATAGTTTTATTATCTGATAGTTCTGCAACAGCACCAGCTATCAAAGATTTCAGAGCAATAGCATTGAGTATATAATATGGCAAGAGTAGCAACAGAAGAAAAACATCTTGTCAGAGATACTAATTCTCGTGCAGTTATAAATACTGACAAGAATGCATTCAATATGTACAAAGCAAAAAGAGAACAAGATAAAAAAGCTAATGATTTAGTACAAGACGTAAGTAATTTAAAACAAGACATGCATGAAATTAAACAGATGCTACATAGTATCATAAGAGGGTCCAATGGCTAAAACAACATATACAGGAGCAAACGTAGCACCAACAACTGATACGTTTACTGAGTGGGTAGATTTAACAAACCGTATTACATATGATTTGAGTACTGTTGTTATAACTACTGCAGCTGTAGCTCAACCAAGTGGAACTAATCATGCAGAAACAACAGGTAATGGTCATGTTAATGGATACTTCTCAAGTAACTATCTAGTAGCTAACACACAATTAAGAGGTGGTACTACATCAGCCTCAGCTAATTTAATTATTGGTTCAGCAACACATCCTAGTGCCAACCTAACATTAGATTTGGGTACAACAACAAAAGCATGGGGTAATGTATATGCAAATAACCTAAGAGCTTTTGGTGACGTTGAAGCCAGTTATACATCTGATCAAACTTTAAAAATTAATGTAAGAACTATTCCTGATACATGGGAAATAATTCAACAAATAAATGGTTATTTATTTGAATGGGATGCAAACGATCATAGAGACGGTCAAACTGATATTGGTGTTATTGCTCAAGAAGTGCAACAGGTACTTCCTTATCTAGTAAATGAAAGAGATGACGGAAAGCTATCTGTTAAATATCAATCTCTAATTCCTTTGCTTATAGATGCAGTCAAAAATTTAAAACAAGAAGTCGACGATTTAAGGGAGATAGTAGATGGGCGCACTCAAGGTAAATAATGTACAGATTGTTAACAGTACAGCAAACATACAATCAGCAGTTCTACCAACAATATCAGGAGTAACAGGAACTTATGGTTCTGGTGCTAATGGTGTTACACTTACTGTAGATACCAAAGGTTTGGCTACTGTATCAGCTAACAATGATCTTACCACACAATTCACAAAAAGAACTTTTGATGGTTCACAAGATGCAGCATATTCTGTTACTATCAGTACAGGTGCACCATCCGGTGGAGCTGACGGGGACATACACTACCAAACATATAGTTAGTGGGATAAATTAGACAATGGCCACTAGACAGTATGCAAGATCATTTTTAGGAGCTTTTAGTACCTTTACCAGGTCCTACTTGAGCGCCACTGCGCATACCCCACAAGTATCTTTTAGTAGAGCATACGAAGGTACCTTTGGTGGCTACACAGGCAATTATCTTAAAGACACTTCTGTTATCGATCACTCATTTACTAAAGCGTATACTTCTGAAGTACCATATGTAAAAATTTATACTAAAGTATGGTCCGGTCCTACTACAGCTAATTTTACAAAACATTGGGTAGGTAATACTGGATTTACTGATGTGGCTGAGTACCTAGCTCAATTTGAAACAATATACGAAAAAGAATATAATAAAGACTATACCAAGATATGGACTAAAATTTGGTCTAAAGATTATGTTAAGGCTTATGCTAAAGTTTGGTTAGGTGAGTATACTAAGATCTGGAATAAAGATTATGTTAAAGGCTATGACAAAGTATATACAAAACTTTGGGAAAAAGATTATGTAAAGACTTATACAAAAATTTGGTCTAAGAACTATGTTAAAACATACAGTACTGAGTATACTAAAATTTGGCAAAAAGATTATATAAAAGATTATACTGGTTCTTTTGTAGGTGAGTATACTAAGATATGGGAAAAAGATTATACTAAAATCTATACTAAGGTATGGGTTAAAAATTATGACAAAGATTATGAAGGTTCTTTTGATGGAAGCTTTAGTAAAGACTGGACTAAAATTTGGGTAGGCCCAACTTACTATGGTGGGTTTGCATCTGGATCTGATACAACAGGCTATACTAAAATCTATGTTAAAGTTTATGTAGGAGCTTTTGTTGGTGTATATACAAAAAATTATGATAGAGCTTATGATAAAGAATATACTAAAATATGGACTAAGGCTTATGATAAAATATATGAAGGTTCTTTTGATCAAAACTTCCTAAGAAATTATGTTAAGACTTATACTACTACCTATACAAAAGTATGGGAAAAAGATTACGTAAAAGATTACACAACAACTTATGATAAAAATTATGTTAAAGCATATAGTAAAGACTATACTAAGTTGTGGGAAAAAAATTACGTTAAGAGTTATGATAAAATATACGAAGGTGGCTTTGATGCTACGTATCTAAAAAATTATGTTAAAGATTATGATGCTGACTATACAAAAATTTATGTTAAGACTTATGTTAAAAGTTATCAAACATTTATTCAACCATGGACTAGTGGTGCATTCTCAGGTGCTGGTGGTGATTATGGTATAGGTCTAGTAGATTATAATAAAGTTTATGCTGGTGCTGTAACATTCTTAGGTGCAGTAGCATACGTTAGTGAAGGCTTCTTTACTGGAGATACCTATACTAAAATATATACAAGAGCCATAGATTTTTCTGGTGAAGGAACATATACTAAAATATGGACTAAATCTTATGAGAAAGATTACACAAAAATATGGACTAAGTTATATGCTGAAGATTATAATAAAACATATACTAAGATATGGGAAAAAGATTACAGCACAGAGTACACAGCAACTTATACTAAAGAGTATGAAAGTTCAACTGCTTATGCATCTGACTATACAAAGGTATGGTCTAAAGGTTATGTTAAAAATTATGCTAAAGCCTGGTTAGGTGACTATACAAAGATCTGGTCTAAAGATTATTCTACTGATTATGAAAAAATATATGCAAAAGATTATACTAAAGTATGGACAGGTGTCTATACTAAAACATACACAGCGGACTATACTAAAATATGGGCTACAGATTACACTGTAGATTATACAAAAGTCTATACTAAGATATGGACTAAAGTTTATACTGGTGCAGACTATACTAAAATATGGTCAAAAGATTACAACAAAGATTATACAAAAGGATATACAAAAGCATATGCTGATGGTAACGGTGATGTGTTTACTGTTACATATGAAAAAGTTTACGTTAAAACCTATACTAAAGATTACACTAAGATATATGTTGGGGACTTTGCAAAAGATTATAGTAAAGATTATGCTAAAGTATACACAAAAATTTGGTCTAAGAATTGGGATAAAGTTTATTCTAAAATATGGGAAAAAGATTACACAAGTGAATGGACTAAAATATATTCAAAAGATTATACAAAAGCATATACTAAGATCTGGACTAAAGATTACGCAGTAAATTATGAAGGATCTTTCACAGCAAACTATGAAAAAGATTATAGTAAAGCATATACAAAAATATATGTTGGCGCATGGTCACCTTCTTATGCTAAAAACTTTACAAAAATTTGGACTAAGATATGGACTAAAGCATATGAAACTGATTATGTTAAAACATATACAAAAGCATATAGTATAGACTACACTAAAATATATACAAAAAATTATGATAAAGATTATTCAGTAGATTACGTAGCAACATTTATTAATTATAACAAAGCATATGAAGGTAATGCAAACTATACTAAAATATGGTCTGTGGATTATAATGCAATTGTTAATTTTATGTCAGGTACTATTCTTAACTTTGGTGCAGACTATACAAAAATATGGACTAAAGTATGGTCAAAAGATTATACAAAAATTTGGACTAAATCTTATACTAAAGATTACAATAAAGATTATACAAAAGTTTATACAAAACTCTGGACTAAAGATTATACTAAGGCTTATGATGGTACAGCATATGCTAAAAACTATACAAAAATATGGGAAAAAGATTATGTTAAATCATATACCAAAGTTTGGTCAAAAGATTATGTAAAAGAATATAATAAATTATATACAAAAGTTTGGACTAAATCCTATACTGCTGTATATACAAAAGTATGGCAAGGAGCATTTACAAAAGTATATACAAAAGTATACGGTGGTGCTAATTATGCTAGAGACTATACTATATTATATGTTGGTGGTTGGACAGCACAATATACTAAAATTTGGAACAAAGATTATAGTGCAGATTATCTTAAAACGTGGTATAAAAATTATGTTAAAGATTATACTAAAGTATATGATAAAACATATACAAAGGCTTATGACAAAATATATGAGGGTGCGTGGACTGGTACATATGAAAAAGCTTATGCTAAAGCGTATGGTGCTGACTATACTAAAATTTGGACTAAGGCTTATGCAAAAAATTATGATAAAGATTACTCCACAGTTTATATTAAAGGATACACTACAGAATACACAGCTGTTTACAGCACAGAGTGGTCACATGCATATGTAAAAGATGTACAAAATTATACTAAAATTTATGTTGGGTCAGTTAACTTTGTTAAAATATATCAAGGTCTTACAGACTATGCAACAACCTATGCTGGAGATATTAACTTTACTGGAGACTATACAGCTGAGTATATTAAGGCTTGGAACTCTTATGAAAAAGTATATACTAAAGTATGGCAAGGTGTTTATGCTGGTCCTGAATTAGGTTACGCAAAAGATTACACAGGTACAGTACCTTATGAAGGAACATATACAAAAGTTTATCAAACAGAAGCTAACTTTACTGGTGCAGAAGCATTTGATACTAACTATCTTGGAACAACAAAACCTTATACGAAAGCCTATGAAGGTAATGCTTCCTACACAAAAACATATACCAATACTGGTGGCACAGATTATAACAAAGTCTATGTAGGATTATTAAACTATAATAAAAATTATGTAGGTTTAATATACTATACTGGTGTACAAAGTTATAGTAAAGATTATATTGGTGTGTATGTTGGTACTGGAGCTTGGACTAAACATTATTTAGGTGTAGTAGAATATAATAAAGTGTGGGAAGGTTTAACAGCAACTCCTTATAGCAAAGACTATACTAAAATTTGGACTAAGGCTTATGCCAAAAATTATGATAAAGATTACACAGGAGATTACACTACTGTATATACTAAATTATGGTCCAAAGATTATAATAAAGATTATGTAGATGGCTTAGGTGACAACTATGTAAAAACTTATACTAAAGATTACCAAGCAGACTATACAACAATATGGTCTGGTGTTTATACTAAAAGTTATACAAAAGATTATAGTGCTGATTATACTAAAGTATATACTAAAGCATGGACAAGTACTGAGTTTAGTAGAATCTGGGATGGTTCGGTTGACTTTACAAAAGTTTATGAAGGTAGAGCTACTTATACTGGTGCTATAAGTTACACAGCAAACTATACAAAAGTTTATGTTGGTCTTGAAGATTATGTAAAAGCCTATCGTGTAGCAATTACTTACACAGGAGATATCAATTTTACAAAAGCCTATACAGCAACGTATGTTGGTAACAGATCCTTTACAGGTATACATCCTTGGGTAGGTGATGTAAATTATGCACAAACATATACAGGCATAGGTAACTATGGTGTTGCTGGGTATGCTAAGTTATATGAAAAAGATTATGTAAAAGGCTATGATGCCATCTATACTAAAATTTGGACTAAAGCCTATACAAAACTTTGGGAAAAAGACTATACTAAAATATGGACTAAGATTTGGACTAAAGCATATGACAAAGGCTACGATAAAGATTATGTAAAAGCCTACGCTAAGGCTTGGGTTGGTGAATATACTAAAGGCTGGGTCAAAGGATATGTTAAGGGATATGATAAAATATACGAAGGATCATTTGATGCAACGTATGTTAAAACATATACTAAGATATGGGAAAAAGATTATAGTAAAGACTATACTAAGATATATGCAAAAGATTGGTCTCAACATTGGTTTAAAAATTGGGTAAAAACATATACTAAGGTATGGGAAAAAGCTTATGAAAAAGTATATGCTAAAGTATGGGTAGGCGTTTACAATAAAGATTATGTAAAAACATACACTAAAATTTATACTAAGATCTGGTCTAAAAATTATGTTAAAGCATATGAAGGTTCCTTTGATGGATCGTTTGATGCTAACTATACTAAGATATGGGTAGGTCCTACTTACTATGGTGGCTATGCATCTGGATCAGATGAAACTAACTATACTAAAATTTATGCTAAGGTGTGGGTTGGTTCTTATGTAGGAGTGTACAATAAAGATTACGTAAAAGATTATGATGCAATCTATACTAAGATCTGGGAAAAGAATTATGTTAAAGCATATGAAGGAGCATTTGATGCAAACTATACTAAGGCTTGGGTTAAAACATATACAACTGATTACAATAAAACTTACATAGCAGCATACCAACAATCGTTTACTAAACTTTGGGAAACAACTTATACAAAACTTTGGGATAAAGAATATACTAAAATTTGGGTAGGTCCAACATACTATGGTGGATACGCTTCAGGCTCTGATGAGACTAACTATACAAAAATATATACTAAAGTATGGACCGCTGTATATACAAAAACTTGGTCTAAAGATTATCATGCTGATTGGACAGCAGAATATACTAAAATTTGGACTAAAATTTATACTAAAGCCTATGATAAAACTTATAATAAAGACTATGCAAAAGTTTGGGTTGGTGAGTATACTAAACTTTGGGAAAAATTATATACAAAAGATTATGTAGATGTATATGAGGGATCTTTTGATGCCAGCTATGAAAAAAATTATGTTAAAACTTATACAAAAACATATAATAAAGATTATAGTACAGACTATACTAAAATCTATACTAAAGCATATGGCAGAATATACAATAAAGATTACACTACAACTTATACTAAGGTATGGTCTAAGAATTATGTAAAAGCATATGAAAGAATATGGACTGTATGGATAGCATACTTCTCTGGTACAGTAACATATACATCACCTAAGGCATGGACTGCTACATACGCTGGTCAATTATCTTATGACGGTGTGTACGCTGGTACTGCTTATGAAAAAGCATATGATGGTGCAGTATATACAAAGGTATGGAATAAAGATTATGTTAAGGCCTATGCCAAAGAATATAGTGCTGATTATACAAAAGCATGGAATAAAATATATACAAAAGATTATGAAAAATCATATGATGCTAATTATCAAAAAGATTGGGTTGGTCCAACCTACTATGGTGGCTTTGCATCAGGTGCTGACACAACAATATACCAAAAAATATATACTAAGATTTGGGAAAAAGCATATTCAAAAGATTATTCCAAAGCGTGGGATAAGGTTTATACTAAAATTTGGTCTAAAGATTATCTTAAAAATTATGTTAAGACTTACACTACAACATATCAAGGTACATACGTAAAAGAATATATTGGTGGATACGAAGGTGTAAGAAACTTTACTGCAGATGTTGGATTTATAAACTTAATAACTACAGTTGTATATACATCTGCAAGATCTTATCAAGCTGATGGTTTATATTTTGGAGATGGTATTGTAAACTATAGAGGTTCATTTGATGGATTAGATGATTACAGTACAGACTATACTAAAATATGGTTAGGTAATGAAAATTATCTTCGTGCTTGGAATCCAACTTATACTGGAGATCAATATTTTGAAACTCAATGGAGTGGTACAAGAACATCACATAATACATTTGTTGGTAATACAAATTTTGTAGGAGTACATAGTGGTGCACTATCAAATACTAAACCTAGATTGTTCTTGAAGAAAGAAGATATATGGGAACAAGCTAAAAAGTTATGGGTAAGAGAAGAGGGTGAGTGGAAAGAAGTACCGTATCAACATACTAAAGATGGATCTAATTGGAAATTATCACACATAGGACACAAACATACAGACGTTTATTTAAATAATACTACTGCAGGTCCTCTTGCTAATACAGCAGATGCATTCTATATGAGAGGTGAAAACGATACAACAGGTACACCAGATACATTAGGAGAATTCTCATCTAAAGGTTCAGCAACAATTGCAGGACATAATGGAAGCAAATCTTCTCTGTTTGTTAACAACTTTAATTTGAAAGAATTTTTAGATCATAAAGGTAGAGCTAGTGGATCTAATCCAACAATGACTACTATCCATGTGGGTAATCCAGATGATCAAGATACATATTATTCTATAGGTTCTAATACTACAGCTAAACCAGCTATAGATTTAACAGGGTTCTCTGCTATATCAGTTAACCAAGTTGATGGTGGCAGTGCTCAAAACTTCCCTCACTTAGTAAGAATTTTAGTTCATCATAATGGTTACATAACTGGTTGTGGTGGAGCAGGCGGTAATGCAGCTACAGATACTGCAGGTGCTGATGGAGCAAATGGTGGTACAGCTATTAAGACAGACGCAGCTGTTACATTGTTTATAGAAAATTATGGTACCATTGGCGGTGGTGGTGGCGGTGGTGGTGCAGGTGGTCTTACCATGTTAACTAATCCTGCTACTGGTGCTAAGTCAACTGAGTTTGCTGCACAATCAGGTTCAGGTGGCGGTGGTGGTTCTGGTTCATTAGGTGGAGCAGCAGGAACAACTGCAAGTGCAGTATTAACAGCCTCTGTTGCTGGTTCTATAATAAAAGGTGGTGCAGGAGCAGTACCAAATATAATAACAACACACAATTCAAGAGTACCAGGCGGTAAAGGTGGTGACCTTGGAGCAATAGGTTATGGAGCAAATATGGACACTATAGTAACAGGAGCATCTACAAGAACTAAATGGGCTATGAGTGGAGATGGTGGTACACCAGGATCTGCTATACAAGGATATGACGCGTCAAGAGTATTGTTTGTAGGACCTGGAGGCTCAGGGCGAGGATTAATCGCTGGAGATGAAACATTTAAGTTACTATAAATACATAGGAAAGAGGCGCGCCTATGGCAAATCCGTTAAAAATACAAACCAATGGAAGTGGTGAATATACAAGTCTTCAAGTTATGTCCAATGAAGATATGGATTATTCTGTCCACCAGATACTTAGTTCATTTGTATCTAACAGTGGTCCCGGTATACTTAGTACAAGTAGTTCAGGAACTACCAGCATTGGTTCTTTTGTAGATACTAAAAGAGCGGAAGCAGTAGGTCAAACAACTCCCGGTGGTTCAATAACCACAGTCAGCACAACATCTTTATATCAAATTCAAACTGCTAATAGTGATGAGTCACTTATGGTTAGACCAATTGAGTATAACAATACTGCTCAACCAATGGTACAACAATCTGATACAAATTTAAATGCCTCTTTAATAAACAGAGCCTTATCTAATTTAGTAGCTAATGGTTTAGGTTCATATGTTATGACACCTTCACAACCAAATAGTCAATATACATCCATACTTACATTAACAAATTCAGTGGCATCTAATGGTTCCGCATCAGGTAACACTACACAGATATGGAGAAGGACTACTGGTCCTACTGCGCCTACAACTGTTCGTCCTTTAAAACTTACTGACGTAGCTGGTCAATCCCAAGAGTTTAGTGATACAGAGATATCTTATTTAATTAGTAGATTTAGAAACCAATTAGTATCTACTGGTATAGGTAAGTATGCACTGCAACAAAATGCTCCTGCATCAGGTACTTGGGTAAGACAAGGTACAGCCTTTATAGATGCAAGAAATACTTTCTCTAACGAGGGCAATTACGTTAAAGCCTACATTAAAGATTACAATAAAGATTACTCCGCTGACTATAGTAAAGACTATACAACAACCTATGAAAAAGCCTATGGTGGGGAGTACTCGAAGACCTACACCAAAGCATATGGTAACTCCTTTGAAGGAGCGTTTACGAAGGACTATAGCGCTAATTATAGGAAAGTTTGGGAAGCCTCGTATACAAAATTGTATGAGGGAGACTATGCAAAAACGTGGACTAAAATATGGTCTGCAGAAGTAGCCTATAGTAAAAATTATACAAAATTATATCTAGGTAACTATGAAAGAATATATGTTAAAACCTATACTGGTACATATACAAAAGTTTGGTCTAAAAATTATACAGCTGTTTATGTTAATACCTATACTAAAAATTATACTAAATCTTATTCAGTAGATTATAATAAAGACTATACTAAAATATGGGCTAAGTTATTTGTAGGAGAAGAAGGCTTTGATCGTAATTGGGAAAAAATTTATACACACGACTGGTTAAAAATATATGAGAAGGCCTATGTTGGAGACACATCTTTTGAAGGAACCTCTGTAAGAACATATACAGACGAGTACACTAAATTATATACTGGTGTCTATACAGGAGCACAAATTTACACAGGAGTATATGCTGGTCTTACTAATTTTGAAAAAGTCTATGTACAAGAGACTTCTTTTGAAGGTACATTTGAAGTTAGCTATATTAAGAATTGGGTTAAAAATTATTCAGTAGATTATACTACACCATATCATAAAATATGGTCAAAAGATTATATTGGTAATTATAGTAAATCTTATTCTGTTGATTACAATAAAGATTATGAAGCAAGTTATACTGGTGGATTTACCACAGTCTATACAAAAATATATGAAGGACATTTTGCTGGTGGTGCATTTGCTGGTGATTGGACTGAAGTGTATGCAGCCACATATACTAAAAACTTTACTAAAACATATACAGGTAACTATACTAAGAATTGGGTTAAGACATATACTACACAGTATCAAAAAGACTGGGAGGCATTGTATGCCAAAGAATGGCACAAGCTCTATACTAAGATATGGACAAAGAATTATGTAGGCAGATATAATAAAGACTATCTTAAAAACTATGTTAAAGGTTATGATGCTGATTATGTTAAAGCCTATACAAAGATCTGGACTAAGATATGGGATAAAGATTATGTCAAAGCCTATACTAAGATCTGGGAGAAAGATTATACTAAAGTATATTCAAAAGTATGGCTTGGGGAATATACAAAAGGATGGGTTAAAGGTTATACAAAGGACTATGTAAAAACTTATACTAAAGTTTGGTCAGCTGATTACAGTACTGACTACAATAAAGACTATCTAAAAAATTATGTTAAAACATACACTACAACATATGAAGGTACATTCACAACAGACTATACTAAAATCTATACTAAGATTTGGTCTAAGGATTATGTTAAAACATATACTAAAATATATGCTAAGGTATGGCTAGGTGAGTATACTAAAGGTTGGGTCAAAGGATACGTCAAGGCCTATGATAAAGTATACGAAGGATCATTTGATGGCAGCTTTACAAAAGTTTGGCAAAAGGATTATGCTGCTGACTATACTAAGATATGGGTTAAGACATATACTAAAGCCTATGACAAAGTATATGAAGGATCATTTGATGCTAACTATACAAAGGTCTGGAATAAAGATTATACTAAAATATATGAAGGATCATTTGATGGTAACTTTACAAAAGTATGGGACAAAATATATACAAAAATATGGGTAGGTCCTACTTACTATGGTGGTTATGCATCTGGTTCAGATGAAACTAACTACACTAAAATTTATACTAAGGTATGGACTAAAGTATACGTAGGATCTTTTGTTGGAGAGTATACTAAAGTTTGGACTAAGGCATATGATAAAGTATATGCAAAGGTATGGGTTGGAGAGTATACTAAACTTTGGGAAAAAGATTATAACAAAGACTATGATAAAGTTTATACAAAACTCTGGACTAAAGATTATACTAAGATTTATGTAGGTGCCTTTGTTGGTGAGTATACAAAGCTATGGGAAAAATTATATACAAAAGATTATGTTGATGTATACGAAGGATCTTTTGATGCTAACTATACAAAGATCTGGGAAAAGAATTACGTAAAAGATTATGATGCAACCTATACTAAGATCTGGACTAAGAATTATGTAGGTGTTTATACTAAGATCTGGAATAAAGACTATGTAAAAAATTATGTTAAGACCTATACTAAGATATGGACTAAACTTTGGGATAAAGATTACCTTAAAAATTATCTAAAGCTATACACTAAAGATTACGTAGATGTGTATGAAGGTTCATTTGATGCAGACTATACTAAGATATGGACTAAGACATATACTACTGACTATTTAAAAAATTATGTTAAAGGGTATGATGCTGATTATAGTACGGACTATCTTAAAACATATACTAAAATTTGGTCTAAGGATTATGTAAAGAACTATGTAAAAAATTATGATAAGATATGGGCTAAAGATTATGAAACAACATATGAGAAAGCCTACCATCAATCATTCACTGCCAGATACTTAAAACATTATGAAGGTGACTATACTAAGATATGGGAAAAGAATTATGTTAAGACCTATGTAAAAGTATGGGAAGCTGAGTATGCTAAAGAATGGCATAGGTTATGGACTAAAGATTATGTAGAAGATTATTCAGCTGACTATACTAAAATATGGACTAAGACATATACAAAAATATATGAAGGTTCATTTGATGCTGCGTATACAAAAATATGGTCTAAAATTTGGTCCAAAGATTACGTTAAAACATATACTGCAATCTATAGTAAGTTGTGGGCTAAAGATTATGTTAAGACCTATACAAAGATATGGGAAAAAGATTATACTAAAATCTATACTAAGATTTGGGAAAAAGATTATACTAAAATTTGGTCTAAAGTTTGGTTAGGAGAATATACTAAAGGTTGGGTTAAAGGATATGTTAAGGCTTACGATAAAGTATATGAAGGATCATTTGATGCAGACTATACTAAAATATATGTTAAGACTTATACTACAGATTATAATAAGAACTATGTTAAAACTTATACTAAGGCTTATGATAAAGTATACGAAGGTTCTTTTGATGGCAGCTTTACAAAAATATGGAGTAAAGACTATGATGCCATCTATACTAAAAATTGGATTAAAAATTATGTAAAGACATATACTAAAATATACGAAGGATCATTTGATGCTACGTATACTAAAACATATACAAAGGCTTATGACAAAGTATACGAAGGTAGCTTTGATGCTGACTATACAAAGATATGGGCCAAGGACTATGGTAAAGACTATACTAAAATATATGAGGGATCATTTGATGCTAACTATACTAAGATATGGGTAGGTCCTACTTACTATGGTGGTTATGCATCTGGATCAGATGAAACTAACTATACTAAAATTTATGCCAAAGTATGGGTAGGAGAATATACTAAAGTTTGGGCTAAAGTTTGGACCAAAGCATATGATAAAGTATATTCTAAAGTATGGGTAGGAGAGTATACAAAAATATGGGCTAAAGATTATAATAAAGATTATGCTAAAGTATGGGTAGGAGAGTATACCAAGGTATGGAATAAAGACTATCTAAAAGATTACGTTAAGGCTTATACTAAAATATGGACTAAAGATTATACTAAGATTTATGTAGGTGCTTTTGTTGGTGAGTATACAAAGATATGGAATAAAGATTATAATAAAGATTATGTTAAAACGTATACTAAGATATGGGAAAAAGATTACACAAAAATTTGGTCCAAAGTATGGGTGGGTGAATATACTAAGCTATGGGAAAAATTATATACAAAAGATTATGTTGATGTATATGAGGGATCCTTTGATGCAGACTATACTAAAATATATGTTAAGACTTATACAACAGACTATACAAAGATATGGACTAAGACATATACTACTGACTATCTTAAAAATTATGTAAAAGACTATGGCGCTGACTATACTAAGATATGGAATAAAAATTATGTAAAAGGTTATGGTGCTGACTATACTAAAATTTATAATAAGGTATGGGCAGGAGAGTATACAAAGATCTGGGAAAAAGATTATGTAAAAATCTATACAAAGTTATGGTCTAAAAATTATCTTAAAGATTATGAAGCTGCATATCAAGATTCATGGACTGCAGTATATGTAAAAACCTATACAACTTTATATACAAAAATATGGACTAAAGCATATGAAGGTGCCTTTGATGCTGACTATACTAAAATATGGGTTAAGACCTACACAACAAATTACGATAAAGATTATGTAAAAAATTATGTGAAGACTTATACAAAGATTTGGGAAAAAGATTATACTACAACCTATACTAAGATCTGGACTAAAACATATACAACTGACTATCTAAAAAATTATTTAAAAAACTATGTCAAAGATTATACAACCGACTATAATAAAGACTATGTTAAAACTTATACTAAAATTTGGAATAAAGACTATACTAAAATATATGCTAAGGTATGGCTAGGTGAGTATACTAAAGGTTGGGTCAAAGGTTATGTTAAAGATTATGTAAAAACATATACCACAACTTATGAGGGTACGTTTGATACTGCTTTTGTTAAAGCCTATACTAAGATCTGGAATAAAGATTATGTTAAAAATTACGTAAAGACATATAGTAAAGATTATGATGCTGTATACGAAGGTTCATTTGATGCTGACTATACTAAAGTATATGTTAAGACTTATACAACAGACTATACTAAAATATGGGAAAAGACATATACTAAAATATGGGAACAACATTGGCATAAAGACTATGTTAAGACTTATACAAAGATCTGGACCAAAGACTATACTAAAATTTATGCAAAAGTATGGGTAGGAACATATGATAAAGATTATGTAAAAGACTATACTAAAATTTATACTAAGATCTGGTCTAAAAATTATGTAAAAGCATATGAAGGTTCTTTTGATGGATCCTTTGATGCTAACTATACTAAGATCTGGGTTGGGCCAACATACTATGGTGGTTATGCATCAGGTTCTGATGAGACTAACTATACAAAAATATATGCTAAGGTATGGGTTGGTTCTTATGTAGGAGAGTACAATAAAGATTACGTAAAAGATTATGATAAAGTATATACAAAAATTTGGTCTAAGAATTATGTTAAAACATATGAAGGAGCATTTGATGCAAACTATACTAAGGTCTGGGCTAAGGATTATAGTACTGACTATCTAAAAAATTACGTCAAAGCCTATCAACAATCATGGACTAAAACCTATACTACAACCTATACAAAAGCATGGGATAAAGAATATACAAAGATATGGGTAGGTCCAACTTACTATGGTGGCTATGCATCAGGTTCTGATGAGACTAACTATACAAAAATTTATACTAAGGTATGGGATAAAGTATATACTAAGATCTGGAATAAAGATTATCATGCTACTTGGTCTAAAGATTATGTTAAAACTTATACAAAAATTTATACTAAGGTATGGAACAAAGACTATACAAAGATTTGGTCTAAGGTATGGGTAGGAGAGTATACTAAGATCTGGGTTAAAGATTATAATAAAGACTATCTTAAAAATTATGTAAAAACCTATACAACAATCTACAATAAAGATTATGTTAAAACATACACTGGTGAGTATACTAAAATATGGGAAAAAAATTATCAGAAATTATATAATAAAGATTTTGTAGATGTATACGAAGGCTCATTTGATGCTAACTATACTAAGATCTGGACTAAAACATATACAACTGACTATCTAAAAAATTACGTGAAAACATATACAAAAATTTGGTCAAAAGATTATGTTAAAGATTATGTTAAAACGTATACTAAGATATGGGAAAAAGATTATGATGCTATCTATACTAAGATCTGGGTTAAAACATATACAACTGATTACAATAAAGATTATATAAAAAATTATGTGAAGACTTATACAAAGATTTGGGAAAAAGATTATGATGCTGTATATGCTAAACAATGGTTAGGTCAATATGAAAAAGATTATACAACAACTTATCAGAAGATATGGGAAAAAGATTATACTAAGATCTGGCATGCAAATTGGACTCATGAATGGGAAACTAATTATAATAAAGACTATGTTAAAACTTATACTACAGTATATTCAACTCTATGGGAAAAGAACTATGACAGAGATTGGCATACAGATTGGTCAAGAGAATGGGAAACTTTCTATACTAAGATTTGGGAGAAAGATTACTTAGATACATATACTGGTACCTTTGATACTGACTACATAAAAAATTATGACAAACTTTGGTTAAAGCATTATGTAGCACACTATGAAGGATTATGGCAACAACAATTTACAAAAGAGTATACTAAAGTATGGGAAAAAGATTACACACATAACTGGACAAAAACTTATACTGTAGATTATAATAAAGAGTATCAAGTAACATGGACTAAAGAATATGTTAGACTTTATACTAAAACATATACAAAAGATTATACAAAAATCTATCAAGGTGACTATACAAAAGTATGGACTGGTTCATATGTAGGTGCAGTAAATTATGTGAAGCAATGGGCATCTGATGTAAACTACGAAGGTACTAATTGGTCACTAGTTGCATTCACAGGTCAGTTTACAAAAATATGGTCAGGTACATGGACTAAGGCTTGGGTAGGTGCATATACAAGTGCTGTAACATATACTAAAACGTATCAAAAAGAATACGAAGCAGAGTATACTAAAGCATATACTAGAACATATCTTGGTGATAGATCTTATGGTAAAGATTTCTCAGCTACATATACAAAAATATGGACCAAACTATATACAAAAATATATGATAAAGATTATAGTAAAGACTATACTAAAATATATACAAAAGATTATAATACAAATTACGAAGGTACTTTTGATAGAAACTATGTTAAGTTGTATGAAGGTAATTTTGAAAAGGTATATACTAAACAATATACAGGAACAGAAAATTATAGTGTTGACTACAACAAGGTTTATGTGGGACAATACAATAAGAATTATACTAGACTATGGGAGACATCTTATTCTAAAGTATGGCAAAAAGTTTACACAAGAACCTTTAGCGGAGACTTCTCAAAAGATTACACTAAAGAATATGGTGGATCATATGTGAAGGTTTATACTAAGAATTGGACCAAGCTATATAATAAGGTATGGAGCAAAACATACAGCAAAGATTATAATAAAACATACGTTGGTACTAACATCAACAATGAAACTGAAGCAGTGACAACAGTGAGTTTGTGGGTTAGAACAGCATAATTATGAGGATAGATCATGGCAGACGAAATAGAAGTTGTGCAAGCAGTACAACCCGAATCATCTGAAGCAGAAGCTGCTAACAGAACAGTAGATGCTAGAGAAGAAGGTTTTCAAGAAGCACAAGTTAAACAAGATAAATTAAACATTACTAAACAACCTCCACAAGAAACTTCTTGGGAGAGAGACCAAAAAGTAATGCATGATGCAGTGGCACCTAATGAAGTATTCTACATGGATAGAATGAGTCAAGATAGACGTGTACAAAAACCTGGTAGCATTATAGATCCTAAAAATCCAGATAAAAAACAAATTGATACTATAGTAGCTTCTTTACCAGAGGATAAGAATAATCCTCCACATGGTAAGAAAGAAGAGAAGAAGCAAGAGCAACAAGCTCCTAAGAATCCTTTTCCTCATGCAGACCCTGTGTTTGCTTATTATGGTAACGATAAAAAATCCTTACTACATTTTGTATTAAGACATGAAGATGGCCCATCAGGCCAACCAGGAGGATTTGAACCACATCAAATATATGATACTCCTGAACATAGAGCAGCGTGGTATTGGGTACACAAATTAGTAGGTCAAGAAACTATTAATAAAAATACAAGTAAAGAGATTGATCGTTTAACTTCTATTCGTAAAAAACAAGAAGTGGCTGAAAAAGATCATAAGCACAAAGCTAACCAAGAAGAACTATTCCAAGCTAAGATATCTGCTTTTGAAATGGATGTAGTAAGAACTACATCACAGCGAGAGTTAAAATCTAAGATAAGAAGATCAAAAAGTATTATGGAATTGACTGCCTACGTAGGCGCAATTATAGCAATGGAGACTTTGAATGGAACAAAAGCAACCGACTAAAGGATTTATGTTAGTTGCTTCATTTTCTAAACCTTATTATGATGCAGCTGTTATGTGTGCTGATTCAATCAAAGACTTCTACCCAGAAGCTAAGATAGCACTATACACTCATAAGGATTGGTTTGAAGAAAAGCACAGACATTTATTTGATCATGTACATCTAGAAGTACCAGCTCATGTACGAGCAAAGTTATGGGCACTTACAAAAACACCTTACGATATAACAGCGTATATTGATGCAGATATATATTGTCAGCATGAAGACGTTAAGTATATGTTTGATGAATTAGATGATGAACATGACATGGCAATGACATGCAATAGACCCTATAATGCAAAAGTAGTTTATATAAGTCGAGAAGAAGAATTAACTCATTATAAGCCAGAACATAAAGAACTTATTAAGACAGCTAAAGTTCATGAATGGGACTTTGAAGGTCCTGCAGGTTGCTGGCGTATGAAATGGCATTGTGGAATGTTTGTTTATAGAAAAAATGAACGTACATTTAAAATGTTAGATATGTGGTATAAAAATTATAAGACGCAAATAGAATCTAACCCTAGAAAGAACTGGCCATATAATTGGCCAAGCTCACTATGGTATTGGGATACATTTGCTTTCTTTAATACAAACTATAATGTAAACTATGGGGTGAAGATAAAAGAGATACATGCTAAGTGGAACTATGTTAAAGGATATAGACCTGAGCGTGAATTAAAAAATAATGAAGAACCAATATTTTGGCATTACACAATACCAAATGACTTGGTAGATAGGAGCACGATAGATGACCCCGGTATACGGAATACAATCGGAGATTTTGAAATTATTAGATGAGTGGAAAACATTTGTCTGGGGACTAGATATGTCTCAGCTTATGAAGAGAAAAGGAAAGTTCTTTAGAGAAAATAGATCTTTGTATGCAACAAGTATAGAATGCTTGAATACAATGGAGCATGATACTCATGATGGCTTTCCACCTGACTCACATGGATATGATTTTAATCAAATAGCAACATGGGTAAAGCATGACGACTTAAATAAATATTCTGGAGAGCATGCAAAAGCCATACAAGATAAAAGCCAATGGCTAGATAATGAATTAGGATCATTACTTGGTATAAGGTTCTGTGCATTAAAAATGTACTATCCAAAAGATGGTTACATTGCATGGCACAACAACTGGAACGTACCAGGCTATAATGTTCTATTCACTTATACAGAAACTGGTAATGGATTTTGGAGACATATTAATCCTGAAGGATCAAAAGGTAAAATTAATAAACCACTTGAAAAGAACTTAGTACACATACCTGATGTACCAGGATGGCATATGAAGACTGGCTATTATGGTAAGAAAGAAGAAGAAGATAAGATTATGTGGCACAGTGCTTATGGTGGTGAACCAAGAATGACTTTAGGGTATGTTGTACATAATGAAGACCTATGGAAAAATATGGTTGAAGAGATTGCTGGTAAAGCATTAGTGTGGCCCCTAGCACCTTTTGACCCATCTATGTTACCTAAGGATAGTCCATCATATATGCCTTGATTTATATTCACTAAATGTTCTATGAGATTTCTTAGCAACATTATTCAAAGCATACTTTAGTATCTCTAACTCTTTTTTATCTGAATCTAAATCTATCCAAAAGATTCTATAGTTAGAGATACAATAAAGAATATACCATACATCTGAAAAGCTAGAGAGTACAGGAGGTTTAGAGCCACTATAGTTTAGTGCTCTCTGATAACCTTTTTCTTTATGATCTTCTGTTAGACCTTCATAAAGTTGTTTTAGTATAGGTTGTATTAATTTCCATTCTTGATTCTCTTCTTCATTAAACAATTGAATGAATAGCTGTTGTCCATACAACAGCATAGTGAATGCAAATACTTTTTCATTTACTTCAAACTTCATGTTCCAATCACCATCATTCTTTTGTGATGGTATATTGTTTTACCACCTCTATATAATATATTTTTTAAACCTGATTGTTTAATTAATTGATCTGTATCTTTAGCACAATTAATATGTAACCATTTAACATTATCATTATCATTACTTTGTAGAACAAACATTTTATCAGGAAACTTTTCTGTAATGATACTCATGTCCATCATATGTTCACAAGAAGTATTAACTATAACTTGACCTTTGTAATCTATATCATCAAAGACTACATCTTTAGTATAAACATTTACTTTAGGATAATCGTTAAACATATGTGCAGCTATGTCTGTGGTATACTCATCCACATCATAAAGGTCAACATTTATTTCACCAAATGTTTCATAAAGAAAAGGTATTAATACAATACCATACCAGCCAGCAAGAATAGATATATGATTAAAGTTGTCAGGTGCAACTTTTTTTAACTCATGACATAACCATTCTTTACTTTGTATCTGAGTATCAAATACACATTCAGAAAAATCTTTAAATTTATAAACGTGTTTATCTGAAACGTATCCTAAACCCTTAACCCATAGTCTTTGTACTTCACCACAATCCATCTAATATTTCACCTCTATCATTAACGTCATCTAATACACATATTGGTATTTGTCTAAATGTATTAGCTTTTGTATCCTCTGGAAATACACATCCATGTTTATATGAATAAGCTAGTCCAGGTTTAAAAAAGTTTAAGTTATTACTATGCCTTCTATATAGCCATGGATCTAATCCATAAAAACTTTTGAATAGCATCTCTTTATTATCTACAAAGTCTTTCCATATTAGTTCACAATTACTTTCATCAATAACCATAATGGAACTATTAACATTACATTGATGTATCTTCATTGCCATATCATCACTAAACCAATATGTCTTTAATATATTTAATTTATCTTTTACAGAACAATCAAAAAAAGGTTCTAGTCCCCAAGGTTTTTTATCATCCATAAATTTTTGATGTACATAACAATCAAGATCTAAGTACATAGTTGGTTCTTTAAACAAACCTGGTTCAAATAATTTAGTTTTATTCCACCACTTACGATCTTTATAATCATCTGTAATTGGTATTACATTTATTTCTTTTTTTAAACCATGTGAATCATCTGTTAAGCATGTAAACTCAATTCTTTGATCTGCATGTTTTAATTGTTTATATAATTGATTAACATATCTTGCATTATATGTTGTACCAACTTTTAAAGATACTGCTTGCATATGTCTGCCTCCCAACCTTCTTTTATATCTAATGGATCTGGTTCATGGTCTTCCATAAAAACACATACAGCATGATCAGGTCTATACTTTGCTTTTTGTTTATCTGGATACTTAGCACCTCTGCTATGTGAATATATTGTACCTTCTGGATATGTATTAATCTTATCTCTATGACATCTCCATAGATATGCATCACTACTATACAAAGAACCTTTAGCTGCTTTGTAATGTTTTAAAAAGTGTTCCCATATTTCATTTGTTACAGGAGCAGTATTATCAACATAAATTAAACTAGCATTAAAACTCATAGTAAGAAAATAGTTACCACCATGCATAGGAACATGCCACTTAGGGTTCCAATCAGTTCCAATAATTGCTGGAGGTTTAGTTTGTATAACTCTACCTAGATCACCTAAAAATAAATTATCTAAATCAGAGAATAATATCTTACCTTCTATACCGCATAGCTTAGGAGCAAACAAAGACATTTTAATTGCATCCCAAAACCACCACTGCTTCATATTTAATATATCATCCCATAACCATTTCTCTGTACACTCTACAGGAATAATATCTTTATCTAACCCTGCAGGGTTATCAGTCATACAATAAGAATTAAACTCACAAGGCATGTGACGTTTAGCCATTCTATGAATTAAGTTAGGATATTCAGCTGCAAACTTATCACCCCACTTAATTGTCATTAAGTTAATTTTTTCCTGGACCATTTAATAACCTTATATAATATCCATCTCTTTTTCTCATGGAGTCTTTATCTCTAGGAAAGAATTCTGAACCAACATCAGCACCATAGTAATGTGAATATGCAATGCCTCTTGGTAATGGTTTAAGATGTGTTAACCATTGGTGTCCTAGATAATCATCATTACCTCTGTACATTGTCATTATAAATTCAGGATCTTTTTCAAAGTCTTTCCATATGTCTGTAAGTGTTCCACCTTGCCATGCCATAAAAGATGTATTAAAAAATGATGGATATTTCATATCTGGATCATCTTGTAACTTTTTAGGTTGCTTACTAAGGTCTAACCAATCAATTGGTTTCCAATAACAATATACAGTTGTTAATTTGTTAGGTACAATAAATTTATCTATATCAGTTATATCTCTATCAATAGTTACATCTAAATCAAAATATAAATTTGTACCTTCTTTATCTACCTGTGGATGAAACAATAACATTTTATTCCACCAACCATCTAACTTCCATTTAGATACATCTATAATTTTTATCTCAGGATGTATTACAGTAGTAAGATTAGTTAGTAAATAGAAATTGAATTTCTTTTTGTAACGCTTCTTTGCTTGCCAAAACAAATCATAGACATGACTATCTCTATATTTGTCTCTTATGGTAGGATCTTCTGGTGTTGTCTTAACACAGAATATATTATTCATAATAAAAGTCTCTGGTTATTGTTAAATAAGGATCTATTTCTTCTTTGAATTTTATAGTATCATACATTAAGTGTAATGTGTCAACACGTTTACTAACTATTATATGTAATAAAGTATGATGATCTTCTAAAAAGAAATTTTCTTCTAATCCATCACGTCCATGATTAACAAATTTCTGATTAGATTTTTTAACTACATGTTCTCTTAACCTAGCATTATAATCAAATGGTATTCTTTTATCTAAGGCTTGTCTAAATTTAAATAAATCATCAAAACCTTCATAAGTATTATGATAAGTAGTTACTAAATAGTTTGGCCACTTGTGCTTATTGGTTACTAATCTATAGTAATCCATTATAGTACCACGAGCTGGCTTAAAATAATCAGGAACTTCTTGCTTTTGAGAATTTTTTTTCATTATACATTCACCTTTAATAATAGTCTAATTGTTTCTTATAAATATATATATCTAATAAATTAAGGAGTTATTTTAATGGCAACAAGATCAGATATGATCATAGATCAAGGAAGTACATTTTCTACAGTTGTCACTGTTACGGACACAGATGGGTCAGTTGTTAATCTAACTGGCTATACTGCTAATTCACAAATAAGAAAGCACGCTACATCTAGTGGTGCTACAGCTACATTTGGTATAAGTAATGGTGGTACTAATGGTCAACTAACATTATCATTAGCACACGCAAATACATCTGCCATTACAGCAGGTAGGTATGTGTATGATGTAGAAGTAACATCAGGTGCTAATGTTAGATCAAGAGTAGTGGAAGGTATTGTTACAGTAACTCCAGAAATAACAAGGTAGAATAAATGGCAATACAAGGACAATCCGGTGTACTATTAAACACAACAGCTCTGGCTATTAAGACAACACAGAGTACTGCAGGTGGAACTGCAGCCAGATTAGATAAGCTGGAAGATGTTAGAGAAGTATCTAAAGCTAATAACAATATATTAGTTTATGATGAAACATTAGATTTATTTATATTGAAAGCTCCTGATTCTGATGGTGGTACATTTTAGATGGCAACAGAAGATTTAGGAACAGTTTCACTTGTAACACAAACAAATGTTAAAACAAAAGTTTTAAGTCGTAGAGCAGACTTTTTATCAGAGCTAGGTGATGTGGTGTTAACCAACAAAGCTGCTGATGATGTATTAAGATATAATAAAGCAAACGACACATATGTAATAACACCAAGAAAATTAGACGGAGGAACTTTTTAATGGCTGGTACAATTCAAATCAAAAGATCAGCAAGTACTGCTACACCAAGCGCTTTAGACTTTGGTGAGCTAGCTTGGTCTTCTAATAGCCAAACAATAAGCATTGGTAGAGAAGATGGTGACACAGCCAACCTAGTTGCTATAGGTGGTATAAGAACTCCTGGTACATTAACAGCTAATCAAGCATTAGTAGCTAATAGTACTTCTTTTATTAATGAAGTTAAAGCAGCTAACCTTCATATTGGTACTTTAAAAAGTACTGCAAACTTAGAAGCGAACGTAACAATGACAACTAGTGCTACAGCTAATCTCTACAATGTACACTTTCGTGGTGACCTAAAAGATGAAAACGGAAATAAACTACAGATACTATACGCTAATGGAGACGTAGCATGGGGATAAGATATGGCAACACCTAACAGTAGAACAACAATGAAAGAATTTTGCTTACGAAGATTAGGCAAACCAGTTATTGAAATTAATGTAGATGACGATCAAATGGATGATCGCATAGATGAAGCCCTGTTGTATTATCAGGACTATCATTTTGATGGCACTGAGCAAACATGGCTTAAGCATGAAGTTACACAGACAGATATAAACAATAAGTACATACCAATTACAGATTCTAAGACTATAGCTATAGTAGACATATTTGATGTAGGCGATACTATGGCCACAAACAATTTGTTTAATGTTAGATATCAAATAGCATTAAATGATATGTACGATATATCAAGAATGAATCTTGTACCTTACTTTATGAATTTTATGAACATTAGATTTATAGAAGAGTTGCTGGTAGGTAAACAACCAATTAGATACAATAGACATGTAAATAGATTATATGTAGATATGGATTGGGAAAAAGTTTCTCCAGGTGGTTACATTGTAGCTAAAGTTTATAACAAAATAGATCCTGATACAAATACAGACGTATGGGGTGACAGATGGTTACAAAGATATGTAACTGCTTTGTTCCAAGTTCAATGGGGTAAAAATCTAACTAAATTTACAGGTATGCAATTACCTGGTGGTGTTCAATTTAATGGAGAACAAATTCTACAACAAGGAATGGAAGAGAAAAATAAACTGGAAGAAGAAATGATCTCTAGTTACTCCCTTCCTGTTCATGATATGACTGGATAATTAAATGGCTAAGGGTACCAATCTTTATTTTAATAACTTTACAAATAGAGACGAACAGAATTTAATTAATGATCTCGTATACGAGTCAATCAAGATTTATGGGATTGATGTTGGGTACATGGCCAGAACATTAGATGATACAGATGATATCTTAAATGAAAGTAGAAAAGCATACTACAATCAATTCACTCAAATAGAAATGTACATTAAAAATGTAGATGGCTTCCAAGGTGAAGGAGACTTCCTAAGTAAGTTTGGTGTAGAGATTAGAGATCAAATTACATTCTCTGTTGCACGTCGTACATTCTCAGAAAGTGTAGAGTCAGAACAAAATATTACAAGACCTAGAGAAGGTGATTTAATTTACTTACCTCTTAATAATAAAACATTTAAAGTAACATTTGTAGAACATGAGCCAATATTTTATCAAATGGGTACATTACAATTCTATGATGTAACTTGTGAACTTTGGGAGTACAGTGGAGAAAGAATTAACACTGGCTTTGCTGAAGTAGATAATATCGAAACTACATTTAGTACTGATATATACTTAGATACTATGCTGGTAATAGAAGATGGTATTGAACCTTTATTTGATGAGAATCAAGAAAGACTATTAACAGAAGCAGAAGATAGATCAGATGCTAGTGCAAACTCATCATTAGATTATGATACAGTAACTAATGCTGACAATATACAAATTGAAACAGATGCGGATGCAATCATAGACTTTAGTGATGTAGATCCATTTAGTGAGGGCGGGAGCTTCTAATGTTAGGACATACCTATTATCATCAACACTTACGTAAGTATGTAATTGTGTTTGGAACATTGTTTAATGATCTTATTATTCAAAGAAAAGATGCTGCCAACAATGTAGTACAAGATATAAAAGCACCGTTAGCTTATGGTCCAAGAGAAAAAGCATTAGCTAGATTAGAACAAGATCCAAATCTAAACAGAAAGACTGCTATATCATTACCACGTTTAACATTTGAAATGCAATCTTTCTCATATGCTCCTGAAAGAAAACTAAACAAAATTCATAGAAATGTTTCAGCACTTACAGATGATAAGAAAAAAATGTATGCAGCTTATACTCCTGTACCATATGATATAGGTTTTGAGTTAAACATTATGACAAAGTATGCTGAAGATGCCACACAATTACTAGAACAGATACTACCATTCTTTACACCAGAGTGGTCTATAACTATGAATCTAATTCCAGAGATGAATTGGAAACAAGACATACCGGTAGTACTTAATAGTGTAAGTACATCAGATACATACGAAGCAGATTTTGAAACAAGAAGAGCTTTAATACATACATTAAATTTTACAATGAAAGGTTACTTCTGGGGACCACTTAGGAAAACTGGAATTATTAAAACCACTAATGTTATGACTCACGTAGATACGTCCAAGGTATATGCAAATGCACATCCAGCTAATACGGTATTTGCAAATGTAAACGTAACAGACTCTTCTCAACCAGGGTACTATATACATAGTAGAACAACAACTACGCCAGGTTTATTGGCAAATGGAAGTCCAACATCTAATGCATCAGCTACTGTTAGTATAGACAACATAGATGAAGATGATGATTATGGATACATACAAAATTTTGAGGAATGGTTCAGTGCAAACACATCAGCCTAAGGAAGATAAAATAGCAGACTCTTTAGATTTAACTCCAATTGTAAATGAAAAGAAAGAGGTTACAGTTGTGGAGCCTCCTAAAGAAGATCAAACACAAAGAGATTTAGATTACTCCAGAGAAAATTTATACCACTTAGTTGAAAGAGGTAGAGATGCTTTAGAAGGTATATTAGATTTAGCACAACAAAGTCAATCACCTAGAGCATATGAAGTAGCTGGCCAGTTAATTAAAACAGTAACAGATACTAACAGAGATTTAATTGATCTACAAAAGAAAGCAAAAGATTTATTTAGAGATGACAATGTAGATCCTAAAACAATTAACAATAATTTATTTGTAGGTAACACATCTGAGCTAACAAAATTATTAGGAGGTACAGCAAGAGATGTACCGTCAGGGAAAAGTAAGTTATGATAGATGAAGCATCAATGGACTTTACGCTATTCTTAGTACCGTGGATAGCTTTACTAATATCACTTATAGCTACACTGTGGTTAAAAGAATGGGTGACATCTTTAGTTAAAGGTATGAAGTTTAGAATGAACAAAGCATTCAATGAAAGTGACCATGTAATATTAGATGGTAAGCCTGCTGTTATAGTTAAAGTAGGAATAACAGAAACAGTCTTTGGTGTATACTCAGATGCTGGGTACACATGGAGATATGTTCCTAATACTAAAATAGAAAATTTAAAATTAGAAAAGATAATTAATAGAGAACTACATCTTGATTCACCTCAAGAAAAAGCTCGCAAGTTACAGGACCTAATAGACGTAGGTCAGAATGATAAAATAAATGAGAATGCCAAAGCCATAGAAAGGTTGAACAAATAATGTATGAGTATAAAGTAGAAGTAATAAAAGTAGTGGATGGTGACACCGTTGATGTTGACATAGATCTAGGGTTTGGTGTATGGTTAAAAAATGAAAGAGTAAGACTACATGGTATTGATACTCCAGAAAGTCGTACTAGAGATTTAGTAGAAAAGAAATTTGGCTTAGCTGCTAAAGCAAGATTAAAAGAATTATTAAAACATGATGTATATCTTCGTACCATGGTTGGTAGAGGTGGAGAAGATATGAAAGGAAAGTTTGGTAGAATCTTAGGTGACTTTGTAGCACAGTATGAAACTAAAGAAGATGAACACAATTGGCACCCTATGCCAGAAAGAACTGCTTGTGAAATATTAATGTTAGAAGGACACGCTGTAGCATATCATGGTCAAAGTAAAGAAGATATCCAGGTAGAGCATATGAAAAATAGAACTAAATTATTGGAAGCAGGTATTGTTACGTAAAGATCAAATATATCTTGGTAATCCTAGACTAAAAAAAGCTAATGTAAAAATTGAATACACAAAAGAGCAGATTAAAGAACTAGCAAGATGCTCAAAAGATATTTTATATTTTTGTAATAAGTATATGAAGATTGTAAATGTGGATGAAGGTTTAATTAACTTTAATACATTTGATTTCCAAGACAGAATAATAAAAAGTGTACAAGGTAATCGTTTTACTATATGTAAGATGCCTAGACAGTCTGGTAAGACTACTGTTATGACTGCTCTTATATTACATTTTGCTTTATTCAATGAATCATTTAATGTAGCTGTGCTAGCTAATAAGGCTGCAACTGCTAGAGAGATCTTACATAGAATACAATTAGGTTTTGAATACTTACCACATTGGATGCAACAAGGTATAGTAGAGTGGAACAAAGGTAATGTAGAGCTAGAGAATGGTTCTAAGATATTAGCTGGTGCAACATCATCAGGTTCTGTTCGTGGTGGTTCTTTTAACTTAATATACTTAGATGAGTTTGCATTTGTACCACCGCATCAGCAAGAAGAATTTTTTGCATCAACTTATCCTACAATTTCTTCTGGTAATACAACAAGAGTTATGATAACGTCTACTCCTAGAGGTATGAATCTTTTCTATAAAATATGGACAGATGCTGTTGAACAAAGAAGTGAGTATGAAGCTATCGAAGTTCATTGGTCTGATGTACCAGGTAGAGATGAGGCTTGGAAAAAACAAACCATACAAAATACAAGTGAAGAACAATTCAGAGTAGAGTTTGAATGTGAGTTCTTAGGTTCATCTAATACACTTATACATCCTACTAAGTTAGGAGAGTTAGTCTTTCATGAGCCATTATCTAAATCAGAGAATATGAAAGTATTTAAAGAACCTCAACCCAATCATGTATATACTATATGTGTTGATACATCAAGAGGTGTTGGTAATGATTATTCCGCTTTCATTGTTATTGATTGTAGTGTGCTTCCTTATGAGGTAGTAGCTACATTCAGAAGTAATATTATAGCACCTATGATATATCCTAATGTAATATATGCAGCTGGTAAAAAATATAATAATGCATACTGTCTTGTAGAAATAAATGACATAGGACAGCAAGTAGCAGACATACTACATCATGATCTTGAGTATGAATTTATAATGACAGCACAATGGAGAGGCAGAGCAGGACAAATAGTTAATGCTGGCTTTGGTGGTGGATCCCAACAGATGGGTGTAAGAACTACCAAACAATTAAAAAGAGTAGGTTGTTCTACATTAAAAACTATCATAGAGAACGATAAGTTAATAATTAATGACTTTGATATACTGCAAGAGCTTACAGCTTTCTCTGTAAAAGGTACTAGCTTTGAAGCAGAAGAAGGTTATAATGATGATTTAGTAATGTGTTTAGTATTATTTGCTTGGTTATCTAATCAAGAATACTTTAAAGAACTAACAGATATTGATATAAGAAAGAATTTATTTAGTAAAAATGAACAAGCAATTGAGGATGATGTATTACCATTTGGATTTATTAATGATGGTACAGGTGGTAGTGTAGCAGAGAATGATGAGTTTGGTGCAGACACATTACTAACACATGCGGAGTGGGACATAGATGATACACAAGGAATATTCTAAACCATATAAATTAAAACTACCAACACCATCAAAAGAACTTCAAACATTAGTAAAATTGTTTTCTAATAGTTGGGGATATGGGCAAAGACAAACGCAGCAAAGGAAATACTTAAACAATTTAACTAACAGTAATAGTGCTGCACATGACTTTGTACCGTATACTGTTGGACCAGAAGCAGAACAAATGAATCCATATATGAAAGAATATGAAGAGATATTTGGTGAAAGTATAGTTCCAATCCTAGGTATTATGAGAAATGTTACAACTAAACCAGCTTGCATCCCACCACATTTAGATAAGGTTAAAGGAGCTAGTGTTAATTTTGTTATAGAATCTGGTGGAGACAATTGTACAACAGTACTATATGATAAGGCTAGAACAAAAAATACTGAAGATGTTTTATTTATTGATAGAGATAAAGTTAATAGTATTGGTGAATATGATCTTAATAGTGGATGGTATGTGTTTGATACACAACGAGTTCACTCTGTAGAAAACATAATAAGTAGGAGAGTAGTACTAACTCTTATGCCAGTATCGGAAATTAGTATGGAAAAATTTATTTTATCATATGATCATTTAATTTGCGAGCCTGCAGTTTTTATAAATAAATACAAGCCCTAAATTACAAGCACCACTAAAGGTCATATAAGGAGAAACAAGATATGGGATTTCAAGTTAGTCCAGGCGTAAACGTCTCCGAGATAGATCTGACAGGCATTATACCTGCAGTTTCTACCACAGAAGGCGCCCTAGCTGGTTGGTTTAGATGGGGAGCTGCTGAAGAACGCAACCTAATATCTTCTGAAGAAGAGTTAGTTAGTGCCTTTGGTGAGCCAGATTCAACCAACTTTAATACATTTTTCACTGCTGCAAACTTTTTATCTTATGGTAATAAGTTATTTGTAGCAAGAGCAATACCAGATGATGCAATTAATTCAACTGTATTGCAAAACCAATCAACAGTTGCAAACAATCAAGTAGCAGCTCAAACAGATTTAATTAAAAACTCAGAACACCACGATGGTCTAACATTATCATCTACTGCAGCACTGTCATCTTTCATAGCAAAGTATCCAGGTGCATTAGGTAATAGTTTAAAAGTCAGTGTATGTGATAGTGCACTAGCATTTGAAAGTACATTTAATGGTGTAACAAACAGTTCAATGAATGTTAATGCATCCAATACTGGTTTTGTAGCATCTATTGCTGTAGGTAGTACAACATTACTATTCAGTCAATCAGGTGTTGAAGAAGACACTAATAGTTCTGCTCAAGCAACTCATGTTATTAGAGTTGGTGCTAACCTATCTATGACTACTGCACAAACAGTATTCTCAGTTGGTGACTCAGTACGTTTAGGTAACTCATCTATTGGTTATCAAACAGTTAAGATTACAGCAAAGAGTGCTGTACAATCCGGAGCAGCATTTGCTGATTCAGATACAACATTTACTGCTAATGTATCATTTACTGTAGAGCCTAAGTTCAGACTATCAACTAACTTTAGTTGTAACAACAGTGTTGGCGATAGTATTAACTCAGGAGGCGTTACACGTTTCTGGGAAAATAGAGACAACGTTGATAAAGCACCAGGTCAAACTGAATGGTCAAACAACGTAGCTAATAATACAGCCAATGATGAATTACATATAGTTGTATCAGATGAAGACGGATTAATCACAGGTGTTAAAGATAACATCTTAGAAGTATGGGAAGGTCTATCAAGAGCTACTGATGCTAAGAACGAAAGTGGTGAGTCAATATTCTGGAAAGATGTTATCGATAATCAATCTAATTGGTTGTGGGTAGGTGGAGCAGAACTTAGAGCAACATCTAATGTTAATACTGCTGCACAAACATATTCCAATACTGGTGCATTATTAAACAATCATGTTAATGCTGTAATACCATTTACATCATCTTTCCAAGTAGGTTCAGATGGATCTAATCCAAATGAAACTTCAATTGCTATAGGACAATTAGCTAAAGCTGTTGACCTATTCAAGAATCCAGCGGATGTTGATGTATCATTAATACTAACTGGCTTGTCCAGAGGTGGTACTAATGGAGAGCAATGGCCAAATTATCTTATAGATAATATTAGTGACGCAAGAAAAGACTGCGTAGTTTTCTTATCACCTGAAAAGGCTGATGTAGTAAACAATCAAGGTGGTGAATCAAATGATGTTAAAACATTTGCAGATTCAGTATCACCAAGTTCATATGCGGTTATGGATAGTGGATGGAAATATCAATACGATAAGTATAATGATGTTTACAGATACATTCCATTGAATGGTGACATAGCTGGCCTTTGTGTTAGAACAGATGATACAAGAGACCCATGGTTCAGTCCTGCAGGATATAATAGAGGTGTAATTAAAAATGTAATTAAACTTCCATACAATCCAGATAAAGCAGACAGAGATATACTTTATAAAAATAAAGTTAATCCTGTAATAACTCAACCAGGTCAAGGAACATTACTGTTTGGAGACAAGACTTTATTAGCTAAACCAAGTGCATTTGATAGAATCAACGTAAGAAGATTATTCATTGTTCTTGAAAAGGCAATAGCAACTGCAGCTAAGTACACTCTATTTGAATTCAATGATGAATTTACTAGAGCACAGTTCCGTAATATGGTAGAACCATTCCTACGAGATGTACAAGGCAGAAGAGGTATATTTGACTTTAGAGTTGTATGTGACGAGACAAACAATACTGGAGAAGTAATTGATGGCAATAGGTTTGTAGGAGACATCTACATTAAGCCTGCTAGATCAATTAATTTCATTCAGTTGAACTTTGTAGCGGTTCGTACAGGGGTTGAATTCTCTGAGGTCGTTGGTTCATTCTAAGATAAATAGTTAGGTAAGAAGGAGAAAGCATAATGGCTTTTAACATTAACGAGATCAAATCCCAGCTAGCTCTTGGAGGCGCACGTCCGTCACTCTTTCAAGTGACATTGACTAACCCTGTAAACGCAGCTGCTGATTTAAAATTTCCATTTATGTGTAGGGCTGCGCAAATGCCAGCCTCTACGCTAGGAACAATTGAGGTACCATACTTCGGTCGTAAAGTAAAAATTGCTGGAGACAGAACTTTTGCTGAGTGGACTGTTACTTTAATACAAGATGAGGATATGATTATTAGAAACTCTATGGAAGAGTGGTCTAATAGTATTAATTCACATCTAGGTAACTTACGTTCATTTGCTACAGCAAGTCCTACTCTCTACAAAGCAAACGCATCAGTGACCCATTTTGGGAAGACTGGTCTTCCATTGAGAACATATACATTTAATGGTTTATTTCCAACGGAAGTAAGTCCTATTGATTTAGACTGGAATACAACAGATACTTTAGAAGAGTTTACTGTTACATTCCAATATGATTACTGGGAGGTGGCTGGCATTACAGGTAATGCTGGTGGTACATAATATATTATTAACAATATAAGGTGAAATTGATATGGCGGAATTATTTGGGTTTGAGTTTAAAAGAAAAGGTGTAAGTCAGGAACAGGACATTGGTTCCTTTGCACCAAAGATAGATGACGAAGGTGCTATAACAGTCGCAGAAGGTGGCGCTTATGGTACCTACGTTGATCTTGAAGGCTCAACCAGAACCGAATCAGAACTCATTACAAGATACAGACGTATGGCTTTACAGCCAGAGTGTGAGCTTGCTGTAGATGACATAGTTAATGAAACTATTGTCTATGGAGAAGAGCATAAGATTTGTGAATTGAATTTGGATAGTTTAGAAGCTAGTCCAAAACTTAAACAACTTATACGTGAAGAATTTGATAACACATTAAGACTATTAGACTTTAATAGTAAGGGTTATGAAATCTTTAGACATTGGTACATTGATGGTAGACTATATTATCATGTAGTAATAGATCCTAAAGATCCAGAATCAGGTGTTAGAGAACTACGTTACATTGATCCAAGAAAAATTAAAAAGATCAGAACAGTAAACAAGCAAAGAGTTGGGAACCAGATAGCTGGACCTGGCGCTGTTACTATTACAAAAACAAAAGAAGAATACTTTATCTATAATGAAAAGGGCTTTACAGGATATCCTGGTGGCTCTCCAACTGCAGCTTCTGGTGAGCAAGGTGTTAAGATTGCCAGAGACTCTATCATTAATTGTACATCTGGTATGATGTCAGAAGATAATAGAATAGTATTATCACATTTACATAAAGCTATTAAACCATTAAACCAATTACGTATTTTAGAAGATGCAACTGTTATCTATAGGATATCAAGAGCACCTGAAAGAAGAGTGTTCTATATTGATGTGGGTAATCTACCTAAGTTAAAAGCAGAACAGTATTTAAGAGACATGATGGTTAAGCATAAAAATAGATTAGTATATGATGCTGGTACTGGAGAAGTAAGAGACGATCGTAAATTTATGACTATGTTAGAAGACTATTGGTTACCTAGAAGAGAAGGTGGCAGAGGTACTGAGATAACAACATTAGGTGCTGGTCAAAACTTAGGCGAATTAGATGACGTACTATACTTCCAAAAGAAATTATACAGATCATTAAATGTTCCTGTATCAAGATTAGAATCAGAGACTGGTTTCCAACTAGGTAGAAGTACAGAGATAAGTAGAGATGAATTAAAGTTCCAAAAGTTTATTGGTAGAACTCGTAATAGATTCTCAATATTATTTGATAAAGTTTTAGAGAAACAAATAGTACTTAAAGGTATTATGACTTTAGATGAATACAATGAAGCTAAAGAAAGTATCAGATATGACTTTATGGAAGACAATCATTTCTCAGAACTTAAAGAGATGGAGATTCAAACAGAAAGAGTTAACGCCCTAAATAATATCGATCCATTTATTGGTAGATACTTCTCACAGAGATGGGCTAAGAAGAATATATTAAGAATGACAGATGAGCAAATGGAACAAATGGATGCTGAAATAGCACAGGAACAAGAAGATGGAACTATTCATCAAGACCTTGAACCTGCTGGTAAAGAAGAGATGCCAGATGAACCAATAGACGGTGGTCCTCCAGAAGGTGAAGAACCGCCTGCTGAATAATTATAAATAAATATACGTAAGGATATTATTATGCCAGAGAACAATAGTGACCAAATGATTAAATTTGCAGCACAAGGCAAGCCAGCAAAATTCGGTGACCAGTTTGGTGACCTAATGAAAGATAAAGTTAATGCTGGTGTTGAAGCTATAAGAGCAAAAGTCGCAGCCAAGTTAGCAGGCCTTGACCCAACAGGAGATGTTGGTGATGGTGCTGAAGAAGGTGGTAATAACACTAGCACACAAGATGATGCTGAGATGGAATTAACACCTGAAGAAGAAAAAGAGCTTGATGCAGAAGAAGCAACATAAGCCACAGGAGAAATAACAGATGAAGACTCTGACAACAATACTTGATGAGAATAGAAATCATGATTACGGAAATCCTAAGTCACCTGGTGACAAGGCTTTTGTAGATAAGCATGTAATTCAAAAAACAGACTACCCTCATAAACCTAAAAATGGTTCTAATGATGATATCTTTAGTGGTAAAAAGCAAAAGAAGAAAAAGAAAATAGCTGATCAACCAGATGAACAAGCTGTATACGAAATGTCTGATGCACAGTCTAAGAAGAAAGAAGACATTGTTAAAGGTATGAAAAAGAATACTCATGACTTTATTAAACGATATGGTAAAGATGCAGAGTCAGTTATGCATGCTACTGCTAATAAAATGGCAAACGAAAATTCCGTTTTAGAAAGTGTTATAAATGCTACAGAAGATAAAATTATAACTGTAGAGAATAAAGAATTTAAACTTACATTAGTTGATGCAAATGCATTAAAAAAAATCTACGAAGATTTGAATGATGTAAACAAAAAAGAATTTGAATCAAAATTACAAACTAAAATTGGTACGCAACAATTAATTAGCTTTGCGTCTCAGTGGGGAGAATAAGTAAATGGCTGCTGTAGAATTATCAAATCATTTAGCACCAGGTGGTGGTAAAATAGTACTGCTTTATAAGTCGGGTGGAACTGCTGCTGTAAACAAAACTTTAGCTAACTTAGCTACAGGTGGAGAAACAGTTACTGCTGCAGACATCACACGTATATATTATACAGGTGCTGGTACATTAACTATAAAACGTAATACAACTCCTGTGTTCATTAGTGATGTTCATACATCTTTTGATTGGGATCTAAAAGAAGCTGGCATTTCACTTAGTGCAAATAATGATCAAGCAATTAATGTAGTTTTTTCAGATGCAAACAGCACAGCAATAATAGAATTACAAAAAACTTCTAACCATAGTTCAACACAATACTAGGATAAACAGATGAAACTTATTACAGAACTAAACGAAGAAGTAAAATATGTTGTTGAAGAAGTAGAAGGCAAAAAGAAAAATTACTTCATAGAAGGTGTCTTCATGCAAGGAGATATCAAGAATCGTAATGGTAGAATGTATCCTAAAGAGGTGCTTGCAAAAGAAGCAGCTCGTTATAATAAAGAATATATACAAAAGAATAAAGCGTATGGGGAGCTAGGTCATCCACAAGGACCTACAATTAACCTTGAACGTGTATCACATATGATAAAAAGTCTAACACCTGATGGATCAAACTTCATTGGTAAAGCTAAAATATTAGATACACCATACGGAAATATAGTAAAGAGTTTAATTGACGAGGGAGCTCAGCTTGGAGTTAGTTCCAGAGGTATGGGAACACTAAAAGAAAAGCAAGGTGGCGCTCAAGAAGTACAGTCAGATTTTATGTTATCAACAGCAGCTGATATAGTTGCTGACCCTTCCGCACCAGAAGCATTTGTTAATGGTGTCATGGAAGGAGTTGAGTGGGTTTATAATGCAGCTTCATCTTCATACAGTGCTATGCAGGTTGTAGATGAAATTAAGAAAGTGGGAATAAAAGATGCGAAAAAACTTGAAGAACACAAGATTGCTTTGTTCAATAAGTTTATGCGTAACTTATAATAATTAAATTTTATAAATAATAGAATAAACAATAAGAAGGAGTCCAAAGATGGCCAATAAAAAAATCGAACAGGTAGTCGAAGATGACGATCTGCTAGAGGCCAGCAAGGAAACTGACGACCAACAACTCGACGAGTTTAAAGCTGACGCTACTGGTGGAGAAGGTGCTTTATCATCTGTGATTAAAGATGCAGAAGTTCCGGAACCCCATAGCACAGGCTCAGCAGCTCGAGGTGCTGACAAGAATGCTGGAGAGTCTATGAATTCTCCCGTTGCAGCAACTAAAGCGTCAGTATCTAAAGCTAGCATAATCTCACAAGTCATGGGTAAGATGAATGGAATGAGCAAAGACTCATTACAGAAACTTGCAGGAGAAGTAGACACGTATGGTAAAAACAAATTACCAGCATCTAAATCTCAATCACATGGTAAAGACGCAATGCCTAAATTGGCAGCTGGTAAAGTGACACAACAGGAAGCTATAGATGCTACTGCTGAGATCTTTGCTGGAGAAGAGCTATCGGAAGAAATGACTTCTAAAGCTCAAACAATTTTTGAAGCAACAGTAAATGCTAAGATGATTGAACTTGCTAACCATATGCATGAAGAGTATAACACTAAACTTGATGAAAGCAAAGAAGTCTTTCAAAAAGATTTAACAGACAGAGTAGATGAGTATCTTGATTACGTCACAGAAGAGTGGATGAAAGAGAACGAAGTTGCAATAGAGAATGCACTTAAAGTCGAAGTGGCTGAAAGATTTATGACAAGTATCAAAGATCTGTTTACAGAAAATTATATTTCTGTACCAGAAGATAAAGTTGATCTTGTTGCTGAACTTGAGCTACAAAAAGAAGAACTTGAAGGAAAGTTAGAAGAGCAAGTCCAAGCTGCTATTAATACTAGAAAAGAAACTGATAACTTAGTTGCTTTTAAAGTGTTTTCAGAAGCATGTGATGGTTTAACACTAACACAAAAAGACAAGCTAACAAAACTTTCAGAAAGTATAGAATATGCTGATCCATCTGATTACGCTAATAAGATTGATCAATTGAAAGAACACTACTTCACAAATAAGAAAGCCATTACTGAAGCAGAAGATCTTAATAGTGACCCTGTAGATGTAGATGCAGAGGCGCCAGCCAATAAACAGACTGGTCCAATGAGTGTATATTCACAGGCAATCTCAAGAAGTATTCGAAAATAATTAATCTAAAAGACCCAAGGAGGGAATCCAACAATGCAATTAACTGAAGAGCTACAAAATAAGTGGCAGCCCATACTTGAGCATTCAGATCTTCCAGAAATTAAAGATCCTCACAAACGCCAAGTAACAGCAGCCTTATTAGAAAATACTGAAATCGCTTTAAAAGAGCAAGCTCAGTTCGCGCCTCAGAGCTTATTAGAAACATCACCTACAAATGCAATGGGTGCATCATCTAGTACAGCTGGTGACGGTGCAGTCGATATATACGATCCGGTTTTAATATCTCTTGTTAGAAGAGCTATGCCTAACCTAGTCGCATATGATATTATGGGTGTACAACCAATGACAGGTCCTACAGGACTTATCTTTGCTATGCGCTCACGCTACACAAGCCAAACAGGAACTGAAGCATTCTACGACGAAGCAAATACAGCTCACTCTGTATCTGCTGTTGTGTCTGAAGCTGCATCTACTGTAGGTAAATCTGACGGTAACCTAGGTGATTCACCTGCAGATGGTTATTTGAATAGTACAGTTTCAAATGTGGAACTATACAATTTCATGTCAGGTATGACAACAGCTCAATCTGAAGCAGCTGAAGCTCAAACTACTAATACAATTCCAGAGATGGCATTTAGTATTGAGAAGATTGCTGTAACAGCATTATCACGTGCTCTAAAAGCTGAGTACACAATGGAATTAGCACAAGACTTAAAAGCTATCCATGGATTAGATGCTGAAACAGAACTAGCTAACATCCTTTCAACTGAAATATTAGCAGAGATCAACAGAGAATTAGTAAGAACTGTTGGTGTTATAGCTAAAGTTGGAGCACAAGAAGGAACAACTACTGTTGGTAAATTTGATCTAGACACCGACTCAAATGGTCGTTGGATGGTTGAAAAGTTCAAAGGCTTAATGTTTGCAATCGAAAGAGAAGCTAACGCTATAGCAAAAGGAACAAGACGTGGTAAAGGTAACATAGTCATATGTAGATCTGATGTTGCATCAGCATTACAAATGGCAGGTGTTCTTGACTACACACCAGCACTTAACTCAAACAATCTAAATGTAGATGACACAGGATCAACCTTCGCAGGTGTTCTTAATGGTCGTATCAAAGTATATGTAGATCCATATGCTGGTGATAACTATATGACAGTTGGTTACAAAGGCTCTAGTGCTTTTGATGCTGGACTGTTCTATTGTCCATATGTGCCATTACAGATGGTAAGAGCAGTTGGAGAAGATTCTTTCCAACCAAAAATTGGATTTAAGACACGTTATGGTGTTGTAGAAAATCCATTTGCAAGAGGAACTGCTGCAATCGCTGCTGCAGGTACTATTGTACAGTCTCAAAATGAGTACTACAGAAAAGTTGTTGTTAACAATCTTATGTAAGAGGATTTAACATTAACAAATTAGAAAGAGGGTTCTTCGGAGCCCTCTTTTTTTTGGCATAAATAGTATCATGGCAATATTAGATACCCAACCAACGAACCCTCAGTTCTTATCACCTCTAGGATTTAACTTTCAAATAAGAAAGCTACCTAATGTGAACTACTTTGCACAGTCAGTTAACCTACCAAGTGTAACTGTTGGTAATGCAGAATTGCCAACACCATTTAAAAGAGTACCTATACCAGGTGATGAAATGACCTTGGGAGATTTGTCTGTTTCATTTAAAGTAGATGAAGATATGAAAAATTATATTGAAATATATAATTGGATGCAGTACATATCCTTCCCTGAAAGTTTTACACAAAGTAAAGAAGTATATAATAAAGATGGTTTGGGAGGACTTACTGGTTTAAAAAATGTACAAAGAACAGGACGTTCATTAGGTGAAGGATCAATGAGTGATGCTACACTAACTGTATTAAGTAGTGCATCTAAACCTAATCTATCTATAACATATCAAGATTGTTTTCCAACATCTTTATCCGATCTAGTATTTGATACCAGACAATCAGATGTAGATTATATAGAAGCCTCAGTTACATTTAGATTTAAATTTTTTAATATAGATAAAATAAGCTCCTCAGGAAATAGTAACACTGCAGTACGAATAAACGGTTGACCTAGACTACACAATCTAGTATATTAAATTGTGGAGGTTTGTTATGAACATATTTGTATTAGATAGAGATCCTAAGATCGCAGCATATCAGATGTGCGATAAGCATGTAGTTAAAATGATACTAGAATCAGCTCAAATGTTATCAGCTGTACTAGATTGTCAGTATAAGAATAAACATAGAAGCAAAGATAATGAACCTGTGATAGAACGATTTGGCCTACCAGGCTATCCTAAAGCTCATGCAAAACATCCTTGTACCTTATGGGTTAGAGCATCAAAACAAAATGCTATGTGGTTAGTAAAACATATGAGAGCCTTATGTTTTGAATACTTTAAACGATACAATAAGTTTCATAAGTATGACGCATACCCTTTATTGTATGAGGCACAATTAAAGTATTGTGAATTTGAACAACCATGTGCAACAGAATTTGTACAAGCAATAACAAATAAAGAATTACATAGAGATGATCCAGTAGAAGGATACAGAGAGTATTATAGAAAAGAGAAAGCTCATTTCTGTACTTGGAAGCATGGTGACATACCAGAATGGTTTAGCAATGACATTAGATGAATTATTTGATTTATGGAAAGAAGATAGTAAGATAGATAGAACAGAGCTTGGTGAAGCATCTGCTATACAACCACAACTTCATCATAAGTATTATAAACTATTTGCACAAGAGAGATTAATACTGAGAAAATTTGAAGCAGACCATAAGACATTGTATAAAGATAAGTGGGATTACTTTCAAGGTACAATGATACAGAGTGACTTAGAAGAGAGAGGATGGATTCCTAATCCATTGAAAATATTAAAGAGTGATCTAGCTTTATATATTGATAGCGACAAAGATGTAATCCATCATAATTTAAAAGTAGCATATCAAAAAGAGAAGATAGATTTTTTAGAGAGTGTAATAAGAACAATTAACAATAGAGGGTTTCAGATAAAAAATGCAATCGATTGGGAAAAGTTTAAAGTCGGGATATAAAATTTGTGAGCCAGACTTTTATGAAAATAATACAAGAGAACTAGATAAGCTAATGCTGCAAGTAAACTTTGGGAGACCAGAGAAAGCAGATCGAGGTTCATTTTTACACAATTATCATAGACCATATAGTAAAATGTTTCATGCAGATATGAGATACAAAGTGGAAAATGTATTAGAGATAGGTGTATGGGTAGGGTTAGGTTTACTTACTTGGGCACATTGGTTTCCTAATGCTATCATAGAAGGTGTGGATTGGAAGTTTCAATACCAACATAAGATAAAAAGACTATATGATTTAAAAGAACAAGCTAGTAATGTAGAAAGAATATTACTAAATTGGGTAGATACTAGTGAGAGAGAAATGGTATTAAAACATTTCAATCCTGTTAAGTATAATGATTACTTTGATATAATTATTGATGACGGTAATCATTTTTCAAGTTGTCAGAAAGCTACGTTAATTAATACCTGGCAATATTTAAAACCTGGAGGTTGGTATTGTATTGAAGATATAACTGATCATTACGAACAGCCAGTTAAGTTAATAGAATATTTAAACGAGTTATCAGATGAAGGTCATAGTGTGGGATGGTTTGAAAATCCTGAGAGCATTAGATTAGATTCAAGAATGGTAGCTATAAAAAAGAAAGGCGATATAGCAAATGTTTAAGAAAAGTTTTTTTGGTTGGTTGTTTGCTAAACCAGATTCATTTACTTCAACAACTGTAGTTAAAGTTATGACTAAGATTCAAATGAAAAAGTTATCTAAGTTACAATTAGAAACTATGGGTAGAGAGAACGGTATTGAGTTGGATAGAAGAAAAACCAAAGACAAATTAATAATAGAATTACATAAGAAACTAACAAAGAAGGTAAAGTAAAATGGCATCAATAAAAGAACATTTATATCATGCATTAGAAATAAAATTTGAAGCAGCTAAAGCTCATGCTACTGCTCAGCTTGTTTTATCATTTGAAAATCCAGTAGCTCTTGGAGAGCATCCACAACTGATAGATGATATGGCTAAGTTAATCTCAGATGTAGCTGCAGCAGAAGAAAACTTAGCTGCGCTTAGAGATAACTTTGGTGCTAAAGCAGTATCAGATTCTATGGCTCCACCAGCTGAGAACCCGGACGCTAGTCATATAAAATAAATGATAAAAGTTTCTAAGTTTGATGATGTATACTTAACGGTAGATACAGATCCTAGCATTAGTCAAGAGCTAAGTGACTATCTTACCTTTACAGTACCAGGCGCTCAATTTATGCCTCAAGTAAGGAATAGATTTTGGGATGGTAAGATACGTCTATACAATCAAATGAAGAAGCAATTATATTTTGGTCTTGGTCCAAAGATAGAAGATTTTTGTAGAAGTAGAAACTATGAATTAATAGTTAAAGATGACCCTGCTTTTTTTCAGCAAGAGTTTTCTTTAAACGAAGTTGATGATCTTGCAAAGAACATTGGACTTAGTCTTGAACCAAGAGACTATCAGAAGAGAGCTATCTCACATGCAATAAGAAACAAAAGATGTATGTTGCTATCACCTACTGCATCTGGTAAGTCATTAATCATTTATATGTTAAGTAGGTACTACCCAGAAAGAAAACTTATAATAGTACCAACAACAGCATTAGTACATCAAATGTCATCAGACTTTAAAGAGTATGGTTACCAAGATGAATGTCATAAAATTACAGCTGGTGCTGATAAAGATACTGATGCAGAGATAACTGTTACTACATGGCAATCAATATACAAGATGCCAAAGTCATGGTTTAATCAATACAATGTTGTTATAGGAGATGAGGCTCATCTATTTAAATCTAAATCATTAGAAAGTATAATGAAGAAGTTAACAGTCTGTCCTTATAGATTTGGATTCACTGGTACGTTAGATGGTACATTAACACATAGGTTAGTATTAGAAGGATTGTTTGGTCCTGTTGAAAAGGTAACTACTACATCAGAGCTGATAGAAAGCAATCACCTAGCTAAGTTTAAGATAAATATAATTACATTAAAGTACTCAGACCAAACATGTAATTTATTAAGACGTGCAAAGTATCAAGACGAGATAGATTTCCTAGTAAGAAATGAAGCACGTAATAGATTCATTCGTAACTTATGTATAAGCCTTGAAGGTAATACATTAGTATTATTTAATTTTGTTGACAAGCATGGAAAAGTGTTGTACAATATGATTAATGATGAGAACACCAAGACTGCATTTTATGTTCACGGAGGAGTTGATGGAGAAGAAAGAGACCGTATTAGATCAATTGTTGAAGAGTCTCAGAACGCTGTTATTGTGGCATCCTACGGAACTTTTAGTACTGGTGTTAATATTCGTAATCTACATAATATAATATTTGCTAGCCCAAGTAAGTCTAGGGTAAGAAATTTACAATCTATAGGTAGAGGACTTAGAACTGCTGAAGGTAAAACTGAAGCTAGACTATTTGATATAGTAGATGATCTAAGACATAAGCAATGGAAAAATTATGCTCTGGAACATTTTACTGAGAGACTTAAAATTTATAATGAAGAGAAATTTCCATACAAAATGTACTCGGTACGTTTAAAGGAGTAGACATGGAACACACAGTAATCAAATTAATGAACGGTGAAGAGATAGTAGCTCAAGTTCTTATTGAAGATAATGATACTATTAAGTTAAGTGAACCAGTACAAATACATAGAATAATTTCACCAAGTGGATACGAAGTAATTAAATGCTCCCATTGGTTATTGTTTAATAAAAATCCTGAGATATCTTTAGAGAAGAAACATATCTTACTAAGAGTTAATGACATAAATGAAAACGTAATAACACATTATGATTATTTTATAAAACATTCTAAGAATAAAGAACTAGAACATATTAATGCAGGAGATACTGTATTAGCTAGAGCAGAACAAATTTATAAACAACAACAATTAGAACGACAAGAAATGGCTGAGGATGAAGATATGGAACAAGCAGATTTAAATTTGGAAGAGTATATGCGTAACGCATCTAATACTACAATACATTAAGATGGCACATTATGTAGATAATAAAATTCTTTATGCTACTATGATTGAGTATAAAGATAAAGTTAATGAAGCTGAGGCTGTAGATGATCCTAAGCCACCTATACCAGATATTGTAGGAAGCGCATTACTTAAAATAGCAAATAGGTTATCAACTAAACCTAATTTTATAAACTATACATTTAGAGAAGAGATGGTTAGTGATGGGATAGAGAACTGTATTAATTATATTGATAACTTTGATCCAAAAAAGTCTAAGAATCCTTTTGCATACTTTACTCAAATAATATACTATGCCTTCCTAAGAAGAATACAAAAAGAAAAGAAACAATTATATATTAAACATAAAGCAATACAAAACTTTCAAATATTTGATGGATGGATGGATCCTGCTGATGGTCAAATGATATCCACACAGCAAGGTTTACCAGAGACTACAGACTATATGAGTGACTTTGTAAAGAATTATGAACAAAAAGAAAAAGAGAAAAAACAGCAGAGGCCTGCAACACCGCCTAGAGGGGTTGAACAATTTTATAAAGAGAAGTGATTTATGAAAATAGCATTAGTGACTGATTTGCATTTTGGTGCTCGTAACGATAACATTAAAGTAGCAGCTAACCAAAAGAGATTTTATGATGAAGTATTCTTTCCTTACTTAAAAGAACATAACATCAATACTGTAATAGATTTGGGCGATACCTTTGATCGTAGAAAGTATATTTCTTTCACATCTTTAAAGGCAGCTAAGGCTATGTTCTTTGAACCCTTAAAAGAAAACAATATAACCACACATATGTTAGTAGGTAATCATGACGCTGTGTATAGAAACACTAATGAATTAAACTCAGTGTATCTGTTAACTCAAGAGTATCCTAATATTATAGAGTATCATCAACCGTCAGAAATAAACATAGGTGGATGCGATCTACTTATGCTGCCGTGGATATGTAAAGACAATGAGAAGCAATCGTATCAAATGATAAAAGATACAACAGCTCAAATAGTTATGGGTCACCTAGAGTTAAAAGGTTTCCAGATGAATAAAGGATATGTAATACAAGAAGGTGCAGACCATACAATATATGATAAGTTTGATATGGTATGTACTGGACACTATCATCATAAGTCTACAGAGAAGAATATTAACTATCTTGGTTGTCCATATGAAATGACATGGATGGACTATGAGGATCCTAAAGGCTTTCATATATTTGATACTGAAACAAGAGTGTTGACTAGAGTCGTAAACCCTAATAGAATGTTTTATAAGTTATGGTACAATGATACTAACTTAACATTTGAAGATGTAATGGCTATGGACTTTACACCTTACCAGAATGCTTATGTTAAAATTATAGTATCTAATAAAACTAATCCATACTTATTTGATACGTATGTAGATAAGGTAGAGAAAGCAGATACTATTAATCTACAAGTAGTTGAAGATCATTTACATTTAGATATAGATGATGATGCAGATATAATTAATGAAGCAGAAGATACACCTACTATATTAGAGTCGTATGTAGAGGCTTTAGATATTAAAACTGATAAAGAAAAAGTAAAAAACTTATTAAGAAATTTATATGATAGGGCATTGAGTATAACATGATAGTATTTAAAAATATTAAATGGAAGAACTTTATATCTTATGGTAACCATTGGACAGAAGTAGATCTAAATCAAACAAAGTCTTCTTTAATTATAGGAGAGAATGGTTCTGGTAAGTCTACTATATTAGATGCACTAACATTTGGTCTGTATAATAAACCATTTAGAAAAGTAACTGTACAACAATTAGTTAATACTATCAACAATAAAGACATGGTTGTAGAAGTAGAATTTGGTATTGGTTCTCATGAGTATAAAATTGTTAGAGGACAGAGGCCAAGAAAGTTTGAAGTGTATCAAGATGGTAAACTATTAAACCAAGAAGCCCATGCAAAAGATTATCAAGAGACCCTTGAAAAACAAATACTAAAGCTCAACCATAAGAGCTTTTGTCAAGTGGTTGTGTTAGGTAGCTCCAGCTTTATTCCTTTCATGCAGCTACCAACCAACCATAGGAAAGAAGTTATAGAAGACTTACTAGACATAGGTATCTTTTCTATTATGGCAACACTATTAAAAACTGATGTTGCAGATAATAAAGAACGTGCACAAGAACTATCTAGTGAACTCAATACTATAGAAGAGAAGATAAGAATTCAACAACACTTTGTAGATAAAATATCACAGCAACAAGATGAAGCTATAGCAGATAAGAAAGAACAAATAATAAAACTTGAGAATGAAAATAGTATTAGTGAAGTTAATCTAAAAGATCAAGAGACTGATCTATCTAAGTTAAGAAAAGAGGTAGCAGAAGAAGAGAAGATTCGTTCAAAGTTAAATCAACTTAGTAACCTAGAAGATAAAATAAAAGATAAAGTTAAAACTCTCAGAAAAGATATACAGTTCTTTGATACTCATGATGATTGTCCTACGTGTAACCAATCTATAGATGAAGACTTTAAAGCTAAAGTAATAGATGAGAAAGAAGATAAAGTAGAAGAGTGTGAAGCAGGTTTTGAACCATTAGAAAAAGAACTGGAGTCTACACAAGGAGAGATCAATCATATAGTAGAGGTGTACCAAAAGATGGATGGTATGAATGTACAAATTAATTCTTTGAACTCTCAGATGAATGGTAACAGACAATTGATATCATCTCTACAGACAGATATAGACAATACATCTAAGCAAGATATTACAGAAGAGAAAAATAAAATTAAAGACTTTACTATAGAGTTAGATAGTAAAAGAAAAGATGTAGAAGAGTTTACTGATGTGAGAGAAATATATGATGTAGCTACTAAGTTGTTAAGAGACACAGGAATAAAATCTAGAATAGTTAAACAATATATTCCTGTAATGAACAAACTTATTAATAAGTACTTAGCAGCTATGGATTTCTTTGTACAGTTTGAATTAGATGAAAACTTTAATGAGAATATTAAGTCTAGGTTTAGAGATGAGTTTACATATGCATCTTTTAGTGAAGGTGAAAAGATGAGAATAGATTTATCATTATTGTTTACTTGGAGAGCAATTGCTAAGTTAAAAAATAGTGCTAGTACAAATTTATTAATACTAGATGAGATATTTGATAGTAGCTTAGACGCACAGGGTACGGATGAGTTCTTAAAAATAATAAATGACTTGACTTTAGATACAAATGTGTTTATAATAAGTCATAAGACAGATCAGTTGATAGACAAATTTTCTAACGTAGTTAGATTTGAGAAGCATCAAAACTTTAGTAGGATGGTAGCATGAAAATAAAGAATTTAGAAAAGATACAGAAACAATTATCTACTGTTATGGATAACTCCAAAGGTCTTAAACCAAGTGGTTTTGAAATAGAAGATACAGATTTAAAACTAAGTATGAAAGACGATTACTTATGGGATGAATTACCTACTTTTAATTTTGAGGACCCTCCTGTAGATCCAGTTAAGTTTTCTATGGCTATGGTAACACTGATGAGAGAAAAAGGTGGTATGGCATTAGCTGCTAACCAAGTAGGACATAACTTTGCAATGTTTGTTACAGAAGGTGAGCCAGCCTTTGCAATATTTAATCCTACAATAACATTTAGAAGTCCTAATGAAGTACTAATGGATGAAGCATGCTTATCCTTTCCTGGTCTTAACTTAAAAATAAAACGTCCAGCATCTATTCGTATAAGATTTCAAGAGCCATATGGTAATTGGATAACAAAACAGTTTGCAGGAATGAGTGCAAGAGTATTTTTACAAATGGCTGATCATTTAATAGGTGTTGACTTCACTGACAAAGTAAGTAAACTAAAATTAGATATGGCAAAAAAGAAAGTGAAAAGTAATGGGTAGAGATGTATCAATACCTAATATCTATGACTCTATAGTTAAGATATTAGCTGGGGAATTAGAAATAGATGAGTCAAGAATACAACATAAGAGTCATATACTAAATGATCTTGGTGGTGATAGTTTACAAATTGTAGAAGTAATAATGCAGATGGAAGAACATTTTAATATTATTATTGAAGATGAATCTGTTGATAGAATTAATACAGTAGAAGATATATATAAAGAAGTGCGAGGAATACTTGAGCGATAAACAATATACATATAGTGAAATATTTCACTCAGCCCAAGGTGAAGGATTGTATACAGGTACACCTGGACCTTGGCTAAGATACTTTATGTGCAACTTACAGTGTAATGGATTTGGTCAAGATGATCCTACTGATGAGAGTACATATAAGTTACCTTATAAAGATTTAGATACAAGTAAGTATGAAAAGTTAGAAGACTTACCTGTGTTTGAATATGGATGTGATAGTAGTTACTCTTGGTCAGCTAAGTATAAAAAGTTTCAACATAAAGCTACAGCAGAAGAGATAGCTATTAGAATAGTACTTAGTATGAAGAACAAGCATAATCCATTAGGGTTGTTTATACATCCTAACAATGGAGGATACTGGCAGCACTTACATATAACAGGTGGTGAACCTTTAATGCCACATGCTCAAGAATGTACTGCAGAAGTAATGAAGAATCTAATAAGAGTAGCTAACTTTCCTGCAAGTATAACTTTTGAGACTAACGGTACACAAGAATTAACACATGAGCTTATAGAAGCAATTAATGTTTATAAGTTACCTGTTCATTGGTCTATAAGTCCTAAGCTATGGAACACTGCTGGTGAGCATGATACTAAAGCATTCATACCAGGTAACATAAAAGCCTTACAAGAGATCTCGCCTCATGGTATGTTAAAGTTTGTCTGTAATGGAACAGATAAATCTTGGGAAGAGATAGAACAAAAAGTAGATGTATTAAGAAAGATGGAAGTCAACTTTCCTGTATCAATTATGCCAGTTGGTGCAACAGTTGAAGGACAAAAATTAGTGGACAGTCAGGTCGCAACTGAAGCTGTAGCTAGAGGTTATCATATCTCTGCCAGAGTTCACACTTACCTATGGGGGAATAAAATTGGCGTTTAGTAATATATATTCATTAAATGTCTGGAGATCAAAGATCGAAGGCATTGATAATAAAAAGTTGGCAGAGCTATGTATGGCTCAGGCTAACTTTAGAAAAGATAAAAATGTATCCGCAACTGGATATGAAGACTCACCTATTGATGGATTAGATCCAGAGATGGTTAAGTTAAGAGGTACAATTAAAAAAGTTATACATGAAAAGTTTGAAGCAAGATTAAAAGAAGGAGAAGTCTGGGCTCATATATGTAGAACAGGAGAGTCTACTCAGATTCATTCTCATAGAAAGAAAACTGATTGGGCATTACAATGTTTGTCTTGGGTGTACTATGTTAAGATACCACCAGGAGAGAACGTAGGTGGAAGAATAGTATTCCAAACTCAGCTTGGTGGATTGTTTACAATTAATAAAGATTTCAATCCTCAAGAAGGTGAGTTTATAATCTTCCCATCTTGGTTACCACATTTTACTACAAGAAATTCATCACCTGATATTCGTATATCTATATCATCTAATTATAGATTTGAGGATCAAAGAACATATGATGAAGTAGCAAGAGAAGGTAGAAACAATAACATTAGAAAACTTACAGGAGTTTAATATGGCAAAATATATTTCAACTAAAACATATAAACATCTTGGACCGGTAGCTTATAGACAATGGAGAGCAGACTCTCATTGTAATCTTATACATGGCTATGCTCTATCGTTTCATTTTGAATTTGAAGCTGATACATTAGATGCTCGTAATTGGGTTATGGACTTTGGTGGTCTAAGACCTTTGAAACAACATTTAGAAGATTGGTTTGATCATACATTATTAGTAGCTGATGATGACCCACAGAGAGATGAATTGATAGCTCTTGGTAAGTCTGGGCTAGCTAAGATAACCGAAGTAGAAAAGACTGGATGTGAAGGTCTAGCTTCTTGGTTATATGAATACATTAATACAATTTTCTTACCTGACTATGGAAAAGAAGAAGCTGAACGCATCTGGTGTTCCAAAGTAGAAGTGAGAGAAACTGACAGTAATATGGCTATGAGAGTGGGACACAGAGAAGATGGGGAATTCAACTGAGACTAACCTATACACATATAAGTATACGGACTTCACTAAAGACATAAGAAAAATAGCACAGTGGTTAAGAGGTAAGCGTAACGGGTATACCAAGTATGAAGAAGACCCTTGGGAACCTGATATGATAGTATCCATTAATAGAGGTGGACTGGTAGCAGGTGTCTATCTATCCCATCTATTAGACATACCTCATTTTCCAATACATTATCAGACTAGAGATCACAATGACTTTGGTCATGATAAAACTACATGGACGTTACCATATAGACCACCTGGTGTCTCACATACAAAAAATATATTATTACTAGATGACATTAACGACTCTGGTAAAACATTTACAGATATAATGACACACTGGAAGACTTCAGATCTAGGTGAAGGTCCTATGGACGCAAGAGTTAAAACTGTATCATTGATACAAAGAAAAACAAGTAAGTTTGCTGTTGACTTTAGTCCAATAGTATTAGATAACGATAAGTGGGTAGTCTTTCCATGGGAAAGCAAATAATAATAAAGGAAAAGTGAATGGCGTTAAATAAAGATAAAACTGATAGCTCATTAGGTTGGGAAGTACATGACCATCTAAAGTCACTAGGTATTGAGACTCCTATGACATCTAATGTAACTGATATGATGGATAAGCAGAAGCTATCATTATTAGAAGATCATTTTGAAAAGATAATGGAACTATTAGGACTTGACTTGACAGATGACTCAATGCAAGACTCTCCTAGACGATTAGCTAAGATGTATGTTAATGAATTGTTCTGGGGTATGGATTATAAGAACTTTCCTAAGTGTACAGCAATAGAAAATAAACTACAGAATATTAATACTAATAGCTCTTTTGTATTAGAGAAAGGTATTACAGTTAACTCTGTTTGTGAGCATCACTTTGTTCCTATCTATGGTAAATGTACTATAGCTTATCTTCCTAAAGGTAAGATGCTAGGTCTGTCTAAATTAAATAGAGTTACAGAATACTTTAGTAGAAGACCTCAGGTACAAGAAAGATTAACAGAGCAGATTAGAGCTGCTATATCTTATGTTACTGAGACTGCTGATGTAGCTGTGTTTATAGATTCAGAACACTTCTGTGTAAAGAGTAGAGGTATACAAGATACTAATAGTTCTACAGTTACATTATCTGTAGGTGGTATATTTGCTGAAGATAAATCTGATATTAGAAGAGAGTTTTTAAACTTAGCGAGAATGCAATAGCAAAAAGGAATATTATATGATGAAATCAATTAAAATTATTGGTGACTTTAGTATAGAAGAAATACAAAATACTAAAAGAGAACCATTGAAAAGAAAAACAACAACGGTACATGGTCCGCAAGAGTATTTAATAAAGGATATTCTTATAAAGTTTAAAATGTATAGAGAAGACAGAGCATTTATACAAAAAGTAAAACCTAAGGACGTACAAGGTAAGTATGGTAAACCTTATAAAGAGTTACCTTTAAATTTTAAAGGTGCAATGCCAAGTAATTATTTTTGGTTAACTAAACCCTTAAAAGTAACACCAGATACATATGATAATAATTATGTGGTAGATATAAATGAACTAAGGAATAGTTGTATACCTTATAGAAAAGCTAAAGCAAAGACTCCTGTTTATACTCGTACTGGAATTGAAAGAGAAGATTTAACTTTAGATATTGTTAAGAAAAATATTAAGGATTATAAACCAGCTACAAATGGTATTGCTGCTGAGCTATATTTGAATAGAGCTTTCAAGGGTAAAGGATTTAGTATGGATGAATTTTTAACTTTATGTGAACAACGTGGTCGTCCTGTAAAAACTAAAACAAAGAATGGTAAACCACATGGTGGATTTGCAAGAGTATTTGAAGCTGCAAAAGCTCTGCAACACTTGTTAGGTGATAGAGGTAAAGTACTTATGGCCCAAGAGAATAATGGTATATATCAACTTATCCTCGAGGATAAGTATAAATCTTGGCCAACTGATAATAGATATAAAGTATTAAATACTAAAAGTAAACAAGAACAGTTGGTGGTGTATGCGTAAAAGAATATTTGTAACCTGGCAGAAGGAAGGTATACATCAGTATCCTAATGCTCCTAAAGGAGTAGAGTTCTTAGCCTATCCTCATAGACATATGTTTCACTTTAGAGTTGAGATAGATGTCTTTCATGATGATAGAGAAATAGAATTTATATTATTTAAAAGAGAACTAGAAGGTCTTTATACAGAAGGTACAATAGAATTAGATCATAAGTCATGTGAGATGATGTCTGATGATTTATCTGTTTACATATACAAAAAATATCCTAATAGAACATTCACTATAACAGTAAGTGAAGATGGAGAGAATGGTGCCATTACTGATTATGATATTGATACAAAAGGAATAATAAACTAATGGAATTTTGTCATATAATGCCAACAGACTTTCTTAATAAGTTTGCTGGTAAGTATAAGAGTCATTTAATGTTAGCTCATTTAGTAGAAACTGATATGAGATATGCTGATTGGTTTGAAGCCTATGATGGTGTAAAGATATTAGATAACTCTGCCTTTGAAATGTACAAGCAAGACAAACCTATGTACCCAACTGATAAGTTAATAGATATGGGTGAAAGAGTTAAAGCTGACTACATTGTAATGTCAGACTACCCAGATCAAAAAAGCTCTGTAACTATAGAAGCTGCTATGGAGATAGCTCCTACATTTAAAGAGAAAGGTTTTGGAACATTCTTTGTACCTCAATCTAAGATAGGTGATATGGAAGACCTTATAACAGGTTTTACTTGGGCAGCTAATAGTTCTCTTGTAGACTATATTGGGTTTAGTATATTGAATATACCTAATGCTTATGGGGTGGAAAAAAATAATAAATTACAAAGATATCTTTCGAGAATGAAGTTCATTCGTGAGTTAGATATGAGAGGAGTGCTTACTGATATAGTTAATAACGGTAAGAAGATTCACTTCTTAGGAATGTTGGATGGACCAAATGAAATTGAACTTTTATCAGACACTGGCTATGGTCAGTATATTGACACTTGGGATAGTAGTGCTGCTTGTTGGTATGGTGCTAACGGTATTATGTTTGACGATAGTCCAACTGGTGCTGTTAATGGAAAATTTGAGAAAGAAGTTGACTTCAATGCTAAAGTAGGTGATATTAAAAATGAAGAAAAGATTGATAATAATTTAACCTTTATAGATAATTTATGTGAGAAAAGTGATGCTGAAGAATATTGGACTGACGACGAACATTTCTAATATGCCTGTGGAGAACATTCAACCTAATGCTGTAGACCTATGTATTGATAGGGTATGGGAGATAGGTACTGATGAGTTCTATATTGGTATAGATAAAAAACAACATAGAAAAGATACAAAAGAAATCTTTCCAGATAGTACAGGAGAGTGGTTATTAGAAGAAGGTAAAAAGTATCAGTTTGATACAAGTCATTGGGTAGTTATACCTGAAGGCTTTGCTGGATGGCTAATACCTAGATCTACTTTAAACCGTAATGGTATTTCAATTACATCAGGACTATATGATAGTGGCTTCCAGAATTATGTTGGAGCTGTGATGCATATTGGTTGTGGTAATGCTAGAATACAGAAGGGTGCTCGTGTAGCGCAAT
>Ga0209815_1000088_pt1 | contig 65459 bp, 99 predicted proteins | sample CoawatmetaG00DNA_FD_187507 | JGI IMG/M metagenome (GOLD analysis project Ga0209815, IMG submission 187507) | Marine microbial communities from the West Antarctic Peninsula - Coastal water metaG002-DNA (SPAdes) (version 2) | ecosystem: Environmental > Aquatic > Marine > Coastal ...
AAGGATGCCCCGCCCTGCGGCCGCAGCACAACCTGTAGTCCAGTTGAAGTAGTCTGCTTTGATATTCTCAATTAGGGCAGTCATTTCGTTATTCATAATCATTTCTTTCTCTTTGTTAACTCTCATTGTATACATAGTATAACATACCAATTAGGGTTTGTCAACAAGAATCTTAGCTTATTTCAAACTAATTTCAATGATTGCACAGATAATACCAACGGTTGTTCCACCAAGTGCTACATAAAAATAATTCATAATCATTAACCTCTCTTGTTTCTCACTATACTTAATAGTACCATATGGAATGAGGTTTGTCAAGCAAATAATGCACTATTTCCAAGAAAAATTAACGTCATCTAACCAACGCCATTCATTACTTTTTATTGATTTTATAGGGGGAAATTGAGGTGGTTGTGACATTTTTATCACACCTGGCGGCAAATCTAGAACTTCCCAGAGGTCACCATGTTCACGAATACGGTTCTTGCCGTGATTAGTAATGCCTGTGAGTGTGATAACCATAACGCCGTCCTTTTCTCAGTGTATACCTTAGTATACACTATAGAATAACATTTGTCAAGCACTATTTTAATTTATTTTAACTTGCTGCGTCACCTGACTGTGAAGCCCTTGCAGCTTTGACTCTAGCCATTTCACCTTTTTTTAGTGTTCTTGCCGCTTTTGCGGCCATCTTATCTATTTTCATACCAAATTTAGAAATAATTTTTTGGTCAATAATAGCACGTTGTTGAGGACTTAAACTATTCCAATCAGGTGCCATATTTTTTCTGAAGGTCTGCATAACTTTCTTTTTTGCAGCAACTACGAGTTTTGCTGGATCACGCATCTTTAGAGCAGCTCTCTTCTTCTTCATTTGAAATCCAGAGGACTTTGCCATTTTACTCATACGTCTAGACAGAGCTTTACGTTGAGAAGGAGACATTGCATTCTTTCTAACCTCATACAATTCTTTAAAATTTTTCATGGTTTTAAAATCCCTTAGGCCGTTTAGTAATTCCTCGTCGTTTCATTTCCATTGAAACCCAAGCACTAGCAAGTTTATTTGTTACTTTATTTTTCAATAGACCCTTAATCTGTTTAAATACAGGAGTCATCACATCTTCCTCTGAATCGTTATTATCTACAATAATAAAGTTTTGACGGAAATGTTGACTAAATTTGCCCATGTTAGATTGTACATCTTTCCAAGAGGTTATTGCTATAGATTCTGGAACAGTACGATCACGTTTTGCATTTCTCTGTAGGGCCGTTTCAAGTGAGGTATTGACATAAATCATATGTGTTTCATATCCCAACTGTTTAAGTTGGATTGACTGTTTTACAATCTTATCATAGTCTCTACCAGTACCATCAAGGAGTAAACCAAGGCGACCATCAACAGCATTGCCCTTACGTGACGCCGTGATCTTTTTAGCACGACCTCGTATTGCATCTCTTGGTTCTTCTTCAGAGGCAGGCATCTTCGCATCCAGACCCGCTTTCTTAAGCATGCGCTCAAATGAATCATCTGAATTAATAGTTACTAAACCTGTCCCGCCTGTGGTTTTCCTGACAACGTAAGACTTACCGCTGCCAGGTCCACCAGCTAGGAAAAATGCTTTAAAAATGTTGGGGTCATTGATCCCCTCTTTTAATTCTTGAAATGTCTTCATTTTTATTTCCTATTAACTCTTGCTGTCGCATTAACGCTATCATGTATTTATGATCTTCCGAAATTGGTTCGATCTGTCTATCCTGCTTTTGAAAGGTTTGCATTTTCTTAATTCTGTTTTTAGCTTTAGCCATTTTTTCTTCCTTTTCTTCGTGATAGGGTTTTTTAGTCATGATGTTTGAGTTAACTTCTCCTTTCTATTGTCTAGTTTAAAAACCTGCTGATATTCTTTTTTCTTTATCTTTAGCAGCAACATCTGCTAGTGCTTTGTCACGTAATGGACTGCTTGTAGGATTGTCATTTGGGAATACGTTATCTAAACCATTCTCATCGTATCCTTCAATATCCCCATAAAAATGTTTATCTGTAAAGGTCTTGTCGTCTTTAACGGGTTTTATTTCCACATGATCTCCTAACTCAAGCTCATGATCAATGCTGTCTTTTGTTACTTTTATATACATAGTATGAATATTACTTTCTCTACTAAAAACATGCTTAATGTCTTGAACAAGGAAGCTTCCTCTAGAAAATTTATCTGTAGATTCGTCATCATGTTCGTTCTCTTTTTTAAGATTTACAGTTATGATATCTCCAGCACCAAAGGTAGTTTGACCAAGACACGATAAAATCATACTAATCCCTGCATCAAAATTTGTGAATATAGAATGTCTTTTCTGTAGTGAATTTTCCTTCTTAACAGGATCAAATATATATTCTGTCAGGCCGGATGAGCTATTATACACCTCATATTGTGAGTTTTTATAAACACCGCTGTCGTTCTTAATTGTTGTAACGGGTGTAAGATATTGGATAGGTATGAAATCAGAAAGTCTATTTCCTTCATCATCTAGTGGCGTGCTATTATATAGATGTTTGTCTTTCCCTTTGCTTGCATATCCTTCAATACCTTGATCTAAGACGCTCTTATCATCCAGATAGTTGTATGTATGGGTGGTAAACTTCTTTTGTAATATATCATGAGTAATTAGTCGAGAGGACATAGCTCCAGTAGCAACAGTAAGCATAGTGTCATTATTGTTTGACATATTTACGCTTCTTAATCTTGCTAAATCTTGTGTAATTTGTGCATTTAACTTTGTATTGCTGAGGCCGGGCGATGATGCATCGCCGGTTCCTGCACTCTCAGCGGCTTCAAAATAAGTGAAACGGCTTCCTTCAGCATATAGACTCTGTATTGATCTAAAGTGATATCCTCTAAGATTCTCAAAAAATACAAATGATGGTAATCCATGACGTACAGCAGTTGCTTGTCCTGTAAATCCAGTAATGATATCCATTGGATGGGTATTATGTGCTATATATTCTTTTGTATCATTTGTCTGTTCTATATACAAACGTTTCTTGCATTTCAAGTCTTTCCTTAAAATGTTCTCAACTATATCATGGTATGTGCCTCTTAAAGTTCTTGATATAAGTTTTCGTTGATTGTGAACTATTTCAGAGGAATAGAAATCCAATGTTAGAATTTCTGCTCCATTGTTATACTCTTTTATTACCTTAGTAATATGAAAGATATTCTCATCGAATTTTATTTTATTTGTATCATCCTCTAGAGTTGGTGTGGACAAGACCAATCCTAAATATTCTTGACCAATAATTGGACCTTCATTTTGCAAAGCTATAGTATTCACTAATTGAATAGAGCCGGATAATCCTCTATTGTAAATACTTTCGTATATTTGAATTTCAATTACTGAATCTTGGAATGGAATTACATTACCTGTAGAAGTATACAGTATAGCTTCTGTAAGTTCCCAATCACCTGCTTGTTTTAGTTCCATTGTATACCTTTAATTAGATTGTAGATTTTCATATTCTTTTATAAACTGAGGAAGAAAAGAAGTACTGAGTATTTTTATTTGTCTCTTCCTATCTTGTTCTTTTTCTTCATATTCAAAATTTGTTATTAATGTAGCAGTAGGATAATCTGTGTTATCATCTCCAATATTTATAGTAAGATTAGTATCACCAGAAGATTGAGAAATCTCATAATGATGTACACCATTAGGATCATCATATCTATCAGCAAGAAATGCTTGAAACTGATTAACATTCATGGGCCATTCATGGTAACGATCATATATGTCATTTACCAGAAGAAGAACCCAATGTAACTCTGCATCGCCATAAAAATCAAATGCAACAGATTCTGGAGTTTCAGAACCCCTTATACTATATTTACTAAACAAAACACCATTAGTTTTAACAGCATCTCTTGCCCCAATGCGTCTAAGTATATTTACTACTGTTCTAGATGGTCCACCTTCAACATTAGTATATTGTATTCTAGGAAATTTTTCAAAATACATATTAATACCCCGCTCTAACAGCTTCTTGTGTTATCATTTCAATTTCGTCAAATGACAAAGTTAACGTAGTATTTTGTGGTGGAGCTCCCAGCTCATTAGGAGTATAAGCAGTAAACCTCTCACCACCATACTTAACATCCATATCAGTCAAGTAACAGGTTGAAATCTTATTGAGGTAAGTATTTTCTTTAGCTTCATCAGCGCTACTCCGATAAAAATATTTTATATCCATAGTAGTTGGAATTGTTAGGGTTCTACCCTCTCCACCAGTTCCAGCTGCGTTTAGCCCTAGAGCAAGTGCCCCAGCGCCCTCTGCGACATTTCCAGTACCAAAAGATGAAGCATATGATGGGAGCATAGCAATCTTAAAAGCCTTAACTATTTCGTGAACCTGATTAGCTTCTTGTTCTGACTTTGGAAGGAATGCAAAAGAAAAAGTAAATTGTCTTCTCTCAATTCCTTTAAACATTAATTCCATTTTCTCAGTAACAATTTTTCCCGAATTGAGTTGAAACAATTCTTTAGCGCCGGGCCCAATTGTATCAATTATTCCGCCAGCTACAGTGCCTACAGCTCGACCAGCAACAGCACCAGCTACCTTACCCATTGAGTCTATCAGACTTCCTCCAGATGCAACCGAACCAATTGCATTTGCACCAGCTTCTGCCACGGCTCCAATTTCTTTATTTTCATAATTTGATTTATAAGTTGTTCCTACTTGTGGAGGCATATACAATGCAATTTGTGTCTCAACTGTTTTGGTTGATCCTCTAAGAGCAAAACTGCGTCTTTTAAATCCTGATCCCTCTTCAACTTTGCCCAATTTACCAGAAGTTAATTTGTGTATTTGAAACAATACAAAATGACCTTGTTCAAGACTGCCGGCCTCATGAGGATAAGACAATAACTTTGTAGACCCTAACTTTCGTTCAGAATCACCTTTTCGAACAGCTCCTCCATTAGGATTTGATTTAGCATCATCGAATTTCTTCGCCGCTGGAGTGCCCACAAAGTTAGTTCTAGCCATATTTAGCTCCCATAAATAGTCTTGCAAAGTCTTACAAAGGTATTTATAAGTTATGGCGTACAAAGGTAAATATACACCAAAGAATCCTGCAAAATATAGAGGTAATCCAAGTAGTATTATATATCGTTCTTTGTGGGAAAGAAAGTTTATGGTATATTGTGATGATAGCAAATCCATAATCGAATGGGGTAGTGAAGAAATTATTATCCCCTATGTTTCGCCATGGGACGGGAAGGTGCATCGTTATTTCCCAGATTTCTATATCAAGGTTAAACAGAACCATGGCAATATTAAGAAATATATTATAGAAGTTAAGCCCAAGAAACAGTGTAGGCCGCCTGACAGTAAGCCCGCAAGAAAAACTAGGAGATGGTTCTCTGAGGTTAAAACATGGGGAGTCAACGAAGCTAAATGGAAATCTGCAAACTCTTGGTGTTTCGATAATGGAATGGAATTTAAGATATTGACAGAAGATGATTTAGGCATTCGTTACAAATAATTTACAAATCCAATACTAATAATGGAGATGTTGATCTTGATTGACAAATTGTTAATTGTGTATCGTGATCTATATCCATGTCACTTAATAAGTCACGATGATCTACTGTTCCTTCTAAGTAAGTAACGAGACATTTACTACACATCCCCACTTTGCACGAAGAAGGATGACCTATCTTATTTTCATATAGTACATCTAATATGCTTTTATCTTTGGGTACGAGAAACGTATCTCCTGTACTTGCTATTTTTATATTAAATTCTATGTCTTGCATACCTCTATTTATTAGACAAATCTAATTTTTAGCCATTCAATGTTTTTATCAATCACATTCTAATAATGAATACCCAAATTGATTTGGGAATTCGTTATAAATAAAGGTATGGCAAATAGCGATTATATACAAGGCGTAATAGACGCCGCAAAAGGTAAACCTTATTCAACTGATTGGTATCGGGATAAGATTGAAGAATTTGGTAAGCCAGGAAAATTAGACCTAATTAGAGATGGTAAGCAGAATGGTAACCCATTTGCTGGAACATTGAATATGTTTGTTTATGGCCCAAAACACAAAAAGAAATTACCATATTACGATACTTTTCCTTTGGTTTTACCAATAGAAAAATATAATGATGGATTTCTAGGGATAAACTTTCACTACTTACCTATCCCACTAAGAATGAAGTTGTTAGATAAAATGCTTGACGCTGATCTAACAACTAGCTATAGTGCAATCAAGGGTATTCGTTTAGTAAAACCAACCCTTCATAGATATTTAGCAGGATATACTAAATCTCAGTTTCGTAAGATTGAGGAAGATGAACTTGTTATTGCAACGCTTCTTCCTGTTCATAGTTTTAAGAAATCTACAGCTAAAGCTGTTTGGTCAGATTCAAGGAAAATGATATAATGGCTGGTAACGAAAGCACAAGACAGACTAATATCGATACTATTTTTGGGCAAGTTGACCCTGTAGCTGTTAGAGTCCCTGCTGTTGAACAGGGGTTTGACGAAGAGGGCAAAAAGACACCGGCGAGAGGTGCTTTTAATGCTATTGATGCATTACGAAGCGAACTTGGTCAATTTGGAATAGCACATAAAAATAGATTTCAATTAAATATAAATCCACCTAGAAACATAACGCCGGGCGGATCAAGTACATTAAGAAGATTAATGATTCGTTGTAATGCTGTTACCTTGCCAGGAAGTCTTCTAGAGACACAATCAGATGCTAACATATACGGGCCTAATAGAGATGTTGTGAGTGGAATTTCATATGCAGATGATGTTACAGTAAGATTTAGTCTAGATGATAAATTTGATGTAAGGAAATACTTTACTGATTGGCAAAAGTTAACTTATGATGAAGATGATTGGAATATAAAATACTATAACGACTACAACGGTCAGCTTGATATATTTGTACTAAATAGAAATCATAAACCAACAGCAGCGTATAGGATATGGGAAGCATATCCAAAAACTGTTGGACCAGTTGAATTTGATATGACATCATCTGATGCTATTCAAGATTTTTCTGTTAACTTTGCATTTAGATTTTGGACTGATATTGGCGAACATGGGAGCAAAGCACCAAGACAAGAAACTAGTAGAGAAGCCTCTGAAGTCGAGCGGCTTGCCGAGTAACATAATCACGAAGATTAACTGAATTGAAATAGGAGATATAAAATGGCTTTGCCAAAACTTGAAACACCAACTTATAAAATGAAAGTTCCCTCTACTCAAGAGGAAATAAAATTCCGACCTTTTTTGGTCAAAGAAGAGAAAATTCTACTTCTAGCTCAGCAAGAAGAAGATGAAAGTGCAACACATCAAGGGGTTCTTGATCTAGTAAATGCTTGTACCTTTGGAAGTCTTGGTAATAAGAATGATCCAATGTTTGATATTGAATTTGCCTTTCTAAAAATCAGGCAAAAATCAATTTCAGAAACAGTTGAAGTAAAAATGTTATGTCCAGATGATGGAGTAACGTATGTTGATGTGAGTGTCGATCTTGAAGATGTTGCAGTAACTATGGATGATAAACATAGCAAAACTTGCAAGCTAGGTAAAGATGCTAACGGTAATGAAGTTTCTATGGAATTAGATTATCCAAATGTTAGTGCAACGTTAGAAGCTGCTGGTAAAAACTCTGTAGATAGTATTTTTATTATCATTAAGAATTGCATATCTTCAATTCAATTTGGGGATGATATCTACAATAAAGTTGACATTACTACAGCAGAAATTGAAGAATTTATAGATAGTTTAACACAAGATCAATTTGCAAATCTACAGGATTTCTTTGAAACAATGCCAAAACTTACTCATGATGTAGAAGTTACAAATCCTAAAACAGGAGTAACATCAACAATTCATATGGAGGGGCTGAACGATTTTTTAAGCTAACTCTTTCTCACAATACTTTATCGTCATACTTTAAGATTAATTTTGGATTGATACAACACCACAAATATAGTCTTACAGAAATAGAAAGTATGATACCTTGGGAAAGAGATATATATGTTGGATTATTAATGCAGTGGTTAGAGGATGAAAAGGAGCGACAGAAATCGCAAGATAGACAATAGGAGACTATAATGGCTCAAAAAAAATTACAAGAAGAGAGTCAATATAATGAGTACGATTTAGATGGAGATGGTATAGTGAGTGATGACGAATTAGAGATAGTTCAGAAAATACACGAAGCAGAAAATGCTGATCAGAAAGCTGACGCTCAACGGCGTATGGCTTGGATATCTATGGTAGCGATGATTCTATTTACTGTTGTCGTTATGATTCCCGGCTTTATTCCCGAAACTAGATTGAAACTCCTAGGCGACCTATCTGCTCTGTTCTACATTGGCATGGCCGGTGTTGTGGGCGCATACATGGGTATGACCGCTTATATGAGTAGGAAATAAACTATGGCATTATCACCAGAAGAACTAAAATCAATTAAAGAACAAAGAGAAGCAACAAGAGAGTTCGCAGCTGCTGCAAAATCATTGCAAAAAGTTGCTCAAATGTCTCAGGAAAATTCTTTGCGTGAGACACTTGGATTAACCAAAGAATCAGCTATTGCTTCTATTCAAGATAAACTTTTAGGTAATGGTATAAAGAGAGATATATTCAATTTTATACAAGATAAGAGGAAAGCAAAAGCTCTTAAAAAATCAGCTACGGCCGATGGCAGAATTTCAGAACAAGAATATAATAATGCAATAAAAAGAAAACAGCAACTTGAAAAAGAGCAAGCAACGGCAGCTGCTGAGAAAAAAACATCTGATGCAAGACATGCAGCCCTACGAGCAACACTTGGAGATGAAGAAGCAAATATACTTATTGAACAAGAACTACTACGTGATAAGGATAAAATAATATCAAGAGATATGGTTCTTGCTGAACAAGAAAATGAAGCACAGAGTTTAGAGGCGGACACAAGGTTAAAGGACGCTGCCGCCGCTAAAGAAAAAGCAGATTTTGAAGCAAAACAAATCGCAACTCTATCTGAAGCAGCAAATAGTATAACTGAATCTTTCTCTCTTTTGATTGAGGGGATAGAAGAGATCGTCACCCGCCCTATGGCGGCTGCTTCTTCTGATGGTGACTTGGTTGCTGGTCTTGAACTCGTTGCTGAACAATTAGAGAACTCTGGAAGTCTTGGAGGAGGAGGTGCAGTCAGCGCAGCCGGCGGTGGTGAAACCGCTGCAGAACGAGATGCAGCTGCTGCAGAACAAGAAAACTGGAAAAGCAAACAACTTGATTTGTTAAGTCAGATTGCAATGAGTGTAACTAAAACCGGCGGTGGTGGTAGTGGCGATGGTGGTAGCGGTGATGGTGGTGGCGGGATGCTTGCAAAACTTGGTGCTGGATTAGGCGCACTTGGTAAAGGCATTGGTGTACTTCTAAAATTCGCTGGAAAAGGATTAATGATATTTCTAAAAATGTTTGCAAAAGGAATAATGTCATTTGCAAACCCATTAGTCATTGGTGGTTTAGCTGTATTCACTCTTGGAATGATTGGTTTGGGTGCAGCACTAAGACTTGCAGCGCCTGCATTTGAAGCAATTGCTCCTGTCTTGATTAAGGTTGCTGATGTTATTGGCAACGTCTTCATGACTGCTATTAAAGAAATACCAGCTATATTAAATGAAATAGGTGGTATTATTAAAATAATTGGTGCTGTAGTTATAGGGATAATTGACAGTATTGCTGGTGGTATTGAAAAAATTGGACAGGGCGTAGGATTTATACTGGATAAGGTAGCAAAGGTTATAGATACAATCGGTAATAAGATTATTGGTATAATTAATTCGATTGGTGCTAGTATACAGGGAATTATTACATCTGTAGCAGAGGGTATTGCAACAGTTGTTGAATCCTTCAAGGGCCCAAGTCTTGAGGAGAAAACTGCTTCGATTGAAAGATTGAGTAAGATTGATCCTGCTTTGATGATGGCGACAGCCGGTGGCATTGAAGCAATTGGTGAAGCACTGGATAGCATCGGCGGTGGTGTTAAGATACCATTCCTTAGTGCAGAAAGTCCAATTGCTGGTCTTATTGAACTTGCCAAAAACTCTAAAGGTATTACAGATGCATCCAATGCTGTAAACGCATTTGTTGAGAATGCAGGACTATTTAAAGACGGGTTTGAGATGGATGACTCTATTATTTCAAATATTGAGAAGATAGTTAAAACACTGAGTACTGGTAATCCACAAGCACTTGGAGCATTATCTGATGTTATAAAAAGTATAAACACTATTGATGCAACAAAAGTTGGTCTTCTGAGTCAGATAACACTACCACAGATTACACCACCAACTGCTGATGAATATGAGAGAATATTCAAAACAATGCAAGAAACTCAACCTAATTTAATTCAGTCGATTAGTAGTATGTTCAGTAATGCATTTAAAAGAGGAAAGGTGGGTGCGGCAGAATCTAAACTTGATGCAATATCCGGCGCTGCAGATGATGTTACTGGTGGGAAAGATGCTGTTACTGCTGCGGCACCTTCTTCAAAAAGTAGTGGTAAGAGAAGCCTTGCTTCAAGCGAACGAAGGTCTTTGTTATTTAAAGCAAAAAGAGCAGCTAGAGATAAATACGGGCCAGGAAGTTTTGTTAGTAAGGGCACCGGCAGTAACTTAGTCTTTATACCAGCATCTAGTCATCCATACGTACTAGAAGGAAAAGGTGATCCAGCAAACGACTCTATTAGAGCAAGTAGAGACAGCGCACGCCAATCTATGCGGGCGTCAAATATTGCTGCAAGTGGAGGGAATCAATCTAGTGGTCAGACAAACGTAAATGCACCTATGACAAATAATAGTAGGACTATTACTACTACCACTAACAATCATAGCACGCCACACTCACCGTCTGTTCAAAGTCGTACCGCCCAAGAGTTCGTTGGCTTTTCAAGAGGTGGGGGAAACCCCGCTGATTTTTAGTCAATAGCAAAACCCCTCACCGATTTCTCAGTGAGGGGCTTCTATATAGTGACTCTTTTAGTTCGTGTCTACCACTGCAACTAGGAAATGTTCACCTTACCCATCTTCAGCCAACTTCTCAAAATATGACATAGCGTCATCTTCATCACCATTATCTGCTGTTGCCGTCACCGTTGGTGCGGGAGCCTCTTTCGTATTAACCGTAAGAGTAGCAGTGGGTTCATCTTCCATCAGCGTCTGCACTGTAGTGTTTGCAGCAACCGTACCAGAGAGAACCATATCCATACGAGTCTTTAACTCCTCGTAGGATTTGAAGTTGGATGAAGCAGTAAACTCTGTTAGAGGATACTGTTTCTTATAGATGCCCTCTAGAACATCATCATCTTCAGACAGTGGCGACACTGCTTCAAATTCTGACTTATCATAGTTCCAGTAACCATCTACCTTACGAAGCTTCAACTTGAAGTTCGCACCGCCCCAAAAATCGAACGGATTGATTGGTGTTTCGTCCTCAAATGCAGGCTGCATTGATTCCATCACCTTGTCAAAAATCTTCTTACCAAAACGATAGAGGAAGATTTTACCTTCATTCGAAGGATTAGCAGAATCACTCACAACATAAATGTTTGCAAAATATTGCAGTTTACGTTTCTGTTTACGAGCAATCTCTTTGTCAGATTCAACACCTGAGTTCCAGAGAGAAGAATTATACTCTGACACAGGATCATTGTTGCCGAGAGTGGTAAGAGAGTTTTCAATATACCACTGGCCAGTTGGTCCTTGGAACGCATGGTTCCAGACCTTAGCCCAAGGAAGGTCTTCACCTTCACATGCAGGCAGAAAACGAATTACAGCATATCCGTTACCAGACTTATCCATAACAGGTTTCCAGAGTCGATCATCGACGTAGGATTTCTTCTCCTGTGGTGCAGATTCTGCTTGGGCAGCGCCCAATAGTGAATCAAGACTATTTTGTTTTTTTAGTGCAGCAAATGACATTCTTATGTCTCCTTATGTTTGCGTATGTTATCGTATGTTGATTTTATAATAGTAACATAACAAGAGGGCTTTGTCAACCCCCTTTGTTATTTATTTTTCCAATGGAAGTCCACTGATGTGAGTACCCCCTTTGAATCCATCCTTATCGTATCCATGTGGAAATTTATCCTCTCTGGGCATATTAGATTGTTTCTGTGCCACAAGTAAATCTTCATAAGATTTAGATTTATAATAGTCACCCTTACCCGCAATTTTCCACGTATCAGCAGTTCGCCCGTGGGCCTCTACTTGTGACTTTTTAAGTCCTTTATTCTTACCACTTTTCAGTGAGAGTTCTGGTCTTACTGGCATAATTTTCTCCTTACTTAATTTTTAGTTTTTCACAAAGTTCTTCTTTTGTAATCATATTTATATTACTATCCCAACGACACAGACGGTCTATATTGATTTGACTATCTGTCCAATAAAAAATTTTGTCAGGATACATTTCGAAAACTTCTTTAATTTGATTTAACCAGTTTATAGGGTTAAACCCCTTAGCTTCTTTTGGTAAATAATTCTTTGTACCTTTATACATATTATTTAGCGGCTTGTCATATGAAGATAAATCAAAGCCTAAAATATATATCTCTTCTGCATCAGATTGACACGCTAAAGATAGAGCAGTGTTTCCAGTTGCCCACCCCTCATGACCTTCAACTGAGCTAACCTGATCTCTAAATTCATTTACATATGTAATCCAAATTCCAACATCCTTTTCCATTTTGATTTTTACATCTTTAGCGTCTAAATTGGGAAATTGTTTTATAGTAGATTCTATCTTTTCTGATAATGAGGCTGGGTCTTTTCCCCCTATGACACATTGATTTGTTCTGATCAGGTTGCGATGAATGTAAGATTCTGGTATGTCAAAGCCCATTAACATACCGTCAGCGACCTCAGCAGGAACTACATTCCAGTTTGCAAAAAACGCATTATGTGTGTTACCATATTCGGTATCTTCATCACACCAACCAGATTCATATATTTCTTGCTGCATTGCATAGTCCATTGCAACTAGATTATGTACACAATGAGGGCCATAACGATATATTGCATTACATCCCCATGTAGTAACTTCATCATCCCTTACCGTAGGAGTCTGTGTAGGATGGTCTGAACACTTTGGTATAAACCACGACCTAGATTCACCGTTTCCTATAACAAGAGCCTTTTTCACTTGCTCATCCTACGGTCAATCTTACCAGATGCACCATCGGTGTTTACCGTGTAACTTACAGACGCATTATCCAACCACCGTTCATTCTTCACAAAGTCAAGCTTATATGCGTCACGCTCTGACAGGTTTGCAAGTACGTTAAACGCAAGACTGATCCTTGATTCATTAGTGGTGTTTTGACCAAACCCATGAAACAGATATGAGTTAAACATAATCAATGATCCCTCAGTACATGGCATACCAATCTTGTTAGTAAAGTTTGCATTTGCTTTACTGTAGTGTTTTCTCAATGAGAAAAATGGATCATTATTTGTTGGCATCTTTTCAAATACCAAAGGTGGATGTTCTGGTAGTGACTTGACATAATACACACCACTGATAATAGAGTTACCATGATTGTGCATACTCTGAGAACTGCCTGGGTCTGCACTATTTAACCAGCTCTCATGAATCCAAAAATCACGATGATCTAGAGTCATTACATTGTCCAGATAGTCCTTAGTACACTCATAGAACCAATCTTTAAGATCAGAAAGACCTTCATGGTCAATAATGTTTGGAGCATCCTTGAACTGTGTTGTATCGGGATTTGCAACTGCTTGTTGATTAAATTCAAACTCATCCATAGAAGGGACTTCTGGTGGATTAGGATTTTGGTATATCTTCAATACACCAGCTGGGAAAATAGGAATTTCAGTCATTTAATATATCTCCAATTAATGGCAAAATCTTTGCAATCTGCACTGCACATTCCTTTGCCACTTCCATATGTTCTTGTTGTGTGCCATTCGCTGATCTTAATTCTATATAGTGAACCCAACTGCGAAGGGTTCCATTCATATATAAACGTGATACAGTATTACCTTCTGGTAGTACTACACGGGCCTGTTCTTTTGCAATACCATTTTTAATGGCCCATTCATATGTTTCTTTTGCAGTATTAATAAGAACTTCCTGTTTCATCTTCCAATGAAAATGTAACTCACTCTCACTATCTAACTCAACACTGTTTTGACGATTTTTATCATCTTGTAGTCGAGCATCTCTAGTAACAAAATCTAAGTCTTTTGTAGGATCAGCATATCGTTGACTAAACTCTTGAAACGAGAAAGATCGATGACGTAGTATCTGCCTGGCAATATCTCTTGTTGTTTCAATTTCTAAACATGCACTAACCATCTCTAGTGGCGACCAGTGTTTATGCTTAATGAGATACTTGATTAGTTTTTCAGAGGTATCTTTATTATTTTGATTATCAGGATTGGATACACGGGCGCAATAAGCTATCAAGTCTTGGCAGTTGTTCAGTCCCTTGCCAAACTGCAACCCTGTATCTGGTACTGAATTTGAAATTAAATTTACTTGCATTATCTACTCTTCTAAAAATGGTGCCGGTGGTAAGAATCGAACTCACAACCTATTGCTTACAAAGCAATTGCTCTACCGTTGAGCTACACCGGCACACATTAACTATCGCCGATTACTATTCGGACGATATCCTTTAGGCCAACTAGGTTGGCGAGAGGCGAGTTTAGTAACTCGTTCCCTCAACTCCTCATTGGCTTTCGCCAACTCAGCGTTTTGAAAACCAAATACCTTAATTTGATTTTCAAGTTCCGTCACCTTAGAGGCGAAGAAACCTTCTTCACGGATGGCGGGGTCACCATCCAGATGCACTGTAAATTCCATTAGAAATCTCCATTGCTAGGGTTGCTGCCGTCAATCCCGACAGTTGAACATAAACTATATTACTATAGTTCAACGAATTTGTCAAGTACCTTATAGAGGTAATTGAGCACATTTTGGCAAATAATTCAAATCTCTCGCATTAGCTTCAATCTTCTCTTTGAGAGATTTTGAAATTAGAGGCCTTAAAGAATCAGGTTCAAGACCTTCTGCCTCACAGTACCATAACACGGCATCCATATGAGTTATCGCTTTCTCAAGAGCAATTTCTTCAATTTTGAGTGAAAAGGTTTTTGAGGTATTCAGTGGCATTATAATATTCCATAACAATTAAAATTGGAGCGGGTGGAAGGTACTGCCCCTTCTTCTACAATTTGGTAAACTGTTGTAATACTTTTTATACTACACCCGCAAGTTGGGGAGTTAACCGTGACTCCCCACGGATGTATTACGGCATCACCCGTTAGACATTACGCTGTACGTAGTGCCTGATAGCCAGCAGCAACAACTGATCGTTTAGGTGTACCGATACGATACTTCATATACGTCTGACCGTCAAAAGACGATACACGCTTGTTCAAATAGATCGCAAGACCTGACAGGCGTAGCTTACTGATAACAGCACGAACATTCTTAACACCATAACGTGATGTAATCTGTTTAGCGGTTAGTTCTGCACCATTAACAAGTGCTTTTTCGACCTTATCGGTCTGGGTAGTGGTAGTAGTCATTTAAATGTTTTCCTTAACATTGCAAATAGGCTGAAAGTATTCCAACCTTTAAAATGGTAGTTTTTAGTCCTATAAAGAGAACTACCAAACTCATTAAGTGTCGATATAGCAATAGGTTGCCGTCACTTAAATTCGTATTATAACAAAGTATAACATAGTAATATCTATTTGTCAACACCTTTTTTCAATATTATTACTCAACACGGAGAGTTCCACCCATTGGTATAATATTTCTAGGTTTCTTAGAAAAGTTTTTATGAATGTAGCAAGAAGTGGTTTCAGTATCTACATGTATTGGCTTGAAGCCATGAAAGTGAATTGGCAGTAAATCTGATTTATCCAAGAGCTCTTTTGCCCGTGGATTGTTATCACAATTATCTAGTATAATCATGCCGCCATCTGCAAGACTTTTTAAAGAGGGTAATACGCACTTGGTACGGAAATGACCATCAATAATAATCACATCAAAATTCATTTTGTACTTATAGATAGATTTTGTGTACAAGCTCTGATCTTCCTCAACACAAATTTTGTGTTTATTGTCAGGATTTACTTTGTCTGCCCACTCTTTATTCTTTTCAACACCATACATATTACACTTCATGTTATCCCACCAAACGGTGCTATAGCCACAACCAAACTCAAAAACATTAGAATTTTCCCAGTTCATACTGCGAAGATATTCATAGCATGGATATGTATACAGTGGCATAATTTCTTGATAACCACTTACGGGAACATTGTTTCTTGAGGATTCTAAAAATCCATAATCATTTCTAAGCTTATGCATCAAATATGTTAAATGTAATTCTTCTATTGGCAGTTCAACATCTGCGATAATAACTTGTCTCTCGTACATAACCAATCCTCATTATAATAAAGTGGTGGGTATTCTGTTGCAAGGAACCCACCGAACCCCGAAAGATTACGCAGCTAGTGCGTAATCCCCATATGCAATATTATCGTTTGCATTTACTAATTTGACCAATAACGCAGTCATCCGACAATTCTCCACTCATCCGTCCCTGCCTGTCGATCCTGTTTCGCCCCCATCAAAAAAAGACTAGGTATATTAAACCCGCTAGTAGGGTAATGTCAGCACATATACTCCAAACGATATATGCTTTAAACATCCACTTACTAACCTCTCGTACTAAGGGGGTCTTCATCAGAATCCCCTATCATTACTTTTGGCATACTAGTCTCCTTTTGGTGGAGGCGTTGGGTACTGCCCCCAAGTCCAGTTCAGTTCTCAATTCGTATCATCAAATTGTACTCTATTTATACCATGTGAGGAATCATTTGTCAAGACCCAAATGGAATAAAACTTTGAATAGAATATCTATATCTTTCATCAAATTCAGCATATGTTCCATGAAAATTTTTTCCCTCATAAATTATCAAGGTGTTAAATGTGCTTGGTGCAATATGATATAATTCCCAATCTTCATCTCCCTCAAAATTTTGCCAAGGAACAATAATACTTTTTTTAAGCTTGCTCATAACTATTCCACCAACTTTACTTTTTGGTAAGATTAAATTATCATTATTATAATGCCCTTTGTATCTGTAAAATGCTGTGCCTCCAACATAGTCACACAGCCATATATTACAAACTATTTTAAGATTGTCAACATGGGGCATCCATGAATTTTTCCAGACTTGCATATTCTTTGATAATATCAAAGAAGTGCTTAATGATTTAGTCACATCAACGTTTACTCCTAATTGAGGAAAAAGGGATTGATATTTTTTTAATATAGGAACTAAATCCATAGGAGTAAAATTCTGTCGTGCGCCAGGAGTATATACATGACCATCCAATGCTGGCCATTCTCTTAAAATTGATATTGTGTCTAAGGGATTTTTCAGAAAATCATCAATAGAATAATACTTTAAGTCACCAATTTCATTTTTTGTAATTTTTAAATTATCATTTGGCTCTAAAGTTTTGTATAGTTTATCACGATTTATAAAATTAAAATTCAAATAGTAATTCCCTTAGTAGGTTTATTTAATTCTTTGCTAAATACACCACCGGCAAGAACCCATCCTAGAAAATTATTTTCTTTACCACTAACTCCAAGTACTACAGATTCAACTCCATTAAAATCTGCATATTGAATTAATGAGTGAGTAACCATAAACAATAGCGGCGTTGGAAACCTTACGCACATTCCCGATAGATGAAAATCACGTAGCTGACCCAATACTTCTTCTTCTGATACTGTATCTGCTGCGACAATTCGTAGAATTGTCTCCTCATCTTTGCAAATATTAGCAATTAATATAGGTGTGCCAAGATTCCACACTGTAGGTTTTGAGTATGACTTATTAGTGCTATCTGCTAAAGCTGCTGTGGACACCAGCACTATAAGAAACACCCAACTCAGCACGATAGCTGTACGTAGATATTTCATTTTTTATTCTCCTAATTATCGCCGCCAATCGGGTTGACGATTTTTATCAGCGGCATTCCATTCCTTTATGGCCTCTGTGAGAAGAGGTAGATATTCATATTTCTCTTTTATAAATTCTTGAACCGTTCCGTCTTCTGTAACAACAAGAATAACTACTTGATCAATGATAATTCCTGTCCTCTCTCCGAACATTTCTGCATATGCTGAACCTTGAATATAATAGTTCTCATTATATTTTTCATTTCTCTCTCTTGTTGAGGTCTTAAAGTCGATAATTGACAACTTACCTTTGTAATTTGCAATACAATCAACTCTACCAGCAACTTTATATTTATCACTATACAGACCACATTCTTGGGCATATATGTTATTTATATTACAAAGTACCTTTTCTTTGAGTTGATTAAACAAACAAAATGGAAGAAAATTATTCTCATGTTCTTTCCACTTTTTTGGCCAGTTAATATGTACGTTATTAAGATAGTCCTCACACATATGATGAACCTTAGTACCACGGGCAGATGCAGTTCTTGCTATATGATTTGCAACATCATTACCAACACGCTTACGCCACTCAAACAGTCCTTTCTTGTTACGGACTGATAGAACAGTTGTTATAGATGGATACTTATTACCTTCTGGTGTTTCATATAAACGAATACCATCATTATTCGTTGCTTTAATATCCGGCAATGTAAAAGAATCATTATGATCAAATTTTGTCATCGTAATTTCCATTGTAGACCTTTACTTACGTTCATCTAATATAGATTTGCATGGAATACGTTTAATTTTAGATAAAGTACCATCACTACTAAGCTGTTTGAACCAAACAGTATTTAAAGTTACAACAGGGTCTAAACCAAAAGGCCCCATAGCAACTGATCCATCTTCCAATGGATTTTTACCAACTTGATGGCATCCAATGTATTCATATCCCTGACCAGTGGACGGAACTTTCATTGTTGGCGCACATGCACCAAGAACTAACAATCCAGACAATATTATTATTTTACTTTTCATTTATATATTCCTCATTCTATCAACGAGCCTATCAGCTCTTTTTGTAACCTGTTTATACCAACTGGAATCAACCATCTCATCAGCAGCTGCATTCCAATCTTTCGCATCTACACCACGTTTCATTCCTTTGAACTTACTCAAACGAGGGCGCCCCATATTGAACATCATGTTCGCAATTATTTGTTGAGCTTCTTCCGGCAAAGTCTCAAAGTCTGAGTATAGGAGCTCGCAGTCCGACAGGACTCCTTGGAGATCAGATTCGAAGGCCTCAATGACTCTGGACTCACTGACGGGAGTGCCGTCGCTGCAATCATATTCGACATCTGATTCCAAAACCAGATGGCCGATCCCAAAAGTAGGATAGCCAAGATGATCTTTGTATACTTCATATTTTACTCCCTCATCAATCTCTAATTGTTCTCTAAGTTTATCTACGTTCATTTCATTCTCCTTTTGGTGCTGGGGTAAGACTATGTTCAGTAACAGGTATAATACTTTTTTCCCAATCTACTACTAAATTTCCAACAGCCATAATTCTTTCATGTTCACATTTCTGTTCTGGAACAGAATGATATAACCATGCTGGCCACAAAACAAGTTGACTACCCTTTGGTTTGACTTGCGTAAATCCGCCGCCTCCAGATGGATCATTACGATAGTATGCATCTGGAAAAACTAGTGGAGCACATTCCTCACAACCTCTAACACAATAGGTAAAACTCCAAGTGTGGGGCCAGTGTTGGTGTGATTTAGTTGTTTGTCCCTTAGTATATATTAATCCCCATGAATCTGCAACCTTATAGTCATATTGTCTAGGATCACCAGATTCATTTGTTGCATTTGCAAGAGGCACAGTCTTAGCAAGACTAATTACCAACTCACCTAATTTCTTAAACGATTCATATTCTTTGTCCATATCCCATCGTGTCATATGACACTTAGCAGCAGTCTTATGATTCAACCTATCACCAGATTCTCGAATATCATTTTCAAGTAGGTCATTAAAAGCATCAATTCTAGTTCCCTGTAAATCTTTAACCTTGACAGGAGACTTCTGTTTAAATTCTGGCCAACCCTCTTGGGTAGGCTTTATGTAAATATCACTCAACACCAATTCCCATCTTAATCTTGTTAATAAGATAGCTACGAACAAAACCAGACCTAACGATGTCACCAATGTTAAATTCTGTACAGTTGAACTCTTCCATTTCCTCTAGAATGCGTAGGAAATCATGAAGTCCATTTTTCTCATTTTGTCTTTGTAAATCTGATTGGCCAAAATCACCACAGAAGACAATTTTAGAATCTTGTCCTACCCTAGTGATAATCGTATCCAATTCATGGAAGTTTAAGTTCTGGCACTCATCAACAATAATGATACTGTTGTCAAATGTCAATCCCCGTAGAAATGAGGTTGAAAGAAAATATAGAGAACCTTGTCCCTTGAGTCGGTCATATAGATTATTGAATGCTTGATCACTGGGCATCTGAAACATGAAACGAACCATGTTCTGATATGGCACCTGATACAATGCAGCCTTATCTTCCTCATCACCTGGCAGAAATCCAATCTCTCTTGTAGGGATTAATGATCTAACTAGAATAACCTTTTCTGCTTTATTCTTTAAATCTAACACCTCTTGTAATGCAAGATATAAAGAAATAAATGTCTTACCAGTTCCAGCAGCACCAAATAGAAATTGGTTCTTACCTTTTTTCCAAGTATCAAAAATAATCTTTTGGTTGTCGGTAATAGGCTTTACATCAACAAGAGTCGAACTGCTGATTTCTTTTGTTTGTTTTTTAGAGGCCATTTATTTTCTCGCCTTATGTTTCTTGTAAATATTTTCTGCTTGTAGTCGTTTAGTACTTTTACGACTACCATATTTATCTGCCATAGGTGAATCTGGATGTTTAGATGCAATATTACCCATCATATCATTAAAGTTAGTATCCGTCTTAGGACCAACTCCCATTAGATGATCACCCGCAAGAGCTGGTGCCTTTCCATGATACACCCGTTCTAGGTTAGGGTTCTTCTTCATATATTCATCGTAATCCGCCAAGGGTATGTTATCATCATACTCAATGCCGCTTTCTATATTCATAAATGTGTATGTGGGCATTTAAAACTTAAACTCCAATTGCGTGCCTTCTTGTTTCTCATAGTAAGTTAGCTCGTCTTTCAAATTCTTTATTGTAATATATGCTGTATTCAGTCCCTTTTGCAACTCATATATTTCTTTTTTGAGAATATCTACAGCGGTCAAACTTTCTGGTGTATTTATCTCCCAACCAGACTCGCCCATATCCCACCTTGCAGCAGTCTTACCTTCTCTTTCTTCTCTAAGCTTGCGTAACATGTAATTGTAATGCCCTTCTCTCGTCATCTTGTGCCTCCAGAAAAAACTTTGGGGTTTCTCTACGTTTCCATTTTGCAAAACTAGACTTCTCTATTATATAGTATGTCTGATATGCCTTAACAGTATCACCAGTTTTACAATAGTCTGGCATACATTGTGGTGGATCAGTATAACCAACCATAGGAATAGTAACGGGGCATCTTGATAAGGGAACTAACAGTCGTTCCGTAGCATGGTGTTTGTCATAACGAAATGTGTATTCCTTCATGAGAGCAACCATATGGTCATACAACCACATATAGTTCTCAAAACTAGAACGAACCCAGATCGTGCTTGGATGGTTTTTATGTGCCATCTTGTACAATCCATTTTCATCGGCACACTTGTCACCATCAAGAACACGATGCGTTGTAGACAGCATCTGTGCGCTTTCCAGTATCATCTTGACCACATGCTTGTCACAACTCATTTGTGCAGCCTTCACTGGATCACGGTCTAGGTAAAATATATTCATTCTTCTTTCCTTGTATCATTCAATAGTAGTATTTTACCTCTTTTTTCATCAATTGTCAAGACCCTTTCTGTCTCAATCATATCAATAATTAAGGTAGTAATATCAACTTCTTTACCCAACACACTAATCTTCTTTTCCAATTTAATAAGAGTTTCTTTGTAGAAGTCTATCTCTTGTTGTTTGACAAGCCGTTGTTCTATAAGATCAGATAGTGATATTACATTTTCTTTCATATTATCGGTTGTCACCATCACCTTTGATTTTGTTACGTTCCATTCTAGACTTTAGTTTGTCCACATTGGCTTGTGCAACCTCTTCTAGTGTCACACCAAGGTCATCAGCAAGTGCTGAGATGTACCATAGCACATCACCTAGTTCCAATCCTACACCAACGAGAGTCTTACCATCTCTCATATGTTTCTTAACTTTTTCGGCGACCTCACCAGCCTCTCCACACAAACCTAATGTTGGATATGTAATTTTACACTCATCTGGATAGATTGCTGTTGATCGTGCAAATTCTTGATATTCGTCAAATGTCATTTTTTGTCCCACCTATAAAAGATATGATCACCAATTTCTGTTGTCTTTTGTTTAGTCTTTGCCCATGAGGGCGTAACATAATCAGCATGGTAGAACAACGCACCATCTGTTATATCTATAAACTTAATCTCATTACGCATGATTACAGTAGATAAGTCAATGGTCTTTTTGTAAGCTTCTTTATCTTTTGGAATATCATCTTTACCATCACAATACCAACTAAATTGGCATCTATTTTTTATTGGATAAAATGTACCATTATTTTTCCATGACTTTCTTGTGGGCCCTTGTTTAACAACCTCACATACTGTATTGGGGAATCGTTTATCGTTCACACGATTTATTACAACAGCAGTTACAGCAATTTTACCCGCTGTACCTTGATCTCTTGCTTCATGATACATGTTTAATGCAAGACACTCAATTGTTTTTGTGGATGTGAGAACAATTTTCTCAGGGATAGGAGCATCTGATACGTTAACTCCAATCATTAACATTGCAGCTATAAAATCATTCATAACCGTATTGCTCCATAAACATTTCTGTTAAAGGTGCTTGTAACTTGTAAGCTTCGACTTCCCAAGGTTGTCTCTCATATTTTGTGTCACTATAGTTACGGTATTTACCGTCCTTGCATTTCCACAATTGCTTATAACCACCCTTGAACTTGTCTTTCATGCGACCAGTAGCACCCTGCCACACATGAACCATTTCATGCACAATGGTTTCGATAAACTCCTTTTTACAGACAGTTCGTCCCAAACGTTTGTCAATTTGAATATTATATTCACGATCATCATCACCACGATAACAGAATCCTAAAGCCCCGTCTTCGAAGGTTTTACAAAACTCAAAATTAATATCCATGACACGGTGTCTAGGCATTAGCATATCCATGCACCACCAGACAATCTCTTCTGCCAGTTCACGTTCTTTTTTTATACCACCAGTAACTTCGATATTAAGCAATCACTTTTTCCTTTTCATTTCTCATCATAAGTATATTATCGCACATTCTGGTAGATTTGTCAAGGAAAAAGTGATCTTAAATATCGTTTGGCATCAATAAGTTAGTATTTTTTTTAGAAGTTTGCTTCGTGGCCAGGCAGAATTTCAGTCGGTTCTGGTTGCATATACGAATCAGTCCAGTTGAAAGCCTCCTTAACTACAGCATCAGATAGTCCCTTATACTTCCTATGAAGGGCTCCATCCTTTGCAGAACAGACAAGATCAGCCTCTTCAGCAGATAGTCCCTCTAGCAGTTGAACAAACATATTTTCACGCCGTAGGGGCGTTAGTTTAGGATTTCCCCCCTTGATGAAGTGAAACAGAAGCCGTGACTCATGAGCCAGATTTGTATGATCAGTTCCAGCTGGAGCATCATTTTTTTCATATGGAACGTCACCCTCTGGTAAATCCCATTCGATTGAAGGGTCAAATGATGCTTTCAAAATCATACGAAGAGGTTCCGTATTGTTCTCTCTTAAAATTCTGACTTTTTGTTCTTTGGTCTTTGCTTTGGCAACTTTCGCCAATACTTCTGAAATAAGCGGTGTCATATTAAAAATCTCCTATTGTTTCCATGAGATTCTTCAATCTCTTTTCTATAAAGTAATTTAGTAGTTTACTACGATCCCCTTCTGGGGCATCATGATAAGCTTGAACACACTCTATATGTAATTCTATAGGTGATTCTTTCAAGTCAATCAATTTCTTATTTCTTTGATAATTTCTTCGTACCTCATCATTAGGAAGTAATTGTTCACACAATGGGCCTGCCCACTGTTCAATCTTTTTCTTACCTAAAGGTTTTTGTCTAATACCGTCAACAAAAGTGTTGTCAACAGAAAGGACATTCGGCACTCCATCACTGGTATCACCTTTCAAAATATGTTCATACAGATATACATCTGGATCAATTCCACTCACAAATTTCTTAGTGATTGGACTATACTGTGTTACGTTCTTGTATTTATGTAGTTGAATAAAGTCCTTATCACCAGATAAGATTAAGGTCTTACCGTTGTCAAACTCTAATTCACCAGCAAGAGCAGCAATGATATCATCTGCCTCTGCACCATATACTTCAAGAACCTTATAAGGCATAAACTCAATGAGCTCATCTCTTATATTATTAAGACATTTAAAGATTGCATCCCAATCATGACCAGAGCCTTCTCTAGATTTCTTACGATTTGCTTTGTATTGTGGAAAAAAGTCTCGACGCCAATAGTGTTTGGAATCGTAACATATCACCAATTCACCATATTCATTAAGGAACCTCTCACGATACATACGAAGAGAGTTAAGTATCATATGGCGAACCATACTCTCATCTACCTTTGGTGCTTTTGTTAGATGCAAATGCATCATAACACTAGCAACCGAAATTTGGTTCATATCAACTAGAATCATTATTATCTTCTTTCATTTCAAGTGCAACACTCTTTCTAACAGTATTAAAGCTAACTGTAATTCGTTTATCAGTTTGGTTTTCAGTAGTATGATGATCAAGCCAACTAGGAAAAATTACTAATGATCCACTAGCAGGGTGCATATTTACAACTCTTCCTTCTGGAAATGTAAAGATAAGAGGAGCGCTTCCTTCATCTACATAAGGATAATACGCACCACTAACCACACTTCCTTCTCTATCGTCCCAAGATTCAACATGCCGATGCCTACTAACCTTATGTCCTTCACCTAAAATATTAAACCAACTAGATGATATAACTGAAGTTTGTAATTTATCATTCCCTCGAACATATCCATTGATACATTCTTGAATTTTTATCATCAAAGGTTTAAGCTCTTCTTTAAATAAAAATTCTCTATCAATCTCATAACTACTTAAACCAGAAACCAAATGATAATTTCCAGTTGTAGACTTATCAATAACCTCAATACAGTTATCATTAAATTTGTTTAGATTAAAATTTTCAATCATCATGTTTTCATGTGGGCGTTAAAGCTCATACTTCTTCTCTCACCTTCGCTATAAAAGGGGTATACAAAATGTTTTAAGTAAGATGGAAACACCAGTATCGTACCAACCTCTGGTTTAAATTTTATTGTATCACTTCTCATATCAGAGTTTTCACCATACATGAACTCAATGAGCCCATTAGTAGGATAGTGGTCTGTGAACTCTTTGTCAAGTTCCTTTTGCATGTTGGAGGGAATTTTTAGATACACTACAGCAGAAAAATCTCCAGTATGGTGATGATAGGGATTATACTCTCCAGCATATTGACTAACAATCCAACTATGCGTTAGATGTATATTATCTAATGTTGGTTTGCTTTCACGCCCTGCAATTTTGTACCAACCATATGCTCTATTCTTAGAAATAATAAAATTAAGATAGTCTACACAAGCTTGTCTCATAGTTGTAAATAGTAAATCTCTATCGTCAGCATCGTCAATTGGAATTTGGATTTCCTTACTGACTTTACCAACGAGTTTATGTGACCAATCCCACTTAGCACTTTTCTTATCACTCGACAGAACGTCATCACCAGATGCGTTAACAATATCTATGAACCTTTGAGAAACCTTAGACTCCATAATTGTAGGACTAAAGACTTCTAGAAATTTAGGCCGGTGTTTTTGGGTCTTTTTCTTCATCATCTAATCCCTCAATTATTTTATTCATCACAGCATCATTCAGACCTCTATAATGATCATCTTCATCTTCTTTCTCATTAGGGAGTTTTGTTTTTGTAAATGCTGACATCACCTTTGCCATCGGATGCCCATATCCAACTTCTCTATATAAACAAGCTCTAACTGATTCAATAATGAACCCCATGTCACGCAAAAAATCATCTGCATCAACTTCAAACGCATTTTCCCGTATAGTATGTATCATCTGAACCATTAAAGCTTCAGTAAGATTATCACAAAACACAAGATTTTCTTGCATTTCAAGGACATCAAGCTCTGGAATAACAACCTCTTTTTTAGATTTTATTTTCCAAGGGCCCTTAACTACGTTTCCGACTTTTTCTTCTTGGTTTTTCATCTTTTTCCTCGATTCCGTTATCAGAATTGTACATTTCTTTAGTGTAAACAGCACCTAATATTGGATACCATACACCAACATCAAATTTTGGTTCACCTTTATTAGGTCCATACCAATGATAAGATTGAGCAACACATCTACGAGTAACCTTCTTTTCTTGATATTCTCCGTAGAAACAATCGCAGTAGTCACCATCTCGTAGGTAACGTTTTAGATTTCTAACATAACCTTCATGAGAGCATTGCTTTGCATATGAACCCTTGACCCCAGCCTTGTTTGCCCTACGTTCTGAACTGGCTAGTTCCATCTGTGTCTTAATCCAGACCTTAACCCTCTTAGGATGTATTGGATAATCATCTGGCAAATTACGTAAACTTTCATGAATACCAGATTGACCATAATCTGGATTATTTTCAGCCCTTGCTTGTCTTGCCTTTTCAAGACGTTCTGATGCTGCAGCTTTCTGCTCATCTGTCATAGGTTTGCGTTTCTTACGAACCTTCTTCTTTTTAGAAGGATCAGTCCAACCCTTATTATCCGTCTTGGATTTAATATTTGCCATCGTTCTATTTATCCCTGTTTTAACCAATAACCAACTAAACCATTCAAAAGAATGGCACCACCAACAGCGTTGACAATAATCAACGATCTATCATTCCACATAATAGCAACAACTAACCAACCAAGTATGCCCACACATTGAACAATAATGTTGTAGGGATAGAGATTGTTTGCAGCTAAAACCATACCAATAATTAAGACAATTGAACTAACCCATTTAATATACCAATCAGTGGTATGCAGCGGTGTTGCTGTTTTAGTGGGAATTTCGTGTGTCTTCAATTCAATCTCGGCAGTCCTAGTTTTAGACTTATCAACTATCTCAGTAACCTTGTTCATCAAACCTTTTCTCCAAAGTTTTCTTTTGCCTACTTTTACCAGCAGCCTTTGCTAACCGTTTCTTTTCACCCTTTGTTTTGTGATACTCACGTTCACGCAACTCCGTATAGAAACCTTCTCTTTGTAACTTTTTCTTTAGGATACGCAGCGCTCCATCAATGTTATTGTTACGAACTTCGACTTTCATTTAACTTCTCCTCATTGTTGCAACTTCTATTGCTTGTTCTTGGTTGCGAATAGGTACTGCATTAGATTTATGCATCTGGGCAATCCCTATAATTTCAGTTCCCGTATAAACCATCTCTTCTTTCTTTGCCATAGAAGAGTCATATACGATCTTTGGTTTGGTGCTCTCGACAGGACTCGAACCTGTGACCCACGGTTTAGAAGACCGTTGCTCTAATCCAGCTGAGCTACGAGAGCCAATTCCCATCTTCTTCAAAAACTTTTTATGATCACGCTCGGCAGCAAGTAGACTTTGAGTCTTCTTGCGTACCTTACGTTTCTTAGTGTTCGTTGTAGAGTAGAACACCGGCAATAAATGCATACCACTCATTAGTACATCATCACATATAAAACTTTATTAACAATACCAATTGTGGCAATCACCACTAACACTGTAATCATTTCACTATTCTCCATTCTTTATTAGTGTAACACACTGTAACTTCTTTGTCAAGGGTTGTTTTAGTTTCTTTACAATCACCCTCTTCATAATAATTATCCCACTGAAAATTATCACGCATTTCTTCAAGACGTTTCATGTTTTCAACTGGGCGCTCTACGAACAGGTACTTATTGATTTCCTGTTTGCATTCAATTACCTTACATGCAATAGGGCCAATAATACCTGTTAATAGAGACAAGGGTTCAAACGCCTGGGCTGGTTTTGCGACTAGACTGAGACAAACTACGCAACTCACGCTTAAGGCGATCATCATCTGCCTTATTCTGCTTACTTGCATTCTCATCTAACTCCTTCCAAGCTTTGGTTGCCCGCAACTTATTAAACAGCATTTCATCCTTACGCAAACGATTCGTTAGAATCTTTCTTGCTTCTGCATCTGAATATTCCAACAAGACAAATGCACGATACTGAACACCATTAGGAACAATTTCTAGCTTTGATACTTTGTAACCAGAAACATCTGTATCAGCAGTAATATTCTTTACTGCACGTTCAAACTCTGAAATTACAGACGAATCAAGATCACCAGAACCAACTTTCGCCTTGAACTGTTTTGCCTGACTACGCAATCGTGAATTGATACGATCAGCAAGAATTACCTTTGCATTTAGTACAGCAGCATCAATTGAAAACTGCATGTCTGGTGTTACAGACGTTCCACTAGAATAAATGTTACGATCATCCTCTGGTTGTAGCTTGAACCAATCTGGAATATTGCCGATCTGTTCCTTAACACGATCACGCTTATATTCATAAGTAACGTTAGTAGTAACATCAGTTCCTGGCAACGCTGCGTCCTGTGTTGTTTTGCACGCTGATAGTGCAAGCAAGCTTGCAACACTAACTAAAGCCAATTTACTTTTCTGCATTTGTAGTCTCCTCAATATTAACATCTGTCATCAATCCTTCACCCATAGTTACGATGTCTGCACCAATACCCATAACAGTATTACCACAACCACCAAGAGCTAAAGTCATACTCATTAGGCCGAATACAAAAGCCGTTGTTGTAAATAATTTCATAATTATTCCTTACTTTACTTCCATTAGAGTCTTAACTGTTGCATCACGAACGCCCGACTCGATAAAAGCGTCCTTAATGTATGGTATTATATCAGGGTAAAACATAGTTAAAGTTATCCCGATTGCCATTCCAATAATAATTTTCATTTGCAGATTTCCTTCCATGCTGCTCGCATTACACCATCAATCCATACGTTCATGTAAATCCTACGACAAGATTGTTGTCTAGGGCGATCAACTTGAAAAACACGATTTAAAAATCCACCAGAATTTTGTTGCGTAGAACCATTCTGATTAATCAGTGGATCACCAAGTTTTACTATTTGTACTGGTTTAACTGGCACAGCTGGCGGCGCTGGCGGTTCATCTGCTTTTGGTTTTTCACCAATAGTTACATTACAGTTTTGTTCTGTATTTTTCTTTAGAATTTCTGGAACTGTGGTGCGTAGAATATTCTCTTTCGCACTCGTTTCTGCATTTTTACATGCTGCATTTTCTGCCATGTTAGGCCCGAAAATATAACTACCAGACGTTGGATACCATTTGTCCTTAATTTGGACATCAAGTTTTACAACACATTTACGAGTGTCATCAACGTGAGTATAAGTTGTCTTATCGTAATTTCTAGATTTAGATATAACACCATCAAACGAGGCACTTATCCCTGTAGAGTATTCACATTCACTTGCCACGGCAACTCCAGATAGGAGACATAATGCCGGAACCATAATATATTTCATAACAAACTAACCTTTAGAGTATTCTACCAACGGACGCTTGAACGTCCCCAATCACTTCCACGACCATCACCACGACCACGTTGACCACGAGCAATGTAATATGCCTGACGTTCAATCTGAACTTGGAGTTGAGCTTGACGATCTGCAAGACCACGGGCACAAGCAGCACGAGCGCCAGGGTTATAATAACCATCACAAGGTCCGCCAACGAAAACTGTTCCATTAGGCATAGTAGGTGTCCGAGCGGGTGCAGAGTTTTTACGAACCATTTCTTGACCCAGAAGAACGCCGCCTACTGCACCCACAGCAGTTGCAACCGTGTTACCACGACCACTACCAAACTGATTTCCAACAAACCCACCAGCAACACCACCAAGAACAGGGCCAATCCACTGATTGTCGGCATTTGCTGGAGCGGTGAAAGTAAACATTGCTGCAGCAACGGCTGCAACTATAAGTGTTTTTTTCATTAAATTTCTCCCATTATTTCAGTTGTAAGTTTCGAAACATATGTATCATCAACTAAAGACATATTAGTTTTAACATATGTAAGAACATCCGATTCGTTCTTCGCACCCATTTCGATGGCAGAAACGACTTGTTCCTCAATATCCATCATCCAATTTTTCATCTTACTCATAAAAATCTCTTTCAACTCATCTTACTTACATAGTATACCAGCAAAAATACTCTTTGTCAAGCACTAATTTCACTTTTTTCACTTTTAATTTCAGAAATAGGGATTAATGACTTTTCACCATCCTTATCTAGCCGTGTTTCAACGAATCCGTCTGCCTCAAGTCTATCTAGCATAGCGCCAATGATATCGGACAAAATCTCCATTCTAGTTAGATATCGTCCCCAAGCATAGCAAGCACCCATAGTTGCTAGAGCCAGTGCAGTATGTGTATAAACGTCAATTTCCATAATATTCCTCTGTTCTCTCATTGTATATACAGTATAACAGACAAAAATAGGTTTGTCAAGCACTATTTTCGCATATTTGCTAAAGGATTCTTTAAAGCCTTAATAATCTGTTCATTTGTTTCTTTTTTCAAGGTCTTCATCTGATTAGTTAGAGAATCATCCAAACTGTCCATACGAGTGCTTAGTCTATCTCTAAGGGTATCATTTCTGGTATTTTCCTTATCAATCATAATACGAGTATCATCCTGTATACCCTTGACTCGTCTTTCAATTGATTCTATCATTCTCTCACCACGAACAATCTCTCCCTTGAGATCACGTTTAATCTCTCTAGCCTCATCTCTAGTTGCATCTGCTGATGTTTGAATATTAGATTCTAACTTCTCAAATACAGCTACCTCTGATGTAAGCGCTCTCATGTCTGCATTCAGAACATCAAGCCTCTTATCAAATCCAGATAAATCTGGAGCCGTGTATTTCTCTATTTTTGTTCTCATATTAATATAGTCTTTATAGAACTCAAATCCTGCATATAATCCGCCGCCGAGGGTTGATAATGCTGTAATAATTATGAATATCTTTCCACCTCGAAACTTGACCCCGGCAAACTCAACTTCTGTTGTGCCGCCGTCTGACATTTATTCTCTCCTATCTATATTGCATACCTGTTAACTCATCCATTCTTGCGTTACTTCCACCGATCATAAAATATGCTGCAGCATTATTATCTGATATTTCTGAATCTGGAACACGATCTGTACTAAAAAAGTTTGGTACATCTGGTATCTGTGCTTGGTTAGCAAAGAATGTTTTTGTATTTCCTAGAACTTGCATCACTATCAATGTCTTTAATTGATTTGTGCTGTCGTATTTTCCCTTATCGCCCATCCTCTTAACTATTTTATTTGCAGCCTTTTGTTTTGCTTCTTGTTTTTTTTCTACCTTTGTTTTTACTTTAGGTTTATTCTTTTGTTCTACACTAGCAGATTCAGTCTCGTTCCCCTCTTCTGGTTCGACACTTTCTTCGGCAACTGCTGGTTCTTGTCCCTCCGATCCTTCTCCGTCCGATACAACTTCTCCACTTTCCTGTGGTGTGTCCATTTCGGTAGGTGATTGATCCTCACCCAATCCGCTGTCATTGAGATCATTGTTCATCTCCATTTCTATCTCTGTGTTAACTTCTGCAACTTCTACTTCAACAACGGCTGGAGCTTCAACTGTAGGCATTTCTAATTGTGTCTCTATTTCCATTTCAGTAGAAACCTGTAATTCTAAAGAGGCAACTTGATTACCAGCAGGAGTGCTAACTTCAACTGATATTTCTGCAACTTCAACATTTTCTGGAATATTATTATCCAATATATTTGTTGTGTTTAATATGTCTATAATTTCTGTTTCTATTAATGTTATAAGATCAAAGGTTGTTGTCAGTGCTGGATTTGCAAAAGCAGGTCCAAAAAACTTATTTGGAAAACCAGCATCTATACCAAACATTGCAAATTCTCCTGTCAAAGAGTTAAAGGAGTTTTCTGGAATAGCCTGTTGAAAGGCAAAATTCCTTATACCACTAAAATCTAACTCAACCTCATGTTCAAACTGATGAGCCAAAACACTACCGCTGTCAAATAAAGATACTGTTAATTTAAATATATCTCTGCAATCAGCTGCTTGTGACGTATTCCCACCAACACAGCTTAAAATTGTAGCACGGGCATTAGATACATGAGAATCTACATCCATTCCATAGTCCATCGTGAAACCACGATTGATTTGGTCTATGGTCATATTTTCTTCTAAATCAAATGTGGATGTATAAGTACCGCCGGGGCCCTGTTTACCAGCAGTACAGAAATTACCAGAAGAACAACCCTTTGATGTAGCTGCTCCATTATTAATCAAAGTCCCGCCACTTCTTGTAAAATTTTCCATTGTCGGTAACTGATTTGGGGTTGTTTCTGATCCTGTAACAACTTCAGTTTGTTGTGCATTAGAAGAAGAATGGAATACCAAGACAAGAGGGAATGCCAATGAAGCAACCAGCACCCAATATGCCCAAGCCGATGGTTGTAAGAATTCCAGTATTGTCTTCGATTTCGTGTTCATCCGAATCAGCATAGTCATCCATTGTTTCATCATAATCACTTAGTCCGTATTCTCTAGCCAAAAGTCTTCCTCCATCTCCTCCATCGGATAATCGCTGTTCGTCCTCTCCCCCTTCGATTTTAAATTGTTCTTTTTTTTTACTTCAGCCATAAGACGGGAACCAGAAGGAATATCATGTGGATTTTCTTCCCACGCATCACCAGCCTCTTTTCCTATCTTACCTTTGTAGGGACAAGGCGTTCCTGCCATAATCATTGCATCAAAAATTCTTGCGTCCTGACATAGTGCAGCAACCGCAGCAACTTTCATACCCATTCCAAAAAGAGAACGAGACAATTTAAGACGTTCACAATTTTCATCTGTAACTGTAATACCTGATGCGATACCTAAAATTTGTGTTTGTACACCAGCGCTAAATGCTGACTTGCAGACATCACTGTTGTTTATAACTATAGATGGCGCAGAAGCCGTTGGCGGTGCTTTATCAGTGACTACAGTTGAACTTACTGTATTTGTATCAGCTGCGTATGCACTACCTGTTACTAAAATACATAATAGACTACCGACCAAAATTTTATGTAAGTTACGCACTAGGCTCTCCCTGTTACACATAAATCTGGTATCTATCTATTTATAAGAGGCATTTGCTTAATTTTCACAAAAGGTCATCAAGACCTAATTCTTTTGCAACTCTGTTATGCAATGTAATAAAATACTCTGCATCAACCACCACTAAGGGTTTTTGATTATTTCTTTTGATAAAAACTACTGGTTCATAATCACCAGAATTAGATTCTGCCTGTTCGTATGATTTCCACACGTTCATGCTTTCTTGATTCTTACACTCAATCGAATATGGAAACTTCTCTCTTGCAGCACGTGCCATAATGAGGTCTTCACCCCCTGCACCCATACTACGAGACTCTACATCCTCTGGATGCACGTTTAATTGTTCTATAAGTTGATCACGAACCCATTGTTGGAATCTGCGGCCCTTTGCTTTAGCGCTACTTGTTTTCATTATTTACCCTTTTACCATCACATCATTGTGAAACGATTTGGCCGAGCGGCCATCACTTTATCAAAATATTGCGAATAAATTTCTTGGTTTTCTCTTGGGACAAAATTGTTTTTAAAATTTAGATAGTCCCAAGGCTTATCAAAATAATATACTATCCCATCATTACTAAATTTTTTACCCCACTCAAAAACTATATCATTACACTCTGCATAAGTCCAATGTTCATTTTTCCACTCATAAGTTGATTTTCCATTTTCCACCGGCTTTTCAGTAAATGTATATCCATACTTTTCTGCATTTCTCCCAAATTCACTAACAAAAGTATCCTTAGTTTTATAGCCAATTCTTAGTGCTTCAAGTTTCCACCCTGTTAGTGCTAATTTCTTATCGTATAAATCCCCTAACCATTGGTTTACAGTCTCTTTATTATCATGTGGCAATCCAATAATAAATCCTGACCACAAACATACATCTGGACCCCAAGAATCTCTGATTGCCTGTATGGTTGAATATACGTCTTCTGTTCTAATTCCTTTCCCTACAGATTTGGCAGATTCATAATTGAGAGTTTCAATTCCAAATTGACACGCCATAATTCCCATGTCTTTCATTATTTGAATTTGTTCTGGATATCTGTGTATTAACTCTAATCTAAGATAACAGGCAAAACGTATCTGTTTTCCAGTAATACTCTTGAACCTATCAAAAAGGTCTTTGATTACTAATAGTTTCTCTGTTGTTTCATTAAATGTGTCACACAAAATATTATAGTTTGTTGTGCCAAAGTTTTCATAGTTAAATATCAGTTCTTCCCAAATTTTTTCTTTATTTCTAATATACTTATCTGACACTTTTCTTCCTAATAAAGAAAATCCACAGAACTTACATTTGAACCGGCACCCTCTACTTATTTCTAGAGGTAGGGCTTCATTTGGAAATATAAAATCAGAAGAATGAAAAGTGGTTCCACAATTATGAAAATCCCATTCCACAGCATCTCCACTGTCTATTTCTTTTTCAGTTGGCTTATTATTATAAATGTTGATTAATTGATTCGTTGCTGATTCTTCTGAATACCCAAGAAACATATGATCTGCATCCACCATTTCATACATATGTCGAACCATTTCACCTTTACCACCAATAATAATTTTATTGTCTGGGAAAAAGTTTTTCAAAGCATCAACAAAAGTAAAAAGTTTGTCATTCAGTGACAGAGAATCTTTCTCACTCTTATCTCTTCGATAATTCTTCAAGAATTTTAGCCGCCTTGATGGACGGAGACTTGCATGACCTAAAAAACTGAACATGAAAGTAGCAGAAAATCCAAATATAGTATTTTCATGTACCCACTCTTCGTTAAGTTTTAAGATAAATTTGGCGTACCAAGCTTCCTGTATGAGAGTTTCTAAAAAATCAACAACTTTTACCTTATATCCCTGTTCTCTTAGGATCATCGCAATTCGGTAAGCACCTATTTTTCTAGTACCATCATGAGGTGTAAATAATATGAAGTCATACATTATATTTGCTTAAGAGTCATCTTCATGCCATTCTATATCATCTTCCATCTCTGGGTCTTCAATATCGCCCTGACAAAATGGGCAGTGCATAATTCTATAATGAGTATTACTCATAGTATGTTTTATTTTAAACTCAGCTTCACACGAATCACATACAATCATTCTCATTGTATTTCACAAAAACCGGCTGAGCAGGCTAGTTCTTGTGAGCCGATAGTTGTATCAGTCTTTTCATATTCTGACAATTTATTCCACTCCACATTTCTAGGCATCTGTTCCAAGAGCACTTCATATTCTTCTTTTGAGCAATCCTGATAGGGTGCTTGTTTATATGTATGTTCTGAAAATGGAAGGAAACTAACTCCGCTCATGTAATCGAAATTTTGATATACCCAAGCACCAACTTCAAGCCACTCATGATCTTTGACAGAAATGGTTACAGAAGGTTTATGCTCACACCAACATTCTTGATAGGTCTTCCAAAGCTCCAACTGATCAATTGCAGTCAAGTCTGTACGAAACACAGCACTTTGATCTACTTTGTGAGGAAAAGAAAATACAGAAGTATGACTAGGATTCATAACATCATCTTCTACAGGAAACCCTTCATCAATCATCATCATTGTAAGAGGGTCTTTTTTATCACCACGGACTGTTCGAACATAGTAAGGATTATGCCTTGCATGGATACCAGATGCAGAGTCTGTCAACTGACTGACTGTGCCTGACGGTTTAACACACGTTACAGCAACACTTTGATTGATGCCTAACTTTATAGAATATAGTTTGTTTGTATCAACTGCCATCGCTTTCAAATCTTTTAACACTGCCGGAAGAGAACCTTGTGGGCCCTTACCATTTGTAACCTTACAGTCCATAATACCAGTAAGAGAGACTCCTAAAAGTCTCTCTTCTTCACAATTCTTTTGCCATGACTTAGATACATATTTGAAGTTCACAAGTGTAGATTGGAATGTGCCCAGAATCGTTGCAAGCCTCACCTTCTCCAAAAGAGACTCCCGTGTATCAGATGCACGAACTACAACCTCTGATAGATTACAGAACTCTCTACTACGTAGAATAATTTCTGAACATGGGTTTGTACCAAACTCATAGTCCTCTGTGTTTCTACGACCATTCTTTGATGCCATCCAGACAGCAGACTCACGATTGAAGATACCACGCTCACCAGACTTGGAATCATAAAGAGCTTTCCACTCATTCATGAAAATGCCCATATCAGGTTTTTCAGAGTATGCAGCAGAGTTGTTTGCTAAAGCACGTTGAGGGTTCTCATTCCACCACTGCCCAGCTTTTGCGTCACGCATACGATCATCAGATAGGTTAGACAAACTAATGAGGGCAGAACGACGAACACCACCAACCACAACAACTTCTGCAATTTTACACACAATATCATGTGCTTCAAGTGAAGATAATTTACGTCCAGCTGCGTTTTGAAAAACATTTACGGCAAAGTTAAACAAAGACTCAAGTGGTTCCGGCCCGCTGGCACGACCGCCAAAGGTCTTTAGAGGGGCGCCAGCGGGTCTTATCTTATCTAAGTTCCATCTGGGTATCTGTCCAATATACAACATTCCAACCAATTCTTTAAGTGCTTTTGCCCAGCCAAGCTTGGAATCTGCAACCGTGATAGTAGTGTCTGAGGGATGAAATTCATCTGCAATACGAGGAAGTTCGGCTACATATTGACGTTCCACACTGAAACCAACACCAGTACCATTCATAAGAACATATAGAATTTCGTCAAATGCTTGTGGACGATCTACTGCAACATAAGCACAATTATATCCTGCAATATTTTCACGTTTCAATGCTTCACCAGCAGTCATCAAACAACGCATAGATGGCATAACACGTAATCCTAGAACCGCTTGTTCTAATTCAGATCGTAAAGATTTTGATAAAGTGTAGTCAACAGTTTCTTTTAGATGTTCAGTGAAAAAATCAAAATACCTTCCTACTGTTTCATCCCACGTTTCTCTACGAGATTTTTCTGGCAACCATCTTGAATATCGTGATAAGTGAATAAATTCTTGGTAGGATGTAGGTAGGTAATTATTAGGCATGTATCTTTCTCCATTCTGCAAATCTCAATTGCGCCGCTGCACCACTGAAAGTATTATCTGTTATAATTTCTTGAATCCGTTCTTTAATATAACCGTCAACAATCATATCATTTATATCTTTACTTTTCATCCAATCAGGCCAAATCACAATCTTCTTTCCCTGATTTAATATGTTATCCATTTGTTTACAAATTTGTTGGTTCCTTGGTTCATTATCAAATATTATTGTTAATTCACTATTTTCAATTTTACTTCCACCAACCATGATGGGTTTAGAAAAATCTGATCCTCCAACTGCAATACAATTATCAATGAACATACTATCTATTGGTCCTTCTACAACGTAGATTTCTTTGTCTTTATCTACTCTGTCAAGGCCATAAACTTTATCAGCATCTTCATTTATTTTTATGGTAATATACTTAGGTTTCTCATCACCAAAGGCTCTACCCTGATATGCAAATATTTCTCCCTTTTCATCTCTGAACGCAATTAACAACCTTGGATGATCACCACCCAAGGAAGGAAATTTATTTGGTATTATCGTGTTGGTAAACTTATAAAATTCGTTACATAGGAATAGATCGTTGGTGAGGAACTTAGACGGTATCTCTCTCTTTCCAACCAATCTTCTCGCCGGGTGGGTTGAGGCCAGTGATGATATGGATTGAAGAGACTTGAATACATCTTTTTTAAACACTGGAGCATTGAATTTAAATTCCTTCTGGGGGCTACTTCTGGTTTCAATACCTTTGCGATATCGTTCTAGTATATAGTCTTCGTAAGTTTTTAAGTCTACATGTTTAATTAGGTTGCCCAAGGAGGCTCCAACCGCACAATTATGACATTTGAAGAATAGATCATTTTTCTTACGAAATACAAATCCCCGTGTCTTAGTGCGAGATTTTTGTGAATCTCCACAATATGGGCAACGAAAGTTCCAAAGGTTATCCCCCTTCTTTTTGAAAAGGGGGAGCATGGGACTTATTAGGTTTAGGTATTTTGTATCTACATATGACATTAATAGATACTAACAGGTTAATCAGGGTTTGTCAAGACACTTGTATGAATTTGTTTAAAATAAATCCTGCAACGATAGCTGCACCAATCAAAACGTGGCGCCACTTTTCTAGAACTCCTACTCTATGTTTGATTTCGTCACGAATTTTACCAATTTCTTTATTTTGTTCTGCATGCTGAGAAGCTGCAGCAACCATTATTTCTTTGGTGTTTGTAGTAATACGAGAATGTAGCTCATCTATTTTAGTTACCATTTCTGTACGACGAATTTCTAATCTTATATCTGCTGCAGCAGTAGCTTCTTCTTGTCTAGAAATTTTTTCCTCATGTACGGCAAGCATACGATGAATGGAGTTGGAAACATCAGTTAATTTTTCAATCGCAATATCAATACGATCATGTATCTTTGATTGATCACGTACTTCTTTTTTAAGAAGTTTTAGTTCTGTTTCCAACTCCATAATTTTAATCTTCGGATTTCAGAAGAGTGATAACACCCCAAGCAATAGCAGCATAAGCAATAATTGTAGTTGGTGCAATTAAAATAATAACACCCGTTGCAATCAAAGCAGCTCCATCCCATGAAGTTCTTTCTGTAAATCTATTTTTTAACCAACTCATATCGTTACCTCCAAATTTTGGTTTCAATCTTCATCTTCTTTTTAGATGAAAATAGGAAATCATCTCTAATGTGATGCTTTCTACGGTTTACGCCTTCTTGGTTATAGCCAATTCCCATCAACAACAAGGGAGCATCTTCTAGCAATGCGACTTCTTGAATCTTGTCAGAATCAAAACATTGACAACAACCTGTTCTATACCCAAGTAGTGAAGCAGTTAAATTAAGATAACCAGCTGCAATTCCTACACTAGTATGAACGTCCCTTGTAATTGATTCTTCCCATTCGCCGTGTTCTTCAAAATATCGGGTCTGACCATTTCTCTTCACCATATCATCTTTCAAACGATCATTTGGTGTATGTCGTTCAAAGATAACTAATAGGTTTGCAAGAACCTGAGTGTTTGTTTCAAAACCAGATTCATGCTTTTTAGTAACAAAGCCCCTTGTGTGACTATGTATATCTTCGATCAAATCACGATCCATAATAAAGTGAGTTTTGTAATATGCAATATTTTGTTTGCTAGGACACTCTGAAACTGCATTGATCATGATGTTCATATCTTCTTCTGGAACATTTTTACTTAGATCAAAATTTCTTTGACAATGTTGACTACGAACAATAGCTTTAGAAATATCAGTATGACTATGTGATTCCTGTAACATTTTAAATCTCCTTGTCTACAGTGGCTTCACGACTGCATTCATTATCTTCACAATGCTGTATAAACAATGCTCTATCAGCTACAATCACTTCATCATTAACAAATGTATTCTTATTTGCTTCAGACGCAAAAACTCTAGTTCTGGTCTTTTTCAATTCATTAGACGATAGTGATACAGCAAAGGAAATAGATTTTCCTGTGTCCGTATAAGTTGAAGCTATATGTGTTTGACAATCAGATGATGACACATAAAATTCTGTATCAGTATCAGGCCGTGTTTCAACCACTGTTTTTTGCCATGCCATTTTATCTCTCCTTTTATTTTACCAGAACTTTAGTTTCTTAACTGCCTTTGTACTTGCTTTTGCTGTGCGACTTATCACGCCAGCAGTTTGATTTGCTGCATTCGTTGTTGCACCAACAACTGCGGCTGGTGTTTCTTTAATTGTTTTTAACTGTTGATTTAACCATCCCATTTTTTATCTTCTCTCATTTTCCGTCATTTAGATGTATTTTTTCTAAGTCTTTTAATCTTTTTTCTAAATCTGTAAGTTTCCTAGCAACATTCGGATGTCTTTTTACCCACGCCTCTTCATTAGCAAGTATCTTTATATTTAGTTTTTTCGCAGACCAAGTAAAAATGTCATCTACAATCTTATAAAACCAAATTCCACACTTAGTTTCTGAAAACCAACTGTCGGTTGCACTACCAAGTATACTGCCTGCAATACTAGATACAATAAAAATCCACATATCTAATCTGGAGTCCCGACACAACAAGGACAAAGATCATCTTCTGAACAATCACACATAAGTCCAGCCTCTAAATTTTCACAAGAACAAAGTGGATTTTCACATTCTTCATTTGAGCAACTCATTTAAATCTCCTTATTCTGGTTTAGCAGATGCTGGCCAACTACCAAACATTCTGACTGACCAATATGCAGAATACATTTTAAATTTTGAAACTCTGGGATCAGCCGATTTCATTCCCAACAGGAAAACTTTATCAGACAATTTTCTTGCAGCACGCCATGTCTTCTTATTCATACCATCGGTGTGATAATATTTTCTCAGGGTAGCATATAAGTGGTCATGAATAACCGCTGCCCTTGCGACATCCCAAGGCGATAGAACTGCCCAACAGATTCGAGGAACAGATGCAAGATCAGTCTTCATTCCTGTTTTACAAGTAATTCTTCCTGTACCAGAAATGTTTGCGCCTATTTTATGCAAAGTTCCAATCTCGGCTGATGTTAAATCATCCATTACAAGAGACAGTGTTTTCTCCAACACCCAAGTTTTGGGTGGTGTGAACTCTGCGTGAATTTTTCCGTTGAACTTGTTCATTTCTTCTCCTGTTCTTCTTTATTCTCAGTTTTTGTAACTGCCTTCTCGTAGTATACAATAACTTGCTTTTGCTGATCAATAAATCTTTTAAGCTCTGCCATATTATATGCGATAGTTTCATAGTCTCTAACACTTAAAGCATAGAATAAAAAATCACCATTTTCCTTAATAAATCTTTCTTTGAATTGATCAAACGTATCCTCTGTAACAACATAAAAATGAACATTATTCATTTTTACAGGGCGAGGTCTATTCTGTACAGGTATGTTTCTCTCTATCTCAATAGTCTTAACCTGTACTGGTAAAACATCCTTCCAACTACTACAACCACTACTTAACAAAAGGAGTGGGAAGAGCAGGCTCAGCCCCAGATATTTTTTCCAACGATCTAAATAATTTTTCTGTTCCACGATTTATCTTCTTTTCTACTAAGCCTGGTTTTTTTAAACTCAATGTTGCCAAGTCATGTTTGCGTAGTTTATCTATTAAAGTATTCTTATATTCGTTTGATTTTTCCAACCTTGTTTGTAGTTCTCTATTTAGGGTATCAAATTTTTCCCTGTCTGCAATCAATGTGTTAATAGTATTATCCTGAGCTGCTTTTGCAGCCATAACCTTTGCATTGTTTTCTGTGAGAATTTGTATCCTTGACTGTGTGTCCTTATAGTAATAGTAACCACCATAGACTACACCACCAACAAGTCCAACGACCATTATGAGCATATATAATTTAAGCATTATTTATCTGACCTCTTTTTGGATTGGAAACTTTCAAATGACAATTTAGGGTCAGATGTCATAAAACCTTTTTTTCTCATAACAGTTTTAGCAACCAATTCTATTTCGTTATTTTTGTAGTTAAGAATAAAGGGCATGTTAATGTCAGTTTTCATATCATTGATGACTGCTTCAGCATCGTCTGGCATCTTAGAAATCTTCTTACCATATTTCTTATAGGTCTGTTTGAACAAACGAACCAATTCAGATGCACTTATCTGAGACATATTACGAGCATCATTTACCCTATCCATAAAATGTTTAGTAAACTCTACATCAATACCAAGTGAGGAAAATACCTTGTCAGCATACCTCTCAACTTGATCTAGATCAGACTTTGTAATTGGTTTACCCTTCTGAGCAAACAAAGCTTGGTTATATGGAGGAATATCTCCTAAGTCAGCTACTGGTTGAATGCCACCAGCAGAAGGACCAATACCTATATATTCCTTAAATAGTTTCATCTTTTGATCCTATGATGTCCTCTACAAACTTACTCTTTCTCATCTCCAATCGTTTTAGTCTTTGTGATTCTAATTTTGCACGATGTTCACGATAAGATTTTGTTCGTCCATCAATTAAAGTATCTTTCTTTTTCTTTTTCTTGCCTGGTTCTCCACTGCCAGGATAATCTGGATGATCAACACCAAGTCCAGCAATAGCACCACCGCCAGCTGAATTTGTAGGGGCATCCTCTTCAATGGGTAATCCATTACGAGGGCTTACTTCGTTCCATGTTTTCATTGGTCTAAATCCTCTAAACTAACATATATCTTTTCTTGTGTTTTAATATGAATAACGGGAAATATTTCTACACCCAATATAGTATCAACAGGAGGCTCATCTTCAAAAGTAACAACTTTATCACCCTTCTTTGCAGTTAAAGATTCTTCCTCTGTATTCAAAATATCAGCATTTAAAATGTATTCTCCTTTAGGTAAAATATCACCAAATCCAATAACATCTTCACTAATACTATCGTCGATTTCAAACTCAGATGTGAGATACTTCATAAACTCTTTCTCAAATACGTCTGGGTCATCCACGGATTCCTTAAACGTATCTTTGAGAAGAAACAGTGCAGCAGCATAAGTTCCTAATTTTGTTCGTAAGCCAGGAACTTTACCCATCAATTTTTTAATATTAAATACTAATTTATGAAGAACTGTATATGCAGCCTTTTCTTCTGATGTATTTAAATTCTTTGGCCTCTTATCCCAAGAACCCGTTTTGGGTTTAGGAGGAATTATACGATTTCCATCTTCGTCAATAATACCCAATTTAAACGCTGGTGTATCCTTAAACGGAGTTACCAATAACTTGATAAAACGGTATGTAACAAATAAATCTATCGCTCTTCCCATTATAGTTTCCTTAGCGTGTCCAAAACTTTTTCATCTTCTGCAATCTCAGACATTTCTCCCTCTCTCAATAAATTAAGAAAAAGTAAAAACGACTTTAGTGTTCTCCAATATTCTGGTTGAATTTTAAACAGAAGCAATGTAACACATGCATCTGGCCCAAACAAATTATTAAGCACAATAATATGATTCAATAGAAGACGTTCTTTCAAAATTTTATATTCAAAATACTTCCTAAGCAATCGTTTGATATACTTAAATCGTTTCATATCATCATGAAATTCTGCTTCACTTTCACAATGTGGATTTTCATAATGACGTATAGCAAACATATTAACGTTTGCTTTAGTTATCTTCTCATACATTATGCAATTTTGGCTCTGAGCCTACATTGGTTAGTTTCCGTCATTTCATAACTAATGTTTAAGCTCAATCCACCTTCAATATTATTACTGATTCCATCATCTTCTAAAAATTCGTTATGAGGAGTATCTACATCCTTACCAAATCTTCCACCAAACAAAGTCAAAGGCAAACTAAATGAACCATTCGATTCTGTCATGTTAGGATATGGATCAAATGTCAATCCAATTTTACTCAAAGAACTACGAGTCAGAGTAAGTTTTGCTTCTGGATCAAACTGATCTCCTTCAAAAATTCTTCCAACTATAGCATTAAGTTTTTTAACAACTTCTGTAGTCAAATATCCCTGAGAGGGATTTCTTCCATAAGTTGGCTCATTTGGGATTTCTGGTTGTCCCGCCTCAGCCATAAATTTACTGAATTTTTTCATCGTTACTATCCTCTTCTATTGGGGGCTTTGTTCGAATCTGTTCTTCTAAGAACTCTGCTTCTTTTTCTTCGACAATCTGGGGCTTTGTATAACTAACTTTAATTTTGTTATACCCTTTAATCTCTTGTAAAATTTCCATTTTATCTCTCCACATTCTATTTATATCTATTTATGTCATTCAATTTTTTCAAATTTGATTCTATAGGTGTAACTATTATAAAAATCAGTTGAATCTTTGCCTGGTTCTTCGAAATTAACTAGTGCATTCCATGACAAACTAATCCTCTGTCCCTTAATTTGTAGAGGAGCATGTGCATGATATAGAGGGGATTGCCATACAATCATAGTATCCTGTACAGTAGGAAATCCAAGTTTATTAGTTGTATTTGGGTGGTTGACTGCATACTGCTCACTCAATGATATAAACGGATTTTGATCACTTGGACGAGCTCTATGAAACTCTAACGGGGGATGTTCTGGCAAAGTTTGAACATAGTATGTGCCACTAATAATTGAATTGGGGTGTGAGTGTACAGGTTGACTGCCACCTCGTTGATTTACATTTAACCAACTCTCTGTTACAAAATGCTCTGAGTATTTCATGAAAATCTCATTCGTAAGATAGTCATCAATACAGGTTTTCACCCAATCATGCAATTCTGTTAGAGACTCATGTAACAACACATTGTTAAATTTTTCACTACGCCATTTGTTTGAGCCGAAATGTTTTTTTGTTGGAAAGTTTTTGAGATCAAATGTCTCTGAAAATTTGGTGGGACTTTCGTAAATCTTTACCACACCAGCTGGGAATATTGGAACTCCACTCATAATAACTCCTTACATTATAAAGAAAAAAGGGAGGGATAAATCCCTCCCCTTCTCGTAACCAAATATCGACGGAATTAACCGTTAGCGATATCAATAAGATCAGCAGGAATATCGGCGCCAACATCAGCGAATCCAATAATTGCCCACTTAGCACCCGACCACATCAACATGGCAGTGTCGCCATCGTCAACAAAGTTCAAGTCAGCAAAACCCATTGGGTCAGCTGGGGTCATGACAGAAGCACCACCATCCGTATCATGGATGATAACTTTAATCTGTCCAACAACTGTTCCGTCAGCAAGCGTTGTTGCGTTTGAACCAGCAGTCTGAAGCAAAGTAACAGCAGTTGCAACCGAAATCGCAGTCTGTGTACCATCAGAAATATCTTCAATGGAGTTCGAGAACCCAATGAAAGAAGGAAGGTTGTTAATGAAGTTAGTCACTGAAACCTTCTTGTTAATAGGTGTGCCCGTAGGGTCATCGACCACATGGAGCAAATCAGCACCAGCAATACCTGTGGACAGGTCTGTTAGGGCTGTAATTTTCTTATCGGCCATTTTGGCGTCTCCTTATATTAACCCACTGAATTGTGGGAATGTTACTGAGAGTATGAACGCATCATCCCTCATCACTTGATTCATTACCAAGATTTTTAAGAAAATCGTCACATTGCTGGACGGCACCTAAAAGTGCGTTTTGCAATGCAACGTTTTCTAATTTCTTACTTTCCAGTTCGTTTCCTTGAAAACGAACCTTATTCAAATCTTCTAGAAGAGCTTTTTTTCGTTCTTCAATCGCTTCTTTACTAATCATAATCACTCCATTATTAAGTTGTTGTATAGTTATTTATAACGATTTATTAAGCGGCTGCAACAGTTACACCATTTAATACAAATGCAGAACCAGTAGATGTTCCTGCCTGACTGTAGAAAGCAATGTCACTAGTACGAGCTTCTGCAAGAACACCCTCATTCTCGTCAGCCGAAGAACCATCAGTTGCATCGAATACAATTCGATCTTCTCCAGTGTCCGTAGTACCTTGTTCCTGTTGACCGATATAAACCGTTGTATCTCCACCCGTGAAAGGTATGCCGGAAACATCAGTTGCACCATCAACACCTTCAAGTATGAAGTCAATACTCTCGCCTTGAACACTATCGTGTCCATCAGCAGAGAAGTTTAGAATAACATCGTTTGCAACAATAATTGCATCACTAACTGTAACACTTGTTTGTGATGCAACAGCAGTAACGGTAAGTGATCCGTCTTGTGACAAAGCAGTACTTCCTTGAGCATCTGTCAATGGTGTTGCATTAGCTTGTCCATAAACTTTCATACCCACTGCAATTGTACCAGAGTTACCATCTAGAACCAAAGTAGTTGTTGCTGTTGTAATCGCACCATTTACCGTTGCGACAATAGCAGCAACAGAGTCGAGAACAATTCTACCAGCAGGAGCAGCATTAGTACCACCTTCTTGTCTCATTGCCAGTACTGATACACCATCTTCTTCAGACATATCAGCACTACCATCGAATACGATACCCGCTTCACCAGCAGTTACACCGTCACCAACACCAGAACCATTCAGTCCAATAAATCCAGTTGCAGCATTTGTTTGTGCAGTACCTCTGAATGTAATCTCGTTGGTTCCAGAACCACTAAAGTACATTGCAGCAATTGTGCTGTCCTCTACCATGTCTGTTACACCCAAACGGGACAACAGAATGTATGCCTTGTTTGTAATAGTTTGGTTGGCAGAAAATGCAGCAGAAGTCATATCAACTGCCTCATCGAATGTTATCCGAACATCGAATGTTCCTACATTACCAACCGCACCTGTATCAAAGTCGATACCAACAACTGTTGCAGTACCACGAATGGCAGCAAGGTTACGAATACAAACCAAAACTTCAGGCTGTGCAGCTTTATTATCGTTACCTGATGCACCTGTGCCTGGGGTCAATCCCCAACCACCGGCGACTGCAATAGCGTCTTCTCTCGCTCCCATTGACCCAGATGCATTTGAATCAACTGGTAGGAACTTAGGCCGACTCTCAGCAGATGTCGAACTTCCCCATAAACCCATTGTATTTCTCCTTTTATTCTTGCAAGAATATTAAGTTTCTTTCTTTCTATTTAGGTTATTTAAACCCTAGACGCTTCAACTCACTAATGGTTTTAGAGACATTTGTGTGGTGTATACTGATCCCACCAGCTGTTTCCCATTCTTTTGTATTTTTAATATAATCATCAATTAAGACGTTTGGTTTCCCACCCGTCATAGCATATTTTTTCTTATCAGCTCGTTTAACTAGATTAATATTTGACCTTTTCCAGTTAGTATTCTTAGACAACCATTTCATCTTACCATTTTGTGAAGATGGATCACGGCCAGAATAAGCAGACAAGACTTTTGGGTCATATTTTTCAATATAACTGTATAGTTTCTTTGCACCCGGCATCCAATCAAGATTAGCCCAAAATCCTTTAGTCTGATTAATCTTGTTCCAACGGTCATCTTTATCTGTAGTTGCAAAATCACCACCAATGGCAGCCTCTGCACCTCCCATAAAGTCAACCAAAACTTGATCTAAATCACAATAAATGTTTGGTAGATCATCTTTAGCTTCTACCGTTGTCATATTTCTCAACGTTTTCATTATTTTTCTTTAATCTCAGGTTTCAAATCAATCTTGTCGGCCTTATTGCCCGTCATTGTTATACTACTACCTTTAGAGCCCTTTGTCAAGGACTTTTCATCTTTTTTTGCTTCATCCAATCCCCACACTTTTGCAAGTGCTTCTTTCATGGATTCTACCTTGAATCTTTGAAAATCGGTGATTTCTTGACCTGGCGTAACCTCTTGAGTATGCTCACGATACTCAGGTGTACCAAGCTCATAAGATTCATAGGAAGCCATCATTTTAGAAGCTGCCATATCTGAGTAGTTTGCCATAAGAGTCTTAATTGTCTTAACATCTACTTTCATAGCTTTAGCAATTTCTTCAGCAGATTTCTTGTCCTTAATCATTTGGTGTAGTTGAGACATTTTACCTTCTTCAAGGTCAGATTCTTCTTTTACTTCATATGTCTTACCACCAACAACGAAAGTCTTTTCTCCCTTGTCTTTGGCAGCCATCAAAGCCTTTCCAAACTTATTACCTTCTTTCTTTGCACCCTTCTTGCGAAGTTTTGCAAGATCAGAACCTTCAATCTCTCCGTCACCGTCAACATCAATCTTCTTCTGTTTAGGTGAAAGTTCTTCTTCTTTCTTAGCAGCTTCCTGCCAGAGTCCTAGAATCGATGACTCTAAGGATTCCTTTTTTGTCTCCAAATACTTTTTACCCATTTTTTCTCTCCTTGAGTTTATTACCGATCCTAGATAGGATAGTTTCTTTTTGTTCTCCGTAACCAGCTTTCAACGACCTCATCATGTCTTTGTAAGACTTTGCAATTTGCATTTGATATTTTTCTTTATCTGCTGGACGCCTCATTGTATTATATTTATTCTGAACTGCTTGAGCAATCTTAGAATTAACTTTGTGTTTACCATCGGCAAACTCTACTTCATAAGATCGTAATGAAACTGCTTTCCTTAGTTGCATGATGATATTCTTAGATGCAGCCTTTACATCATCATCAGTTGCAGTATTATCTACATCAGCAGGATCAACCGATTTACCTTTACGCATGGCCTTCATTGCATCAGCACGAGCAGATGCTTCAGCAAGTGAGTAACCCTGTTTGATATATTTGTCTTGGTCTTTCTTATCAATAACAATGACTTTATTTTTCTTGACAACCATCACCTCTTTATTAGGATCAATTAACTGTCTTGCAGATTTTTCTTTGGCTTCATCAATATCTTCTTTCTTATCTTTCTTTTTCTTTCCTGATGTAACACGCATCGGACCACCACCAAAATTTCCACCGTATTCATCAAGTTCATCTTCTTCTTTCTTATCTTTCATACGTTTTTTTATGCGTTTAGTTGTAGCATCCTGTTTGGAAGTTGTCATTGGGGCGGCTTCATCAAGTTCAACATCTTCTGGAACATATTCATTCTTCTGCATCATTTTCATTGCCAGAGTTGCAAGTTTGATAATGGGAAGTTTTTCCATCTTCTTCTTGTTTGCGTCATTTACCTTGTCATAGATTTGCGAAATAGCAGATGCAGTGAAGGAATCAACCATAGTACCATCAATCTTTGCAGCAGATTTCTTGGAGGCAATCTCTTTTACCTTGTCGATAACACTCTCATCAAGTTCAACTTCTTCTCTATAGCGAGAATATTCTCCAGTTGGCGTCAAGGCCTTTACTTCTTCTTTGATACCCAACCTCTTCATGTGACTTTTAACCATCGGCCGAATATCATCATTAGGGTTCTTATCTGCATAATCATCCAAATCATCAGACATTTCATCATCGCCGATAATATCATATAATTTATCTGAGGCATCTTTCGCCTTTAGAGGCTTAGAAAGCAATTTCTTGAGTGCAGCCATTTCCTTTGGTGTTTTTGGTAATGCCCATGTTCCTTCATCAAGATCAACTTCTTCTTTGATCAATTCTTCATCATCGTAAGATTGAACCTTACCATCAGAAAATTTTACAGTATAAGCACCTTTATTTCTTCCTGTACCAACTTTGTGGATAACTCCAGATTGTCCGTTATGAGTTTCGCCCTCAAATTCAGTATCAATCTTTACTTTGTCTCCCGTCTTAAAACCTTCATCAAGATCAACTTCTTCTTTATACATATTCAACTCAAATGGTTTTGAACCACCCTTGTTGTATACTTGAATTTGGACAGCACCCTTATCACCTTTTAGACGATAAGTGTTTGTCTTACCTTCTGATGGTTTACTGGGGCCAGTTGCAACTTTGGCATCAATCTCTTTAGGGTCAATAGTAATACCATGATGTTTCTTTGCTACGTGATATGCATGTTGCATAGCAGAAGAAAAGTCTTTGTGATAAAGTTCATACTTAGCTTCAGCAAAACGAAGCTTCGTGGACTCCATTTCTCGTAATGCATCGCTCATTGTTTTTATATATACAGTCATTTTTTTAACCCTTCATCAAGTCTGTTACTGACTTACCAGACCAAAACTTACAAGACCAGTATCCTGCTGTTGTTTTATCTTTCTTTTGATCACAATTGTGTCTTGCTCTAAATGCTTTTCTGCGTGCTGGATCATCTCGTTTGATAGACATATTTGGATCACCAAACTCGACTTTTACCACATTTCCCTTGTCATTTTTGACATAAACTTTGTATTTCTTTACATCACCTTTTGTAGGATTATTTAGTTCTTTCCCACTCTTATCATCTTTTTCTGTAACTTCGCCCCACTCATTCAGTTCTGCTTCTTCTGGCACACAATTGGGAACTTCTTTGTTACCCTTTTTCTTCATACCAACCTGTTTGTATCCAACCCAACAGGCTTCTTCAATTTGTTCAACTTGTTTTGCAAGGTCTTTATCTGCCTTACCCCAAGTCCCCGACGATTTAGTTACGAATGAATTGACCCTTGCAAATGCCCACTGTTGTGGAGTTGCGCCAGGGCGATGACCCGTTTTAAATGCAGCCATACCACGGTCATATACCTTTTTAAGAATAGAGTATGGCATGCCAGATTTCTCTGCTTTATTTATAAGACCCTTAATTTTTTCATCAAGCTGATAAGCTTCATTTTTTGAAAGATATGCCGCAATCGCCATATCTTTTCGTTTCTCCTTGGATTTACCTTTAAACTGGGGTGCATCAGAGTTAGTGAAATCATCTATATAATCTCCTTGATCTGCGCCACTAGGTAACTTCTCACCAAACATTTGTTTAAACTTTTTAGTATGAGTTGATGGTTTGGTTTTGGCGCTATCGCCAGGAGCAGGCCCAGCTTTCTTTTTCTTGAAATGAGCATCTCTTTTATCTTTAGTAGACTTTGCCATATCACCAGCATAATATTTTGCTGGTTGACTTCCCTTCTTATCATCAACTTCTTTGTCTTGTTTGACTTCGCTAATTTGTTTAACGAATGATTTAAATGATTCTGGTTGTAATTCTGACTTCAGTTCCTTGGGAAGTTTACCATCATCAACTAGTTTGTTGATATACTGCATAAGAGTTCTACCCGTGTATCCGTCATAATTACGAGCAATTGTACCTGCAATATAAGAAGCAGTCTTGTTTTTTAGTTTTGGGTCTGCCATAGCATCAACATAGCTTTTTGTCATTTTTTCAAAATCTTTTGGGTGACTCATCTGATCAAGTTTTGCTTTTGCTTTCCTAAACCATGACATCTCATCAAGGTCAACTTCTTCTGCAATCTTCACAGACATAAAGTCAGGCATTTTGTCTAGATAAATTGCAAACCCACCCCGTTTTTTAGTATCGTGATATGTGAGATGCGCTTTGCGTCCATCTTTACTTTTTGTAATCTTATTAACAACCATTTTGTCGGATTCTGCTGGAAGTTTCTTCTTTGGGTCTGTAATACCAGCCACAGTATATGGACGTTTTGCTTTATTAAGAATAATCGTGTCACCCTTTTTAATATCAGGTGCAGAAGCTTCACGCAATCGTGGCTCTCTGCGATTCTTCGATGGGTCTTCATTGCGTAAGTTCTCAGGAGAGTTGTTCAGTGGGTCATTGTCCCTATGTCCGACATCCATACCCTTAACTACTTTATCACCCATTGCTCTACGAGCTTTATTACGAGAACTTCTACGTTCTATTTGATCAGGACGGCCAGCGTAATTGTCATACTCTTTTCTATAGTTTCTCTCATTTAAAGAGATATCATATAACCACGCTTTATGAACTTTACCTTGGCCGTCCATGTATCCTATGTAATTCGTTCCTCTGTTTACTACTCGACCTTCAATACCATTTGCCTCAACCAAATCATCTATATTCCACAACTTACCTGTGAGATAATCATCTCTCATTTCTTCGTAAGCATCCATTGGGCCCATATCTCGTTCTTCACGGATATTCATGTATTTTCTTACGTCACGGAATAGTTTTTTACCATCAGTAAATTTAGAAGGGAGTCCTAATTTAAAAGAATCAAAATCCCCATCAGCAGCTGCTTTTCTCATCTTGGAAGCAGATATACCTTCAACACCTTCTGCATCAGGGTCACGTTCTCCAGCAGACACAACTTTTATAGAATCAAATTTAAATACTTGTTTTCCTGATTTATCAGGAGCATCATTATATCTATTAAGAAGTTTTGTAAACTCAGCTACACGGTCAGAACCAGCAACCATTGTGAAATTCTTATAACCTTCTTCAGATAAAATAGTTGCAACATCAATAAAAGTTTTTGCACTCTTATCAACCGTTATAGCCTTCTTATGAGCTGGAAACATTTTACGCATATATGCGGTTTTTAGTGCATGGGGCAGGGGGTCTTTGGCAGGGTTCTGTGTAAAACTTGGATAAATTCTGTATTCAGAACCATTAGCAACTTTCTTAGTCATATCACACAATTTCTCATGGCCAACTGTTGGCGGGTTCATCCGCCCGAAAGCTATTGTGATATCAGAATCTTTTGCTTCTGAAATTTCAGAAAACTTCTTCATTCAAATTGCTCCATATGTCTAAATTATTTTAACTATTTATACGATATAGATTCTATAGATTAAAGTTTTTCCAAATATACATTGGATACTCATCCATCACATCAAAAATGTTTGGATGAAGCATCAAAGCACGACGATATGGACTCCATTTGATACCTCTGCCCCAACCAAGAAAATCCATGATTTCTTTTTTAGTTGCAGGGCCTTTCTTGATAAACTCTATAATATCCAAAAGTCTATCAGTTTTACAGTCACGTAATATATTAGGAGCCCTCATTACTTTCTGTCGATCAAGCAAGTCATTCATGTAATCATTCATCTCAATTACACTATCTTTGTAGATAAGATTTTCACGAATACAATCTAGAGCCTGTTCTGCTTGCTCATTTCTAAACTGAGGATCATCAAGATATGTATTCATAAGCATCAATGCTTCATGGTCATCCTCAAAGAAATCACCTTTGGCATTCAGTTCGTGATAGTATGACGCATCAAACATAATATATGGAACACCATTCATCATACCATCAGTCATTGCAACAGACCAACCACCATACTTTTGTTTAGGCGAAAATCCCATATAGCAGTTTTGCAATCCTTTATAGTACCACTGCTTGTCACCTTTGTTTGTGATAACATAGTCACGATTAGGTTTATCTAGTAATGGTATCCAAACTTTAAAGTCTTGTCTTAACTTCCACAACTCATCACAAACAGCAATAAACTGTTTGAAGTGTTTATAAGTATCTGGTCTGTGATTGAACACGATAATCTTTTCTGGTGTTTCATTTATTTTAGATACAATATCACTCTTATTAACGCCCAAATGTTGTACAGTTAGAATATTGTCCAGTTTCTCTATTGTAGCATCATTAAAGGTTTCTTTTGCTTGTTCAATGACCAACTCTTTTTGATGTTGTGTGTTCAAATAACATCTATCGTATTCCAATAGCCCAGTAATATTTTGTAGAAAACTATCTTTAGGCCAGGCAACAACAGATTTAAGATCAAACCAGTGAGCATATCCAAAAACTGGTGGAACATGATGGGTTGTATTATACATTGTGTTTACTAGTTGATGTGTATGCTCAGGTAAGTGTGACATGACTAAATCAAAGTCATATCCCTTATGTAACATTTTGCGTATAACATCAACTCTGAAATTGCTTCTCATAGTTTGAGGGTAAGTTTCAAAGTCAATGTACAATTGTGTTACATTATCAAATACAAGAGATGGAACTGAGCATGGAAGAATCAAGTAGAACCAGAGGTCACTACGAATTTCATTCAATAGCAAAATCTGGTTCTTAATGACTTGGATGTAACTGTCTTTCTCCAAGTCTTCTTGAAAAGTGATGTTAGGGTACACAAGCACCCTAACAGTTTTCACCTTCTTCTTATCGTCAAAGAGTTTCATGCGGCCTCTTTAGTTTTAAGCATCTCCATGAAATCATCACCATGCATATTCGACTTCTTGATGTTAATCCTCTTAGAGCAAACTACAAGATTGGAATATTCAGTAACACCACCAAGAGCAACACCGAACGAGCGAGGGATAAAGTGATCCCCAGCAAGGTCATCTTCAACAATAGGTTCGTCAGTGTAGAAACACTTACCGCCCTGTTCTTGCCACTTCTTCAAGATTTCTGAACGAGTGAATGATACCCTTGGATCAAGTTTTATCAAACCCATCTGAACTTCCTTCTCTGGAGAAGGAAACAAAGGACTTTCAAGATACTCTATATCAAGAACCTTAAAGATGGTTTTGATAGCATTACCATTCTTACCATTAAAGAGTTCATTAAACTCCTTCATCTGATTACCATTATCCATCGTTTCATTCATATACAACTTTGTAGTTGTATCACTCCAACGAGTATAGATATCAAAGAATGCTGGAGAATACTTTTCTGGTACAACATTAAATCCACGATTTTGAGATTCAACAGCATACAATACAAGCATCAGTGAAGTCATAGGATTCAACTTTACCTTATATTCTACTGGTACAGCCTTCAATATAGCAAGAGCAAGATTAAGGATATCTTCAATCTTCTTCTTATCCTTAAACTTAACGACATAATCACCGTTAGGAGACTGAACCTTCTCAGCCCAGAGATAATGACCATCCTGTGTGATTCCAGAGCGCCAACCATTTATTACTAAGTAGATAAGAGAAGATAACCACTCATCAACTTCCATGTGTCCACCCAAGGTAAACTTACTAGAGAAGTGTTTCAAGTACGACTTTTCTACACCCTTCTTTATAACAGTGTAGCGTTCAAATAAAAGATGGGGATCAAGTTTTACAGCAGGATCATCGTTTCCACGAGCAGTATCACGAACATACTCAGAATAAAAACCAAGGATTGCATTACGAAGTTCTTGTGGCCTCATACCATTCACGTTGTTAAGCACATTGATAAAAAGGTGAGCAGTTTGAAGATCAGTTAAATCTTCATACCACTTACAAGTGATACGATAATCCTTGATGCGCTGATAGATTTTTGGGTATGAGGCAAGGAGTTCTCCAGCAACCATTCCACCGATATCACAAAAATCTACTACTAATCCTTCAGGCATTGGATAATCACCATCAAGGTAATCAGTGATTGAAGTGATCCTCTGCTGACCATCAATGATTTCATAGCAATAACCACCATCAGTTTTTATAACACGAATATGGACTTCTGGGATACGAGCATAGGTATTCAATAGAACCGTAAGCATTATGTTCTGCTTCCATTCTTCAGTAGTGACCTTTTCACGTTGATAAGCACGTTGCTGAGTATTGATATTGGGGTTTGTTGTCCAAAGGACAGATAAGTCTCCGTTGTTGCATGGTACTTCACTTTTACCGAAATACGTCTCGGCGTCTTCACAGGCGTAATATGTCATCTTTTCTCCTTTCGAGAGATTTAATGTGTTGGGTTTACCCTAGGCAAACATTTAACACAAGTTTTCGATGGGGACAATTCCTCATCTTATATAGAGTATAGACTAATTTTATATCTTTGTCAAGGACTTTTTTACATTTTATCGAATTATATCTATCTTATTCATGGTATCTTCATTCCATACCTCAAGCTCCTTTCTAATTCTTCCGTCAGCAACTATATTGTTATATCGTTTAATAGCTTTTTTCTTCCACCAATTAACGATATTCTCCATCTCAAATTTATCATACTGATCACCCTTTATCAAGGTATCGGTTTTACCAAGCAGAACATCCTTTGCATTGGAATATCCATATGTACTCATGAAGAAACGTTTTTTGGTTGTGACATCACTCGCCTTAGCAATAGCATCACAAAAGATTTTATACCCTTTAGCATCATACTCTTTCAAACTATTTTTAATAATAGATACAAACTTAGTCTGCATCTTTAATTTTCTGCTTGCTGTAGGTATTCCCTTATCTGTCTTAACTGGAACTAACTCTTCACCACCATTTCTTTCAGTAAACCAATCTTTCAGCTCTGGATAGATTTCTTCCCCCAATGTCAATAGAAATTTAGATTCCGTCATACCTTGGAATCTCAAATATGGCCGCATACCGTCATACATCGAAGCTCCACCATTTGCAGTTTTCAGATTTCCATATAAAGATGTGGTTTCGAATAAACAAAACTCATTATTATACTTCTCATTTAACATTCTACGAGTGTCGTGTGAACAGCAGATGGCAGCAAGTAATTTACCACCAAGACAATTAAATCCAAATGGTTGTGCGGGTACAATATTAAAACCCATGATTGCACGATGATTGAATATATCTAAATCTGGCACACCACCAAGGAAATCATTACGAGGTTTACTATTAATCAGTGGACTACCATATCGAATGAAACCTACAATAGTGTTCGTACTCTTTTCTTTAACTACAAGCTTCAATGCCTTGCCTGGATTTTCATCAGGAGAAAATGAAGCAGTCTTCTCAATTAAAGTGTCAAACACTTCGCCTGGAACTTTTACAACTTCGAAATCCATATCTTCTGGATGCATATTATAATCTTGAAACAATTCATCTTCAATACTCATACCTGGCAGACCAGCTGGCATATCCTTTACTCGTTCAATCTTTCTTGCACGAAAATAATCATCGATACGATTGAAATCTTTAAAGTAGTTCATTACTTTATGAGCAACATAAAATGTATCTTGTTTTTCTAAAATCATTAAAAGAAATCCTCTAGTGTAGATTGGGCGCCGTAACTTATTAACCAGTTAATCTTTTCAGTGATCACCTTGAGTGGCTCAATGAATGATTTCTCATACTGCATATCATAGTCTATCTTATTAGAAATATCAAGTTCCTTTGGTACTTCTGTCATAAAAGAAAATGCAGAGGAGGAATAGATATTTGGCTGCCTCATATGAAGGAAACGTATCTTGTCTCCGTTTTGTATTAATTGGTATTTGTTTTCTAGTTTCTTCTTTTTGATCAGATGATTGTATAGGATTGCTCCTTTACAGTGGATGGGAGCTCCCTTTGCAAATAGAGTACTCTCACCAGCAAACTTTTCTAGTCCATTGACTGACCTTGGATATGCAATATCTTCTGGTGGTAGATTCATAAATTCGTCCCTAAACTCTTTTATGAAAGTATTTAGCATTTTCTCGTCACCCGACATTATAATCTTTAGTGCTTCCTTGATCTTCTCTCTACAAGGAGCAGGAGTAGATGACTTGACTGCTTCAATACCCATAATCTTTAAGTGAGGTTCCTTATATCGAACACCTTCCATATCATGAACATTGAGGATATATCGTTTCTTTGCAGTCCAAATCCCCTTGTCAGCAATTGCTTCTCTGGCCATAAACATCTTTTGATCGTATGCATTTACAGTTTTAGCAAGAGCTTGATAAGATTTGTCAATAAAAGGTTCCAACTTCTCTTTTGCAACCTTATCCAAGAAGGTGACGATTTTGCTAGTCTCAGCTCCTTCTTTGAAGACACTATTAACCAGTGAGTCAAAAGTGATGTAAACTGAATCAGTATCACTTGCAATAACGTAATCCACGTGCTTGGTTTCCAAGATTTTGTTAAGATAAATGTTGAGACTTTTTTCAATCCAACGTATAGATAATTGCCCAGAAGTCGTAATTGCAGTAGCAACCAACAAATCAAAATACCTAAACCAATTATTGCCAATTGCACCATAAGCGGAATTAAGAGAAATCTTCTTTGCCATTTGGATGTTATCGTATCTTGATATTTTCTTGAGTATTGAGGAGTCATTAGTGTCCTCATACTGTTGTTTAGCTTCGAGCATAAGTTTTTTATATTTAACACGGTCATTATACATATTCTCCATTAATTCTGGCAAAAACCCTCTAACGTCTTTACGAAAAAACGCACCATTAGGAGTCATACAATACTCTGTATCATTTTTAATCTTACCATCTAATATCTTATCAACCATACCCTCAACCATATCAGTACCACCATTCACCAATGTCTCAGGCGAAATGTTATACTGCATTATAAGGTGAGGATATAGCGAGTTCAAGTCAAAAGACATAACCCATTTGTGCATACCAACTTGTGGGTCTTTTACATACGCACCTTCAAACTTTTCTACCTTTTTGTGTTCAGTCTTTTGTGGGATAACAATATTCTTTTTTCGTAGATAGTTGTATATTACAATATCCCAATAACGAACAGAGCCAAGGACATCAGTAAAGTTGACCTTACCATCATACGCCATAGTTAAACACAGTTCAATAAGACGCATCTTATCTTCTAGTTTATCTACAATCTCAACGTCTTGAATGTTGTATTCGATAAACGATTGATAGTCTTTCTGATACCATTCTTTGAAAGTTTCATATGGGTTGCCGTCTTTGCGTTCACCTAGCTCTACAAATGCAATATGGTCTAGTGTGTATCGTTCTTGGTTTGTATATGTAAACTTGCGATATAGATCAAAGAAATCTAGTGCAGCAACACCGTAAATATTATAGACTTGTTGTTTACGGCCCATCTGATATACTTCACGTTCATGCACCTTACCCCAAGGAGATAATTTATCAACCATCTCTCCACCTAGAATTTTTGCAATTCGATTACACAGATAAGGAATATCAAAAAACTCAGTATTCCAGCCAGTAATAACGTCTGGCTCAATCATAGACCAAGTGTCAAGGAATTTAAATAGCAAGTCTGCTTCATCCTTACACAAGCGATAGTCCACATCATCACGATGGTTTTGGAACTCATGAAGACCCCAAACAATAATCTTTTTGTTTTGGTGGTTCTTCATTGTGATTGACAGCATAGGTTCTGCTGCATCTTTTGGATTTGGAAATCCGTTCTCGCATTCAACCTCAATATCAATCGTCACAATGCATAGCTGATCTTTATCCCACGGAATATCGTTAGGAAACTCATCACCAATGTAGCAATAATTGTATTGAGTGTTACCAAACACAAGACCTTGCTTCTTATGAAGATCATACCAATCCTTCGCCTCTGTAATAGAGTCGAACTTGTTGGGTTTTACATGCTTACCATCTAAGGTCTTATACCCAGTGGGTTGTGAAACAAGATCAAAAAGTGTAGGTTCATAACGAATCTTCTTCTTGAAACGAAGGCCATTATCAACTCCTCTAACGAAAAGTTGATTGCCCCATTGAAGTACATTAGTGTAAAAGTCCATTGTTAGACTATACCACCTTTGTAGTTATTTGTCAAGGGTATATTAATCTATTTCGTCTGTTTCATCGCCTTTTTCTGACCAATCAGATAAGACAAATTTTCTACTTGGATTGACACTAACTTTAAATCTTTTCAACAAATCTCTATTAATAAGAAATGTACTTGCAGCATCTTCTAGCTGAAGTCCAATAGGAACATCTGTATAAATCATATTATTAAATTTTACATTTATATATACTATTGGCCGTTCAGTAATCTTACCAATATGAGTAGGTTTTGAAATTCCCTGTAATTTGCTGGTGAATTTTTTACCCTTTCTCTCCCACTTAACAGTTTTACCAGACACTTCTACTTTATCAACAACTAACATAGATGCCTTTGTACCATTGCCGGTATCAAATTTAGCTCTTATTGGTCCATATCCATCAATCTCTACAGTCTCATGATAACCCGATTCTTGATTAAAATCAAACCTTCTGTGTACAGGATTTTGCAAATACTCAACCATTAATTTAACGATATCTTTTTCTTTTGTTGGTTCTTGTGGAACCGTAGTCATATCGTAGTTTTGAAACTCTGATCCCATACCAGGCGAACCATTACACTCTAAGACATAAATTTCATTATTTACAATTGCATGATCAACACCAACCATGTATGCACCCGTTGCTCTAGCAGCTGCAAGAACTTCTGCCTTCTCATCTTTACTCAAGGTATAAGGTTTTGTCTTTGCGCCCATATGACGATTGGAACGAAAATCTTTTTCTGGTTTAATTCTCTTAGTTGAGGCAACGATACGACCATTAAGAACGATAGTCCTAACGTCAAATTCTATTTTTAAAAATTCTTGAATGATAAGGGGCGCATTGAATTTCCACAATGACTGAATAACACTCATCATGGATTCCATACTGTCAACCTTAGAAACACCGATACCTTGTGTTCCTGTCAAAGTTTTGATAATGACAGGAAACTTACCACCGATACGTTCATGAGCATCAATAATACTTTTTTCATTGTTGACCAGTGATGTACGGGGAGTGTTGATATTGTTTCGTTCAAACGATGTATAGGATGACATTTTATTATCACATGTCAACATACCATCACGATCATTGATCATCATGCAACCAGCATTTTGCAGTGTACCTAGTAATGCAAGACCAATCTCATCTTGCAGAACACCAGCCCGCACAAACACCACAGTCGATGCAGTTTCAACTTCAATATCCTTTTCTTCACCATCATAATTTTTAATGGAAACTATACCCTTTTCGATATCGTTATCAGACACCCATGCCTCAGTTGTTACCACCCTATAGCATGGCAATCCTAAGTCTGAACAGGCCGCTAAGAGCATACCAGTAACAACTTCTGGTTTTTTTGATTTAGAGTTTGTTAAAATAAGAACTGTTATCTTATCTCCAACAGCTTCCTCAGTTATAAAAGACTTGAAATTTTCCACTATTAAGTTTCCCGTTTTTTGCCAATGTTATACTTAGTCTCTAACGACCACTCAGATTTATCTTTGAATGATATAACTTTGATTTGACTAAGAGGTGCAGATGGTTCTGCGACACCAACAATTTCAACCAAGCCCCAATCATTGAGAAGATTTACAATTGTATTTCTCCTTGCAATATCATTCTCAGAAAGATTAGTACTTTTACCGTCTAGTGCGAATAGTTCCTTAAAATGAACAATATAATATTTACCCTGCTTATGTAAAATATGGCAGGATTGATATAATTTCTTTTCTTTACGTGAAGCAACTCCAATTCGTGATAGTGTCTCTCTTACTTTCAGAAAATCATCGGGCTGTTTCAAAACAACCTCTAACATGTCCTTCTGTGTCCAACTAACTTCTTCCATTTTTTCCACCCTTATATGTTCTTTGTTTTATGGCAGAAATCTGTTCATCATCTAGTACATCAAGAGCGGCCTTAGCCTTCTCATTATTATATCCATAATACTCTTTAACATACTCTAGATTAGCTAATTTCGTCGCCTTCGCCCAAGGACTAAATCGTTTCCTTGGTCTTAGACTATTTAGGAAAAAGTCAAACTGTAACTTTTTATCTATGTTTGGTAGTTGATTTATCTCATTAACAAATAATATAGTATCTTGAAACGGCATAAGACACTTATTCACAACAAAAGGCGGGTATTTCTTTTCCCACGTTTTATCCCCACTATCCATCAAAGGTTCTTTTGTTTGGTTAATCGCTTTTAAGTAGTCTTTTAATTCATAAGTCATGAACGCCTTCCACCATTATAATTCCACAATCCTTCATACGCTTCATCCAACTCCATTTCGGGAACTGGACGCCTATTCATTTCCATTTCATTTGCACCATTAAGAAGAGTTAAATCTTGTCTTAATTGACCATCTGATAACTCACCAATAAAATATGTTCTAGGTCTTTCTAAGATAGAAAACTCATAAACCAAATGTTCAGCTGCCTCTCCTATTAATTCTCGAATCATATCACGATCTTCAGTGCTCTTATGTTGAAAAGACGTTGTTCCATATATTGAATGAAACAGACCAGCTTCACAAATATAGTTAGGAGAATTATTTGTAACAAGAATATCATGTACAGCGATAAGATGTTCTATCAAGGTTCCACCACTATGAGGAACCTTATCAGCACCCATTGCAATAAGAAATTTAATCTTTGTAGTGATCGAGTCTTGCATCATTCACCTCTGTAGTAAAACACTTAAATACAATACAGCTTCTTAATTTGAAACAGTTCTTGGACACAGGCATTGCTTGATGCAATCTCTTTGCTGGAAAAACCATCAATCTATTTCCAGTGTATGCAACGTGTTTTTCAATTTCCTTTGGTTGTTCTTGTTTCTCTTGATCGTGTTCTGTCCATATTACAGTTCCGCCGCCCCAATCTTTTCTCCAATCCATAAGAGGAAAATAGATCATGGTAAACTCACCATCATCAATATGAGGCCGAGGTTCTACGCCATATGTATGTGCATTAAAATATATTCTACGAAAAGTATCAATACCATATTTTAATTTGAAATCAATTTTATACATAAAGTGATTCCACACAGGAATCAACCACTCAAATCCATTATCAGTAATCTGTTTTTCAGTTTTTCCAGCAAGCCGATGCCAGTGATATATATCCTGTTTATTATCAGATTTATGGTAGTACTGCCACATAAATTCTTTGTCAGACATTAAATCACTAACCATCTGAGCATCATGATTATTCATAACATTATCATAAACGTGTATTTTAGATTCACTCATTATAAAAATCTAACCTCTCATTATTACCACCATTTGCAACAGTTTTATATGTTATAGTGTATCTCATATTATGACAAATTCTTGCAACTGGTTCAGCTTTATGCCAATGCCATGCGTCAAAAAGAACCACTCTATTTCCTCTATTGGTAACATGTTTTAGCACTTCAAGTTCTTCAATCCTATCTACACTATTTTCAATATAAGGTTCCCAAATAGTTGTACCACCACCCCAATGATACTGGTTCCAATTTAGAATAGGGTAATATAATAAAGTCATATTGCCCCTATTACCATCATAATGAATATGTGGCTCTTGTCCATGACTATGAACGTTTATATAAGCATCACCATAACTATCAATACTAAACTTTGATTTGAGATTAATACTTTTTTGAAAATCATCAAACAAATCATGTATCCATTTTAGATCAAGATGTTCTAAAGATTTTTCATCCTGACCATGTTTTGACATCCAATGACGATTAGGCCCCTCTTGAGGCTCCCATTCTCCCCACTTTAGTCCTTTTGGTAACTCAAATGGATAGTAGCTACGACCAGATAATGGCAAACTATATGCAGGACCATATTTATGATTCTTTACTAATTTCTCTATCTTTTTTGCTACTTCTATAGGAAGCACATTATCAAATACATGCACACTCATTTGAATTTTGCCCTTGACATTATCTCAGTTAAACAAGCGAGAGTGTTAATTTCTTGATCTGCGACAAACGCTGACTTATACTGGTACTCGCCCAATATAACAACGACATGAGGTATACTGCCACCATCCACGCAATCATACAGGTTATCATACAAGTTACGAAACAAACGTACAGGATCGTTATCAAGATTATCGACAACCCATTCACGAACATCAGTAAACTCCTTTTTTTTCATGTGACTCATAAGTTCATTTATGTTGTCACTCTTTATATTTACCAAGATACCAGCGTCAATAGTTCCAGAAACAGAATATCTTTGCAACTCATTTAGAACTCTTCGCCAGTCAGGAAAGTGTTTCTGTACTAGAGCAGCAACGGCCTTGGGTTCAAAATCAACATTCTCATTCTTGAGAATTTTCAAAGCACTCTTGAAGAACTCACCAGAAAGTTCTAGTTTCTCTTCTTTTGGAATTGAGAAATCATAAGTTGGACATCTGGATATGAGTGCAGGGATAATACGATTTTGATAATTACAAGTTAGAACAAATCCACAATTTGAACTAAACTCTTCAATGAACCCACGTAACGCAGGCTGTGTTGATTGAGGATTAAGGTAATCAGCCTCATCCAAAATCAAGTATTTGCGACCACCATGTAGAGACACAGTGGAAGCAAAGTTTTTGATCTTGGTTCTGAGAATGTCAATACCTGACTCCTCAGAACCGTTGATCATCATGTAGGTTAGACCCATCTGTTCAAGCATTGCTTTTGCAGCTGTGGTCTTTCCTACGCCTGGCCCACCAGAGAGAGTGACATTTGGAAGTTCTCCAGCTGACACAAACTCAAGTAGAGTCTTCTTTAACTCTTTAGGGAGTACGCACGATTCGACTTCAGTTGGGCGGTATTTCTCTACCCATAAAAATTCTTCCATAATATAATTTCTCCCTATTTACCATAGTATGATTCTGGTTCTAGAGCAATAAAGTATTCAATATCAACCTGAGTGTTTTTGAAGTTACTAATTTTGTTTTTAGAAACACCAACATTATAAGTTCCAGGCATCAACTTCAAATTCTCAACTTTGAACCAAAACTTATGATCTACAGGAATAGGTGTTTCATGATCCATCTTATCATAATCAACTTCCATAGAAAACATATTTGCAGTATCGTTCTTCTTGTCAGTTACTCTAAGAGTGCCATTATGCAATACCATGTCTGGCACACCAATAACAGCAGCTGCTTTTGTAATGTCAGACAATACTTTATCAGAAAGATTGAAACTAATCTCAGCAGGAGGCATATTAATTTCATCTTTAACTGCCGTAACAACAGATGGATCACTATACCAGTATTTTAATACGTTGTTAGTTTTATCTTTCATTATTACAAATTTATCTTGAAAATCTAAATCTGGATTTTCAAATAAAGATAGGGCTGCAAGAAATTCATTCAAGTCATAAATTGCAACGTCCTTCTCAAATGTTTCACTTACTGTAGCCTTTGCCACAATATTCTTCATAGCAGACATTGTAGATAGTGTATTGCCCACTTTAATCATTAGGTTCTGATTTATTGTAGAATAATTCTTCAATACAGATACCGTTTTATCACTTAGTTTCATTACTTAGATTCTCCATCTCATTAATATATAGTGCTATTATACCATAGTGTATAACTTTTAACAAGTCCTTTTTGTCCTTGCCGTTCTTTTTTCCATACCGTTGTGCATATTTCAATATGTTTCCGATACAAAAACCTTCACCGTGTCCACCGTCTATGATGAACTCTGTAGCTTGAAAAGTGTTCTTGCTATAGTGTCCATCATATGTGGAATCAATGTATTCTTTTAATCTCGCAAGAATATCTCCTTCATTGTATTTGTAATCTGGATTAGTCACTTGCATTTTCGCCATCATATAAACTCTCTTCACGATCTGACATGTACTTCTTTTTTTCTTCTTCAGAATCATTCACATTCCAATTCATAGCAATAGAGCGGCGTTCACCTTCACCAAAGAAAGGCAACACTTGATGTTTGAGCCACTGAGGAAAGATTAACATAGCACCTTCAGTAGGTTTAATGTAATCCTCTGTCTGTGGTCTAAGCTGCATAAGATCACGCATAGTGTTAGTGCCCCAACACAAATGAGTCCACCCATCAACAGCACCTGAGGCACCCTTAATATTAGGAACGTCTGGAGTATCTTGGATACACTGAGGAACTTTCAACCATAGGAAACCCGATAGACCAGCAACAGTCTTAACACCGTGGTCATGAAACGGATTGTAGTCACCAGCATATGCATGGTTAGTCCAACACTGAGAAA
>Ga0209815_1000091_pt1 | contig 64731 bp, 57 predicted proteins | sample CoawatmetaG00DNA_FD_187507 | JGI IMG/M metagenome (GOLD analysis project Ga0209815, IMG submission 187507) | Marine microbial communities from the West Antarctic Peninsula - Coastal water metaG002-DNA (SPAdes) (version 2) | ecosystem: Environmental > Aquatic > Marine > Coastal ...
AATGCCGCCATTGAGGCAAAAGTGCGCTTAAAACCAAGCCAGTATTTGTGGTTACATCGCCGCTTTAAAACACGACCTGTAAATAGTCCAAAAATTTATTAAAGGTAATATAAAACTCAACTACACGGCCATTATTGCAGCCCAAATAGCTTTTACTTTTTGACGTTGTTCAAGCAGGTCATCTGAAGACACCGTGCGAGCTTTATTCTGTAACGTAAGACGATGCTCAACAGAGCGCATTATTTGGTAGGCCTCACGCAAATCGTAGGCTTCACTGTTGGTGAGCATGGATTGCTGCTCCAGCGCATCTAGAATACGAATATTGTCGGTATATGTGAGCAAGGCATGGCATTTATGGCCGTAGGCAAGCACGGCATACTGCACCATAAATTCAATATCAACAATACCCCCTGCATCATGTTTCAAGTGGAATTGTGCAGCTGAACCATCTACACCTGGCTTACTAGCAAGTTGTAGGCGCATTTTTTCTCGCATCAAAACCACCTCTTGCTTTAGATCAATGGCTTGCCTAATCTGACACAACACCTGCTTGCGCACCGCAACAAAGTCATTAGATAGCTTAAGGCTACCTGCTAGCGGCCGCGCCCTCACAAGGGCTTGATGCTCCCATGTCCATGCCTCGTGTAATTGATAGTGAGTAAATGCTGCCAAAGTGGATACTAATAGCCCCTTAGCTCCGTCAGGCCTTAAGCGCATATCCACTTCATAAAGCTGGCCAGCAGCTGTCACTGTATTTAAGTAGTTGATCATGCGCTGACCCAGCCGAGTGAAAAACACACTATTGGCTATGGGCTTGGGGCCGTCCGTTTCAGTTTGAGATGGCATATCATAGATAAACACCAAGTCCAAATCAGACCCGTAGCTAAGCTCCCATCCACCGACCTTGCCATAACCCACAACAATAAAATCATCACTTGTGCCGTGTTCATTTTGAGGATGACCATAACGCTCACTCAACTCACGCCAAGCAAGGTGCTTAACCTGTTCTACAACCGCCTCAGCGACATAGGTTAGCTGATCACTAACTTTCATCAGTGGCAAACGACCAGTCACTTCTTGAGCGGCAACACGTAATAAATGCGCATGTTTAAAATGCCTAAGTGCTTCCATTAGCTGCTCTGTATCGTCTTCTGGAAGTCGTAAAAGGCTCTGTGCTAGTTCCTGTTTTAGTTCAAGCTCATCTGGCACATTGAATAGGCTATTAACATCCAGTAGCTCGTCAAGAAGTGAGGGCTGGCGAGCTAAAAAATCTGCAAACCACGAACTTGCAGAACATAGCTCCACTAACAATTTTAATGCCACCGGGTTTTCAAGTAATAACACTAAATAGGCTGAACGTCTCAACACAGCCTCAATCAGCACTAATACACGGGATAAGGTAACTACCGCATCAGTTTGTTGAGCGGTGATCTGTAATATACGTGGCATTAATTTAGCTAACCGTGCTTGTGCTACTGGCTGCATGGTTTGTGCAGATCGGCTTTGGTGCAGAGCCCATAGGTGTTCAAGAATATGGTCTGCATCAGCAAAACCTGCCTGTGTTAATATTTCCTGCCACTCAAGCTGCACCACAAACCGATCTTCTTGTCTGGCACTATGGGATATTTCGTCCCATAGGTGACTCAATTGATGATCTGGCCCTTGACCCTCATCATCCTCTTTTAGGGCCACCACCATCTCAAATTGTTGATGTATAAACTCCCTTGCAACGTCAATTCGTGTCTGCAAGCCATTCCAGCAGGAAAAATTTAGCGCAAAAGCAAGGCGCGCCTGCTCGGACTCTTGCGTGGGTAAATCTTGAGTTTGTTGATCATTGACAGCTTGAAGTGCGTGCTCAACATCACGCAAAAACCAGTAATGTAGGCGCAATTTCTCTACATCATCAGGAACCAAGCCCGCAGTTTCTGGCAGTAAATCTAACACCACCATTAAACTACTTGTTTGTAAACGAATGTCGCGCCCTCCACGAATCAGCTGAAAGGCTTGGGCAATAAATTCTACTTCTCGAATGCCTCCTGTGCCCAACTTAACATTCTGCTGCAGCCCACGACGCCGCACTTCACTAGCTATCATTTGCTTAAGGCTACGTAAGGACTCAATGGCACTGAAATCTAGGTACCTGCGATAGACAAAGGGTCGCAAAAGCTCCAACAGCTGGCTACCTTGGCTTTGGTTGCCAGCGACCACTCTAGCTTTAATAAATGCATACCTTTCCCATTCACGACCTTGTTGTTGATAGTATATTTCCATAGCATCAAAGCTCAGGGCCAAAGCGCCACTGGCCCCATAGGGCCTAAGTCTCATGTCCACTCGAAACACAAACCCTTGGGCTGTCATGGCATCTATTGCTTGAATTAAGCGCTGCCCTAAGCGAATGAAAAATTGTTGGTTATCTATACTTCGCCTTCCTCCTTGGGTCTCACCACCTGCTGAAAAGCTAAATATAAGATCAATGTCAGAGGATAAATTAAGCTCCTTGCCACCAAGTTTTCCCATACCTAACACTACAAGTTGCTGTGGCTGTCCATCCAGACTAGTGGGTTGGCCCCACTGCTTCACACTATCGTTATGGAGCCAGTTCAGTGCTTCATCCACACACACGTCAGCTAGGTTAGAAAGCTCTTTCACTAATGCTGCGCTAGAGCCTAAGCAACACCGATTGCGCCAAATTAAACGCACTTGATGCGCTTTTCTAAATTGTCTTAAACAGCTGTGCAATTGCGCTTCGTTAGCCACTTTACTCATTGGTTCAGATAACAAAGCTTGCAGCTGATCTTTTGAAAAGGCGACCGTCAAAAAGGTATGATCCAACAAATGTGGATTCAGTGAAAATACTTGCGCTACAAATGGGCTGGCAGCAATCACCTTAATTAACTGAAGCTGAGCGTCAGCTTGATGCCAGTGTGAATTAACTTCCATCGCCATAAGCACTCTAAACCACTTTAAAACCTCATTTTTTAATGGGTCTTGCAGTGCGTCTATTACAGGCTGGTTTTCTGGCGCAACAACAATCGTCATAAAGATTACTCCAAAAAAGCACCAAGCCAACTTTAGCTCATGGCTGTTGGATTGGTGTGGTTAACTCACTAACAAGGTGGCATTAAGCCCTAGACCCTAACGGAAAAATTCCCCTACAATCAAGCTATAGTTGATTATTTGTGTCATAAGCTGGTGTTTAGCTCTATACCAATCTTATTTTGAACAGTGTTTATCTCTTACAAACATCTCACAAGACCACCATAGAACACCAGAGACAAAGCTCAGCGCTATCATTTATACCTTGAGGTTATGTCTCTATGACGCGCCTTATTGGCCTTTCACATGGCACAATTGGAGCTAGGCATTTATTTGTCCCTTATTTTTTCCAAATTGTCGCCTTTGTGTGATTGACACAAGCGCCTGAGCGCGGCTTAATAGTACCCTCAAACCCCACAATTATAGGTAACCAAAGTGATCGAGACCAATCAGCAATATGTGAACTGGTTTCGCCACTCTGCGCCTTATATCAACGCCCATCGAGGGCGTACTTTTGTCATTTACCTGCCAGGTGAAGCTTTAGCTCACGAGAATTTTTCTCACACTATTCATGACATTAACTTACTTAATAGTTTGGGCGTTAAGCTGGTGCTGGTGCATGGCAGCCGTCCACAGATACAAAAGGCGTGTGCCAAAGCCACCATGGAAGCTGAATTTCATAACGGTTTGCGCATCACCGGCTTGGATCAGCTAGCTTTAGTCCAGGCAACTGTGGGCCGCCAAGCAATGCAACTGGAAGCTCGGTTTTCCATGGGCATAGCCAATTCACCCATGCAAGGCTCTAGAATCCGCACCAGCCGAGGTAACTTTATTACTGCACGCCCTATTGGGGTGAAAAATGGTGTCGACTTTGCTTATACCGGCGAAGTAAGGCGCGTCGATTCACAAGCCATTGGCAAACAGCTGGATGACGGTAACTTGGTCCTTATTTCTTGCTTAGGCTATTCCCCCACAGGAGAAACTTTTAACCTTTCAGCAGCCCAAGTTGCAGGCCGCGTAGCCGCAAGCTTGCAAGCTGACAAGCTCATTGTGTTTGGGGCTGACAAAGGCATCACCAACTCTCGTGGCGAGCAGATTGCTGAGCTACTAACTAAAGCAGGCCATCGCTTAGTGCACCAACACCAAAGCAGTGGTGATAGTTGGACTGACTTGTCCATGCATGTTGATGTGTTGTCAAAAGCCTGTGATGCAGGAGTAGCTAGAGGGCACTTATTAAGCTACCAAGAAGACGGGGCTCTTTTGAGTGAACTCTTTAGCCGAGACGGATCGGGCACCATGGTCATTAAAGAGAGCTACGAACAAGTTCGTAATGCTAGTATTGACGATGTAGGTGGCATTTTACAATTAATTAGGCCACTAGAAGATGACGGCGTTTTAGTCCGCCGTTCTCGTGAATTACTTGAGTCAGAAATTCATTACTTTAGTGTGATCGAACGAGACAGTGCTATTATCGGGTGTGCTGCACTCTACCCATTTGATGATGCACGCCAAGGAGAACTTGCCTGCATGGCTATCGACGCTGACTACCGTGGCGGTGACAGAGGCCAAGTGCTTTTGCATCATATAGAAAAGCAATCTAGCCATATGGGCTTGCAAACTCTTTTTGTGCTAACAACTGCATCCTCGCACTGGTTTATAGAAAATGGTTTTGTTGCGGCACAGTTAACCGAACTCCCGACCAGCAGGCAGTCGTTATACAACTTTCAACGCAATTCAAAAGTATTTAGTAAAGAATTGCTATAACCTATTAAATAACTTTTATTATAAGGCACCGATCCCATGCCCATTTATCGTTCTAAAACTTCCACTTCTGGCCGTAACATGGCAGGTGCTCGTGCATTATGGCGCGCAACTGGCATGACTGACTCTGATTTTCAAAAACCCATTATCGCGGTGTGTAATTCATTCACCCAATTTGTTCCAGGACATGTTCATCTCAAGGATATGGGCCAGCTTGTTGCGCGAGAGATTGAGCAAGCAGGTGGAGTTGCAAAAGAGTTTAATACCATCGCTGTAGACGATGGCATCGCGATGGGCCATGACGGAATGCTTTATTCTTTGCCATCACGAGACATTATTGCAGACTCTGTAGAATATATGGTCAATGCTCATTGTGCTGACGCTATGGTATGCATTTCTAACTGTGACAAAATCACCCCAGGCATGTTCATGGCTGCCATGCGGCTGAACATTCCATGTGTTTTTGTTTCTGGTGGGCCAATGGAAGCTGGAAAAACCAAATTAGGCGATCGTAAGCTAGATCTTGTTGATGCAATGGTCATCGCTGTTGATGATACGGCCAGCGACGAAGAAGTTGCTGAATATGAGCGCTCTGCTTGCCCTACCTGTGGGTCTTGTTCTGGCATGTTTACAGCCAACTCTATGAACTGCCTAACAGAGGCACTGGGTTTATCTTTACCTGGCAATGGCAGCTTGTTGGCCACACATGCAGATCGCAAAGAGCTATTTTTGGAAGCTGGACGCACTGTCGTTGAGCTATGTAAGCGTTATTACGAAAACGATGATGAAAGCGCACTTCCTCGCAACATTGCTAGTTTTAAAGCGTTTGAAAACGCCATGACTTTAGACATTGCTATGGGTGGTTCTACCAATACAATTTTGCACTTATTGGCTGCGGCGCAAGAAGGTGAAATTGATTTTGACATGAGCAACATAGATGAGCTTTCTCGTAAGGTGCCACAATTATGCAAAGTTGCTCCTAGTACTCCAAAATACCATATGGAAGACGTTCACCGTGCTGGTGGTGTATTTGCTATTTTAGGCGAGCTGGATCGAGCAGGCTTACTCCATGCAGAATTACCCACAGTGCATAGTGAAACTATGGCAAACGCTTTGGCCAAGTGGGACATTGCCGTAACAGATGATGCCGCTGTTAAAAAGTTTTACCAAGCAGGTCCTGCAGGCATCCCTACTCAAACAGCATTTAGTCAAGCCACTCGATGGCCTACCGTTGATGATGACCGTGCTGATGGCTGCGTTCGTAATTTGGCCAACGCCTACTCCACTGAAGGTGGCCTAGCGGTATTGACTGGCAACCTGGCACTAGATGGCTGTGTGGTTAAGACAGCAGGGGTAGATGAAAGTATTTGGTTATTTGAAGGCCCAGCTTACATTTGTGAAAGCCAAGATCAGGCAGTAGCAGACATCTTGGGTGATAAGGTGAAAGAAGGCGACGTGATTGTAATTCGTTACGAGGGGCCTAAAGGAGGCCCAGGTATGCAAGAAATGCTCTACCCTACAAGCTACCTTAAAACCAAAGGCTTAGGTAAAGCTTGTGCTTTGTTAACCGATGGGCGCTTCTCTGGAGGCACTTCTGGGTTATCGATTGGCCACGTGTCACCAGAAGCTGCAAGCGGAGGCAACATTGCCTTGGTCGAACATGGAGACCGTATTCGCATTGACATTCCTAACCGTACTATCGATGTCTTACTCAGCGAAGATGCACTTGATCAACGTCGTGAAGCAATGAATGCAAAGGGGAAAGAAGGTTGGAAACCTGCTGCTGAGCGTCCTCGTAAAGTAAGCTCTGCACTTAAGTTCTATGCTAAGACGGTCACCAGTGCAGACAAGGGCGCTATCCGAGACATTAGCCTGCTTGATTAAACCCTAATTGCGTCATTACTCCAGGGTGATGACGCGGTTAGTTGTTAACTACGCTCTAACACCAAGTAGCTAAAATCAAAGGGATTGGGTTCTTTGGCTGTCATGTCTTCACGGGCAATTTCCTGCCACACATCAGCCTCTAACTCAGGAAAGTAGGCATCACCTTCCACTTCCCTGTGCACCCGTGTAAGGTAAACCCGATCAGCCATCCGTAATGACTCTGCATATATTTGTGCGCCACCAATTATCATAACCTCTTGCGCACCATTTATTAGATTAATACTCTCACCTAGCTCAATCGCTTGCTTTAGACTTGATACTAATTTAATTCCTTCAGCCGCATAATCTGCTTGGCGACTAATGACAATATTGTCTCTTCCCGGTAAAGGTTTACCAATAGATTCAAAGGTTTTGCGCCCCATAATGACAGGCTTGCCTAGGGTCATGGCTTTAAAATACTGCAGGTCCCCAGGCAAATGCCAAGGTAGCTGATTATTAAGGCCAATGACATTGTTTTGAGAGGCGGCAACGATTAAGGCAATAGTCATACAGCAACAGCCCCTTTAATATGTGGGTGGGATTGATAATCAAGTAATTCAAAGTCGTCAAAGGTAAAGTCAAAAATATTGCTTACTTCTGGATTGATGTGCATTTTGGGCAATTCCATAGTGTCCCGAGACAACTGTAAGTCTACTTGTTCCAAATGATTGGAGTAGAGATGGGCATCTCCTAGTGTATGAACGAAATCTCCAACTTCTAAGCCACAAACCTGCGCCACCATCATGGTCAAAAGTGCATAACTGGCTATATTGAACGGTACACCTAAGAAAATATCAGCACTGCGCTGGTATAGCTGACAAGATAACTTGCCCTCAGCAACATAAAACTGGAACATCATATGGCATGGTGGCAAAGCCATACGTTCTACATCGGCCACATTCCAGGCACTTACAATTAAACGACGCGAATCTGGATTACTTTTTATCTGTTTGATCAGCTGGCTGATTTGGTCTATGTGGCTGCCATCTGGCTTTGGCCATGAACGCCATTGAGATCCATATACTGGCCCCAAATCACCATTTTCATCCGCCCATTCATCCCAGATACGCACACCATTATCAGTTAAGTACTGGATGTTTGTAGACCCTTGTAGAAACCACAACAACTCATGAATAATGGATTTGAGATGTAACTTTTTGGTGGTCAGTGCAGGAAAACCTTGAGCCAAGTCAAAGCGCATTTGGTAGCCAAACACACTTACAGTGCCCGTGCCTGTTCGGTCTTGCTTCAAGGCTCCAATGTCACGCACATGACGCATTAATTCAAGATACTGCTGCATAAAAAGCTCACTAAGAAAATGAAATACGAGGTATTTTAACCTTTAATCGAAGCCTTGCGTACTAATAAATAGGCCCCTACAACAATCATTGGCAATGACAACAATTGCCCCTGAGTCATCCAATCAAAGGCTACATAATTTAAATGGGCATCGGGCTGGCGAGCGAATTCAACAACAAACCTCTGCAGACCATAACCTAACAAAAATAATCCAGACACACGCAAGGGGTCTCTAGGTTTTGCAGAGTAAATCCACACCACTGCAAACAAGAGCAAACCTTCTAGCAAAAATTGGTAAAGCTGTGATGGATGTCTTGATAAGGCATCTACATGAGGAAAAACCATGCCCCAGGGTAAGTCTGTTGGGCGTCCCCATAGCTCACCACCGATAAAATTTCCCAAACGGCCAGCACCTAGGCCTAAAGGCACAATAGGCACCACAAAGTCCATCACCTGTGAATATTTGAATTGGTACTTTTTGACGAACCAAATGCCACTAAAAATAACACCTAAGAAACCACCATGGAAGGACATACCACCTTCCCAAACACGCAGTAAGATAATGGGATTCTCAATGAAGGCTTGATATTGATAGAACAAAATATAGCCTACACGTCCGCCTAAAACGACACCAATTGCACCAAAAAAAATCAGATCACTAAGTTGCTCTTTAGTGAAGCCCGCAGCCTTCGCACGCAAATTTCCAAGCCAAAAAGCAGAGCTAAAAGCCAACAAATACATGACCCCATACCAATGAATAGCCAACGGGCCAAGCTGTATAAGAACAGGGTCAACATTAGGAAAAGTAAGCATTATTATCCTTAAAACCAAACACTAGTTAACATTCTAAGCCCCATTAACAAAAGCATCCATGCAAATAGCTGTTTGAGCAACTTTGGAGATAGACGATGAGCAATCACAGAGCCATAAGAAGCTGTAAAAGAACTTGTGAGCACGATGCCAAGCAATGCTGGCAAATAAATATAGCCCAAACTGTTTGCAGGCAGCATGGGATTGCCCCAACCTAGGAGGGCATTAGATAAGGCCCCTGAAACTGCAATAGCAAAACCACATGCGCTAGCAGTAGCCACCGCTTTTTGCATCACCAGCTGACGGTTGGATAGCCAAGTGACCAGTAAATTCCCACCACCGATGCCAAACAACACTGACACCCAGCCTATAAAAACACCTGTGGCACCTAGTACCATGGGCCCCGGTAAATCAGAGCGGCCAGCACCAAGGCGTGACAACATCATTCTTAAGCTCAAGAAAATGGCAAAGGCACCAAAACTAGCTTGAAGGTAAATAGCAGGAATATTAAGAGCAGTATTTACGCCAACAAATGAGCCAATGAGCATACCTACTGAAATGGGCTTAACTAAATACCATTGGATAGCTGATTTTTTTTGGTGGATTCTGATAGCAGATAATGACGTGAAAATAATATTCGCAAGTGAGGTGGCAATAGCCATATAAAACACTATTTCTGGGTTTATACCCTGTATATTAAACGCTAATACCAACACTGGCACTACAATAATACCGCCTCCAATCCCAAACAACCCTGCCAATAGTCCAGCGATTGCACCAAGGGCCATATAAGCAACAAAAATCATGCGTTCACATCTAGGTTAGAAAGAGGCTATTATCTACGCTCCACGTCATAAGCGCAAAGTTTAGGATATTAAATCTGTTATGTGCCTCATTGTTTTAGCCCATCAACTCCATTGCGACTACCCCCTTATATTGGCAGCTAATCGTGATGAATTTCGCCACCGCCCCACGCATAATATGCATTGGTGGCCAGACGTTGAAATACTTGCGGGTAAAGATCTTGAAGCTGGTGGCACTTGGCTTGCCATGCACAAGAATGGCCGCTGGGCTGCCGTGACCAACTTTCGTAAGGTTACCACCCATAACGCTTGTGATCATATCGACGTATTGAAAACACGAGGCCAGTTGGTAGTCAATTTTCTATGCCAAAATGACACGGCACTACAGTTTGCAAAAAACCTAAAAATGGATCAATTTGCCGGATTTAATTTATTACTTTGGGATAATCAAGAACTTATTTTTTGTGCTAACCAAGAACAGCAGCAACCAAAAGTGTTGCCTGCCGGATTGTATGGTCTAAGCAATGGCCAATTGGATAGTGATTGGCCCAAGGTCAATCATGTGAAGCTTAGTTTGAGGGAGTCGCTAAAACAACCTCCAGCCCACAAGCAGCTGCAAACAATGATGCAACATACCGGGGTTGCGCATGATGAACTCTTACCCAAAACAGGTATCACTTTAGACTGGGAAAGGCTTTTATCATCTTGTTTTATTGATGCCCCTCATTATAATTATGGCACTCGCACCTGCATTACTATATTACGTGACACATTGGGTAAGGTCGATGTACTTGAAACTTGCTTTGATCATCCAAAACCATTACTACAACACTTTACATGGAGGGTAAAGACACCATGAGCACCAGTTTGATTTTCCTTAATGGCTTAGCTCTTAGTGCCGGCCTTATTATTGCCATAGGTGCGCAAAACGCTTTTTTGCTAAACCGCGCTTTACGTAATCAACATCAATATGCTGTGGCACTTTTTTGTAGCTTGACCGACGCAAGCCTTATTTGTCTGGGCATATTTGGAATGGGCTCTTTGATCCACGCACAACCTGACTTATTGTTCTGGGTTTCCTGGGCTGGAGTTTTGTTTTTATTTATTTACGGCGCTTTAGCATTTAGATCAGCCGCTAGCACACGCTCAATGAATATAGACTCAAGCGCTAGTGATTACTCGCTAACTAAAGCGATCACAGTCGCCGCAAGTGTGAGTTTGCTCAACCCTCATTGCTATCTAGACACTATGATTTTACTAGGCGGGATTAGCAGTCAATATGCAGGTAATGAGAAAGTTTGGTTTGGTTTTGGCGCAGTGAGCGCTTCTTTTATTTGGTTTTTTGGTTTGGCTTGGGGGGCCAAATGGCTGACCCCCATATTTAAAAATCCGATTGCGTGGAGGCTACTGGATGGCCTTATTGGTGTCATAATGTGGGGAATAGCGGCTGGGTTAATTGCCCACATATCGACTATGTAGCCTTGTAAGCCCAGCTGCTTTAAGATTTTCTTGAATCACTTGCTGTACACCGTCTGCGCCTGCTTGCTCTAGAGCTTTTAGCAACATTTCTTGTGCTTGGGACAGGGTAAAGTTGCGAATAACAGACTTCACCTTTGGAAGGCTTGCAGCATTCATAGACAAACTATCATAGCCCATCCCCATCAGCAGTAAAGCACCTGCAGGATCACCAGCCAGTTCACCACATAGGCCCACTGGGATATTTGCAACTTTAGCAGCATCGACCACATGCTGTAAGGCCATTAAAACAGCAGGGTGCATGGCGTGATATAAATCTGCAACTCTAGGGTTATCACGGTCTACTGCCAAGATATACTGCGTTAAATCATTACTACCCACAGACATAAAGTCCACACGCTTTGCAATGTGATGGGCTTGATAAACCGCAGCAGGCACTTCCACCATCACTCCGATAGGAGGCCTAACTAACTTATAGCCCTCCTCACACAGCTCTGAAAACGCTTGATCAATCCAGCGAACAGATTCATCTATTTCGCTAACATGGGTAATCATTGGCAGCATGATGCGAAGGTTATCTAAGCCCTCGCTGGCCTTGAGCATCGCCCGAATTTGAACCAAAAATATTTCTGGATGATCTAAGGTGACACGAATGCCACGCCATCCTAAGAACGGATTATCTTCTTTAATAGAAAAATAGGGTAAGTTTTTATCTCCACCAATATCTAAGGTACGCATGGTTACAGGGTGAGGCGCAAAGCCTTGAAGCTGAGTACGATAACAATCAGTTTGTTCGTCCTCTGAAGGGAAGTGCTCCTTAGTCATAAACGGCACTTCGGTACGGTATAAACCTACTCCTTGAGCACCTTGAGCTAAGGAGCGCCCCACATCCAAGGGTAAACTAGTATTAACTAACAAAGGCACGGTATGGCCGTCACGTGTTTGCGCAGGCACTAGCCGTAGAACTTCTAACTCTTTAGTGAACGAGTCTTCTTCAGCAATAGCTTGCTCATATTGTCGTCGTAAATCTTGGCTTGGGTTAAGAAAAATCCTACCCATATAGCCATCAATAACTACCTCTTGGCCTTCCATACGCCGGTATGGGAAGTCGACTGCACCCATAATTGTAGGAATGCCCATTGAACGAGCCAAAATAGCGGCATGAGAGTTATTCGATCCTAGAGTAGAGATGATCGCCTTAAGCTTATCAGGGGGCACTTCAGCCAGCATGGCCGCTGTCACTTCTTCAGCAACCAAAACAGTAGAGTCTTCAAACTGGCGAACTTCTGTATTTGTTTGTTGTAATTCAGCCAAGATCCGCCGACCAAGGTCACGAATATCAGATGCTCTTTCACGTAAGTATGGGTCTTCCATTGCCTCAAAGGCACGAATATGTTGCTGCACAACTCGGCGCAGTGACCCTTGGGCCCACTGGCCTTGGCGTATATGTTGAATGACTTCTCCAGCTAAGGCATTGTCGTCTAACATACGCATATACACTTCGAACAGTTCTTGTTCTTGGTTTTTTAAGTTGCGAGCTAAGGTACGGCTTATGATTTTGATCTTACGCCTAACAGCTTCTAAAGCAGTTTGAAACGCCTCAACTTCTGTTTCTGCATTGCGGCATCTACGATCTGGCACTTTGTCTAAATCTGCAGGTGGGGCGATCACTGCTACATGACCAATTGCTACTCCAGCAGAACCACTGACTCCTTCGTAATGCAGATCTAAGCTTTCATCATCTGCCAAAGCGTCATGTCGGAGGCCACCACCTGTAGCTTCAGCATGAGCAATAAACCCAGCAAGCTGAGCTGACAAGGTGATCAACATAGCCTCTTCTTCAGTGTCAAACTGGCGCTCATCACGCTGCTGAACCACTAAAATACCCAACACCTTACGATGATGAATAATAGGCACCCCTAAAAAAGAGCTAAACGCCTCTTCGCCAGTCTCCTGCACGTAATGAAAATTTGGATGCTCTGCAGCCCGCTTAAGGTTTATGGTTTCTGCTTTAAAGCCTACCAAACCAACCAAACCTTTTCCAGAGGCCAAACTAGCTAGGCCGATAGAAGCTTGATTGAGCCCCTCACTTGCCATGAGAACGTAGTTATCAGTTTGTGGGAAGTATAGGTATATAGAGCAAACGTCAGTGCGCATAGCTCGACGAACTTGGTGAACTACCAATTTCAGAGCCGATTGCAAATCCTCAGCAGCACTGACCGCTTGGATTATTTTACGCAGACTATGGAGCATCCAGTTTTATCCCTACCTATGCATTGTTAACTATCAGCTGTTCACTATACGATCTTGGTTTTGGGCATGGCTTGGAACAACTAAGCCATGGTGATAAACAAGCCGTGAATGGCGCAAACACAATTCTTTCATTGCTCGCCGATAAACTTCACGCTTAAACGACACCACCTGGTCCACTGGGTACCAGTAACTCACCCACTCCCAAGCGTCAAATTCTGGACTATTGGTTGTGCCCGTTTGAACAGCATCATCTGGCGCCAACATACGTAACAAAAACCATTTTTGCTTTTGGCCAATGCATAAGGGCTGCTGGCCTTGGCGAATCATTCGCTTAGGTAAACGATAGCGTAACCAACCGCGAGTGCAGGCAAGCACCTCGACATGTTCTGGCGATAGGCCAATTTCTTCTTTGAGTTCCCTAAATAAGGCCTCTTCTGGTGTTTCATGAGCATCAATGCCACCTTGGGGGAATTGCCATGCATCCCAACCCAAACGCTTTGCCCAAAGCACTTGGCCATGGGCATTTGCCAGAATAATACCTACATTGGGGCGAAAACCATCTTTATCGATCACGGCTTTGCACCATACAAAATATAATTGCCCCATTGTTCCACAAAACAGCAGGCAACAACAACCACAGATGAAAATGAGCTAAAATAATGTTTTATCAACCATTATTAAAGGTAACCCCATGCAAGGAAGGCTCGCTTTGTTTGATTTAGACAACACATTATTGGCAGGGGATAGTGATCATGGGTGGGGTGAGTTTATGGCGTCAGAAAAGCTTGTAGATGCTGCGGACTATGGTAAAAAAAATGACCTCTTTTACCAAGATTACCTCGCAGGTCGTTTAGATATGGTGGCCTATGCAGAGTTTGCCCTAGCGCCTTTGATGAAATATAGCATTAGCGAACTTGCAGTTATTCACCAAAAGTTCATGAAAGCCACGGTTATTCCCATGATCGCCCCTAAAACTCAAGCTTTACTGAAGAAACACCGCGATGCTGGAGATATTTTGGTGATTGTTACAGCCACAAATGACTTTATTACCGCGCCCATAGCTGAATATCTTGCCATACCCCACCTCATAGCTACTCCTACAGAATGCATAGACGGGCGCTATACAGGTAAATTGAGTGGTGCGCCCTGCTTTAAAGAGGGGAAAATTGACAAGTTGAATGCTTGGATGGCGCTAAACAACTACACCATTGAAGGCGCCTGTTTTTATAGCGATTCACACAATGACTTGCCGCTGTTGGCATTAGTGGATGAGCCCTTTGCTGTGGACCCAGATGACACCCTTAAAGCCCATGCACTTGCCACAGGCTGGCCAGTGCTAAGCTTAAGGTAAGTGCTTAAGCCTCGTACCAAGTCCGTAAAATAACCGACTTCAGGTATTCAGTCTCTGGAATAGCAGGGTGTACAGGGTGATCACCACCTTGGCCTCCTTGCTCCAGCACCTGGCCCATACGCCCATTTTTTCGGCACGCTTCCTGCAGTAGCTGGGTAAGCCTTGCTCGCTCTAAATGCATGGAGCATGAAGCAGATACCAATATACCCTCTGGTTTTAACAGTCGCATCGCAAGCTGATTAGCACGCTGATATGCAAGCTCACCGGCTTTAATATCTTTACGGCGGGCTATAAAGGCGGGCGGGTCAATAATGACAATATCAAAGCGTTCACCATCTTCATGGAGTTGCTTCATGGCAGTAAAGGCATCACCTTTTACGCTATGGACCTTATCTTCCACACCATTAAGCTTTGCTTGCTGATGCACAAGCTCTAGCGCTTGCGCAGATGCATCCACACAAACCACTTCGCTAGCCCCTGCAGCAGCAGCCTGCACACCCCAACCGCCAATGTAGCTAAACATGTCTAAGACACGCTTACCATTTGACAGTTTTTGCACTCTGCGGCGGTTTAACCGGTGGTCATAAAACCATCCTGTTTTTTGACCTTCCCAAACAGGTGCTAAAAAATGTACGCCATTTTCTTTAAGGGGCACTAGCTTTGGCACGTCACCTTGAGCCACACGAACATAGTTTTCTAATCCTTCGACCGCACGCATTTTACCGTCATTTTTAATCAATATATTAAGCTCTGGAACCACTTCGTTAATGGCTGCGAGTAGCTCTTCAAGCAATAGCTCAATACCTGCATTGGAAATTTGCACCACGATAACTTGATCAAAACGGTCTATCACCAACCCAGGCAAACCGTCACTGTCACCATAAACCCAGCGATAGCAGTGGTCTTCAAACAACTGTTCCCGGCTGGTTAAAGCCGCTTTTAATCGGCTAACTAAGCGCTCTTTATTGAGTGGTTCATCCGCATTACGACTAACTAATCGGCCACATATTAGCTGCTTAGGGTTAATAATAGCAGTGCCTAATGCTTTACCTTTGGCATCTAATACGTTGACCTGTTCTCCTGTTGGAAAGTTTTGCAATGGAGATTTGGTGACATCAACTTCATTGCTATAGATCCACAAGTGCCCTTGGCGTAAACGGCGATCAGATTTTGACTTTAAAATTAAATCTGGCATTTATTCTTCACACAATTGGCTATAAGCATCGGCGTCTAACAAAAGCTCCAATTCGTCTGGGTGAGATAAACGTATTTGCAGCAGCCACGCATCACCATAGGGATCAGTATTTACCAATTCTGGGTCATCATCTAACTGTTCATTGATGGCAATCACTTCGCCAGAAACAGGTGCATATAAATCTGATGCCGCTTTAACAGACTCGATCACACCGAACTCATCTTCAGAAACGACCTCTGTGCCCACTTCAGGCAGCTCAACAAACACCACATCTCCTAACTGCTCTTGGGCAAAGTCTGTCACACCTATAGTGACGATACCGTCACCTTCATTACGGATCCATTCATGGCTTGCAACATAGCTTAAGCCTTGGGGTAAATTACTCATACTTGTGTCCTTATAAGGTGTTTTTTACACTTGGGGGCGCTTGTGACAATGGCGGTAGGTGAACACCTACCCCCATGGCCTGTTGCGCTAGATGTTGTTTAATAGGGCTCAATTTTTGCACCCAATTCATACCAGTATTGCGCAGCAAACTTAACATTGGATGCTGATTACCAAACAATCGAGAAAAACTTTCCATCAAGGCCATCATTCGAAGGTTATCATTTCTCCTTTGAGTCTGATAACTTTCTAGCACGCTAACGCCATTAATTTCACGGCCTTGTTGCTGTGCTTGCTTGAGGGTGTCTACTAAAGCTGATACATCCAATAACCCTAGGTTAACCCCTTGTCCTGCTAACGGGTGTATGGTGTGAGCTGCATCACCCACTAGCACAAGCCCCTGTTGCACATAATGCTTGGCATGACGCTGCCTAAGGGGGATAACATGGCGTTGATCACTGCTTATTACGTCACCTAGTTGTCGCTCAAAAGCACGGGTTAGGGCTATGCAAAATTCATTTTCTGACAACTGCTGCATGGCTTGGGCTTGGGCCTTTGGTCGTGACCAAACAATCGAACAATAATGACTATCCAAGCCTTCCCCGGGGGGAGTAGGTAAAGGTAAAAAGGCCAAAACTCCATCCTCTGTAAACCGTTGCCATGCCGTATTTTTATGTGTTTTGGACACCTTTACTCGAGTAATTAGAGCGTAGTGAGGGTAATCCCATTCTCGGGTAGGAAAGCCAGCTAACTGCCTTATTTTAGAGTTAGCACCATCAGCCCCTACTACTATTTCAGCAACTATTTGTTCACCACCAGCCAGTGTTAATGTGCGAGGCGAGCTCTCTTGAGAGGTCATATCAATCACCTGCGAATTTTCAAACAATTGATAATTTTTGTGTCCTAGGGCTTGGTGTAAGGCTGAAGTAATGGTGCGATTTTCGACGATATGCCCTAAATAAGGTAAATGTTGTTCGCTAGCAGTAAAGTGAAGCTGGCCAGTACCGCAGGCGTCCCATACACGCATGGCATCGTAGGGCTGTAAGCGCTTCATACCTTCAATTATGGGCCAAACTTGAATATTTTTGAGTAGATTTTCAGATGCCAAACTTAAAGCTGACACTCTTGCATCTACTTGCCCTGAAGGCCAGTCTTGTGATGGATCCAACTTGCCAGACTCAATCAAAGCAACTTTAAAACCAGCCTCTATAAGAGCACAAGCAAGGCTTGCCCCCACCATACCTGCGCCTACTATAGCGACATTAAAAAGGTTCATGAGATTTTCTCAGTGCTACTAAATTGATCTAGGCTTACAGGAGGCATTGCCAATACTTGGGTCAAAGGCACATCTAACCCCATAGCTGCACGGGTAAATACCGTTTTTACAAGCGGCACCTGCTGCATGGCTAATAAACCCATTTGTCGTAATACGCTGTAGTGACATTTATTATTAGTAAAAAGTTTCATGACCTTATCACTGGCACTGATCACCCGTTCTTGATCCCAACGACTCATTTCAACAAACTGATTTAAATTGGCTAAATCGCCAATAGGCGTGCTCTGCGTACAGGCTTTAAGCACTGATTCTGCCAGTGCAAAATTGCCTCGTAAGGCTAAGTTAAATCCTTGCCCAGCGATTGGGTGCAAGGTGTGAGCGGCATTGCCTACCACAGCCAAACCTTGCCTAGCCTGTTCTGACGCAACACTTAAGGCCAGGGGGTAAACCTGACGATCACCAATAGCGAGCAGCTCGCCCATGGGATAGCCCATTTGTTGTTGAATTTCTTGCAACAGCTGTTCATCACTAAGTTGCTGTAATTCACTTTGACGCGCAATGGGCTGGGTCCAAACTAACGCAGCACGATATTTACCCTTAATACTGGGTAGTGGCAACAGTGCAAGAGGTCCAGATGAGGTGAACCGTTCACAAGCAAGGCCTTGATGATGTTGGTCAAGCTCTACATTAGCAACGAGTGCCACTTGGTCATAAGGATGCACTTGATCAAACATACCTAGCTTTTGCCGCAAGTCTGAGCGACCGCCATCCGCCATGACAATAAGTTGCGCAGTGATTGTGCCATCTTGATCAAGGCGCCGGTAGTTCAGTTGACTGTCTTGGCGTGCATTATCTATAGCTGTCACTTGCGCTTGGTCTATTAGGTCTACAAAATCACCGCAGCGTAGATTGATTTGTTCTAAGAAAACCTGACCCATGGTTTGGTTTTGTAACACATAGCCCAAAGCGTCTTGGCGCATTTGTTCAGCTTGCATTCCACTCTTGAAGGGTTGGCCTTGGTCACTCACTTCAATCGTCCTAATAGCTTGAGCATGAGGATTTAAACAATCCCACAACCCTATACTATTAAGTAAGTTACGACTGCCAAGAGCGAGCGCTGTTGCTCGACCATCTAATACTCCAGCTGCAGTAGGAATCGTTGCTTCAATCGGTGAGGCATCTAATACTGCTATGGACAAATTAAAAGCCTTAGCCGTGCCTGCAAGGGCCAGACACAAACTAGCACCTACCAATCCACCACCCACAATAACAATATCGTAGTGTTTAGCCGCCTTAGTCTCAGCTGTGCAATTGTGTACATTTGTAACCATCAGCTAGCCATCAACATTTCAATGTCTGTAACGCTCACAGGCAAATGGGACGTAAGGTTTCGATAGCCCTGTGTTGTGACCAATATATTGTCTTCAATACGCACACCGATGCCTCGCCATTGCGGGGCAATACTCATGTCATCTGGATCAATGTAGATACCCGGCTCTACAGTGGTCACCATACCAGCAATTAAAGGTCGAGACGCTCCATCTAATTTATAAGCACCCACATCATGCACATCCATACCTAGCCAATGCCCTATATTGTGCATATAAAATTTGCGATAGCTTTGGTCTTTGATATTGTCTTCTAGTGTTCCTGTCAACAAACCAACGTTGATCAAGCCCTGGGTAATGGCCTTAGCTGCTGCATCTTGCATGTCTGTGAAGACTGCACCTGGCTTGATGCAGTCTAACGCTGCTTCATGGGCAGCTAACACAATTTCATAAATAATTTTTTGTGCTTCACTAAAACAGCCATTCACTGGAAATGTGCGGGTAATATCTGACGCATAGTGATCCAATTCACAACCTGCATCAATCAGCACTAAATCACCGTCTTGTAATAACTGATCATTATTTGTGTAGTGTAAGATGCACGCATTTTCACCACCGGCAACTATGGAGCCATAAGCTACACGTTGACTACCTTGCATGGAAAATTGGTGATGTAGTTCAGCTGCCAATTGATATTCATTCATACCCACTTTGCACGCACGCATAGCCCTCTTGTGCGCAGCCACACTGATATTACAGGCCAACGCCATTTGGTCAATTTCAGCCACTGATTTAAACAAGCGCATTGCATCCAGCACTGGGGCAAGATCTACAAGCTGCATAGGGCATTTTTTTCCCTGACGAGACAAACTACGCAGCTTAGTTAAGCTACGCTGCACTAATTCAAAAGTTTCATCTCGACTAAAACTATAAACTACCTGACTTGCGCCATCCAATAATTCAACAAGCTTTTGCTCCAAGCTTTCACTGGCATATGCATCATCTACCATTAACACTTTTGGAGCAGCCTCCAGTCCTAGCCTGCGGCCATGCCATATTTCTTGAAGCTTATCTTTATTCCGACAAAATATAATACTACGTGGGCCATTGATGCTATTTGACAGCACGAGTGTCGTATCTGGCTCTACCATACCAGATAAGTAGTAAAAGCCACTGTCTTGCCTATAGTCATGTTCCACATCACCATTACGAATATGTACTGGTGCACACTGAACTATGACCACCGCGCCCGCGGGAAGCTGTTTCAATAAAGCGTTGCGTCGGTGGGCATATTCTATGGTAGATAGCTTAGTCATGGCGTGTGCCCTTAATGTAATTGCTTTGGTGTTTTTTGTGTCGCTGTATCAGCTAGATTGAATTCTGCAAATACCATCATAGCCGCTAACCGCACATACTCTGCTAACTCTAAATAGCTAGTTTCTGCGTTCTCACCTTCTAACTCTTCATCATCAGCGTCAAATGATACTTGGGCGATATTGGCTAAGTCTTCCATTGCATCAGTAATTTCACTAGAGAGCGTTTGCTTACTGCGATCAAAACCCAAACCAAATCCACTTAAAAAGCCACTGCTCCACGCCCCTAAAGAATCTGTTCTACCAGCCAGCTCTGAATCGTCTTCTGGTAACAGTAATTGGAATCCGAAGTCAGCAGATATTAATTGCTCAAGCACTAGGTCATAAAGCGCAACCAATTCAGCCTTGTCATCATCATCTTCTAACTCTTGTACATCTAAATGGGAAACAACCATAGCCAGCCACGCCTCAGCATCAGCTCGAACACCCGCGGCCAATTGCCCCGTTAATAGACCATGCAATTCTGATGGAGTGCCAAATGCGCCCAGCTCAACAAACATGTCAGCAAAGTCGTCAAATACATAGTTAAGTTGTGGTTTGGTGTCAGTCATTAGTTTGGCTCTAGCTACAAAATATTGCTCTATTATACCTGAGCTGTACACATTCTCTAGGGCTTTTGCTGGGGGTCACTAGACAGTGGCTCAATTTACTATAAAATCAAACGTAGATTATCCTTTAAGTGGCAAAATAATGTCGACCATCAACGCTTTGGCATACAATATCGACCAACTACTAGCTCAACACCGCGTTTTGCAGCAAGAACATTCGCAGCTTCAAATTGACACGAGCGCGCTTAGACAAAAGCTATCACAAGAACAAGCCGCTCATAAGCTAACAAAAGAGGCGCAACCCACTGCTGAAAAAGTCCCAAATAAATCCCTAGAAGACGACCTAAATCACTTGATTGGTCTCTTTGACCAAGTAACGGAACTTCACTATGACTGACCTACACTCCGTGCAAGTGTCCATATTAGCGCAAAGCTACACCTTAACGTGCCCCGCTGGCAAAGAGGAAAACCTGAGGCAAGCTGCACATAACTTAGACCAAAAACTAAGCAGCATTAAAAAAGGTGGTAGAGTTATAGGCTTGGAACGGATGGCAGTAATGGCCGCTCTTAACATGAGTGCTGAATTAATAGAGGCTCAAGAGCAGTTAGCCACCCTAGAAACTGCCATTGAGCAGCTCAACAAAAAAGTAAGCGATAGCCTAAGCTGATCATTTTTACTTCTACTGGGTTACATTTTTAAAAACACCCGCCTATAATACTTAAAGACTCCCTGTGGTTATCGACATCTAATAACGTCCTTGAGCCGATTTATATACCCAGGAAGCTTCTTGCTTATGCTCTGCGCATGTCCACTTGTTGGAACGCCTTCTGCATAGACAGAGGCTCCCACCTTGAACCTTCGGGTTCAGGGCAACTTTTAGAAACGACACCTTGGGGAGTCTTCCACCCTCTTTGTTTTAAAGTGACTCCTTCACTGCAAACGCGTAAAAGTCTGTAAAATCCTCGGCCTATGGCTATACTTAGCTTAAAATTATGCCACAATCGAACCCGAATTTTGGTAAAAATAGATCATTCTTGGAACCTAAACCCATGACTACACGTATCTTGTTAATCGAAGACGACCAAGAGTTGAATGAGCTATTATGCGAATTTTTGGCTCTAGAAAACTTTCACGTGGATCAAGCTTTTGATGGTGAACAAGGCCTCAACATGGCATTAAATGGTCAATATGACGTCTTGGTGCTCGACATCATGATGCCAAAGATGAATGGCTTAGACCTTCTCAAACAATTTCGTACAGCCCATAAAACTCCCGTGCTAATGCTAACCGCTCGCAGCGATGAAGTCGATCGCATTGTTGGGTTTGAAATGGGGGCAGATGACTACTTACCAAAACCATGTAACCCACGAGAAATTTCTGCTCGTATACGTGCCATATTAAGGCGTGTAGAGATGGATAGGTCTGTTATGGAGGCTAGCGGAAGCCGCCAAATTATCACGCGCGAAGACGTGGAGCTAAACCACAATACGCGCATTGTATCAAAGCAAGGTGAGGCCTTAGATCTTACCAGCACCGAATTTAATTTATTAGCCAGCTTACTAGCCAAAGCAGGACAAGTGCTGAGCAAAGAAGAGCTTACAGAAAAAGCATTGGGTCGCAAGCTAGCCTTGTATGACAGAAGTGTAGACATGCACATGAGTAACTTACGAAGGAAATTAGGGCCATTTTTAAGTAATGAACCCCGCATAAAAACCATCCGCGGTGTTGGGTATCAATATGTCATCAACGATTAGATGGCCGTCAATATTTCGTAGTTTATATTGGAAAATATTTTTCTTTTTTTGGCTAACGCTTATTGCAGCCATTTTTTCTGTCGCCACTTTATCAGAAATTATCGTTCAAGAACGTGATCAAGATCAGTACCAAAAGGTCGTCAAATTAGGCATCAAGGCAGCTGACATTTTTGAGACCAAAGGCTCTGCAGAGCTTACAGAGTGGCTCTATTACATCCATTTAGAATTTGATGTCACAGGCTTTATGCTCGATGCTCAAAGACGACCTATTAGCCTAGCTCACCTTCCCAAAAACTGGCTTGAGTTTACGTTACCACTGACCCAACACAGACTTTCTGAGCGTAACTTAAAAGGATTTCAGCCTTATAGCATTTCCAGCAGTAGTAACCGTATATATACTTTTGTTGCCTTGCGCGAAAATAGTGGCCCTTATCCTACCTGGTTGAAACATTTGCCTATCTTACAGATTGTCACAGCTTTGCTGATCGTAGCTTTGCTAACCGCTTTTGTAACTTGGCATATCACAGGGCCTTTACGTAAACTTAAGCAGGCTACAGATGCATTTGCCCGAGGGCACCTGAATACTCGACTACATAATGTGGCGTTTCGAAAAAATGATGAGATTGGTGAGGTAGGTCTAGCTTTTAACCATATGGCAGAGCGTATTAGCTTGCTGGTAAGTAATCAGCAACGACTATTCAGAGACATTTCACACGAATTAAGAACCCCACTAGCACGCCAACAAATAGCCTTGGAGTTACTTGCGCGCAAGTTGCCAGATACGGAGCACCAATCCCTAAATCGCATTGAGCGAGAAATAGAACGGATGAACGCATTAATCGACCAAGTACTCACCTTACTGCGCCTAGAGCAAAGCGATCAAAGCCCCACTACTGAAACCTATGACTTAAGTGAACTATTACTCAATCTTACCCAAGATGCTCAGTTTGAGACGCAGTCAAAGCATCAGGTGCACCTTGAACAACCTGAAAAAAACCAATTAACTGGACAGCCAGAACTCGTTTCCCGTGCTGTAGAAAACATCTTGCGCAACGCTATACGCTACACACCAGATGATGGACGAGTGTTCTTGCGGGTGACGGCCGATGCAAAGTCTGTGGTGATTCAAATTGAAGATGAGGGTGAGGGTGTACCAGAAGACTCGTTAAAACACTTATTTGAGCCTTTCTACCGTGTGGAAGCTTGCCGTAACCAACAAAGTGGTGGCTATGGCGTTGGAATGGCCATCGCAGAACAAGCCATACGAGCCCAGTCTGGCAGCATACAAGCCAGCAACAGAGCTACCAGCGGCCTTAGAGTAATTATCACATTACCAAAGACGCCAACACAACATTGATATAGAGTTTTGGGTTTAGTCGATATAAGGCGAAACTACCGCCATAGCTTTGGTAACGGACTCTTCTTTTTCGCCCACCGGGGCAACATAATGTATAGCAGCTTCAGCGGCTGCACTACCCCCCAATTTTGCAATCACCCACGTGGCCAAGTATTGCGAAGCCATACAACCACCTGCTGTAGCAATATTCCCTTGAGCGTTAAATGGCTGATTGAGCACTTCAACACCAGCATCAACAACCCAAGGTTTAGTGGTCAAATCCGTACACGCAGACAAGCCATTTAAATAGCCTAATTTAGCCAACAGCAAAGTGCCCGAACACTGGGCTGCCAGTAGCTGGCGGGAAGGGTCTAGCTGCAGCCTATCGAGCAGACTGGCATCCATGGCGATCTCTCTGGTATATATACCACTGCCAAATAAAACCACGTCTGCAGTATTGGCAAACTCTAAAGGCTGCTGGGCTGCAACAGTGACTCCGTTCATCGAAGTGACCTTTACAGTGGGGCAAGTGATTTGTACATTCCAACCTTTGGGCTTCATACGATTCAAAATCCCCGCTGCAATAAATGAATCTAGTTCGTTAAAGCCTTCAAAGGTCAAAATAGCAATATTCATATGTAGTCCAATTTAGATTGGTTTTGGGGCTAAAAATAGCTGATAGGCAGGGTTGCTTGTTTCTTCATTAAACGCATAACCAAGTTCATCTAAATAGCCTTCAAACTTCTCTTTGTCTTTAGCCGGCACTTGCATCGCTACTAATACTCGCCCATAAGCAGACCCATGATTACGGTAATGGAACATTGAAATATTCCATGGCCGACCAAGTTTGTTCAAAAATTTAAGTAGTGCGCCTGGGCGTTCTGGAAAGGTAAATCGGTAAACTACTTCATTATCAACACTGGCATGACCACCCACCATATAGCGAACATGGCTTTTTGCCATTTCGTTATTACTCAAATCCACTGCACTTATGCTGTGACTAGCTAACTGTTTAAGTAGCGGATCACCACCACCTTCATCTGCCTTTAATGTCACACCTACAAACACTTGTGCTTCACTATCACTGGCATAGCGATAGTTAAACTCGGTAATATTACGCTCACCTAAGGCGGTACAAAACTTCTCAAAGCTGCCGGGCTGCTCAGGTATCTGTGCTGCAATAATAGCCTCACGTCCTTCGCCAATTTCAGCGCGTTCAGCCACATGCCTTAGGCGATCAAAATTGAGATTTGCTCCTGTAGACACAGCCACCAAATTTTGGTCCTGAGCCTGCTCACGCTCTACATATTTCTTTAACCCTGCTAAAGCGCAAGCACCAGAAGGCTCTGCAACAGCTCGTGTATCATCATAGATATCTTTGATAGCAGCACACATTTCATCTGTTGTGACAGTGATTACTTCATCAACGTATTGCTGTGCAAGCTCAAAATTGAGCTTTCCAACTTGTGCCACTGCCACACCTTCAGCAAAGGTTCCCACTTCTGACAAGATAACCCGCTCACCCGCATCTAACGCAGCTTTTAGGCAACAAGAGTCTTCGGGTTCAACTCCGATCACCTTAATATCTGGGCGCAAATACTTGATATAGACAGACATGCCCGCAATTAAACCACCGCCACCAACAGGTATAAATACCGCATCAATGTTGCCTTGGATTTGTCGCAACAGCTCCATAGCAACAGTACCCTGGCCTGCAATAGTATGCTCATCATCAAAAGGGTGAATGTACATCATACCTAGATCAGCAACCAATTTGAGAGAATGAGCATACGCCTCTGGGAATGTGTCACCATATAAAACAACTGTTGCACCTAAAGACCTGACTGCATTCACTTTAATGTCAGGCGCAGTTTTGGGCATTACTATGGTAGCTTTAATACCTAAGTGCTTTGCAGACATCGCTACACCTTGAGCATGATTACCTGCAGACGCAGCGATCACACCACAAGAGCGCTGTGCGCTTGTCAATTGAGAAATGCAATTATAGGCACCCCGGATTTTGAAAGAAAATATAGGCTGCAAATCTTCGCGCTTAATCAAAATATTATTTGCCAATCGCTTAGACAGGCTGCGTGCCAAGTCAACGGGGGTTTCTACTGCCACGTCATAGACATTGGCTGATAGAATTTTTTTGATGTAACGATGAGGCATAGTATTTCTTCTAGTAGGGTAATATATTGACACAAAAGGTCGCGTATTTAGCTCAGTCCATCATATTAATGGTAGAAGCTACTAGCGTCTACATTGTATGATGCAAATTCCTGTATAATCACCCTATTAGTCTCCAATTGATCATTACCATGACCCAAGACCAGTTAAAGCAAGCTGTAGCACAAGCAGCTATCGACCATATTGCTCCACACCTTACTCCTCAATCTGTTATTGGTGTGGGCACAGGATCTACAGCAAATTGCTTTATCGATGCTTTGGCCAATATTAAACACGACTTTGATGCCGCTGTAGCTAGCTCTGAAGCAACCGCACAACGACTTAATAGCCATGGTATTACCGTATTAGAACTAAATGCAGTACCACACATGCATTTTTATGTAGATGGGGCTGACGAGAGCGACAACCACCTTAACTTAATCAAGGGTGGAGGTGGGGCATTAACCCGCGAGAAAATAGTGGCTGCTGTGGCTGAGACATTTTTGTGTATTGCTGATGAGTCAAAACTAGTGGATGTATTGGGCAGATTTCCTCTGCCTGTAGAGGTGATCCCTATGGCCCGCAGCTATGTGGCCCGCAAACTAGTAGGCTTAGGTGGCGAGCCTGTCTGGCGCCAAAATTTTGTCACTGACAATGGCAACTTGATCCTAGATGTTTACGGCTTGGATATTGTTGACCCAAAAGACCTTGAGCAGAAAATCAACCAACTTACAGGTGTAGTCACCAATGGCTTGTTTGCCCAGCGCCCAGCAGATATTCTTTTTTTGGGCACTAGTGAAGGTGTCAAAACTCTCACAAACTAAAACAATACCCGGCAGCTTATTGTGCCGGCAACCTGCTTTAGCTTCATCAATGCCAGCTCAGAACAGCTGGCATCCACATCAATGACAACATAACCCACTTTCGAGTTAGTATTTAAATACTGTCCGGATATATTTATACTGTTTTCAGAAAATACATTATTTATTTTAGATAATGTGCCTGGAATATTTTCATGTATGTGAAGTAAGCGATGAGTGTTCTCATGGTTAGGCAGAGAAACTTCTGGAAAGTTCACCGCCGAAAGACTAGTGCCATTGTCGCAGTAACGAATCAGCTTATCTGCTACCTCAACACCAATGTTCACTTGCGCTTCCACGGTGGAACCGCCAATGTGAGGTGTCAAAATCACATTGTCCAAACCCCTTAAGGGAGAAATAAACTCATCATCATTAGAACGTGGCTCCACAGGAAATACATCAATAGCAGCCCCTAACAACTTCCCACTTTTAAGACTACTGGCTAGTGCATCAATGTCTACTACAGTGCCACGTGAGGCATTAATCAAAATTGCGCCATCTTTCATTTGTGCTAATTGTGTTGGCCCTATTAAGCAATGGGTTGATGGAGTTTCTGGCACGTGCAAGGTCACAATGTCTGCTTGCATCAGTAGTGCAGCCAAATTACTACAGGGTGAGGCATTACCTAAACTTAGCTTGGTGATTTGATCATAATAAATCACCTCCATGCCCATTGATTCTGCCATTATGCCCAATTGTGAACCGATAGACCCATAACCTACAACACCTAACTTTTTACCCCTTATTTCAAAGGATTGATGTGCTGACTTGAGCCATTGACCACGATGGGCTTTGGTGCTTTTTTCTGGTATGCCTCTTAATAGTAATATCGCCTCGGCAATGACTAGCTCTGCCACACTTCGTGTATTGCTGTATGGCGCATTAAATACTGGAATGCCCATTTCTAGAGCTGCACCAAGGTCCACTTGGTTAGTCCCAATGCAAAAACAACCAATCGCCATAAGCTTGGGCGCTTGAGATAATACACTGCCGGTAAGCTGAGTGCGTGAACGAATGCCTACAAACTGAGCATCCCTTAAAACCTCAATAAGATCACTTTCTGGTAAAGCAGTGGCATAGAAGTGAATATTATCAAACCCTTCAGCCTCTAAGGCCTGAACAGCTGATTGGTGTACGCCTTCTAACAGAACAATTTTGATCTTTTGTTTTTTAAGGGAAATATGCTGAGACTGTGTCAAGGGAAGGCCTTTTAAATTCAATTTAACGAAACTCTAAAGGCGACCATTATAATATCAAAAGCGACATATTAGTAGCCTTGCAAGCATAAAAAAGCCCCTAACCATTAATGACTAGAGGCTTTTTAAACAAGGCTGGCACTAAGCCGCTGAGCTGGTTTTACTGCAAACAGACCTTGTGGGAATGATTAGGCTTCCATGTCTTTCATGGACAGCTTAATACGGCCACGTGCGTCGACATCTAGCACTTTAACCTTAACCGTTTGACCTTCTTCTAGGTAATCGGTGACCTTCTCAACTCTTTCACTAGAGATTTGTGATATGTGTAACAAACCATCTTTACCAGGTAAAATATTGATGAATGCACCAAAGTCTACAATGCGCTCTACCTTGCCTTCGTAAATAGCACCAACTTCAGCTTCTGCAGTGATTTCTAGAATCTTAGCTTCGGCTAACTCAGCAGCAGCCTTATCATCAGCGTAGACACGAACGGTACCGTCATCTTCAATATCAATTGAAGCACCGGTTTCTTCACATAATCCACGAATGGTTGCGCCACCTTTACCAATCACATCACGGATCTTATCTTGATCGATCTTGATGGTTTTCATAGTTGGGGCGTTGTCATTCAGTTCGGTGCGCGGCACCGAAATAAGCTTGTTCATCTCACCTAAGATATGGATACGTGCTTCATGAGCTTGCTCTAAAGCAATTTCCATAATTTCTTCGGTAATACCTTGAATTTTTATGTCCATTTGAAGTGCTGTAATGCCTGCAGCAGAGCCAGCAACCTTAAAGTCCATGTCACCCAAGTGATCTTCATCACCTAGTATGTCAGTCAATACTGCAAAGCCTGCATCTTCTTTAATTAGACCCATAGCAATGCCTGCAACCGGTGCCTTAATTGGCACACCAGCATCCATAAGCGCAAGTGAAGCACCACATACAGAAGCCATCGAGCTAGAACCATTAGACTCAGTAATTTCTGAAACCACACGAATGGTGTAAGGGAACTCTTCTTGGCTTGGCAACATGGCTTGAATGCCACGACGAGCCAAACGACCATGCCCAATTTCGCGACGGCCAGGGCCCATAAAGCGGCCTGTTTCGCCTACAGAATAGCTAGGGAAGTTGTAGTGCAGCATAAACGGATCTTTACGCGAACCTTCTAAAGCATCAATGATCTGCTGATCACGGCTAGTACCAAGAGTAGCTACAACAATAGATTGAGTTTCGCCACGGGTGAATAAAGATGAACCGTGAGCTTTAGCCAAAGTACCAATTTGCACATCGATACCACGGACAGTCTTAGTGTCACGACCATCAATACGTGGTTCACCTGCAACAACGCGTGAGCGAACTGTGTGCTTTTCTAACTTACTCACCATACCTAATACGTCAGACTTGGAAGGAGCAGATGCGTCATCGCTACATAGGGCAGTTAGCGCTTGCGCCTTCACTTCAGCCAAGCGCGCTTGACGGTCCATCTTATCGCTAATTTGGTAAGCTTCACCCACTGCATCGCCAACTGCAGCTGTCACAGCAGCTTTAAGCTCAGCATCTTCTTCAGCAGCAACCCAATCCCAAGTAGGCTTGGCAGCTTCTGATGCAAATTCTGCAATAGCCTTAACCACAGCCTGCATTTCATCATGAGCAAAGAGAACAGCGCCTAACATGACATCTTCACTTAATTCTTTAGCTTCTGATTCAACCATCAATACAGCGTCAGCAGTACCAGCCACCACCATATCTAGATCAGATGTGGCTTGAGCTTCAAAGCTTGGGTTAAGCTGGTATCCATCGGCATCAGAGTATGACACGCGAGCAGCACCAATAGGGCCGGCAAAAGGGATACCAGAGATAGCTAGAGCAGCAGATGTACCGATCAAAGCGGCGATATCTGTGTCATTTTGTTTATCTGCAGACATCACAGTACAAATAACCTGCACTTCGTTCATGAATCCTTTAGGGAACAGCGGACGAATAGGACGATCGATTAAGCGACTGGTTAAGGTCTCTTTTTCAGATGGACGAGCTTCACGCTTAAAGAAACCACCCGGAATTTTACCTACTGCGTAAGTCTTTTCTTGGTAGTGCACAGACAAAGGAAAGAAACCTTGATCTGGCTTAGCTGTTTTAGAGCCTACAACAGCAACCAATACTTGGATGGCGTCATCGATAGTGACCAACACAGCGCCAGAAGCCTGACGTGCAATACGGCCAGTTTCTAGAGTTACAGTTTGCTCACCGTATTGAAATGTTTTGGTAATGATAGACATATATATCTCCACAAATTAATGATTCTGCAATCAATTGAGCGATCTAATCCACCAGTACACTGATTAACTCGGTTAGGCTAATACTTAAATCAACCTACCAAGCGAATAAGAGTACGGGCCGATCCTCTCTTTTTGCTTACAATTAAAACAATAAAGGCCAAGTAACCAAACGATTACCTAGCCTCTATTTGCCACACCCACTAGTGTAGAGCGTGGTATTTTCAATCAGATTTTAAGCCTGCTGCATTATGAGAATACACCAGGGGGGTAAAACTGATTTTAGCGGCGTAGGCCTAAACGACCGATCAACGTAGTATAACGCGCAGCGTCTTTACGATTAAGGTAGTCTAGTAACTTACGACGCTGGTTTACCATACGGATCAAACCACGACGTGAATGGTGATCATGATGATGTTCTTTGAAGTGACTCTGAAGCGCCAAGATGTTCGAAGTTAACAATGCAACTTGAACTTCTGGTGACCCAGTATCGCCTTCGGCAGTTTGGTAGTCAGCTACAACAGCAGCTTTTTCAACGGCAGTTAATGCCATGATAATTCTCCAATAATTAATATGCCCACTGGCCTCTCTTTGAGGGGCTAGGGGTTAGTTAGTGTTCACACCGTGCATATTTACAGCGGAACGTAAATGAAAGCCTAAGTGCTCATTAAGCGTTTAGCTTTTAAGCGACCTTCATGTTGCACCTCAGCTAAACCTATAAAAGTATACGCTGGGGTAGCATGCAAGCTATAAACTCGCACCACATCAAATTCAGCATAGTCAGTGGCATGGTCTATAACCTTACCTTGCTGCAACGCCTCTATTTCATCGGCGGGTAATTGTACAGCATTTAATGATAAAACGGCAGTATCTGAAGGCATTAATAGCTTATCTAAAGCGCCAAAGGCTGGCGTGATGTCTGGCCACTTGCCCTCTTCTACCACCTGGTCTTTAGTTGCCTCATCTATGATGGCTTGCAAGTCTTCCAGAGTCACCATTTGTTCAGCTACAAAAGGCCCTGCCTGCAAGCGTCTTAGCTTAGCAACATGAGCCCCACAATCTAGCGCTAGACCTAAATCTTCTACAATGCTGCGAATATAAGTGCCTTTAGTGCAGGTGATATCCATTTCCACTTGGGCATTAGAAAAACTTAATAGCTCTAAATTGTGGATAGTGACTTGCCTGGGCTTAACTTCCACAGTTTTTCCAGCTCTGGCTAATTTATATAAAGGTTGCCCCTTATACTTAAGCGCTGAAAACATAGAGGGCACTTGACTAATAAGCCCGCGAAATTGTGGTAACTGAGCGTCCACATCAGACAAAGTGATATGGTCACATGGCTTAGTTTCCACAACTTTACCATCTGCATCACTAGAATCGGTGCGCACACCTAACTGGCCAATGGTTTGATAACGTTTGTCTGCATCCAACAAGAACTGGCTAAATTTGGTAGCTTCGCCTAAACAAATAGGCAGCAAGCCGGTTGCCAAAGGGTCTAGCGCACCTGTGTGACCCGCTTTACGGGCCCCAAACATGCGCTTCACTCTTTGCAAGGCATGGTTTGAACTCATGCCTGTAGGCTTATCTAAGATAAGAATGCCGCTAATTTCTCGACCTTTTGGTTGACGAGCCACTAGCGCTTATTCAGCATTAGTGTCCTGCTCTGGGTCTGATGCCCTAGCTTGGTCAATTAAATTACTTAGGTAGTTGCCACGTGACAAACTATCGTCAAAATGAAAGCGAAGGGTCGGTACAATACGCAGCTTCATACGCTGGCCTAACTGACTGCGCAAAAAACCAGATGCACTGTTAAGCGCTTTCACAGACTCTGTAATCTCTTGCTCGTCTTCGCTACCATTAAAAATGGTGACAAAAACCTTAGCGTGAGATAAGTCACGAGATACTTCTACAGCACTCACTGTCGCCATACCTACGCGAGGGTCTTTCACCTCACGCTGGATTAAGGACGCTAGTTCACGCTGAATTTGGTCTGCCACACGCTGGGTGCGGCTATATTCTTGTGCCATGATCAGCCCTTACAAACTACGCTCAACTTCGACGGTATCAAAGACTTCAATTTGGTCACCCACACGAACATCGTTGTAGCTCTTAACACCAATGCCACATTCAATACCATTACGCACATCAGCAACAGCATCTTTGTGACGACGCAAAGATTCCAACTCACCTTCGTAGATCACTACATTGTCTCTTAGTACGCGAATCGGCTTACTACGATGTACCGTACCTTCAGTAACCATGCAACCAGCAATTTGACCTAGCTTTGGAGAACGGAACACTTCACGCACTTCTGCGATGCCTACAATCGTCTCACGCAGCTCTGGAGATAACATACCTGATAGAGCTGCTTTAACATCGTTGATGATGTCGTAAATTACACTGTAGTAACGTAGATCAATGCCTTCTTTCTCGATCAGAGCTTTAGCTGGCGTATCTGCCCGAACATTAAAACCGAAGATTACAGCATTAGATGCTACAGCTAGGTTCACATCCGACTCAGCAATACCACCTACACCACTAGAGACCACCTGCACCTTAACTTCTTCTGTACCAATCTCCATAAGAGAGCTTGTTAGCGCCTCCAAAGAGCCTCGCACATCAGTCTTAAGTACAACATTTAATACAGAGGCTTGGTTTTTGCCCATGTTTTCAAACATAGCATCCAACTTAGAGGCTTGTTGGCGAGCCAACTTCACATCACGGTATTTACCTTGACGGAATAAAGCCACTTCACGGGCTTTCTTTTCGTCTGCAACTACAGCAAAATCTTCGCCTGAATCTGGAGTCCCGCCTAGGCCTAATATCTCTACTGGAATGGATGGGCCCGCACTAGTAATGGGCTTGCCATTTTCATCAAGCATAGCGCGTACACGCCCAAACTGCTGCCCAGCTAATACAATATCACCTTTCTTTAAAGTGCCATTTTGAATCAATATAGTCGCTACAGAACCACGACCCTTATCAAGCCTAGCTTCAACCACAACACCTTTAGCCGGAGCCTCTGGCACAGCTGTAAGCTCTAGCACTTCAGCTTCTAGCAACACAGCATCTAACAATGCTTCAATGCCATCACCACTTTTAGCAGATACTGGGACGAACTGCGTTACACCACCCCAGTCTTCTGGCACAACATCACGACTAGACAATTCAGTCTTCACGCGATCTACATCTGCGCCTTCTTTATCCATTTTGTTGATTGCAACAATCAAAGGTACTCCAGCTGCTTTAGCATGCTGGACTGCTTCTTCTGTTTGCGGCATCACACCATCGTCTGCAGCAACAACCAAAATAACAATGTCTGTCGCCTTAGCTCCGCGAGCTCGCATTGCTGTAAAAGCAGCGTGTCCTGGCGTATCCAAAAAGGTAACCATACCTTTCTCAGTTTCTACATGGTAAGCACCAATGTGCTGAGTGATACCACCAGATTCGCCAGAAGCAACCTTAGTAGAGCGGATACAGTCCAACAAGGAGGTCTTACCATGGTCAACGTGGCCCATGACAGTTACAACTGGAGCACGAGGGATTTCTTGACCTTCATAGTTAATACTCTCTACGACTTCAGTCTCAATAGCATCATCCATCACCAATTTCGCTTTATGACCCATCTCTTCAACAACGATAGTCGCTGTATCTTGGTCAATCACTTGGTTAATGGTAGCCATGGCCCCCATATTAAACATCACCTTAATCACTTCAGCAGCCTTCACCTTCATGCGCTGGGCCAAATCAGCTACAGTAATAGATTCAGGCAAATTCACTTCATAAATGACCTTCTCAGTAGGCACCTCAAAAGCATGTTCGCCATTACCTAAACGTTTAGGTGCAGCTAGTTTGCCTTTATTACGGGCACCCTTGCCACGACTACGGTCATCACGGCCACCAGCTGCACGACCCTTGCCCTTACCTTTACCAGCAGGGGCACCACCACGAGGTTTATCAGGTGTAGTAAATACTTTTTGATGCGCAGGCTTCTTTTTAGTATCTTCAGCAGCCTTTTGGCGAACCACTTCAGCATTTGCAACCACTTTAGCTGCAGCCACATCTGCATCGGCCTTAACCTTAGCTTTTTCATCTGCTTCACTTTTAGCTGCAGCGTTGGCAGATGCGCTTGCTTGTGCATCTGCTTCTAACTTAGCATCAGCATCTGCTTTTACTTGCGCTACTTCACTTGCCTGACGAGCTGCTGATTCAGCTTTTTCAGCTTCAATAACAGCCACTTGGTCATCTTCTTCAGACTTAACGTAGGTGCGTTTTTTACGCACTTCAACATTAACAGTGCGCTTACCTGCTGCACCAGCTACTTTTAGCGTACTAGTAGTCTTGCGACGCAAGGTGATTTTCTTTGGTCCGTCGGCATTATCACCTTCTCCACCGTGGGACTTTTGCAAGTGCGATAGAAGCGACTTACGCTCTTCGTCTGACACAGCATCTGTGGCCGCACGGCGAGTAAGGCCTGCTTCTTCCATTTGGTTAAGCAAACGCTCAACCGGAACACCTACTTTTTCAGCTAGGGTGTTGACAGTTTGATCTGTCATAATCATATTCTCCTGTCGGTCGGGCTATGGTTTAAACAAACCAAGGCGCGCGAGCCGTCATAATTAATTCTGCTGCTTTTTCGTCACTCAAGCCTTCAATGTCTGAAATTTCATCAACAGCCTGTTCAGCCAAATCTTCCATTGTAATAATGCCACGGCTTGCCAATACGAATGCAAGGTGAGTATCCATACCTTCCATATCTAATAAATCTTGGGCAGGTTCAGACTTATCTAGCTGTTCTTCGGCTGCAAGAGCCTGGTTAAGTAACTTATCTTTAGCACGAGTACGAAGCTCTTCAACAATGTCTTCATCTAAGCCTTCGATAGCTAGCATTTCATCAAGCGGTACATAGGCAATTTCTTCAAGGCTCGCAAACCCTTCTTCTACTAGCATTTGCGCAAATTCTTCATCAATGTCTAATGCATCAACAAAAGTCTGTACCACACCACCCACTTCATCTTGCTGCTTAGCGGCGGCATCCTCTTCAGACATCACGTTAATAGTCCAGCCTGTCAGTTCAGATGCAAGGCGCACATTTTGGCCATTACGACCGATGGCCATTGCCAAGTTTTCGTCACTAACTGCAACATCCATTGCATGGCGATCTTCATCCACAACAATAGAGCTAACTTCTGCAGGAGCCATCGCATTGATCACAAGCTGTGCGGGGTTATCATCCCAAAGCACAATATCTACACGTTCGTTATTCAATTCACCAGTGACTGCCTGAACACGTGAGCCTCGCATACCAACACAAGCACCAATGGGGTCAATCCGGCCATCATTAGTTTTCACGGCAATTTTAGCACGAGATCCTGGATCACGTGCGGCAGCACGAATCTCAATCACTTCTTCAGAAATTTCTGGCACTTCAATCTTAAACAATTCAACCAACATCTGTGGGTCTGTGCGACTCAAAAAAAGCTGAGGGCCTCGACTTTCAGTACGAACTTCAGCCAACAAAGCTCTTATACGATCTCCCATGCGAAATGTTTCGCGGCCAATAAGCTGGTCTCGAGCCATAAGTGCTTCTGCATTATTACCTAGATCTACAATCACGTTGTCTCGGGTCACTTTCTTAACACTACCGCTAATAATTTCGCCAATACGTCCACGATACAACTCAACAACTTTTGCACGCTCAGCTTCACGAACTTTTTGTACAATTACTTGCTTAGCAGTTTGCGCTGCAATGCGACCAAAGGCTTCAGTTGGCAACTCTTCTTGGACAATATCACCCAGCTCAAGATCAGGATTAGTCTCTTGAGCATCCTCAAGAATCAACTCAGCTTCAGGATTGGTGTACACTTCGTCAGTCACCACAGTCCAGCAACGTGTTGTGGTGGCTGCACCAGTTTTACGGTCAATAGTAACTCGAATATCACTTTCTTCATCGATACGCTTGCGTGTCGCTGTGGCCAAGGCTAATTCGATGGCTTCAAAGATAACGTCTTTTGGCACGTCCTTTTCATTTGAAACCGCTTCTGCAACTAACAGAATTTCTTTATTCATTTCAAGCTCTCACTTAATTTGGGCTTATAAAACCGCACTTAAAAGCGCGGTACAATATTGGCTTTTTCAATGCTGTCAAAAGGCAGCAGATACTCTTCGTCATCAATTTGCAATAACACGTCATCACCTTCGATGCCGGTTAGCAATCCAGTGAAACGGCGGCGGCCATCAAAGGCCAAACGCAATTTCAAACTTAATTTTTCACCCACACTTGCCTGATACTGTTCCAAGCTAAACAACGGACGATCCAAGCCAGGGGACGACACTTCCAGCGTGTACTCTCCAGTAATAGGATCCTCTACATCCATTACTGCAGCTACTTGACGACTAACATCTGCACACTGCTCTACTCCAATGCCTTTTGCATGGTCAATATATACTCGCAAAGTGGTGTGACGACCTTGTGATATATATTCAATACCCCAAAGCTCACAACCACAAGCTGCCACTGCTGGCGCTACCAATGCTTCAATCTGTGCTGCTGCACCTGCCATTTTCAATATCCTAAAACGCAAAAAGCCCCAAAAGAGGGGCTTTTTGTTGACTATATGTATCCAGTCTCGCGTGCCAAAGCTGTGACAACACGAACCCCTGAATTACTCCCTTTATGACTTCCGCCAAAGGTAAGCGTTAAAAAACACTCACCTAAAAATGGTAGCGGGGGCAGGATTTGAACCTACGACCTTCGGGTTATGAGCCCGACGAGCTACCAGACTGCTCCACCCCGCATCAAAGTGCGCATATAATATCTAATTATCCCTTGTGCGTCAAACACTTATTACATTTAATTAGTAAAAGGATGAGTTAAATAGACAAGCTTACCAACTACCTGCATTAGCCATTGATATCCACGGCTCCATAGGTGCCAATGCTGCGCCTACTTGCAACAATTCAATAGAGACGCCATCGGGCGATTTTACAAATGCCATATGTCCATCACGTGGTGGCCTATTGATTACAATACCTGCATCCATCAAACCTTGGCAAAGTTGGTAAATATCATCAACTTCATAAGCAAGGTGTCCCCAACTTCTACCCGCAACCAAAGCACTGTCTTCATCCCAGTTATGGGTGAGCTCTAACAAAGGAGCCTGGGCAATATGTGCACGCTTCTCATCTAGGGCTGCAGCCAAAAACACCAGAGTAAATCGTCCAGACTCATAGTCTGTTCGCTTTATTTCAATCAACCCTAGTTGATTACACCAAAATTCTAACGAAGCATCTAAATCTCTTACCCTTATCATCGTGTGCAAATAACGCATGCTCTTTCCTATATCTAAAGCTCTATAACCCAATCAAACAGACACCAAGCAAAATCCTCACATTGCTAAACACCCGACACCAACATGAAAGAGCCATAGTTTATATCACTATTACGGACTCTGTGCGGCTTAATCGCTTGGTACTCAGGGCTCTCCACTGCTAACACCGCCTTTTCGACACTTGGAAATTCAACAACCACATGACGATCAAAGAGGCGACCCTCTTGATGGCTAGTCAGGTCTGTTTGCACGATAAACTTACCTTCATACTGGGTAAATATGTCAACGACCTTTGAACTGTAGTTTGCCTTAAAATCTGCTGCATTAGTCATTTTTACGAATGCAATGAGATAACCTTTAGACATGCCTAGCTCTCCCCTATATAAAGCAGAATATTATATTAGCGATGCTTATATTGCGTGGGACAATGGCTTCTGCCCACCTCTTTACTGCGCAGCTGAATATGCTTGGTAGCACGCCCACTGACCCTTTTACGCCATAATCTAAAGCTGCTCGGCTTTAAACTATGACGCATAAATTTGATAACGTCGGATTCATTCATTTTGAACTGCTGCTCGATGGCTTCAAAGGGCGTGCGGTCCTCCCAAGCCATTTCTATCACTCTTGATTCTTCATCTACCGTCAGCAACATTAAAACGATCCTAAAATATACAAACAAAGACTAGCAATGCGAAATGCACCGTCATTGCATTTTCATTCCAAATTCATATATTTGCAAGCCCATCTAGACTTAAAAGCACTTTAAGTTTACTTTGCAGTAGAGATCACCATCATCTTCTGGCTCTGCATATCATGCATTGTATAGGGTATGCCTCCGACACCTAAGCCAGATTGGCGTAACCCAGCAAAAGGCATCCAGTCTGTCCTAAATGCTGTATGTTCGTTGATCATAACCGCAGAAGCATCAAGTTGATGATATGCGTAGGTAGCTGTAGCTATATCCTTGGTGAACACTGACGCCTGAAAAGCAAAAGGAAGTCGGTTTGCCTGACTTATGGCTTCATCAATATTACCATAAGGGTAAATACAAACCACCGGACCAAATATTTCACTTTGGCTAACCAGAGCATCATCTGCTGGGTTGTAGATCACTGTAGGTGCATAGCAAGTGGATGAAAGAGCCTTACCACCAGCAAGTAATTGAGCACCGCCATCCATGGCCTGATCAACCCATTGAGACACCCGTTCAACCTCTTTAGGGCTAATAAGTGGGCCTACTTCTGTGGATTTTTGTAAAGGATCACCCACCACCAAGGCATTTGCATGGCTTGCTATATCGTCAGCCAATTGCCGCGCAATCGATTGATGCACATACACTCGCTGTACTGATACGCAAACTTGGCCAGCGTGGTAAAAACCACCCTTGACCAGCTTGGCCAACGCAACAGTCATATCCGCGTCTTCAGCAACAATTATTGGAGCTGCTCCTCCATGCTCAAGGGCGCAACGCGTGCCAGGAGCCAATTTACTCCGCAGCATCCATCCCACTTTAGGACTCCCCACAAAAGAGAAGAATCCAACCCGAGAATCAGTCACCAGTTTGGTAATTAAGCTATTGTCATCAATCATCATCATTTGACACCAACCCTCTGGTAAGCCTGCCTTTGCTAGCAGGTCTACAAAGTTGGCACATGACATGGGAGTCGTTTGTGCAGGCTTAATGATCACAGGACACCCTGTAGCTATCGCTGGAGCTACCTGATGAACAATAAGGTTAAGTGGATGATTAAACGCACTGACAGCAACAACCACTCCAATAGGCTCAGGCGACGTAAACGCCAGCCGATCTACTGAGGCTGCATTAATGCCCATAGGGATTGTTTCACCTGACTGAGTTCGTAAGGTTTCGATACAAATCTTAACACTATCAATTGCCCGAGTAACTTCCACCTGAGAATCAAAAAGAGGCTTACCACCTTCGTGTGCAGCTTCAAACGAAAGCTGATCCTCGCTAGTTGTCATCAATTGAACCAATCGTTCCAAAATCTCTATGCGCTCATGGAGTTTCAGCCAACCCTTACGATCACGGTACAGGGAATAAGCTGTATGAAGTGCATGCTCCACCATTGCTTCATCAGCCACATCACAACTGGCGATAGTTGATAGGTCATAAGCTGCGACAACATCGATTGATTTTCCACTAGGGATTGCCCCAGGTACTGTACACTTTATCTGCCGTAGCATAATTTTCTCCCGTTACTATGCTGTTGGCTTTTGTAAGCCAATCAAATGGCTCTTCGCTTTGATCTCATGGTTAAGTATTCGATCATTGTCAGAGTAATCAATTGGCACTTCAACCAGGTGTACCCCTGGAGTAGATAGGCACTGCGCCAATAGCTCTTCAACATCAGTGTCTTTATCCACACGATGCCCATGAGCCCCATAACTTTGGGCATACTTCACAAAATCTGGATTACCTAGGTTAAGCCCAAACTCCTCAAAGCCCATGTGAGCTTGCTTCCACTTAATCATGCCGTAGGCGTTATCATTAATCACCATTACAACCAGATCAAGCTTTAGACGCACAGCGGTTTCTAGCTCTTGAGAATTCATCATAAAGCCACCATCACCACATATCGCCATCACCTTACGCTCTGGATAGACAATTTTAGCCATAATGGCAGAAGGAAGACCTGCACCCATGGTCGCTAAGGCATTATCCAAAAGCACCGTGTTAGGCTCATGGGCCTTGTAGTTGCGGGCAAACCAAATTTTATACACGCCGTTGTCTAGAGCAATAATGCCATTCGATGGCATGACCTTGCGGACATCCGCAACTAAACGCTGAGGGTAAATAGGGAAACGATAATCACTGACCCCTTCAAGCAGGTGATCTTCTACATGTTTTTTTACATGCATAAAGTGGTCAAAGTTCCAATGAGACTGAGGCTGCAGCTTTTCTTTAAGTTGGTAAACGCTGTTGGCAATATCACCAATAAGGCCTAACTGAGGGTAGTAAACTGGGTCGATTGCTGCGGTGACATAATTCACATGGATTACTTTAAAGCTTCCCTGATCCATAAAAAAGGGTGGCTTCTCAACTACGTCATGACCTACATTGATAATAAGGTCAGTTTTAGCAATCGCTTGGTGTAAAAAATCATTGCTGGATACCGTGGCATTACCAAGGAAAAGTGGATTACGCTCATCCACTACCCCCTTACCCATTTGTGTACTGAAAAATGGGATCTGCAACTTATCCACAAATTCAGTGAGCATATTACTGGTCTGTTTACGATTAGCACCTGCACCAATAAGCAGTAACGGATGTTTGGCAGAACGTATCATTTCTACAGCGGCCATAATTGACTTTTCGTCAGGCGCTGGGCGTCGAAAGGAGCTTTTCTGTATTACTCTATTGCCTGTCTGTTCATCAGCAATATCTTCAGGCAGCTCTAAATGGGTAGCGCCTGGCCGCTCATCTTCTGCCAAACGAAAGGCCTCTCTGACCAGTGATGGCACATTATGCCCACTACTCACTTGTTGTGTGAATTTGGTGATTGGCCGCATCATATCAACGATATCCACGATTTGAAAACGCCCCTGCTTACTGCTCTTTATTGGCTTTTGGCCAGTAACCATTAGCATTGGCATTCCTCCCAACTGGGCGTAGGCTGCTGCAGTGACGAAGTTTGTTGCCCCTGGCCCTAGGGTTGATAAACAAACCCCAGCTTTGCCAGTTAAGCGTCCATAAGTGGCGGCCATAAACCCGGCGGCCTGCTCATGCCGAGTCAAAATCAACCTGATGGGTGAGTTTTTTAATGAATCCAAAAAGTCTAGATTCTCCTCCCCTGGTATGCCAAATATATATTCAACTCCCTCGGCTTCTAGTGCTTTGATAAAAAGATCAGATGCTTTCATTAATTATCTCCTTCATTTGACTATTGGTTTTGGTTTAACATGCTCAGTTGATCGTGGTCCAAATCATAGACTGGTGTAAAACTATCGACGGACGCCTCCCGAGTACAAAGTTGAAATGAGTGAGGAATATTTTCAGTTAACAAACACCCTTCTTTCAAATAAGGGAATATTTGGTCATATCTCATTATGGACTGTTGACTAACTCTTCGGTTAATGTAGGTTCGATCAAGTTCCGACATGTCGTGAAGGCCTGCAGACGCGATAATTTCAGCAGTTGCATGAACTGTATTTTTGTGAAATCTTGCAACTCTTTGTGCCTTATCTGTCACTGCCAGCCCACGATATAGGTGTGGGTCTTGGGTAGCAACACCGGTCGGGCAGTGGTTTGTATTACAAATAAGCGACTGCACACAGCCTAGTGCTAGCATCATTCCACGAGCACTATTACAAATATCAGCTCCTAATGACAAATTCTTAACCAAGTGAAAGCCAGAAAGGATCTTGCCCGAAGCTATAATACGAACATGCTGCCTCAAGCCATAGCCTGTAAGACAGTCATCAACAAATGCGAGGGCTTCACGTAAAGGCATACCAATAGAGTTGGTATATTCTATTGGTGCAGCGCCCGTACCTCCCTCACCACCATCAACGGTGATGAAATCTGGGTATACTTTAGCTTCGACCATCGCCTTACAAATGGCAATAAATTCACTCTCACGGCCTACTGCGATTTTAAAGCCTACAGGTTTACCTTTAGATAGCTTGCGCAGTTTGTCAATGAACGCCAGCAATCCCTTGGGAGAATCAAATTCACTATGCGTTGCTGGCGAGCTCACTTGGGTTCCCGCTTCTACACCACGTATTTCAGCGATTTCAATGGTGTTTTTGTCAGCAGGTAAGATTCCACCATGCCCAGGCTTAGCACCTTGAGACAGTTTAATTTCAATCATACGCACCGAATCTAGCATTGACTTGTCTGCAAATGAGTCAGAACAAAATTCACCTTTGGCGTTACGACACCCGAAATAGCCAGTGCCGATCTGCCACACCAAATCACCACCGTGTTCTTGGTGGTAAGGGCTAAGCCCTCCCTCGCCAGTATTATGGTAAAACCCACCCATTTTTGCGCCATTATTGAGGGCAAGAATTGCATTTTTACTCAAAGCGCCAAAACTCATGGCTGAAATATTGAAAACACTTGCACTATAAGGCTGAAGACAATCTGGGCCGCCTACCATAACCCTTAGGTCCATATCATCCTTAGTGATGTCAACTGCAGATAGGGAATGGCCAATCCATTCATAGCCAGTACGGTAAGTGTCAACTCTAGTCCCAAAGGGCACAGTTTCTTGAGCACCTTTAGCTCGCTGATAAACCACACTACGATACATTCGGTTGATCGGCGTACCGTCAGTATCAGACTCAACTAAATATTGTCTGAAAAAGGGTCTAATAAATTCCATCACCCATCGACCACGTCCGAATAGTGGGTAGTTACGCCTAATTGCATGCTTGGTTTGGGTCATGTCTAAAAACCCTTGTACGATGAGAGGCACAACCACAACTAGAGACCATAGAGCGGGGGTCCAAAAGGTCTGAATGACGGCAATTAGTATTAAAATACCTATTGACGCCAACATGAATTTTTTATACATACTCGCCTCCAGGCGGTTATTAATTTTGTGAAAATCGCTACAGTTAGCAATCAATCTGGATACAAACCTGGCGCCCAGGTAAAGAGCGAAATTGCCGTATTCTTGTTAAATTGATAATTTCTAGTATTACATATATCTTATATATACGCATTGTTACAGGTAAAAGTCAAAGTAATTCCTTACTTTCAAGGTAAGATATGATAGTTTCCCTAAAATTTTACGAGGTTACTTGAAAAATAGTTTCACATGTATCACTAAAAAGAGACTGAAATTAAAGGGAATTTCACTAAAATTATCACCACAAAGTAAAATATAAAGCTATTTAAAGCACTGGCTATACATTGTTATTTTTGACTCAGTGATTTTGCCAACGCACCCTTCTGCTAATCAAGGATGTTTTCAACCAGCAATTTATTTTAGGCAAAAAAAGGCCCCATAACTAGGGGCTTTTAGGACATCTATGATTGGTAATAGATGTAAATTTGGTACCGGCGGCCGGAGTTGAACCGGCACGAGCATAGCTCACCACCCCCTCAAGGTGGCGTGTCTACCAATTCCACCACGTCGGCATTGCTTTTATTCTGCTAAAGGAACATCGCTGTCTGTAGGCATTAGCACTTCATCAAATACAGGAAGTGTTTGTGGTTCTACTATGTTAACAACGGGGATACCTTCGTCAGAAATACTACTAGCTTGTTGCTTGGCATACATGGCCAATGCAAAGCTGGTTACGAATAAGCCAGCTGCTAAAATTGCGGTCGTACGGCTCAGGAAGTTACCTGATCCACTACTACCAAATACAGTTTGTGAGGCGCCACCGCCACCAAATGAGGCCCCTGCATCGGCGCCTTTACCTTGCTGTATCATTATAAAGCCTATTAAGGCTACGGCTAACAATACATGTACAATAAGGATTGCAACTTCCATCAAATTTCTCGCTTTAAACTTATTGTGCTTAAATAAGCACTAATCTATTTCGCCGCCTGGCCAATGGCCAAGAATGAATCGGCTTGTAAAGACGCACCACCTACTAGCCCGCCATCAATATCTGCTTGAGTAAACAACTCTTGCGCACTGGCTGCAGTCACACTGCCACCATATAAAATTTTCAAACCCTGTGCTTGAACTGGAGCTACACGAGCTAAATGCGCCCGGATTGCTTGGTGTACTTCTTGAGCTTCAGCTGGAGTGGCTGTTAAGCCTGTACCAATGGCCCAAACTGGTTCATAGGCAACCACTGCACTGGCAAAGCTAGCACCACCTGCAGCATCAATAACTGCTTGGAGCTGACCAGCTACCACACTTAATGTCAGCCCTTTTTCACGTTGTTCTAATGTTTCACCTACACACAAAATAGGAATCAGCTGCGCGGCTTGAGTAGCAACATATTTTGCCACTATCTGTGCATCATCTTCTGCATACAGCGCACGCCGCTCTGAATGGCCTACCAACACATACTTAACACCAAACTCTTTAGCCATGGCTAAAGACACTTCACCAGTATAGGCACCCTTACCCGCAGCGCAAATATTTTGTACGCCAATAGTAATACTTGTGCCAGATAGCTCTGCCTGGACTTGTGCTAAATATGGAAAGGGCGGAAACACTATGAGTTGGGCATTGTTAACCGTTAACGCGCCCTGCTTTAGGCCACTTAATAGGTGCGTGACAGTTTCTTTGCTGGCGTTCATCTTCCAGTTGCCTGCAACTATCATTTGCGCCATCACTAACACCTTCCGCCAATAAACCTAGGGTATTCAATTTAAGCGCGCAATAATACTCAAATTAAGACGCCTAAACAAGGGATTTACCTTTATTACTGGATAAATAGCTAACAATATAGGCTTATCTGAGACTAACAAATAAGCTGATTTACATCATGAGCAAGCTCTTGAGCATATTGATTGACCAAATCAGCATCCTCACCCTCTACCATCACCCTAACCACTGGCTCTGTGCCTGAAGGCCTCAGCAATACACGCCCGCGTCCACCCATGCGTTCTTCTATAGCATTGACCGCATCATCTATGGCGGGGTATTCAGCTAAATTCACTCGATTATCAAAGCGCAAGTTGATCAGTTTTTGCGGCATTTTATGCATTTCATTTTTAAGTTCGTGTAATGTCTTGCGGCTAGATTGTATCGCTTGAAGCACCTGTAAAGCAGCAACAATACCATCGCCAGTGGTTGTCAAATTTCTACAAATAAGATGCCCAGATGACTCTCCACCTAGCAACCACCCTTTGGCTTTTAGCTGCTGCATTACGTATCGATCACCTACTTTGGAACGAACAAAGTCTATTCCTAGGTCTTTCAATCCAAGTTCCATACCCAAATTGCTCATTTGAGTGCCAACCACACCACCCTCAAGTTGGCCGTTGCGCTTGAGACTAGCAGCAATAATGAACATTAGTTCATCACCATCTACCTCATCACCTGTGTGATCAACCATAATGACACGGTCACCATCACCATCTAACGCAATGCCTAGATCGGCTTCTTGTAAACGCACCACTTTTCTCAACATGGCGATAGAGGTAGAGCCACACTCTTGATTGATGTTCAGCCCGTCTGGGTCAATACCAATACTTGTGACATCAGCACCTAGTTCGTGCAGTACATTGGGGGCAATGTGATAAGTAGCGCCATGAGCACAGTCCAAAACAATTTTCATACCCTTTAAGCTTGTATGAGGGCTCACTGTGCCTTTGCAAAATTCAATATATCGACCCGCGGCATCTGCAATCCGCTTGGCCCGTCCAAGCTCTTCTGGAGCTACACATCCCATGGCTTCTTGTAACTTATCTTCAATGGCAGCCTCTACAGAGTCAGCCAATTTCGTGCCTTGTGCAGAAAAAAACTTAATGCCATTATCTTTATAGCCATTGTGTGAAGCACTAATCACAATGCCAGCTTCTGCGTGAAAAGTACGGGTTAAATAAGCCACAGCTGGAGTAGGCATAGGGCCCAATAAACGCACATCAACACCCGCTGCAGATAAGCCTGCCTGTAGGGCTGATTCAAACATATAACCAGAAATACGTGTGTCTTTACCAATCAAAATGGTGCTGCGCCCATGCTCAGAGAAAACCTTGCCCACAGCCCAACCCAGCTTTAGCATGAAATCGGGGGTGATTGGGTATTCACCACAACAACCACGAATACCATCTGTTCCAAAATACTTCATACCGAACTCCTTTGCTTAACTATCCTTAGTTTGGGTTTGATCACTAAACGATCACTGATGCCATAATCATTAATCACTGATCATTATGGCATGAGCCATTCGAAGTGCATCAACAGTCTGGGCAACATCATGCACCCGCACAATGCGTGCACCACGTTCATACGCCATTACAGCTGTGGCTAAACCACCATATAGCCTTTCATCAACAGGCCGATTTAACACATTACCAATCATGCTTTTACGGGACATGCCCACCAATACTGGGAGGCCTTTACTTGCTAGTATATCTAGATGCTTAAGTAACTGGAGGTTATGCGACAAGGTTTTACCAAAGCCAAACCCTGGATCTATGAGAATGCGCTCTGTTGGAATGCCCGACTGGTTGCAGTGTTTAATACGCTCATCAAAATAATGGCTAATATCCTCCACGATACAATCATAGGTCGGATCATTTTGCATCGTTTTCGGATCTCCCTGCATATGCATGAGGCACACAGGCAACTGAGTATCTGATGCGGCCTGCAGGGCACCCTTGCGGCTTAAAGCTCGCACATCATTGATGAGCCCAGCCCCAGCTTTGGCAGCAAGAGCAATCACCTCAGGAGTGCTCGTGTCGATAGACACAATCACATCTAGCGAAGCTTTAATAGCTTCAATTACTGGCATGACACGGTCTAGCTCTTGCTGCACGGATACAATGTCTGCGCCTGGGCGAGTGGATTCACCACCAATATCAAGAAAGCTTGCACCTTCTTCCACCATTACCCTAGCACGAGCCATAGCGGCGTCAAGACACAAAGCCTGACTGGCAAACAAATTTCCACCATCAGAAAAAGAATCAGGAGTGACGTTAATCACTCCCATAACATGCGGCTGACTTAAGTCTAACCGCTGATCACCAAATAGCATCTTAGCTGGGCGCTTCGTCAACACCTGGCACGTCACTATTATCCGCGTCTAGGTCTGTTTCAGAAACGGTGGCCTGATCTTCAGGTACAGTCGTACTAGTCCCATCACTAGTACCGTTGCCACTACCATTATGGTCATTATCATCCCAACCTGCTGGTGCCGATACCTCTTGGCGAGCTAACAGTTGATCTAACTGACTTGAATCTATGGTCTCATACTTCATCAGCGCATTAGCCATGGCGTCTAGAATATCTTTATTGTCGTGCAAGATAGTATTAGCGCGACTATAACAGTGATCAATAATATCTTTTATTTCACCATCAATAATAGCTGTGGTTTCATCTGAAAAACCTTTTGCACCTTGGCCTTGCGCACCACTAAACGGATCAGAATCCTCTGCTTCATAAAGCAGCGGCCCTAACTTTTCTGACAAACCCCACTTAGTCACCATATTGCGTGCCAATTGGGTAGCTCGTTGAATATCGTTAGACGCTCCAGTAGTAACTCCATCTTTACCTAAAGTCATTTCTTCAGCAATACGACCACCGTACAGGCTACAAATTTGACTAAGAATGCCCTGTCGAGACAAACTGTAGCGATCTTCTTCAGGCAAAAACATGGTGACACCTAAAGCGCGACCACGGGGGATGATAGTCACTTTATATACGGGGTCATGATCAGGTACCAAACGGCCAACAATAGCGTGGCCTGCCTCATGATAAGCTGTATTGAGCTTCTCTTTAGGCTGCATCACCATAGACTTGCGCTCGGCGCCCATCATGATTTTATCTTTTGCTTTCTCAAGCTCGTCCATACCCACAGTGCGTTTGTTTAAGCGTGCTGTGAATAGTGCAGCTTCGTTCACTAGGTTGGCTAGGTCTGCACCAGAAAAACCTGGCGTACCGCGTGCAATAAGTTTGGCTTTCACATCATCACCTAAAGGCACTTTTTTAAGGTGCACATTCAGAATTTGCTCGCGTCCCAAAATGTCTGGCAAAGAAACATAAACCTGACGGTCAAAGCGGCCAGGTCGAAGCAATGCTGAGTCTAATACATCAGGTCGGTTGGTCGCTGCGATGACAATAATACCTTCATTACCTTCAAAGCCATCCATTTCTACTAATAGTTGGTTTAATGTTTGTTCACGCTCATCATTACCACCACCCATACCTGTGCCACGCTGGCGACCTACTGCATCAATTTCATCAATAAAGATAATACATGGAGCCTGTTTTTTGGCTTGTTCAAACATGTCCCGGACACGGGAGGCACCCACACCTACAAACATCTCCACAAAATCAGAACCCGAAATACTAAAGAATGGCACTTTAGCTTCACCTGCTATCGCCTTAGCTAATAGCGTTTTTCCTGTACCAGGAGCTCCAGACATTAATATGCCTCGAGGTATATGTCCACCCAAGCGCTGGAATTTTCCAGGGTCTCGTAAAAACTCTACCAATTCTTCTACATCTTCTTTAGCTTCTTCTACGCCTGCAACATCGTCAAAGGTGGTTTTAATTTGGTCTTCGCTTATCAATCGAGCTTTGCTCTTGCCAAAGGACATTGGCCCGCCCTTTCCACCAGCACCACCTTGCATTTGTCGCATGAAAAACATAAACACCACAATAATAATCAAAATGGGCGCACTGGCGACTAAGAGTTGCATCCAAATACTTTGCTGCTCTGGCTGTTTGCCCACAATTTCAACTTCGTGAGTCAATAGATCGTCCACTAACTTAGGATCTGAAAGCGCCGGCCTAACCACTTCAAAGCTAGTCCCATCACCAAAGTTGCCAGTGATGATAATGCCATCGACTTCAATGTTTTTAACTTGATCACGCTGCACCGACTGCACGAATTCTGAATAGCTCACTCGATTAGGCGCAGACTCTTTGCTAAAGTTGTTAAACACCGTCAACAGCACTGCCGCAATGATGAGCCATAAAACCAAATTTTTTGTCATGTTGTTCAAGTATTAGACTCCTAATCCTCTATACGAGGGTGGTTTCGCCGGTAAGAAAAGTAAACTGCGTTTACTGGCCTTTAAAACCGGTTGCCAATTGATAAACTTCTCTAGAGCGTCCGCGAGAAGCATCGGGTTTACGTGACCGTACATTAGTAAAACTTGTACGGGTGTCTTTTAATAAAGCATCAAATCCTTCACCATGAAATACCTTAGTCACAAATGTGCCACCAGGTTTCAATACACTTCGGGCCATATCCAAAGCTAACTCAACTAAATACATAGAGCCTGGCTGATCAATAGCTGGTGTACCACTCATATTGGGGGCCATATCAGAAATTACAAGGTCTGCTTTTTCACCACCTAAAGCGGCAACGATTTGATCGTAAACAGCTTGCTCAGTAAAGTCTCCTTGCACAAAGGTGACGTCGGCAATGGAATCCATGGCTAAAATATCTGAAGCCACCACGGTACCTTCCTCACCGACTAGCTGCACAGCTACTTGGGTCCAGCCTCCAGGAGCTGCGCCTAAATCTACCACGGTCATGCCAGGGCGAATCAAACGATCTTTTTTACTTATTTCAAGCAACTTATAGCTGGCCCGCGAACGGTATCCATCTTTTTGTGCCTGTTTGACATAGGGGTCGTCAAAGTGCTCTTTTAGCCAATTACTACTGGTTTTTGATCTAGCCAAGGGAATCTCTACTGATAGTTCGAAAAGTAAATGGGTAAATCTAGCTGCTAACAAGCGCAAACGCCAGACATGCGGTATAATGGCGACCAGTTTAACACAGCCATAGGGCCTATGGCGCCCAACAATTTATCTTTGGACAATCATGAATTTAGCTCAATCACAGAAAAAACAATTCCGCTCTATTGGCCATGACTTGCATCCGCTGGTTACTGTGGCTGCCAAGGGTCTTTCCGAAAACGTAATGACAGAGATTCATCGTGCATTGTTTGACCACGAATTAATCAAGGTCAAGTTCTCTGTAGGGGATCGCGATGTTAAAAACACACTTATTGCCGACATGTGTAAGCAAACTGGTGCCACACTAGTGCAGTCTGTTGGTAATGTTGCTCTTGTGTATTTAAATAACCCTGATGCAGATCCTAAAAAATCCAACCTAGAAGGTTAATATTATGACGCTCGCTACACCAGCCTCGTTCAACGAAGGAGCTGTGGTGAGCATCATAATAACTATACGATGTGCTCAACCTTAGCAATTTCGTAATCTATCACGCCTCCAGGGGTGGTTACCCGTACTTCATCGCCTTCGTTCTTAGCAATTAGAGCGCGTGCTATAGGTGAGCCAATAGAAATTTTGCCAGCCTTAATATCAGCTTCGTCTTGACCTACTATGCAGTAGGTTTTTTCTTTGTCGTCATCTAGGTTAATAATCGTAACCGTTGCACCGAAAATAACCTTTCCAGTTTGAGGGATCTGACTAATGTCGATCACCTGCACCAAAGACAACTTGGCTTCAATTTCTTGAATACGGCCCTCACAAAAGCTTTGCTGCTCTCGCGCCGCATGGTATTCAGCATTCTCTTTTAGGTCACCATGTTCTCGCGCTGTAGCGATGTCTTGGATAATTCGTGGTCGAGTAATGCTTTTTAGCTCGGTTACTTCAGCACGCAGCAGTTGCTCACCACGAACCGTCATGGGGACTTTTGTAATCGCCATAATTAATTTTCCTTACGCTGTTAGCGTGGCATGCATATCTTGCAAGCGACGCACTTCTTGTTCTTCTCCAAACACTAATGCTTCCATCACTGCAAGACCACCGGTTAGAGTAGTTGAGTAAGCCACTTTGTGCTGCAAAGCCGAACGACGGATGAGTGAAGAATCATTGATCGCCTGGCGGCCTTCTGTTGTATTTATAACAAAGGTAATCTCGTCATTTTTGATTTTATCAACAATGTTAGGACGCCCTTCCATTACTTTATTGACTAATTCACATTCAAAACCAGCATCAACCAATGTTTTTTGCGTACCACTGGTGGCAACCAGAGTGAAGCCAAGGTCAAGTAACCCCGCAGCCAACTTCAGACATGCTGGCTTATCTGCTTCACGTACAGAAACAAATGCTTTACCAGCCAAAGGCATAGCTTGACCTGTGCCAATATGCGCTTTTGAGAAAGCTTCAGCAAAGCTATGGCCTATGCCCATTACCTCACCTGTTGATTTCATTTCGGGGCTAAGTATTGGATCCACACCCGGAAACTTATCAAACGGAAATACTGCTTCTTTAACACTGAAATACCCAGGAATGATTTCTTTAGTAAAGCCGATGTCTTCAAGGCTTTTACCCGCCATCACTTGAGCACCAATATCTGCCAAAGAAACGCCAATACACTTAGACACAAAAGGCACAGTGCGAGATGCACGAGGGTTCACTTCGATGACATAAATTTCACCATCTTGCCATGCCAACTGGGTGTTCATTAAGCCAATCACACCAAGTTCTAATGCCATACGTTTCACTTGTTCACGCATTGCATCTTGCACATCTTGTGGCAAATCATAAGGCGGCAACGAGCAAGCTGAGTCACCTGAGTGAATGCCCGCCTGCTCTATGTGCTGCATAATAGCGCCAATCACTACCTGCTCACCATCACACACAGCATCTATATCTACCTCTACTGCATTGCTCAAGAACCGGTCTAGCAATACTGGAGAATCATGAGACACTTGAACAGCCTCGTTCATATAGCGTTTAAGCTCAGTTTCTTTGTGAACAATCTCCATTGCACGACCACCTAACACATAGGATGGACGAACAACTAAAGGGTAACCAATTTTTTCTGCTGCACGAACTGCTTCTTCTTGTGTGCGAACAGTAGCGTTATCTGGCTGCAATAATCCTAAACGCTGAATCATTTGCTGAAAACGCTCTCGATCTTCTGCCCGATCAATTGCTTCTGGGCTAGTACCTAAGATAGGCACTCCTGCATTTTCAAGGTCAACTGCAAGCTTAAGTGGAGTCTGACCACCATACTGCACAATAACGCCAGCAGGCTGTTCAAGGTGAACAATTTCCAATACATCTTCTAGGGTTACAGACTCAAAGTATAATCGATCTGAAGTATCATAGTCTGTGGACACCGTTTCTGGATTACAGTTCACCATGATGGTTTCATAGCCTTGCCTGCGCATGGTTAAGGCGGCATGCACACAGCAATAATCAAACTCAATGCCTTGACCAATACGATTAGGGCCACCACCTAGAATCATGATTTTTTTACGATCACTTGGGCGCGACTCGCACTCTTCTTCATAAGTAGAGTACATGTAGGCTGTGTCAGTTGAAAACTCAGCTGCACAAGTATCTACACGCTTATAAACTGGACGAATACCTAATTTTTGACGATGCTGGCGAAAACCCTTTTCAGTAAGACCAAGCAATGTAGCTAAACGAATGTCAGAAAAACCTTTACGCTTTAGTCCGTAAACACGACTATAATCAAGGTCTGCAAGACCCATTGTGCCAAGTTTCGCTTCTTCTTGAATCAAGTCCAGCATCTGCACCAAGAACCAAGGGTCAATGCCTGAGTATTCATACACCTCTTGCACACTCATACCCATACGTAAGGCATCACCAACGTATTGAATGCGATCTGCACGAGGGATTTTAAGCTCGGCAATGATTCTACTACGGGCATCTTCTTGGGTGATATCCAGGATAGGATCTAAGCCATGAATGCCGGTTTCTAGGCCTCTTAGGGCTTTTTGCAATGACTCTTGGAAGGTACGGCCAATGGCCATCACTTCGCCAACAGATTTCATTTGTGTGGTTAAACGATCATCTGCTTGCGGAAACTTTTCAAAAGTGAAACGAGGTATTTTAGTCACTACATAATCTATGGCAGGCTCAAATGAAGCAGGCGTAGCACCCCCAGTGATCTCATTTTGCAGCTCGTCTAAGGTGTAACCAACAGCGAGCTTAGCTGCCACTCGTGCAATAGGGAAGCCTGTGGCTTTTGAGGCCAGTGCTGATGAGCGCGATACCCGAGGGTTCATCTCGATAACGACCATACGCCCATCTTCTGGGTTTACACCAAACTGAACATTAGACCCACCTGTTTCTACACCAATTTCACGCAACACTGCCAGGGAGGCATTACGCATGATTTGATATTCTTTGTCAGTGAGAGTTTGTGCTGGAGCAACAGTGATAGAGTCACCTGTGTGCACACCCATCGCGTCAAAGTTTTCAATCGCACAAATAATAATGCAGTTGTCGTTGGTGTCACGCACCACTTCCATTTCGTATTCTTTCCAACCAATCAAAGATTCGTCAATAAGCAACTCACTGGTTGGGGAAAGGTCTAGACCACGGATACAAATTTCTTCAAATTCTTCGCGGTTGTATGCAATACCTCCACCTGAGCCACCCATGGTGAAAGACGGGCGAATGATGGCTGGAAAACCAATGCGCGTTTGCACATCAAATGCTTCTTCGAGGGTGTGTGCAATTTCCGCACGCGGGCACTCAAGACCAATGTTTTTCATAGCCTTGTCAAAACGATCACGATCTTCTGCTTTGTCTATGGTGTCAGCATCAGCACCAATCATTTCCACGTTGTATTTTTCTAACACACCCATGCGGTTAAGATCTAACGCACAGTTAAGCGCAGTTTGGCCACCCATTGTGGGCAAGATCGCACTTGGGCGCTCTTTTTCAATAATTTTCTCTACAGTTTCCCAACGAATAGGCTCAATGTAGGTGGCATCAGCCATAGAAGGGTCGGTCATGATGGTAGCTGGGTTAGAGTTTACCAAAATAACACGATAGCCTTCTTCACGAAGTGCTTTACAGGCTTGAGCACCCGAATAATCAAATTCACAAGCTTGACCAATAATAATAGGGCCAGCACCAAGGATTAATATACTTTCGAGGTCGGAACGTTTAGGCATGTCAGTTATCCAATAGTCTGTGGCTGTGTTATTTAGCTTTGTTAGCTGTCATGATGTCGATAAAGCGATCAAACAAAGGCGCTACATCATGTGGGCCAGGGCTTGCTTCTGGGTGACCTTGAAAACTAAAGGCCTGCTTATCAGTGCGCTCAATACCCTGCAAAGAACCATCAAACAAGGACTTATGCGTAGCCCGCAGGTTACTTGGCATAGCGTCTTCTGACACTGCAAACCCGTGATTCTGGCTGGTAATCATCACCACCTTAGTATCAAGGTTTTGTACTGGATGGTTAGCACCATGGTGTCCAAACTTCATTTTTTCTGTCTTAGCACCAGAAGCCAAAGCCAATAACTGATGGCCTAGGCAAATTCCAAACACCGGAGTGTCTGTTTCTAAAATTTCTTGAATTGCTGTGATGGCATAATCACAAGGCTCTGGATCACCAGGGCCGTTCGACAAAAACACGCCATCAGGCTTCATTGCTAAAACATCTTTGGCAGAGGTTTGTGCTGGAACAACCGTTAAGCTACACCCTCTTTCAACCAACATGCGCAAGATGTTACGCTTAACACCATAATCGTAGGCCACAACCTTAAATTGACCATCCGTCTTTTCACGATTACCTTCCACCAAGTCCCAAGTAGAGCCGGTCCAGTCATAGGCTTCTTTAACCGTGACTTCTTTGGCTAGATCCATGCCTTTTAGGCCAGCAAAACCTTTAGCTGCCGCTAAAGCTGCAGACTCATCAATATTATCACCCGCCATAATACAGCCACTTTGCGCACCTTTTTCGCGCAAAATACGGGTAAGGCGGCGTGTGTCAATATCGGCGATAGCCACCACATTATTGCTAATAAGGTATTCATCAAGTGGCTGCGTATTACGCCAGTTACTGGCCATTAAAGGTAAGTCTCTGATCACCAAACCTGCAGACCAAACAAACTCAGACTCTTCATCTTCTGAGTTTGTGCCTGTATTGCCTATGTGAGGGTATGTGAGGGTAACAATTTGGTGCGCGTAAGAAGGATCTGTGAGGATTTCTTGATAGCCAGTCATTGAGGTGTTAAACACCACTTCACCTGTGCTTTGGCCAGTGGCGCCAATGGCAACCCCTCTAAATATGCTGCCGTCTTCTAAAGCCAGAATGGCGGGAGTAGTCAATGGGGGCCTCCTCAGGTATGGTGCGTAGTAGGTGCAAATGTTTTTTAACGGCTACAAAAAGTGCTGCCTCTAGTCGCAAAAAAGCGAGGTGTGTAAGACACACCCCGCTTTCTATAGATACTATGACCGGCAGCTAAGTAATTGCGCCTTTTAACTGACTAAATTATACAGAACAATCATGCCATTTGTCTATAAAATTCTAGTGTTCTAGATTAAAGGCTAGCCTTTCAGAGCCAAGACATCCTGCATATCATACAAACCACATGGCTGCCCTTGCAACCATGCACAAGCTCGCACTGCACCTTTAGCAAAGGTCATACGGCTACTGGCTTTGTGAGTAATTTCGATACGTTCGCCTTCGCTGGCAAATAAAACGGTGTGGTCACCAACTACATCTCCAGCTCGTATCGTTTCAAAACCAATCTCATTAGCTGCACGAGGGCCTGTGATACCTTCACGCCCATAAACTGCGCACTGCGCTAAGTTGCGCCCCATAGCATCTGCTACCACTTCACCTAAGCGCAAGGCTGTACCTGATGGCGCATCAACTTTATGACGGTGATGCGTTTCAATGATTTCAACATCATAACCGTCTTGGAGCACGCTAGCGGCACGATGAAGAATATCTAACAGTAAGTTAATGCCCACACTCATATTAGGCGCAAATACAACCGGAGTATGCTGAGCATGCTCATGCAGAGCCTGCTTATGCTCACTACTTAATCCTGTAGTGCCTATTACCATGGGTTTGCCTAGCCTGACACACTCTTGCAAATTGATTAGAGTTAATTCTGGGTTTGTGAAGTCCACTAGCACGTCAAAATCATCGGCAGCGTCCGCTAAAGAACGCTTCACACTGACGTCCAATTTACCAACCCCGGCAAGCTCTCCAGCATCAGCTCCCACTAAACTACTACTAGGCGAAACGATTGCCGCCCCCAAGGTTAGCCCAGGGGCATGCTTGACCGCCTCGATGAGTACCTTACCCATGCGCCCAGCGGCACCCATTACTGCAATTCGTGTCATGCTGTATCTCCAAAACCTGCCCCACCTTACTGGCAAGAGCAAGTCACTCTAACTATCTTCAAAGAAGCTCTTAACACCTTCAAACCAAGACGACTTCTTAGGTGAATGCTTACCTTTAGTAGCCTCCATAGTGTCGTGGAATTTACGCAACAAATCTTTTTGCTCTTTATTCAGATGCACTGGTGTTTCTACAGCTACACGACACATAAGGTCGCCCTGGCCTCCACCACGCACTTGCGTTACACCTTTGCCACGTAAACGGAACATTTTGCCACTTTGAGCACCTTCTGGAATTTTTAACTTAACACGACCATCCAAGGTTGGCACTTCTATTTCGCCACCCAACGCAGCATCAGTAAAGCTAATAGGCACTTCACAATATAAATTTTTACCATCACGGGTGAATATTTTGTGCTCACGCACCGACACTTGTACGTACAAGTCTCCACTTGGACCACCGTTGACACCTGCTTCACCTTCACCCGTTAAGCGAATACGATCTCCTGTGTCTACACCAGGTGGAATTTTTACTGACAAGGTTTTATATTCTTGCACCCGGCCTTCGCCATGACAGGAGCGACACGGATCACTAATCACCTTGCCATTGCCGTGGCAGGTTGGGCAGGTCTGCTGCACGGAGAAGAAGCCTTGCTGCATGCGCACCTGACCTTGACCGTGGCACGTACCACAAACCTTACTGCTAGTGCCTGGCTTAGCACCAGAACCGTCACACGGCTTACACTCTACTTGAGTTGGTATACGTATTTCTTCTGTAGCTCCACGCACCGCCTGCTCTAGACTCAAGTCCATGGTATAACGCAAGTCTGAACCACGCTGAACACTAGAACGGCCTCCGCCACCTCCAGCTCCACCAAAAATATCTCCAAACATATCACCAAACACATCACCAAAACCGGCGCCTCCAGCACCTCCGCGGGCATTAGGGTCTACACCGGCGTGGCCATGCTGATCATAAGCCGCCTTTTTTTGATCATCTGATAATATTTCGTAAGCTTCATTTACCTCTTTAAAGCTTTCTTCTGCAGACTTATCCCCAGGATTACGATCTGGGTGAAACTTCATCGCCATACGGCGAAAAGCCTTCTTAATTTCTTTTTTATCGGTGCCCTTGGTGACGCCAAGAACTTCATAAAAATCGCGTTTAGACATAGTTATTCCAGTGAGCTTCTATTGTTTTTTACCACAACAAGCAGATACAAGAACGCAGGGCCTAAGCCCCGCGTTGTAATATGGCGCCGTGTTTAAGCAGCGCTAGCAAGCACATTTTGCCTACTTTTTGTCGTCGTCTTTAACTTCTTCAAACTCTGCATCGACTGCATCATCTGCGCCTGCATCGCTAGAGGCTTCAGCATCACCTTGGGCTGCTGCATCTTCTGCATACATTTTTTGAGCAATTTCACCAGAAGCCTCAGTCAAAGTAGCTGTAGCAGATTCGATCGCTTCTTTGTCGTCACCCTTAAGAGCTTCCTCAAGAGCTTCAATGGCTGCTTGCACTACTGCTTTCTCTTCTTCTGAAGCCTTATCGCCAGCTTCTTCTAACATCTTCTTAGATGAGTGCACCATGCCATCAGCAGTATTACGAGCCTGAACCATTTCTTCAAACTTTTGATCTTCAGCGGCGTTAGCTTCTGCATCCTGTACCATTTGCTCGATTTCTTCGTCGCTCAACCCAGAAGATGCCTTAATGATAATTGACTGTTCTTTACCAGTGCCCTTATCTTTAGCAGACACATTTAAGATACCGTTGGCATCAATGTCAAAGCTAACCTCAATTTGCGGCATGCCACGTGGCGCTGGCGGAATATCACTAAGATCAAAACGTCCCAATGACTTATTCTGTGTCGCTTGCTTGCGCTCACCTTGACACACGTGAATGGTCACAGCGGCTTGGTTGTCGTCTGCAGTAGAGAATACCTGCGACTTCTTAGTAGGGATTGTTGTGTTTCTATCGATCACCGAGGTCATCACGCCACCCATAGTTTCAATGCCAAGCGTCAAAGGAGTAACGTCTAACAACAATACGTCAGTTACGTCTCCAGCCAACACACCGCCCTGAATCGCTGCGCCCATAGCAACTGCTTCATCTGGGTTCACATCTTTACGAGGCTCTTTACCAAAAAACTCTGTAACCTCAGCTTGAACCAAAGGCATACGGCTTTGACCACCAACCATAATGACTTCGTCAATCTCACTTGCCTCAAGGCCAGCATCCTTAAGCGCTTGAGCACATGGCTTCAATGTTCCTGACACTAGGTCTTCCACTAGAGACTCTAACTTAGCGCGAGAAATCTTCACATTAAGGTGCTTAGGGCCAGTAGCGTCTGCCGTGATATAAGGTAGGTTTACATCTGTTTGACTAGAGCTAGACAATTCAACCTTTGCTTTTTCTGCAGCTTCTTTAAGACGCTGTAAAGCTAATGGGTCGTTATGCACATCAATGCCAGAGTCTTTCTTAAACTCGGCTGCCAAAAACTCAATCAAGCGTAGATCAAAGTCTTCACCACCTAGGAATGTGTCACCGTTAGTGGCCAAAACCTCAAACTGAGTTTCGCCATCTACATCTGCAATTTCGATGATAGAGATATCAAATGTACCACCACCTAGGTCATATACTGCAATCGTAGAATCGCCACGGCTCTTATCAAGACCGTAGGCAAGTGCTGCTGCAGTTGGCTCGTTAATAATACGTTTAACTTCAAGGCCCGCAATACGGCCAGCATCTTTAGTCGCCTGGCGCTGAGAGTCATTAAAGTAAGCAGGCACGGTAATCACAGCTTCTGTAACCGTTTCACCTAAATAGTCTTCAGCTGTCTTTTTCATCTTCTTCAAAATTTCAGCAGAGATCTGCGGTGGTGCCTTGCTTTCGCCGTTTACATTAACCCAAGCATCACCATTGTCAGCTGCTTCGATTTTGTAAGGCACCATCTTAATGTCTTTTTGCACTACCTTATCTTTGAATTTACGACCGATCAAACGCTTAATGGCAAATAGCGTATTAACAGGGTTAGTCACAGCTTGACGCTTAGCTGACTGACCTACTAAGATTTCGCCATCAGCTGCAAAAGCTATAATTGAAGGAGTGGTACGATCACCCTCTGCGTTCTCAATGACCTTAGCGCTGCCGCCATCTAAAACAGACACACATGAGTTGGTTGTGCCTAAGTCAATACCAATGATCTTTCCCATCGTAAACTCCAATTCTTAATTACCCTTGTCAGGGTTTTGTTTAATAGTGCTCAACAACAATAGTGGCTTCAGGCTCATTTTAACCTTTAGCTTAGCGTTGCTTGCTTGCAATCTTATATAAGGCCTAGCGCCACTTTTTCAAGGACAAAAGGTTAAATTCTCTATTTAGAAACCACAACCATTGCTGGACGCACAAGACGCCCGTTTAGGGTGTAACCTTTTTGGAACACCTCCATCACAGTGTTGGGCTCTAAATCCGGATTCGGTACGGCTGTCATAGCTTCATGTAGCTCTGGATTGAACGGTTCTCCATGGGGATCAAGCTGATCCACGTTGAACTTCTTCAGACCATCCAGCAACATCTTTTGGCTCATCTGGACGCCCTCAAGCAAGCTGGTCAAGCTTGCTCCATCAGCACTGCCTGCTTCGATCGCTCTACCTAAGTTGTCTAGTAACGACACAACTTCCGTCATTAACTTTTCCTGACCAAACTTATGCGCCTTGGCAACATCTTGCTCACTTCTGCGACGAGTGTTTTGAGCATCAGCTTGAGCACGCAGCACATCAGCTTGCTGCTCATCTACTTTTGCCAAAGCCATTTCTAGCTCGGCTTGAACTGACTCAACTGTAATTTCCTGTAGTACTTCTTCAGTAGCAGCGTCAGCGTTATTTTCTGCTGAACCAACATCCAGATCCAGATCCACTTCAGTTTCAGATGGCTGTTCTTGCTCACTCATAGATTTCTCCCTTACATAACTTTCGCAGCATCTATAACAAGGCTGCTTGACTGCAAATGTATATGGGGACATCAGCGCACGATTCAAGCAATAAATTTGAGGTTTTGCTGGCTTTTTAACAAAAAAATGACTGGTAATTCAAAAATACTGGACATACAACCAGCACTGTTTATACTTACAGTATAATAATTCACCGGAGCAGCACCATGTTGCAACAACTAATTGTTCATCATTACGCCTTAGTAGACTTTCTACATTTAGATTTCAGCAACAAAATGACCGCCATCAGTGGTGAGACAGGTGCTGGAAAATCCATACTGCTTGGCGCTCTTGGATTAACCTTAGGCGATAGAGCCGAGTCTGGCTGCGTAAGGCAAGGCGCTGAACGAGCAGACATCCATGCTGTTTTTGATTTGAGCCACCTACCTCAAGTAAAAGATTACTTATCAGCAAAGCATTTGTCAGCTGCTGAAGATCCTGATACCTGCATACTGCGCCGAATGATCAACCAAGATGGCCGCTCAAGAGGCTACATTAATGGCAATCCAGTTAATATAGCGTCACTAAAGGAGCTCGGTCGCCAACTGATTAATATTCACGGGCAGCACGAACATCAGCATTTACTCGGACGAGATAGCCATCAAACCCTCCTAGACGCCTTTGGCAATTACCCAAAACAACAAGAAGCAGTAGCGACAATAAGCCACGAATGGTTTGAATTTGATCGCCAAATCAAAGCCCTTACTGGCGGTCAACAGCTGTCTGAAGCAGAGCAGCAGCTTTTGCAGTATCAAGTGGATGAGCTTGAGCAGCTAAGCCTCTTACCTGACGAGCTCTTAGCTTTAGAACAAGAGCACAAACAAAGGGCTAATGCAGACCAACTGCTTCAAGCCGTACGGTGCGCCTTACCAGACAATTCTTTGGGTGAAGACCCTATGGGCTGCATACAGCGCTGGCAGCAACAATTACAAAATTTTAGCCAACATAGCCCACACCTCAGTGCTGCCGTAGACATGCTTGCCAATGCAGCAATACAAATCGAGGAAAGCCAAATTGAACTTCAAAACTTCCTGCAAGGATTTGATGAGGACCCGACACGCCTGCAAAATTTAGAACATCGTTTAGATGAAATCTATAGCATGGCCAGAAAGCATAAAATTCAAGCGGCAGACCTACCTGAACACTTAGGCCTATTGCAGCAGCAACTACAACAAAATCAAGATCAAGAAGGTCAGCTTGAAGCTATTCATCAACAACAATTTGAACTTACCAAAGCCTATGACACAGCAGCTGCAAAACTAACCAAAGCACGGCAAGCCGCTGCTACGCAGTTAGAAAAGGCTGTAGGAGAGCAGCTCACACTCCTAGGCATGCCCAATTGCAGATTAGAACTTAGCATGCAAACTAAGACAGACACGCGTTTACAGCCAAATGGCAGAGATGATACAGAGATTCTGATTAGTACTAACCCAGGTCAAAGCGCCAAACCTTTGGCTAAAATAGCTTCTGGAGGTGAATTATCTCGCATTAGCTTAGCCATACAGGTTGTCATAGCCACCACTAGCATTACTCCAAGCTTAATATTTGATGAAGTGGATGTGGGTATTGGGGGAGCTACAGCTGAGATTGTCGGACGACTATTATCTCAACTGGGGGAACACTGCCAGTTGTTATGTATCACCCATTTACCTCAGGTAGCAAGCCAAGCACAGCATCACCTGCAAGTGAGCAAGTCTAGCCAAGGCCAAACAACACAAACTCAAGTTGCCGCATTAGATGATGAGCAAAGAATACAAGAAATTGCACGCATGCTAGGTGGAGTGAAACTAACCCAACAGACTTTAGCCCATGCTAAAGAAATGTTAGGCACCGGCGCGCTTTTGCACTAACCGCCTTGTTCAGTAAAGACTAAACCACCATTAGTCTTTACTAACACCATAGAGGTATACCGTGCGACTAGTCAGATCGTAACCTAACTCGGCCGCAATCTCTTCTAGACGCTTGTTTAGAATAGGGTCACTAAACTCTTTGATTCGACCCGACTTGATGCAGACAATGTGATCATGACTGCTTTCTGTGGCTAACTCAAACACCGAGTTGCCTCCCTCAAAATGATGACGCACTACTAAACCCGCCGCTTCAAACTGTGTCAGCACACGGTAAACAGTGGCTAAACCAACATCTTCTCCCTGCTCCATGAGCAGTTTGTAAATATCTTCTGCACTCCAATGATCACCTTCGGTAGCTTGTTCGAGCATTTGGTATATTTTGACACGCGGAAGGGTAACTTTTAACCCAGCTTTACGTAATTCTTGGCTTTCTGATGCCATAGTATTGCTTACACTCTTTAGACTATTGGGTGATTCAGGTATGATTCTGAGATACAAAATCAATACACAGATTTGGCTAATGAAACGGTATCTTATCACGTCTCTTTTTATCGCGCTTATCGGCGGTTGCTCGAATATCGACAACTTGGGTTTTCCAGGTGTCCATAAAATTGATATCCAACAAGGAAATCTCATTACTAACGAGATGGTAGAGTTACTTCGGCCAGGCTTAACCCAAGACCAAGTTCAATATGTAATGGGCACTCCTCTTTTGGTAGATATATTCAACCCCAGCCATTGGGATTATGTATACCTGCATCGCCATAGCGATGGCCGCTTTGAGGAGCGAAAACTTAGAGTTGTTTTTGAACAAGGCAGAGTGAGCAGCATAGAGCAGTAACCCACTGCCACATCGCTGTAATACTATGCCTTGGCCTTTAGTGCTGCTTTTGCAGCACGGTTCGCCCTGGCCACTTTAGGGTCTATGGTGAGTGGTCGATATATTTCCACTCGCTGGCCCTGCATGATCTTTTCTGCTTGAGGGTTTTTCACAGCTTTACCAAAAATCCCCATCGGCGTGCCTGCAAGCTGCAAACCTTCAAACTGATCAACAATTTTTGACATCACAGCGGCATCATAAACTGTTGTCCCAATGGGCACTTGCAAAGCCACAATGTGTTGCTGCTCTGGCAGAGCAAAGGCCACCTCCACGCTAATCATGTTTTCAGTATCAGTCACATTATTCTCATTTATATATATTGTCTGCACGTTTACAAAAAGCATCTACCATATTGGCCGCTATAGGCCGAAACAAGCCACTTAAAGCCTTACCTTTAAGGCCTGTTACTCCAAATTCTAAAGCCATTTCCACTTTACAAGCATCATCTCTTAAAGGCGTAAAGGTCCAACTTCCCCGAAGGTAATCAAAGGGCCCGTCCTGTAACTCTAGGGTGATTTTCTCATCAGCTAACAAGGCGTTACTTGTAACAAACTGATAGCTAAGGCCGGCTTTAGCCAAATACAAGCGTGCTGTCATACTGGCGCTGGATGACTCTATTAAATCGACCTTGGAGCAACCCTCCAGAAATTCTGGATAACGCTCAACATCATTTACAAGAGCATACATGCTCGCCGCAGAATGCATCACTAAAGCAGAACGATTTATGGAAGCCAAAGCTTTTACTCTTGGTAAAAGGCTATATTAAAGTTAAAACAGCTGCCAATAAAGCAATATCATCATTTTTTCAGTAAATGTCACTGCAGCCGATTCGGGCTTGAGGTAGAATGCGCCCATGGCAAAGAAATCAAAAACTCAAAAAAGCTCAACCGGCACCATCGCCCTAAATAAGCGAGCAAAGTTTGAATATCATTTAGACCAGCGCATCGAAGCAGGCATGGTATTAACCGGATGGGAAATAAAAAGCATTCGTGACGGTCGCGCAAACCTGACAGATTCCTACGTGGTTATAAAAGACCAAGAAGCTTTTTTAGTAGGCGCTCACTTTTCACCACTAATGACTGCCTGCACTCATGTAGTGGCAGAGCCTCGTCGCGAGCGTAAACTTTTATTAAATAAAAAAGAAATATCTCGCCTTTTTGCTGCGTCCTCTCAAACGGGGCAGACTATTGTTGCCACAGCACTTTACTGGAAAGGCCACCGCGTTAAGTGTGAAATTTGCTTGGCTAAAGGTAAGCAGCAACATGACAAACGCGCTGCCGAAAAAGATCGTGATTGGAGTAAGCAAAAACACAGAATTTTAATGAAAGCCTAAATAGCTTTCATTACACCCACTCGTTTTGCCTCGTTACATAAATATCCCAGTTTCAGCATCATCAAAACACGCAATTAATCCCACTATTAGTTTAATGCTGCTATAATCATCAACTCTAAGGGGATGACTGGATTCGACGTTGGTTACAAACCCTGAGGTGCATGTAGAGAATGTAAGGTTTCTCTTTAATCCCACCTTGCAAAAGTTATAGTCGCAAACGACGAAAACTACGCACTAGCGG
>Ga0209815_1000092_pt1 | contig 64662 bp, 58 predicted proteins | sample CoawatmetaG00DNA_FD_187507 | JGI IMG/M metagenome (GOLD analysis project Ga0209815, IMG submission 187507) | Marine microbial communities from the West Antarctic Peninsula - Coastal water metaG002-DNA (SPAdes) (version 2) | ecosystem: Environmental > Aquatic > Marine > Coastal ...
CATGGACTCAATACCCTGCTCCACCAAAAATGATTGTTCAGCTCGCTCAACAGGCACTTGTTGGGTGACTACTGTGTTGTCTAGCGCACGTAAAAATATATCTAGTAGCTGGTCAGCATTAACAGCCACTTCAAACAAGCCATCTGTTCGTTGGGCAATCTCGCTCAGCGTCGCCTGATCTGCTTTATAAGATAGGCCCACTGTGTGCACACGGGCGCCAACATTAATATATTGTTGAAGGATTGGCTCAAGTAATGCAATGCGGGCACGCTTGTTATCTGCCGCATTCCTGCTTACATCAACCATGCCATCAGTTAATAATATGACATGTAATTGGCGACCCTTAGTCTGGTCTTGCGCGTTGAATGAAGCTGCATTGAGGGCAGCACCGATATCAGTATATAGGCCAGTGGAAGAGATTTTCTCAGCCGCAACAGAAGCCTCCTGCTGCCACTGTGCATTCACCTCACCAAGAGGAACCACTACTTTTGGGGTATCGGCAAATTGCCATACACCGGCTTTACTACCTTCAGGCAAGACTTGAGTGAGCACTTGCAGCGCTGGAATGCGCAGATTGTTGGGGTCTGTGTTCTTCATACTTCCAGACACATCAATCAACACTCGAATGTCCATTTGATTAGATAGTGGCTGACTTATAGCGGGCTGACTTATAGCTAGAGTAGTGATTAAAAGCGTCGCACTTATCCTGCGTAAAGCATGAAACTTGAACATTGATTGAACATCCGAATATTATTATTATCTAACTTACCTTAACAACCTAAGCATGCTGTAACAAGAGTAAACGCCTGCTTTTATTCACCCAGTTGTTGTATTTCAATGATGTGTTCGCCCCACCTAGTCTCAGGCACTTTATCTTCTGATATTGCCCATTTACGCACGGTCATTCCTGCTTTTACAGTGGACTTAGGATCACCTGTCACTAGCGGATGCCAATCAGGTAAATCCTTCCCTGCGGCTACTCTTCTGTAACCACAAGTTTCTGGCAACCAGTTATACTCTGCCACGTCTTCTGGGGTGACTAAGGTGCAGTCAGAGACTTTATCTTGGCGTGTTTCATACACACTGCACTTACAAGACTTAAGATCTAAATAACGACACGCCACACTGGTGTGATACATTAATGGCACATCATCATCGATTAATTTTTGTAAACAACAACGTCCACAGCCATCACATAGAGACTCCCATTGTTGGCTCGTCATCTCTTTGGGTGGTATTGTTTTCCAAAACCCGTCTTGTGTTGAATCTTTCATAAAAGCAAACTTATCGATAGTGGTGTGGGTTAGTAAGTTGGATTAATAGGCGCTCTATAAAGGTCTAGCATGTACTCCTCACGTACTGGAGGCATTTGTAGATAGTAACCTTTTTCATCGATTTCAGACAAAATATCTTCTGCATTAGCCTTTGCAAACTTTCTGCCTACTGTAAGCAACATATCCATGCGGTGCTCAGGCTTACCAAACATAGACAACAGGGCCTCTGGCACAAGACTTAAAGCCTTAGTTTTATCCACGTACAGATACATTTCATCTTTCTTTTTGCTACGGTATATTGAGCAAATAATACGTTTCTGGGTCATTTAAGTGTCTCTTGAATCTGGTTATATGCACTGGCAATAGGCTGCGCTAGAAAATCTTCACGCCACCCTTTCCAGTTATTGGGTAAGTTAAACGGCTGCTTTTTACGCAGGCCTTCAAATAGTGCTAATAATTCTTTTTTACGACCCATCAATTGCACTTGCACAGCGGCCTTTTCAGCCTGATCCGTCAACACTTTATGCAACTTCTTATAGTCTCTATTTTCATTTTTAGACAAAGGCTGCGCTACCCCTGGCAAAACTTCTGATGAAGCCGCCATGATCGCCAACCATTGCTTGCCATACCGTCTCAAACTACTAGGGCGCATGTCTTGGCATTGACCCATTTCATTCAAATCACAAGGGTTGGTGTGAGCCATTTCGATCAAACTAGAATCTTTTACTACAAAACTTTTTGGTCTATTTTCGCCACGAGCCACCCCTTCTCTCCATGCAGCTAAAGCGCGCAGGCGGCCTACAGATTTGCCCTGCAAACGCCAGGCATTTTTCATTTGGGTATAGGCTAACTCTGGCACAATGGGAGATTTTGGCTGTGCCAATTTTTGCATGTCTTCTAAAAACCACTGCCACACATCTTTGTCTTTTAAGCGCTGCGCCAAAAGGTCATAACATTGCAACAAGTGAGCCACATCCATTGCTGCATAATGGCATTGAGAATCACGCAACGGCCGCTGCAACCAATTCGAACGTGTTTCGCCTTTGTCTACCGTTTCTCCTAACAGGTCTAACACCAAACTTTGGTAACCAGGAGATAACCCCATATCCACATAGGCAGCAGCTATCTGAGTGTCTGCCATAGGTGTAGGGCGTAATTCAAGCCAATGCTGGAACAGTTCCAAATCTTCGCTACAGGCATGCATTACTTTGAGGGTGCCTGGATCAGTCAACAAATTTTGCAGAGGTTGCCAATCATCAATCGTTAAAGGATCTACTAAAAAGGTATCTCCAGCTGCAGCCAGCTGCACTAGCCCAGGGATAGGGTAAAAGGTATCTTCCCTTACAAACTCTGTATCTACAGCAATAGCTGACGCTTTTATAAGCTGCTGGCAAGCCAGATGGAGACCTTCGTTAGTATCTATATATTGGTAAATAGCTGACATATGTGGGTGTAACTCTTTTAAATATAACTGTGTTAGATGTAGCTTTTGCGCCCAGCAAAGGCATGGGCCAAAGTGCCACCATCGACATATTCTAGCTCGCCACCTATGGGCACACCATGGGCTATGCGTGTCACATTAATAGCTTGAATGTCTGATTGTTGACCAATTAATTGGTGAATGAAGTGAGCAGTGGCATCGCCCTCAATGGTGGGATTGGTAGCAATAATCACCTCAGTGATCTGCTCATCATTGAGGCGTGTAATTAACACATCCAAGCCCAGCTCTTTAGGCCCAATACCGTCCATGGGTGAAAGGTGGCCCATTAGTACAAAATATAAACCCTTAAACCCTGCGCCTTGTTCTATAGCTAAAATATCAGCAGGGGTTTCGACAATACATAAGGTCATAAGATCACGCTCTGGGCGAGTGCACATTCGACACACGGGTATTTCACTGTGCGTTCTACATTGCTCACAGCGGCCAACCTTTTCCAGTGCTTGTGTCAAGCTTTGGGCCAACACAGCCCCGCCTTCTCGGTTACGCTCCAAAATGTGCAAGGCCATACGTTGTGCCGATTTACGGCCAACCCCAGGTAAGCATCGAAGAGATTCTATAAGATCATCAATGAGTGGACTAAATGACATAAAGGTTAACCCTATAATTGACTTAAAACGGCATTTTAAAACCAGCAGGCATACCCATGCCAGCGGTCATATCAGACATATTATTCTGGCTAGCTTGATCTACCTTGCGCACTGCATCATTGACCGCTGCAGCCAACAAATCTTCTAGCATTTCTTTGTCTTCTGACAAAAGTGAATCATCTAGTTGCACCCGCTTGACGTCATGACGCCCAGTCATAACAACTTGTACCAAGCCTGCTCCAGCAGCACCAGTAAACTCAGTATTAGCCAAGTCTGCTTGGGCTTGCTGCATTTGTTCCTGCATTTTTTGGGCTTGTTTCATTAGATTGCCCATGCCACCTTTTAACATATTTATTTCTCGATAATTAATCTAAGTTTTATGTTTCAATAGGGTTCACTGGTGACACACTATTAGTGTCTAGCTGCCCATTAAACGCTGTGGTTAAACTAGCCACATTTGGATCGTTTTGTAACGAGGCTATGGCCTTATTTTGGTGATCAGCTTCACGTCTTTGACGGCTGGCAAATGGGGTTTCAGTTTGAGATTTTCCAATGCCTATACTCAGCTGTAAGTCACAACCAAACATCTTTTCCAAGGCCTGCCGAATACGACTTTGATGGGTGTCGTTGAGCATGCTACTTTGCCCTTGATCTAGGGTAAATTGTAGGCTCGTGCCTTGGCGCTGAGCAAACACCATATTTGCAGCAATACCGTGAGTCATGCCCGTTAAGTTGAGGTCGTTAAACACTTGCACCCAACTGGTCTGACTTAAGTCAGCTAATGTCCAATCATTAACCGGTTTTTGAGCCACTGATTCCAACACCAAAGGATCGTCTTGCTGCTCTGGCTGGAAGTGCGGATGCGAAGGCTCTTCATCCCAAGGTGGAGATTCACTTTTAGGAGGCTCCACTTTAGCAGCCTCCATCAAATCTGCCGTGGCTAATTTTGGCTCAACTTGCAGCTCAGTCTTAGTTTTCGGCTCTAATACAGATTGCCCTTGGTTAGCTGAAATTGCAGAATGTGAGCTAGACTCTGGCGCCGCTAAAAGTTCATTTGACTGAGCTGCCACCTGCTCTTCCCCAGCCGCTTGAGCTTGAGCTTGAGCTTGAGATGGGATTTGGATTCCTTCTGAATGGGGCAATGATTGGTGCTCAGTTGCAGTTTGCATTTCGCCAGCGTGTTGTTGAGGCCTAAAAGCCAGCATTCTTAGCAAGGCCATTTCAAAGCCTGCTTGCACATCCGGCGATGCATCTAAATCTTTGCGGGCCATAATACCCATTTGATAGAAAAGCTGCACGTCTGCTGGACTGGTATTTTGTGCTAAATCAAGCACCTTGACCCTATCAAACTGCACTGAAATAGGCGCGTCTGGCAATACCTGACAAATAGCCACTTGATGGAGCAAACTGAGTAAATCTTCCAGCGCCACCACAAAATTTTGGCCCTGCTCTGCAAGGTCTGCAATAAGTTTTAATAACTGTGAAGCGTTGCCTTTTTGTAATTGACTGACAATTGCAACCACTTTTCCCTGATCAATACTGCCTAACATCTGGTTAACAGAAGATTCTGTTAGGTCGCCACCACAAAAGGCAATCGCCTGGTCAGTCAGGCTCAAAGCGTCACGCATGCTGCCTTTTGCTGCACGGCCAAGCTGCCACAATGATGCCTCGGCAAAGGGTATGGCTTCACTGGTAAGAACGTTGCGCAAATGGCCTGCGACTTGTTCGGCTGGCATGTTTTTTAGATTAAATTGCAAGCACCGTGAAAGCACAGTAACAGGTAATTTTTGTGGGTCTGTAGTGGCTAAAAGAAACTTTACGTGTGGCGGAGGCTCTTCCAAAGTTTTTAGCAGTGCATTAAAGCTGCTAGTAGATAGCATATGCACTTCGTCTATTAAATAAACCTTAAAACGCCCACGTGTAGGCGCATATTGCACATTATCTAACAGCTCTCGGGTATCTTCTACCTTGGTGCGTGATGCAGCATCCACTTCGATTAAATCGACAAACCGGCCTTGTGTGATTTCAACACAACTAGAACAAACACCACAAGGGGTAGAGCTGACTCCCTCTTCACAATTGAGACAGCGTGCCAATATTCGAGCAATGGTGGTTTTACCAACACCACGGGTGCCTGCAAAAAGATAAGCATGGTGTAAACGCTGTTCGTCTAAGGCATGAACCAAGGCGCGTAACACATGCTCTTGGCCCACCATAGTGTGGAAATTTTGGGGCCGCCATTTACGGGCTAAAACCTGATATGCCATGCAGAGTGCGCTCGCAGAGTTAAAAGACACGATAAAGTAGCTATTATATGAGCCACACACAATTAAAGCTACCAACTCGCTCTTACTGCGCTTAACGCTTTTCACTTAGAGGCTGTAATACGTTTGAATCATACGAATGCTATTGCAAGACTATTTAGCCTGTTGCAATGACGCGATCCCACACCTGCACTAATTCTAAAACCATTATCAATTAACAGTCTGTGTAGTTACTGGACAAACAACGATTAGACATGTCTTGCAGTTTTGTTTTTTGGGCAACGCTCATGCCTTCACCAAGAGCCTGCTTATATTCAGTACCAAGCTCACTGCCCCTATAAGCACCTATGTTGTACCACATGTACGCTCGATCTAGATCCTTCTCAACACCAGCACCATTTTCGTACATCATTCCCAAGCTGGCTTGAGCCTTGGCTATTCCCTGCACTGAAGCTTTGGTGTACCAAATTACAGCTGTGTTATCGTTCTTTATAACACCCTGCCCTTTGTCATACATGACACCTAGATTATATTGGGCATCTTCATCGCCTTGATTAGCTGCCAAAGTAAACCATTTAACCGCTGCCTCAAAGTCCTCTAAACCATCTTTAGCATTGACATACATTGTTCCCAAGCCATATTGGCCAGCGGCATCGCCTTGTTCAGCTGATAAGGTGTACCATTTTATGGCAGTTTGCTCATTTTGTTTTACACCCAATCCAAATTTGTAAAGTGCCGCTATGCTGTTTTGCGCATCTGCACTACCAGCTTGCGCCAACGGCACCCACTCTTCCAAGGTCGTTTGAAAATCACCTAGCTTAAAGGCTTGAAAGCCTGCATCATAATCTGCGTTCACTAACACCACCTTACCCATCAGTATTAAAAAGGTGGCTAATAATATTAACTTTTTCATATAAAACCTCATAATTACGCATTATTCTTAGTAACATAAGTATACATCTGTTTTTAATAAATGCCGAAAAGTATGACCTTGAGTGCCATAAAGAGTAGTGAAACCTACGATCAGCCAATCAATAAGAAGATTTATTTTTAAAAAGAATCAACCAAAACAAAGTCAAACTTTCCTGTATTTTCTCGAAGGTGCTTAATACTTTGATACTCTTTACTTTGATACCAATCTTTTGCATGCGCAGTGCTTGGAAACTGAAATATTACTGTTCGATTTTTATCGTGCGCCCCCTCCAGCACCTCACTGAGCCCACCACCTAGAAGGTAAGTGCCTTCAAATAAGTTTAGAGAATGCGCTGATGCCTCCACATACTGCTGAAAAGTTTTTGGGTCTGATAACTTTGAATGAACAATTAAAAATGCTGGCATTATATTTTCTCTTTTTAATAACTAACCATCTACTTATAGGCTAGAGTTTGGCGAATTATTGAGGGTTACGCATTCAAAAACTTAATGCAACCCTCATCAGACAATCGCGTTAGATTAGCCTAAGTAATTACTAAAAACATCCACCTAATAAAACCACTACCACCTTGCACTTTTACATTTTATCAAAGGCGCCAAGTTTAGTATTGTAAAGCTAGGTAATTCTCATTGTCAGATTTTAAAAAGTACTTATAATTCAAGCCCAACAACTTAAGACAAAAGCAAATAACCTGCATTACTAATCTGTGTGAGCAAAATACTATGTTTGGATTTTTTAAGAAGGACCCAACGAAAAAACTACAAAAACAATACGAAAAGCTACTGTTTGACGCCATGCAACTTCAACGAAAAGGTGACATCATGGGGTACTCTATGACAACGCAAGAAGCTGAAAAAATACGTGAGCAGATAGTGGCACTTAAAGATTAATTACAGTAAGACAATCGTGCACCAACTATCAGCCACATCTGAGCTCCTCTAGAACTTATGATTAGGTTGTATTTTTTCGGAGGCTTTGAGGCTTTTTGACGAACGTCGACAGCGCTCAGAGCAATATTTCACCTCATCCCAGACTCTTTCCCACTTCTTACGCCAAGTAAAAGGGCGCTCACACACTGGGCACAATTTTTGTGGTAAATCAGACTTTTTCATATTTTCATTTAGCCTTAATATTAAAGCAGCCCCAAAAAACTATATTAATTAGCTATCAGGTCTAATTTGGATCATAGAATAAGTTATTTAAATACTCAATCAATCGTATAAAAAGATTATAACGTTTCCAATAGAAGTTAAATTTTTTACCCATAAGTTAAAATAGGCGCTCCAAATAAAACCTCGCTTAGATGGTTAGCATTGCCTGACAGCGACTAACAAAAAACTTACCCTAATTGGCCATGGTCTATGGCTATATCAGCGATGGAGGAAAACAGCGCAGCAGATTTTATATAGGGGGGATTACCCCAACCCCTAGTCATTCAGATGTATTATCAAAATTTTTAAATAATGCCAGATGATTCTTTACTTAAACCCTCAATAATCTATGCTAATTTTTCTCCTATTACCCCGCCAATAAAACACTCTAATTTTATCACTGTCTGTAAAAGTCAGTAAATTAAATGTAAAAAACATGTGATTCTCCAACCAAATGATTAAAAAAAAGATATGTTAGTCAAACTCAATATTTAATGTGTAGAAGATTAATCATACTCATATAAACGGTGCCTAGACTGTTTAAACGTTTTGTTAAGTAGTTGGCACTAAGAATACTACTAATAATTTGGGATTTTAAAATGACTAATAACTTAAGCGCTAGCGATCCAGTTGGCATGTCTTTTTGGCTTATATCCATGGCCATGGTAGCAGCAACGGTGTTCTTCCTTGTGGAGCGTGATCGCGTCAGTGGCAAATGGAAAACATCATTGACCGTAGCAGGCCTTGTAACTTTGATTGCCGCAGTGCACTATTTTTACATGCGCGATGTTTGGGTAGCTACTGGCGAGACTCCTACAGTTTACCGTTACATTGATTGGCTGCTCACTGTGCCACTATTAATTATTGAATTTTATTTAATTCTTTCTGCAATCACTAAAGTACCTGCTGGCGTTTTCTGGCGCTTATTAGCAGGTTCTTTGATTATGCTTGGCGCTGGTTTCTTAGGCGAAGTAAACGAAGCTTATAGAGTGTCAGGATTCATAGTCGGGATGCTTGGTTGGCTCTGGATTATGTACGAGATTTTTTATGGTGAAGCCAGCAAAATCAATGCTGGAAGTGGTAACGCCATCGCACAAAAAGCTTACAGTGCAATGCGCCTTTTAGTTACTATAGGTTGGGCAATCTACCCAATCGGCTATGTTTTAGGCTATTTTATGGGCGCTACCGATGACAGTATGCTCAACCTTTGGTATAACATTGCTGACCTATGGAATAAGATAGCATTTGGCTTGGTAATTTGGGCGGCTGCAGTAGCAGATTCAGACTCAAAGTAATTTGAAGGAATTGACCACGAGGTTCTCCAGAATCTCGCTGGTCTATTGCCAAAACCCTCCTCCAAGATGGCCAAAATCTCTCTTTTCACTAAAGGCTGAGGCTCGTAATGAGCACATAAAAGCCATACCTTCGCACACGGATGTACTGCTGTGGTTGCTGCAAAAAAACACTCAAATTCAGCTTCTTTCACTCTGATTGACATTGCTGAAAAGGCTTTAACAATTCACCCTGTTCAACAAAGGTATTAATTCCAAGGCCATCTTAGTCACAGACAAGTCACCTTAATCTATGGACTGCTCGTTTCCTCGCTAATTTTTAGGCCATAGTTTAGCCTTAAAGGCCTGTTATGGAGGTCTACTGTGCAACTGTGCAGTTATTTTGGTTGGGGCCCACTCCTATTTTTTTGAGGTTTATAGAAAATTCGTTACAATGTATAGGATCAGTTGCCTTTTAATGTACTGAAAAAACCAAATATCCAAATATATAGGCGTTAGTTTCTTACTAGTTATGAATTAAAGGTACCACAATGATTAAAATGGATGAGCCAGTCAACGTATTCGGTGAAAAGTTAAAAATCTGTGGAGTTGACCCCATCACTGGTTTCTACCGAGATGGCGTATGTAATACCTGTAAAGATGACTTGGGTTCTCATACAGTTTGTATTGAAACGTCGATGGATTTTTTAGAATATTCAAAATCTAAAGGTAATGATTTATCTACTCCTGTGCCTGCATTTAATTTTAAAGGCTTAAGTCCTGGAGATAGCTGGTGTGTATGCGCTGGGCGATGGTTAGAGGCGCAAAAAAATGGTATGGCTCCTAGACTGCATCTTCAAAGCACCCATATAAGGGCTTTGGAGATAGTACCCATAGCCCTGCTTAAAAAGTATGCAGTAGATCTAAATTAACCATTTGATTAGCAAAAGACCAGAACCAAGTTAGGGTGACTAAGTTGAAGACCGCAGGTTTCTTTAGAGCATAATTTTCCGGATTTTAAAATGACTCCGCGTTAGTGTTTCATAGATTTGCAGTCAAGCCTATATCAAGCCCTAGCGATATCAGAGAATTAAGTGTCACTCACTCTTAAACTATAGCTGCTGGACGAAAGTTTGATATCTTTAATAATGAGATTCAAAGATTGATGAATCAGTCTGCAGGTGGATACAAAAGAGTGAGAAGCAAGTAGATGTAATGTAAGCCTGTGCAAGCAATGTAAAAGCATGCAATCAGTGTTGTTAGTAAACACTATGATTAATAACTTGTTCTGTGAAGTCTAGAGGCCTCCAAAAGCTCACTTAAGCTCTTTGTTGACCATGGGGTTGTTCCCAATTCTGTTCTTTCTTCCTCTGACAGCCCAGTCTTAAGGCATCTGATCTGTTCTTTACTTTTGATGTCCTCAAGTTAAAGATAGAGCTAGCCCTTGAACCTGCTGAGGCCCTTAGCAATGATTATGCCCACAACATAGATGAGGCAGTTTACATTCAAGATTATGATCATCATGAGAAATGCAAAGCCAAAGTCCAATGTAGGTATGCTTATTAGTACAATAAAAAACTTTTGAATAACTACAGAAATCAACCAAAATTTCTGAAATCCATTTAGTTTATTCCATTTAAACTTGCCAGAGGATGGCTTGTGTTTTTTCTTACGCTTGCCCCCATAAGAAACCTCATCTATCGCATCTATGGCGGTATATACATAATCGTCAGGTTTTGTTTCGTTCATGTGTCTTAGTTACCTTTGTTAAATCTACTTAATACCCAGCTTAAAATCATGACAACCAAACGGGCAACAGTGGAGCCAGATATACACATGCATAATTCTATTTCGCTGAGCTGCAGCTCAAGCTCCTCATAGATTACGATTAACCCGTTTTTAATATTGCTGATAAAGCAATTCAGCAAATTTTATAACAGTTTATTACCTGCATTTTGTGTGCCCCCAACGGTACAAAAAAGTCAACTTAATGTGAAGGGTTGGCGATATGCCCATTGGCTTTAATAAGTGTCTAAAAATAGCTAAGTATTTTTATAAAAAAAGGCAATGGTGGCAACCCATAACGTCCACTTGTCTATTATTCCAAGCTGCATGAAAACCTATTTAAGCCACCTTAATCTATGGTCTGCTCGCATTGTACAGAATTTCATAGAGCCACCTTGGACCCTTGAAAGGGCGCCTACACCGGTGTACTCTGCACCTAACAGTTATTTTGATGGGACTCTCCCTACTTTTATAAATGTAAGTAAGTTAAATTTTTTATTGGGAAAGGGTATTATGAAATATATTATTATTTTAGCAATCAGCTTATTAATGACCAACATAACTTATGCGGACACAGAAATGAAAACTTATCCAAAGGAAAGTTGCCAAGAAATATATAAGGCGATTGGAACCTTTGTTCACCTTGCAGATGGAGAGTGGAAAAAAGGAGATGGAGAAATGGCAATGTTTTATTCAACCGCATCAGCTAATTACGCAACTATTTATCAAACAGTATGTAAAAAGTAAAACACCTTATCCTTTATTAATTACAGAGTGAGCTTCTGAGTTATGGGTGCCACTAAGTTCCGTTTAGGTGATGTGAACAGGCCGCTGTTAAATGCTTCGCTGTGTGGTTAATACATCGTGGGGTTACTCAATGTATCACCAAGATTGTGTTTTATAAATAGTAACAAGGCACTATTAGGCACATTATCTAGCTAAGATAACCTACAGGCTAAAAGTAGATCACAAAATTTGAATTGCTTTAGGCCTGATATGCCTATTTACGCAAGGAAATAAAACAGGAAAATGGTGGCACCCCTATCAGCCACACCTCGGCACACGAATCCACCACTGTGGCTGCTCCCTTCCAGGCCTGACCAGGTTCGCGGTTTATCGTTGCGTGGGGACCAATAGGGCTACCATAACGATCACAATCGATCGATTGCGAGGAGCGCAGTATAGGCAAAAAGCCTATGATTCTCAAGTGATTTTTATACAGATTTTACAATACTACTGGTGTTTATACGCCATAGCTTGCATATGGCAAAAACTCCACCTGTTGGGCGTCTTCACCACAGGTATTCACTTTTACCACTGCCAAGCCATCACCTTTCATGGCGGTGCTAAGCACGCCAGAGTTTTGATTGGTCATAGCTTCTACCACTAAGCCAGCATCAGCGCTAGGCAACACTCTTACGCGCAGGTATTCTTGCCTATTGCTTGACCTTTTGGGTGGGTTTACTAAGCGTGCACTTAGGCTGTAGCCTTGGGTGTCAGTGCAGCCTTGAAGGGCTAACAAAAACGGCCTCGCCATCACCATAAATGTGACTAACACGCTAGCTGGATTACCTGGCAAGCCAAAAAATGGGGTTTGCTTTACACGGCCAAAAGCCAATGGTTTGCCCGGTTTAATCGCAAGCTTCCATACATCTAATTGGCCCAAGGTTTCTACTGCACCTTTTACATGATCTTCTTCACCTTGTGAAACACCACCGCTGGTGATGATAATATCTGCTTGCTGTGCTGCCAAAGTTAGAGCCGACTCTGTGGTGGAGCGTTCGTCGGTGATTATGCCTATGTCTACAAGCTCCATACCTAGCTGATCTACCAACCCTGCTAACAAAAATCGGTTTGAGTTATAGATCTGCCCTGCTTGGAGGGGCTGGCCTGGGTTTACAAGCTCACTACCTGTTGATGCAATAGCCACTTTGAGGCGTTGGTAAACATTGACAGTCTTTATGCCCATGGAGGCCAACACACCCAAATGTCTTGCTTCTAGCTTGGTGCCTGCCTCACACACCACTTGTCCTGCCACTATGTCCTGGCCTTGTAAACGAATAAACTGCCCCTGCTTTTGCCCTTGCTTTAGGGCGCTGTCGCGTATGCAGATGCCTCCTTCTACTTGGTCTACATCTTCTTGAATCACTACCAGCTGCGCATTGGTTGGCACTTGTGCCCCTGTAAACACGCGGGCACAGGTATGAGGTTCCAATACGCTTGGCACCTGCCCTGCAGCGATGCGCTGGCTCACCGGAATAACGTCTAAGCTGATATCCTCTATTCGCATGACATAGCCGTCCATGGCACTGTTGTGCGCAGGTGGCACGTCTACCGCTGAAACCACAGGCTCACTTAGCACCAGGCCTCTTGCATGGAACAAAGGCACCTGCTGGGAAGCTAAAGTGCACTTTGCAGAACGCATGATCTGCTGCTGCGCATCGCTTACGGGAGTAAGGCTGGATTTATTGATGATAGTAGACATTAAGATGGCTGCGGGTTAGACGAATGAAAAGTAACCATTTCTACAAAATTGCAAGGCTTGTGGCGGCTATCTAGTTGTTCACATATAATTCCATTCCATGCTGTTTTGCATGCACCAGTGGAGCCTGGCATGCTAAACATTACTGTACGATTAGCCACTCCTGCCACCGTGCGAGACTGTATGGTAGAAGTGCCGATCTCTGCATAAGATAAGCTTCTAAACAATTCACCAAAGCCTTCTATTACTTGGTCAAATAAGGGCAACAAGGCATCAGGTGTGGTATCTCTAGCGGTAAAGCCTGTGCCTCCTGTAATCAGCACAGCATGCACATTAGCATCTGCTATCCAGCCGCTGACCGCTGCACGTATTTGATATACATCGTCCTTTACAATAGCGTGCTGCGCTAAGCTATGCCCTGCGTCTTGCAACAGTGTAATAAGGGTCGCACCAGATTTATCAGTAGCAACGGTGCGTGTATCGGACACAGTCAATACTGCAATGTTAATGGGCTTTTGTGATGGGTTGGAGTTTGTCATGGGTCTTCTCGGTCTGCGATTCAAGAGCAAAAGATAACACCATTAGTATACAGGCTGTTTCAGCCATATTGTATAGCCAGTTATTACTATAGCGAGGTCTTTAATTAGCAAATTTACTGTAAGACTTTAGTCTCATTCACTAAGGTCTAATTTTCAAAACTCTGCAAATCTCTAGACTAGGTACCAACCTAGAGGCACCTATGCATTTACTTGCTGGCAGTGTTCATCTTCGTTCAACAACAATAAATTGGAGTTTGCCATGACAGATGTAAAATCTGAAAACACAAATCACAAAGCTGGCTGGTCTCGCCGCGATGTGCTGAAAGCCACCTCAGCTGGAGCCGCAGCAGGCGCTACACCAATGTTCTTTACCCAAAACGCATGGGCTGAAGAAGCACTTGGTAACTACCCAGTAAAAGGAAGTGAAGTAGTACTAGGTTTTAACGTACCTCAGACAGGCGCATACGCAGACGAAGGCGCTGATGAATTACGTGCCTATAAGTTAGCTGTTAAGCATTTGAACAATGGTGGCGGCATGCTCGACACCCTTAAGCCAAGCAAATTGACCGGTAACGGCATTTTGGGTAAAAAAGTTACTTACGTAACTGGTGACACACAAACTAACGCTGATGCTTCTCGTACATCTGCTCGTCGTATGATCGAGCGTGATAAAGTAATCATGGTTACTGGTGGTTCTTCTTCTGGTATCGCTATTGCTCAGCAGTACCTTTGTAATGAATTAGGCATTATCTTTATGTGTGGTTTGACTCACTCAAACGACACTACTGGTAAGGACAAGCAGCGTTATGGCTTCCGTCATTTCTTCAACGCTCACATGACAGGTAAGGCACTATCTCCTGTATTGAGCAAAGAATACGGCAAAGATCGTCGTGCTTTCCACCTTACAGCTGACTATTCTTGGGGACACACCCAGCAAGAGTCTATGCAAGAGTTTACCGAGAAAGAAGGTTGGTCAACTGAAGGCAACATCATGACGCCTTTGAAGACAACTGACTTCTCTCAGTACTTGTCTCAGGTATTGAACTCTGATGCAGACGTTCTAATCTTGAACCACTACGGCGCTAACATGGTTAACTCTCTAACCAACGCTGTAAACTTCGGTATGCGTGACATGCAGAAGAACGGTAAAAACTTAGAAATCGTTGTACCTTTATACAGCCGTTTGATGGCTAAAGGCGCCGGTTCAGCTAACATCGACGGCGTACTTGGTACCTCGGGTTGGAACTGGGCTCTAGAAGACGAAGGTTCTAAGGTATTTGTTAAGACCTTTACTGATGAGTATGGATTCCCACCTTCACAGGCAGCTCACACATGTTACGTACAAACTCTTTTGTATGCTAACGCATGTGAAATGGCTGGTACTTTCTACCCACCAGAAGTTATCAAAGCCCTTGAAGACTTTAAATTCACTGGCGCTGGTAACGGCGAGACCTTATACCGTGGTTCTGACCACCAGTGTATTAAGGACATCTTGGTTATGCAGGGTAAATCACCTTCTGCACGTAGCAGCGAGTTTGACTATCTACAGATCGTTGATCAAGTGGATGCTGCAACCGTTGACTATGATCCAGCCATCTTTGGCGGTGAACTAGGTCCATACGTACCAGCATAAGCTGTATGTAGTGACCATTACGGGCCAGTGTAACGCTGGCCCGTTTTTATTTTACTTAGATTAAATTAAAAACATGATTTTGCCACAGCAATTAATGGGAGTATCTCCACAATGGATATGACGCTCAACGCTTTTACCCTCTCTATTTTAACCGGCTTACAGCTGGGTTCCATTTACGTGCTCATTGCTCTGGGCCTCACACTTATTTTTGGTACTTTGGGTGTAGTTAACTTCGCCCACGGCGCCTTATATCTCATCGCTATATACTTAGCTGTGAGTATCAACAATGCTTTAGGCTTTGGCCTGGCGTTGATTATAGTGCCTCCTGTGCTATTTATTATCGGGGTACTGTTAGAACGCGGATTAATCCAGCGTTTCTATGACCGCCCTCACACCGACCAGATCTTGGTAACCTTTGGCTTAGCTATTGTGTTGCAAGAGCTTCTAAAGTGGGTCTTTGGTGCCAACAATATTCCCTTTACTATTCCAAGCTGGGGCAACGGTATCATCATGATGCATGAATACCTGCCATTCCTAGAAGGTTTCGTAGTGTATCCCAAGTGGCGCATGATCCTGGTTGTAGTAGCCATTGTTACTGTATCAGCCGTATTTGCTCTGTTACACCTTACCCGCTTCGGTCTAGTAATTCGTGCTGGTATGCGTGATGCAGAAATGTTGCAATTCCTTGGCGTGAACATTAACCGTCGCTTTATGGTTGTATTTGGCCTAGGGGCCATGATTGCAGGTATCGCTGGAGTGTTCGGCGGCCCTGTAACTCAAGTATCACCAGAAGTAGGTATGCAATTACTTGTGCCCTCTTTCTTGATCGTTGTTATTGGTGGCATGGGCTCCCTTGGTGGTGCTGTGTTAGCTGGCATTTTGATAGGCATGGCGCAAAGCTTTACAGCTCCTTATATTTACATCAATACTATTATTATCTACTTAATCACTGTTATCATTTTATTGGTCCGCCCACGTGGTTTGTTAGGTGCCAAAGGAGTATTTGAATAATGATCACTCAAAATAACTTTTGGCAACACAACAGAACTGTGTTGATCTTTGCTTTAGTAGCTCTAACAATGCCTTTGTGGTTCCCCTTGATGGGTGGTTATTCAGGCCTTGATACTAAGATCATGATCTTTTGTATCTTTGTTGTAGGCTTTGATATCTTGCTTGGCTTTACCGGTTATTTGTCTTTTGGACACGCAGCCTTCTTTGGTATTTCCGCTTACGTCACGGGTATTATGTTGAAAGACTTTTCTGACAACATTATTCCAGCAATTATAGTTGCGGTGTTAGCCGCCACTGTTGTCGCTGTAGTGATTGGTTTACTTACACTCAAGAGAACAGGCATTTACTTTTCTATTCTTACTTTAGCTTTTGCCGAAATGTTCGACTCTATGGCTATGTCCATGTTGCAAAAATGGACTGGCGGTGAAAACGGCTTGACCGGAATGCCAACTCCAATGTTGTTTAACTTGAAAATGCAAGGCGACACAGTGTTTTACTTTGTGACCTTCATGGCTATCTTCTTGTTCTACATGGCAAAGCGTATTGAACGTTCCCCTGTAGGCTTAATGATGAAAGCGATCAAGTGTAACCAAACACGTTTAGAGTTTACTGGCATCAACGCTCGTAAGTACAAACTATTAGCCTTCGTCATCAGTGCTGTTTATGCGGCTATCGCAGGCGCTTTGATGGTTGTTTACGAACCTTTTGTAGGCCACGAATTCCTAGGTTGGCATCAATCTGGTGAAGTAGTCATCATGTCTGTTATCGGTGGTGTAGGCACTTTAGTTGGACCAATGTTAGGTGCAGGCTTCATGCTGTACTTCGAAAACGTCCTCTCTGTAAACCTTGGTGAGCAGTGGCTACTTGTACTTGGTGCAATCTTTATGGCTGTTGTCATCTTTATGCCAGGTGGTTTCATGGAAGGTGTAGCTCGTCTCAAGAAACGTTATTTCACTACCGTTGACGGCGAATAGGAAACAGAATTATGGCTATATTAGATATTCATCAAGTATCCTTAAGTTTTGGTGGCTTAAAAGCCCTTCAAAACGTAAATTTAAAAATCGAAAAAGGCACTACACATGCCCTTATCGGACCTAACGGTGCAGGCAAATCAACTTTACTAAACGTGTTAACGGGCATGCTTAAGCCTGATGACGGTTCGGTAATGTTTGACGGAAAACCTCTGCTTAATGTTAATTCTTTCGACATTAACCAGTTGGGCATCGCTAAAGTTTTCCAAACCCCAGCGATCTTCCCAGAAATGACGGTTTTGCAAAACGTGACCATTCCTGTTTTTGCCGCTAGAGATGGGTCTTTTAATCTGAACATGTTTGAGGGACGTAGCAAACAACGCCCTCTTATCGAATTTGCAGAACAACAGATCTGCGAACTTGGGTTAGAAAAACATATGTATTCTTTGGCAGGCAGTCTTTCACGTGGTGATAAGCGCCGTCTAGAAATGGCGATTTGTTTGGCTAATAAGCCTCGCTTACTGTTGCTAGATGAACCAACCGCTGGCATGGCTCGCCATGAAACAGAGAAAACCATTGAATTGCTTAACAGCATGCAAGATGGCATCACCAAGGTCATAGTTGAACATGACATGAACGTGGTGTTCTCTTTGGCTGAAAAGATCTCTGTATTAGCTCAAGGGCAAATTATTGCTGAAGGCACTCCAGACGAAATTAAGGGCCATCCAAAAGTTATTGAAGCCTATCTTGGCGAAGCTCAAGTTTAATAAGGGCATAAGGAAGCATACTATGAACCAAAGTAAACCAGACGCCCCTCAGTCCTTCTTTTCTTGCCGCGAGCTAAATGCCTTTTATGGTGAAAGTTACGTGGTGCAAGGCGTGTCTTTTGACATTCCAGAAGGTGACATTGTGGCCCTACTTGGCCGTAACGGTGCAGGCAAAACCTCTACCCTACGCGCTATCGCTAGAGCGGCTCAACCTGCACTTAGCAGCGGTGAGATTTGGCTAAACGGCCAAGCTTTACATAATATGAAAGCCTTTGAAGCAGCACGTGTAGGCGTTCAGTTAGTCTGTGAAGATCGCCGTATCATTCCAGGTGTTACGGTAGAAGAAAACCTAATCTTAGCCCAGATTGCCCAGCCTCTTGGCTGGACTCTGGAAAAGATATACGGGCACTTCCCCAAGCTAGAAGAAAGACGCAAGCAAGAAGCATCTTCTCTTTCTGGTGGAGAGCAGCAAATGTTAGCCTTAGCCCGTGCCTTAGCGCGCGATGTTAAGTTGCTTTTGCTAGACGAGCCTTATGAAGGTTTGGCACCTGTGATTGTGCAAGAAATTGAACGCATGCTTAAAGAAGTTAAAGAAATGGGCATTACTACCATTATCGTTGAGCAAAATGCTGTGGCCGCACTTAAGTTAGCTGACCATGCCATTATCATAGATTCTGGTGAAATTGTGTTTACTGGCACCGCTCAAGAAGTGTTAGATAACAAAGCACTTCGTGAAGAGTACCTTGCTGTTTAATCACTGATAGCTTGGCGCTTTCTTATCTAGGTTAATGGACTCATTAACCTAGATAAGCTCTAACCTACAATACTTACCCTGCACCAGCTTATTACTTCACCACTTTACTTTGTAGCTCCCTCAACAAAACACCCTCGCGCAATGCTCCCGTCGAAAAATATACCCTGTCTAACTTTAAGCTCAGCATTATGCCCTTAAGTATTGCATAACCTGCTGGTAACACTTCACCGCGATCGGCTCGCAGCCCTTCAATACTGACTTCATCTAAATGATCAAAGGCCAACAGCTGTAGTTCTATTTTTTCCATTGATGCCTTATCTAAATAAGGCATACCACGCTCTTCTAACGCACTCAGTGCGGACAATGCCTTTATGGTGCCTGACGATCCAATACAGACCTGCCAGCCCTCCCACATGGCTTCTGGGGAGCGTGATGAAGACAAACAAGAGGTGGTGATCATTTTTTGGGCAGCTTTAACGGCATTTTGTATATGTAATTGATTGATTTTTCTCTTTGGAAAGTAGTCATTACTAAAAGCCACACAACCCATAGGAAAGCTGCGGAGGTGTTGTGGGCTATTTTGCCCTAGTATCATCTCAGTGCTGCCACCGCCAATATCGATTACTAGCTTGGTACATTGTGGGCGCGTCTTTGCTGCAACGTCACCTACTACACCTGCAAAAATTAACGAAGCTTCTTCATCACCGCTGAGCACATTTATCGGGACTCCCAAAATAGCTTGGGCTTTAGTGACAAAGTCGTCTCTATTGTGTGCAACACGCAGTGTATTGGTAGCCACCACATAGCGATGTTTGGGTGGCACATTTGCAAGCTTAATTGCTAAGCGCCTCACACATTTTAGCCCTCGATCAATCGCTTCTTGACTAAGGACACTATACTGATCTAACCCTGCTGCCAGCTGAACTTTTTCTCCTACCCTAGTAGTGATTCGATAAGGATCTTCACTTACATCCACTATAGTGACGTGAAAACTATTAGAACCTAGGTCAATTGCAGCGGCTAAATCAGTCAATTTCAGGCATCCAAAAATGGTTGATTTAGCAGTGTACCAAACAATCATTAATAGGCCAATTATGGTGTATTTTTAATTTACCAAACGAGAACTGATCATCTTAATGGATAGATCAATCAGGGGTCTGTGCTATTTTTATTTGATTTTTTTGTCAATAATCCTTTAACATTCGTAATGCATCGTAAAGCGCAGCATGCACATTGCGCCCAGCCCAAGCATCACCGATACGATATAGATAAAATGAGCCATGGGGATTAAGGTCTAGTAACTGGATCTGATTTTTCCTCAAACCTTCAAAATCTACTTCCCCTAGATTACGGCTTGTAGGCAGCAGTTGATGAAACAGTTCATCATTGACCTGCGTCCCATTTTCAACCACCACTTGGTCTACTGTGCGTGTTTGATAAAGGTTACTGTATTCATTCCACAAAGTTGCATCTAGACCAGCAGCTTTTTTAACCACCTTTACCAGCTCCCAGTCTGGCGTAATGCAAGCATTAAGGGTATACAGTCCACGTAAATAGTGGGGGAAATTCACATCCCCTACTTCTCGTCCAACATGTCGATGAGGTGAAACAAGCTCTAAATTTTGGGCACCGTTTTGCAGCATAAATTCAGCACAGCTCATACCTATATGAGTGCCTGTTTCATCATAAAATAGTACGTCATTTGAGGGCTTAACGTGGCCTGTTAAAACGTCCCAACTACTAGTAATTAACTCTGGATCTGAATCAATCGACAGCTCTAACGGAAAGCCTCCAGTCGCCACAACAACCATGTCAGGCTTATAACCTTCCACAACTTGTGCATCTGCCCATGTGTCAAATTTAAATTGCACGCCTAATACTTCACATTCACTATAAAGCCACTGACTTACTGATGACATTTCTTGACGTCGTTTGGCTCTTGAAGCAATATTCATCTGCCCACCTATTTTATCAGTGGCCTCCAATACAGTGACTTTATGTCCTCGACTGGCCAAAACTCTTGCTGCTTCTAGGCCTGCGACACCTGCCCCTGCTACCACCACACGTTTATTTGGATGATTACTGGAAGCAATTATATGTGGCAGCTGGGCTTCTCGACCCGTAGCCACATTATGCATACATAAGGCCTCACCCATCTCATGTAAACGATCTAAACAAAAGCCTGCACCCACACATGGGCGTATACGGTGCTCTTGTCCTGCAATTATTTTATTAACAATATGAGGATCAGCCATATGCCCGCGAGTCATACCAATCACATCAACTAAACCACTGGCCACCGCATGACGGGCAGTCGCAACGTCAGTGACCCGAGTCGCATGTAACACAGGCAAATCAAGTTGTGCCTTTAGCCGTCCCGCCAAATTTAGGTATGGCGAACTTGGGTTACCCATAGGAGGTATACAGTCTGCCAGCCCCATGTCAGTGGTAAGGTGGCCTCCAACAAAGTTGAAAAAATCTAGCTGATTGGTTTGTTGCAAAGCTTTTGCCACTTTTAAGCAGGCAATTTCATCCAATCCTTTTTTGCCCCCATTTTGGGGATCACTGTGGCACAAAAAATCATCCCCAGTCATCCGTATACCTACAATAAAGTCGTTACCAACAGACCCACGAATGTGTTCTAACAGTTGATAGGTAAACTCTAACCGACCTTCTAAGCCACCAGCGAAGTTATCATTTCGTTGATTAAACTCTGGGGTCCAAAATTGATCAATTAAATGACCATATGCCATCAGTTCGACCCCATCTAAGCCTGCTTCTGCACATCGATAAACAGCACTACTGTAATCCCGCAAAATACGCTTAATATCACCCTTTAATATTTGTGCTGGTAAGCTTCCATGGGGTCTTTCAGCAAAAGCCATCGGCGCCACTGGTGGCAACCAATGCTCTACATCAAAGCGAGTACGACGGCCTAGATGAGTGAGCTGGCACATAATTGCTGCACCTTCATCGTGCACGCTTTGAGCCAACTGCTTAAGCCAAGGGGTTACTATATCTTGGCTCAAGTCAATTTGTGAAAATGCTGCTGGAGAGTCTGCAGATACAGTGCTTGAACCACCAAACATAGTGAGCCCTAAGCCACCTTTCGCTTTTTCTTGGTGATAAAGCCTATACCTTTGTTTAGGCATTCGGTCTTCGATATAGCCAGGTGCATGGGCGCTGCTCATCAGGCGATTACGTAGTGTTAAATGTTTAAGTTGATATCGCTCTAGTAGTGGATCTGCGTTAGTATTCATAGTCAATAATCTTCGTTTAGACCACCATCATCTGGTATTTCCGACTCACGGCGCGCAATAAAATCTAATAGTTCATCGTTTACAGCTTGATCGATTTTGGGTTCTTCATATTCGTCTAATTTGGCTTTTGCCAAATTTAACGCTCTTTGAGTGATACTTTTACTGCCATTTGCCATCCATTGTTCGATGTTATTATTGTCTAATAATTTAGGCATGTAAAAGGCCCGTTGAAAGTTGTCCTGTGTATGGGGGTGGCCAAGGTAATGCCCGCCTGGCCCCACATCTCGCACAGCAGCTAATGCGGCGTCAAAGTCATCCCAACGAGGACCTTCTGCCATCCTATATGCCATGGCACATTGTTCCGCATCTACCATAAATTTAGCGACAGAACAGTGCATTCCCGCTTCATTCCAACCTGCTGAATGCCAAATATAGTTGGCCCCAGACATCATCACAGCCATTAAATTAACACCACTTTCGTAGCCCGCTTGGGCATCTAATACTTTAGCACCACCTAAGGTATTGGATGTGCGCCAAGGCACATCGTAATGGCGAGCCATTTGCCCAATTAAAAAGTTCATTAAACAAATCTCTGGGGTGCCCGCCATTGGCGCACCCGACTGCATCGACACAGTAGCCAAGTAATGACCATAAACAGCAGGTGCTCCTTTTCGTACCACTTGAGTATAGGCCAAGGCAGACAGTGCCTCAGCATTAAGCTGAACCACTGCAGGCACAGTAGATGCAGGCGTATTCGCTCCACCCAAAACGAAGGGGGAACACAATACGGGTTGATTGCGTTTTACAAACGCCCTTAAGGCTCCCAACATCGTGGCATCCCACACCAATGGCGAGTTACCATTAATATTACCAGTGGTAACAGGATGGTTATCAATATAATTTTGACCAAATAAAATATCACACATGGCAATGACATCTTCAGCATTTTTGCCTGAAGTAGTCATCCCCATAAAGGTTTTATCTGAATACTTCATAGAAGAATGAGTAATACGTAAATGTCGCCAAGGCACTGCATGATCCATTGGCTCGACAATATGATGAGCTGATGAATGCAGGGCTGGGCTCATGTGGGCCAGTTTATGAAACATTGCCAGGTCATCAAGTGTGGGATTACGCCTTTTGTCTTCTAGGTCACGCAAAAAAGGCGCACCTGTCATAGGTACAAACATACAATTTCGCCCACCTAGTTTGAGGTTGTTTTCTGGGTTACGTGCATGGTATTCAATATTTGACGGGATGCTTTTGATTAGTTCACGAATGTGGTGACGATCAAATTTTACTAAGTCTCCTCTTACTCTTGCCCCAGCCTTGCGCCAGTCTTCCAACGCTATAGGGTCGCGGAACACTACACCCACTTCCTCTAGGATGGCCATGGACGCGTCGTCTATCTTCGCTATTTGGTCTGCATCCATAGGCTCGGTATAGGGTAAGCCATGGCGCAAATGGGGCAGCATTTGTTCAATATTATGACCCCGCAAACGCTGCCTGTTCGCTCTTCCACCACTTCGCTGCCCACGCACTGGCCTTGTTGCTTCTTCAAATGCTCGTGTCATGCTAACTCCAAACTAACGTTAATGTTCTACGTTAGGTATATTTAGGTTAACATTCAAACTACATTTTTATACCTATACATAACTTAATGTTATTACGCTTAGAAAAGCAGCTTAAGATTTTAAAAACAAGGAGGAGATTTTTTGTTACGTAAACAACTACCTGGCATTAACGGTTTAGTCACTTTCGAAGCCGCCGCGCGGCATTTGAGCTTCACCTTGGCTGCAAATGAGTTGTGCGTGTCTCAAGCTGCTGTGAGTCGGCAAGTCAAACGCTTGGAGGACCAATTGGGCTGCACAGTATTTCATCGAACCCAACGCCGTATCGAACTGACCAAAGATGGCCATAAGCTGTTTCAAGCGGTTACCATGGGCTTAGGGCATATCGCCACAGTGAGCGGTGATATCCGTCGCACCCAATCCACAGGACAAATAACCATTGCTTCCACTTTAGCTTTTTCAAGCTTTTGGCTAATGCCTAGAATACGGGCTTTTCACCAACAATACCCTGATGTAAAGGTACACGTGATTGCATCTGATAACGCTCAAGAATTACGCTCAGAAAAAGTAGACCTTGCCCTTACATGTGGTAACAATCAACTACAAGGTAACCAAACCCATTATTTGTTCTCTGAACAGGCATACCCAGTGTGCAGCCCTGAATATTTGCGTAATCGCAAGACGCCATTACACGCCTCAGATCTATTGCAACATCGATTATTACATTTAGATGAACAACTATGGGATAACATTGGCTGGGATGCCATTGATTGGCCCGCATGGTTAAAACATTTTAATGTCGATGGCTTAGACACCAACGAAGTGTTAAAAATACCTGCAGGGTTTACCTTTAATAACTACCCGATGTTAATTCAAGCCGTGCTAGAGGGTGAAGGCATCGCTCTGGGTTTTGAGCACACCACAGGTAACCTAGTTACTCAGGGACAACTCGTTAAATTAACTAACAAACAATGGGACACTGGCCGTGGTTACTACCTGGCTATAAAGTCAAACCTAGTTCACCATCCTGATGTACAAGCTTTGAGTCAGTGGTTATTAAACAGCTTTTAAGCCAGACTAGCCCTCCATGCCCGCCCTCATTTCCTGCAAGGCAATGGTTGCGCTCACTCCAAGGTTGGTCAATATTTTAGGTGGCATCCAGCTTGGGCCAGTTTGCCCTAGTTGCTGTTGAAGCATTTCACTGTCGTGATCTAATGCCAATTCTGCCAACAATTTACCAGAAGCTGTGCCACGAGCTATACCTAAGCCATTTTGACATACCGCTGCAAAGACCCCAGGCTGACACTGTCCAAAATAACTAGCTTCATTATTGGACAAGCACAATAAACCACCCCAAGTGTCTGCAAATTCTAATTCTGGCAGCATATGAAAGCGGCGCTTAAAGCTGCTTTGGTGCTGCATTTTTATATTTTTTAATTGCTCTTGTTGGTATTTAAGACCAGGATTACAGGTAAATACACTGCGTATAAGCAGCCTATGATCTGATGTGCGGCGCAAGGTTGCCCCAGCCGGGTGAGACGGAATCAAACCCCAACTACTGTCTCCTCCTAAGCGCTTTTGCTGATCTTCGTCCATGGGAGGAGTCATGCTGCCATAGGTACACACATGCACTAGCCGACCTTTTTGCTGGCCAAAATTTTGGGCAAATCCGTTGTTGCATAACAATACTTGTGGTGCAGAAATTTGACCATCGGGAGTCTTTAATATGTGTTTTTTGAGAGGGCGCTGGGGCGTACTTTTGCCACTTTTGCTACCCCATAAATACTCTGTAACAGGCGTGTTTTCATATAAGCTCACATTTCTTGGCAAATGATCTGCACAGCCTTGCACAAATGCTGCAGGCTGCATCATTACCGTGCCCGGAGTATATACACCACTGTGGTAGTAATCCAAACCTGTCGATTCTTGCATTTGTTGCTTGGACAACATGCTAAAAGGTTCCTCTAGACTCGCCAGACCTTTGCTATACGATAATAGACTTTTACTACCCGTAACAGAGGTAGCGCCATGTATTTTGCCTGTTTCACTCCAGTCACAGGCAATATCGTGCTTATTAACCACTGCTTTTGCATAGGCAATGCCGCTGCGGTTAAAGTCAATCATATTATGATCAGTAGCCTTATCCGTGGTATATGCATGACTATTTAACGTGTGGGGTAAATCAATCATAAACCCAGAATTACGCCCTGAAGAAGCCATAGCAATCGCTAAGGCATCCAATAAAACTATGTGTTTATCAGGTGCAAGCTCAGCTAAGCGTCTAGCTGCAGCAAGCCCTGTAAATCCTGCACCGATAACGACAACGTCAGCCTCAACATTGCCCTTGAGACTGGCCTTAGCTTCTCTTAAAGGCAGGTTTTTATACCAGCCACAGTCGTTTTGGTAGCTTGGTAAAAGTTTAGCAACTGCCATTAGTCTAGCTCTGATTCTGACTGTGTGGATAGATCCAACCAAATAGTTTTAGTTTCTGTGTATTGGTCATGGGCCAGCAATGAGTTATCTCGGCCACCAAAACCAGATTGCTTATACCCACCAAAGGGTGTCGTTATATCTCCTTCACTATAGCAATTGACACTTACCGTACCTGCTTGAATAGCTTTGGCTACATTGATCGCACGGCGACCATTGCTGGTGAATATAGAAGCGTGTAAACCATAGCAAGTGTCGTTAGCCAGAGCCACTGCTTCTGCTGCGCTGTTCACTGTCATGACAGCCAAGACTGGGCCAAACACTTCTTCTTGGGCGATGGTCATGTTGGATGTAACTTGGTCAAAAATGGTTGGTTCAATAAATAAACCTTGAGCTAACTCTCCTTCTAGTTTGATGGATTTTCCACCCAAAACCAATTTTGCACCTTGCTCTTTTGCACCCTCTATATATTTCATTACCCTGGTAAAGTGTTCTTGGCTGATCATAGCACCAAGGGTATTATGTGGATTCATTGGATCTCCAGTCACCCAATCACGTGCCTTTTCGATTACTTTTTCCATTAATCTTTCTTTTATGGAGCTGTGTACTATTAGGCGCGAATTAGATGAACAGTTTTCACCCATATTCCAAAATACTGCGTTCACCACATGTTCTGCGACTTCATCCAGCCGTTCTGCATCGTCCAATACGATACAAGGGTTTTTACCTCCACACTCCAACACCACACGCTTTAAGTTACTCTGGGCTGAATATTGCAAAAACAACCGCCCTACTTCTGTTGAGCCTGTGAACGACACAGCATCAATATCACCGTGTAGGCCCAAACTTTTACCACAGGTTTCACCCAAGCCTGGCAGAACGTTAATAACGCCTGCAGGTACGCCAGCTTCGTGGGCCAGTTGAGCTAAACGTAAGCATGTCATGCTAGTTTGCTCAGCAGGTTTAAGAATGACACTATTACCTGCTGCCAGTGCTGGACTTAACTTCCAAGCTGCCATAAGCATCGGAAAATTCCAAGGTAATACGCAGGCTACAACGCCAATCGGTTCACGCTGTATTAAGCCCATAGAAGAATCGCCAGAGGGTGATATTTGATCATAAATCTTATCGATCGCTTCAGCATGCCACTGAATGCAAGTAATGGTTTCAGGCACATCAATGGCCACACAATCTTTGATAGGCTTGCCACTTTCAAGAGCTTCCATCACTGCTAGCTCATTTGCATTGCGTTTGATTAACTTGATAAATTTAATCATTACTTGCTTACGCTCAGAAGGGTGTTTTTTACTCCAAACTCCCTTTTCAAATGCCTGTCGGGCTTTGTCTACGGCAATATCTACATCAGCGCTATCACACGCGCTAATCTGGCCCAATTCCTGGCCTGTAGCAGGATTTATGGTGCTAAAAGTACCTTTACCTATGGCTGGCGTGTAGCTGCCATTGATCCAAGCATTAGTAGGGAAGTCTATCTGTGCCGCAAGGGCAAGGTATTCTGTTTGAGTTAACATAAGATTATGCCTTGTTTGAATGTGTTGGGTGAGATGGATTGCGACAAATTTGTGCAATAGTGGCTTTGACAGTGCGTACAGTCACTTCAAACTCTCGTTTTAGTTCGATATTCATCTCTCGAAGTGGCTTGCGCACTGGGCCTGTATAAATCCCCTCCAATTGGCAACCATATTTAATACATTGAACAAATTTCCCCCCTTGCTCAAGTATTTGCATAAGTGGTAATAAAGCCGTCATGATTTTCCGACCTTTAACAAAGTCTTGCTCTACTACGCAAGCATGATAGAGCGCATAGTGCTCTTTGGGCAAAAAGTTTGAAGCACCTGCGACCCAACTTTGTGCACCCCAAGCAAAAAACTCTAGGGCTTGATCGTCCATACCACAACTAAGTTGAAGGTGTGGAAAACGACGGGCTAATAAATGCACTCTGTTAATATCGCCGCTGCTTTCCTTAATAGCACAAAAGTTTGGTCGCATACTCAAGCGCTCTAAACATGACTCGTCTAACGGCGCACCTGTTCGATCTGGAAAGTTATAAAGCATAATGGGCAGATCAGTTGCTCGCTCAACTGCTAGACAGTGGCGCACCAGCTCCTCTGAGGTAGGAATGGCGTAGTATGGAGCTCCAAGCAATAAGCAATCCACAGAAGCTTTATCAGCCTCTTTTGCAAAATAAATGGCGTCTTCAGTACGCAGAGCTCCTACACCTGCAATCAGTGGCACCCTTCCAGCAATCGCCTCTTTAGCTAGGCTGAACGTGCGCACACGTTCTGCTTTGTCCATTGCATAATATTCACCTGTAGTGCCACCCACAATAATGCCCTGCACCCCAGCATTAATCACCCCGTCTATAATTGAACTAAAGCCTTCTTCATTGATTGAAAAGTCGTCATTAAAAGGTGTAATAACCGGGACATAAATACCGTTAAATTGCATAGTGATCTCGTATTAAATTTGATAAGGGGTTCAGATAACCTGCACTGCCTAAACCATCCCAAAGTAACAATAGTCTAAAACCAGAGAACATAAGGGTCAAACGACATAAAAGCCTATATAAACATTACATCAAGTTATATAAAGCTTTCGCCGCGCTTATGTATATTGTCTAGGTTAGTGAATGATGCGCACGACAAAGTAAAATTTATACCAGATAGCTAGTTATTTTATGTCGTTGATCGAATTATTATTGTATCCTGCAAATCGCAACATTCATTTTCACGTTTTAGCTACACATGTGCAATATTTCATGCAACTTCATATCCATCCAAGCACCCTTGAGTTAGGCCAGAGTCATTGGCATAAATACCTCTGCCTAGAGTCAGATCCGTTTAGTCAATATGCCTTTCACGCAGCTTTGGAACAAAGTGGTAGCGTGGGTGGTAACAGTGGCTGGCAGCCATTACACCTTGAAGTTACACAAGATGGGCAGCCGTGTGCATTGATCCCCAGCTACATTAAAACCCATTCGTGGGGAGAGTATGTATTTGACTTTGAATGGGCTAATGCCTATCAACGTTATGGCTTAGATTATTACCCAAAACTAATTAGCGCAGTGCCTTTCACCCCTTGCGCAGGCCCAAGAATTTTGCTTTCTCAAGGCACAGATTTATCTACAATACTCACGTTTTTAAGCCAACAACTCCCCCACTTATGTGCTCAGTTAAAAATAAGCAGTTGGCATTGGTTGTTTACCCAAGAACCTGATTGGAAAATTGCTGACAACCAATCGTGGCATAAGCGCAAGGGTTGCCAATACCACTGGTACAACCAGAATTATAGCCAGTTTGAAGATTTTACAGCGAGGCTGACCTCACGCAAGCGCAAGTCTATCAACAAAGAACGTCGAGTGATTGCTGATCAAGGCATTACGTTCACCTGGCAACAGGGTCAAGACATTAGCTTGCAAGCTTTAAAAGAATTTTATGCTTGCTACCAAAGCACCTATTTAAAACGTAGTCAGCAAGGTTATTTAACCTATCCATTTTTTTGTGAATTACTCACTCAAATGCCAGAAAAACTGTTATTAGTCACAGCCTCAAAAGACTCACTCCCCTTAGCCTATGCTTTATTTTTTGTGGATGATAAAACACTGTATGGTCGTTATTGGGGATGCTTAGAAGAGGTTGAATTTCTTCATTTTGAAACTTGTTACTACCAAGGAATTGACTACTGCGTGGCCAATAACATCGCACATTTTGATGCAGGAGCACAGGGTGAGCACAAACTTGCCAGAGGTTTTTTACCTAAAGCCACACACTCCTACCATTACTTAGCAGAGCCAGGTTTTAATGAAGCAATTAGGCAATTTTGCGCCACCGAAGAGGAGCAAATAGAGAGGTATATAAAGTGGGCAAAAACAGCCTTACCTTACAAGGCTGAGGAATAACCCCTAACAGCGCTCAAAAATTAGCGTCTGGCCCCAGCTAACGCTGCAGTGACTACCAAAAACGCGCCCACAAGCTGCAGTGATGACAGTGTTTCACCTAGCCAAAACACGGCAAATAGGCCTCCAAACGCAGGTTCTGTGCCCATGAGCAAGGCTGCCCTGGAAGGGGAGGTATGACGCACGCCATAATTTTGAGAAAAAAATGCAAACATCGTGCAACATAAAACCAGATACAAAATGGCTAGCCAAAACGACCCCGGTAATACTTGTAAATCTGGCAAGTCAGTTTCTACAACAAACAGCATAACTAACACCCCAAAAGCTACCACGCCCATCTGCACAGCCGTTAAAGACAACGTCGTAATAGATTCCTTTACCACCCATTTTTTTGTAGCAACCACCATTACACCACGCAATAGTGCTGCCATTAATATTAACCCATCGCCAAGGTTTAACTCTAGACGTGAATCAGCGTTTAACACCAGAAGATAAGTACCGATAAGGAATACCAACACCCACATGCACAAGCGCCAGCCTGGAAATACGCGAAATACAAACCACTCAATAAAGGGTGTAAGAAGCACACTCAAACTAATTAAAAACGCAGCATTAGAGGCGCTAGTGTATTTAACACCAAAAGTTTCAGCTAAAAACACCCCTAGCAAGATCAGTCCAGTAATTATTGCATAAGGCCATCCAGTAGCCTTGCCTGCAGCTAGGTCCTTTAAAAGAATGGGAAGCATAATTAAAAAAGTGATGGTGAACCGTATGGCCAAAAACGTTAATACGCTAGTCACAAGCAGTGCTTCTTTGGTGACGCCGTAGCTAGTGCCCCAAAAAATAGCCACTAATACTAACAAAAGCTCGGCCACAGGCAAGCGCTTAGGTATTGTAATTCCCAGTGCTGTCACAGTTAGTCAAGCCACCTTTTTATTATTTAAATGATGTTCAGTAAAAGCCACCACTAAAACGTCCCGATATGCATCCTTTAGAGATAAGTCGTTAGGGCTTATAGGTGAAACCATATGTTTTGTAACTTTGTCATCACCCACCAGCAAATCAAATGGGTGATGAAGTTGTTGTCGAAACAATGGTTTTTCATCCATATCAGTAACTGTTGTTTCACCCCCTAATATATTAAATCGTCGTATCATTAACGCAGAAATAAACGTGACACCATCCCTGTGGAGCCCTTCGGGTGTAGGGAGTCCCGAATTTGCCGAAGAAGCAAGCACACGATAGGGGTGTAAGCGTATATTCCAATCGCAACGCTCTCCCCTCGCATGGTCATAAACTTGCCTTAGAAACCCTAGGTAGTTAAGTAATAATGAGTTACTACAAAAACTTTTCTCTAGAGGTTCAAAGACCCGTTTAATGCCTCCATTTAACTTATTTACAGAGCCTAGCTGAGAGTATGATTGATGACGTAGTTGCCTTAAGAGCATTGAACCACTGTTAATTTCAAATTGGCCATAACGGCGAAGTCGATAACTCCCTCCATCTGCCATGAAGTTATCCGTCACTAAATTATTCCAATAAAGTGAAAAATCAACTACTTGATCCACGCCTTTTAGGTAAGACAAGAGCAAGCATCCATCAACAGAAGCTAATTTATCTTTTTTCAGCTGTGCAGCAGTTTTAAGTATTAGATAACCCAAAGCTTGTTTAAATTGACCAGTATTTTTCATAAGTTGCACTCTAAGAACTACTTTTTGTAAGTATTGTTTTTTCGTTACCTAAGGACAATTGACTACGAGACTTCGAAACCTTAATTTCCCAGCTATCACGGTCAGTTAAATACAGAGGGTCTTTTGCAATGACAGAGCATAAAAAGAAGCCTCCCTTACTAAGTTTAAATATAACTGTGCCGCTGACCTTTTGGGTGGTACTAAATATAAATGCGTCTGAAGCCTGCTGCAGACTGCTGCCCCAGTTTCCATCCACCGCTTCTTGGCACCAAATCTGTTCTTGAATTATTTTTTTTGAAAGTAAACCTACGTCATGTACAGCTGTTTCCAGATGACGGTAGGCTGCCATCAAAAGTGCAGCAGCTGGAGCTTCCCTTATTTCCAATACCTTTGCACCACACTCAAGGTGCTCTAAGCCAGAGTAACGTCCAATTTGATAAGCTCCTCCGTGCTTATTGACCCATGTAACCAATGAAATCAACGACATGCTCAGACCATTAACTTTCGTGGGTACTCCGTTAGTAAAACTAAACGATAATAGATCATCATTTTGGGTTAGCTGAAACTCTTTATTCAACACACTCCATTGGTACAAGCTTTCAGGCACGTGGAATTTCTCTGGGTTATCTAATAAGCCAGACTCAAATTCTCGACACCATAAATTACTATCGCCACTGACTTCACGCTTAGAAAAGGCAGCTAGGCCAGATTTAATGAGCACTGAAGTTTTCTTAGCTCTTGATGCAGCCGAAAACTCATAAGGGGTACCATAAAAACCTTCATAACCAATTAACTCAATAGCTCCATTCAATCTGCGCAGGCTATTTTGAGACTGGTTAGCCGAATGAATAATTGCCCCACACCCAAGCTCAGTGGCCACCTTGACTGCATATTTGGCCATAATGGGGCGGGTCAAAGATGAACTTACAGGGTAAATGCCAAGATACATAGCTTGTCCTTGCACAGCCTTTAGCACACCCTCGTCAACAAAATCTAATTTAGCATCTACTATTAATAAGTCCACATTAAAGTGTTCTGTGACCGTTGTTAACCATCCAAAATCAATGTCATCACCTACATCCACTACAAGCGCTGTTACCTTGGCTGCTTTACCATTTAATTCATGCAAGATATAACTGCTATCAAGGCCTCCACTAAACAGAGTAAGGACATGGTCAACTTCACTTGCGATCAAAGACAAATCTTGCATACTTCTAATAATTTTTTTCATCTCTACATACTTTAAAATGGTTAAAGTCTTGGTCGTTTGACCGATCAAACAATAAACTTTTTAAAGACCAATTTTAAGCTCAAAGTTACGAATATAACTTATGCTTTTTAAGCACAAAATGATAAAAAATCAGCAGAAATGTTTTTAATTACTCATGATTAGCTATACAATTATATAATTGATAGCTAATTGATGGTTTGGAACAACAATGGACTCCAATAAATTACACTCACTATTACCAGACATGGCAACCTTTGTTTGTGTTGTAGAAACGGGTAGTTTTACCGCCGCTGCTAGGCACCTAGGAATCACACCATCCGCTGTAAGCCGACAAATATCCCGTTTAGAAAAGGCTTTGGGCCTAGTTCTGCTTGAACGAACTACCCGTAAACAATTTCCTAGCGAGTCAGGACAATTAGCGTATGAGAGCTGTCGCACTATTGTTGACAACGCTAGAAATGTTGCAAATATCTCTGACATAAGCCGAAAAGAAGCAAAGGGAGACCTTGTTATTGCTGCACCTAAGGCATTTAGTAAACAAGTGTTAGAGCCTTTACTATTAACCTTTATGCATTTACACCCAAACATAAACCTACAAATCAAGGTAACTGACGATTTTATGGACCCTGTCAATGGTGAGGTCGATGCTATATTTAGATTAACCAACACACCTATTGAAAGCTTGGTAAGCAAACACCTTGGCTGTGTTACGTCAGTACTTTGCGCTAGCCCAGAATACTTATCAAAGCATTCTATGCCTCAACATCCAAAGCAACTAGCCGATCATAGTTGTCTCTATTTAAGGGAACACCCAAAAGATAACCAGTGGTTTTTTACTAAAGGCGCCCAAACTTCTGACATCATTGTTAAAGGAAGATTTGCCGCCAACCATACAGAAATGAGGCTCAATGCCGCAAAAGAAGGCTTTGGCATTGCCATTCTTCCTGACTTTACAGCTAGTCAGTCAATACAAGATAAAGCACTTGTTAAAGTACTTGAAGATTGGGACATTAAGGGAAGTTACGAAGGGGGTGTTAATCTCCAGTATGCTAGCAACCGATACATGCCTGCAAAACTGAGGGTTTTTATCGATTTTATTGGGGACAACTTACCCAAAACTCTAGTAAAAGCTTAGCATTAGGTTCCTCCTTGACCTTTTAGTCATGATGTCTTAGTAACTTGACCCGCTGAGACATAGGCCCTAACCTGTGGGCCTTTAGATCAAACAAACATTTTAATTATGACCTCTTCAAATCCTGCTACAAACTATCCTCATTTATTAGCCCCCTTAGATCTGGGTTTTACTAAACTAAAAAACAGAGTCATCATGGGCTCTATGCACACCGGTTTAGAGGAAGCTAAAAATGGTTTTGAACGTTTAGCAGAGTATTTCGCAGAAAGGGCTCGTGGTGGTGTCGGTCTTATTGTCACTGGTGGCATTTCACCCAACCAACAAGGCTTAACTTTTGCAGGGTCGGCAGCCTTAGACAGTATAGAAAAAGTTGCTCAACACCAACTAATAACTAATGCGGTACACCATGCAGGTAGCAAAATCTGTATGCAAATTTTGCACACAGGTCGTTATGCCTATACCCCAGCTTTGATCGCTCCATCAGCGATCAAAGCGCCTATTAATCCTTTTACCCCTAAGGAAGTAGCAGGTGCAGATATTGAGCAGCAGATAGAAGATTTTGCCCAAAGCGCACGGTTGGCTAAAAGTGCAGGTTATGACGGTGTAGAAATCATGGGTAGTGAGGGCTACTTTTTGAATCAGTTTATTGTGACTCGCACTAATCAACGTGATGACGAATGGGGCGGTAGTTATGACAACCGTACCCGCCTTGCAATTGAAGTGGTCAAACGCGTTCGTGCTGCGGTGGGTGAAAAATTTATTATTATTTACCGCCTATCTATGCTGGATCTAGTTCCTGAAGGTAGTAATTTTGAGGAAGTGGTGCAACTAGGCCAAGCTATTGAGCAAGCTGGCGCAACTATTATTAACACGGGTATTGGTTGGCACGAGGCTCGCATACCTACCATTGCCACAAAAGTGCCTCGCGCTGCTTTTACCTGGGTCACCCACAAAGTGCGCCAACACTTGAGTGTACCTGTAATCACCTCTAACCGGATTAACACTCCCGAGGTAGCTGAGCAAGTGTTGGCTAATGGCGACGCTGATCTAATCTCTATGGCTAGACCTTTTCTAGCTGATCCAGAATTTGTTAATAAAGCAGCTGCTGGACAATCAGAACGAATTAATACGTGCATTGGGTGCAACCAAGCCTGCCTGGACCATATTTTTAATGGCAAGGTCAGTAGTTGCTTAGTCAATCCAAGAGCTTGTGAAGAAACAAGAATTATTATTGCACCCACTCAAGGTAAAAAGACCATCGCTATTATTGGTGCAGGTCCAGCAGGATTGGCGTGTGCTGTTACTGCAGCAGAACGTGGCCATAACGTATGCTTATATGATGCTGGTAGCGAAATTGGAGGTCAGTTTAATATAGCCAAGCGTATTCCTGGCAAAGAAGAATTTTCTGAAACCTTGCGCTACTTTTCTGTAAAATTAAAAGAACTTAACGTAGACGTGCAACTTAACACCTACCTAAATACGCAACAGTTGAACGAAATGCAGGTAGACGAATTAGTTTTGGCTACTGGCATTAGCCCACGAGGCCTTGCACTTCCGGGACATGACCACAGCAAAGTGATTAACTACCTAGACGTAATTAAAGGGGCATATGTTGGCAAAAAAGTCGCCATCATTGGTGCTGGAGGTATTGGCTTTGACGTTGCTGAGTTTTTATCCCATGGTAAAAGAGAACCCAGTACAAATATTGAGCAATTCATGTCCCAATGGGGCATCGATATGACGATGAAAGCGCGCGGTGGTGTGGCTCAAATAACACAAAAAATTGAGGCTTCTCCTCGAGAAATTTACTTATTACAGCGCAAGACTAGTAAAGTGGGTGCAGGTTTAGGAAAAACCACAGGCTGGATCCACCGTACAGGCTTACAACAAAAACAAGTGCACATGATCGCAGGTTGCGAGTATCAGGCCATTGATGACCAAGGTTTACATTTGACGGTTGATGGACAATACCAGATTTTAGATGTGGAACATATTATTGTATGTGCAGGCCAAGATCCTAACCAGGTGTTATGTGAAGGTTTAGAACGTGAGTTTCATTTGATTGGTGGCGCAGAAAAAGCAACTCAGCTAGATGCGAAACGTGCCATCCGTCAAGGCACCCTTTTGGCTATAAAACTATAAGGCATTGAGTATGGAATATACTACGTTTGACCTAACCATCAATCAACATGTGGCCCACCTTCGTTTCAATCGGCCACAAGAATACAACACAATGAGTGTTGTATTCTGGCAAGAATTTCCCCGCGCCATTAAAGCAATTAATGAAGGTGCTCAGGCCCGTGTATTAGTCATTAGTGGCGAAGGTAAGCATTTTTGTGCAGGTATGGATTTAGCCGTATTCACAAGTGGTGCAATTAAACGCCCCACAGACCCTGCCCGTGCCAATGAGCACATGCGCCAATTGGTATTGCAACTTCAGGCTATAATAAGCAGCGTAGAAAATATGCGTATTCCCGTTTTGGCAGCGATCCAAGGTGGCGCTGTAGGTGGGGCATTAGATTTAGTATGCGCATGCGATTGCCGCTACATGAGTAAAGATGCTTTTGTGAGTATAGAAGAAATACGATTAGGTATGGCAGCTGACTTAGGCACGTTGCAACGTTTACCAAGGCTCATCGCACCAGGTTTAGCCAAAGAACTGGCTTACACAGGCCGTCGCTTGCTGAGCCAAGAAGCCTTAAATTGTGGTTTAGTAAACCAAGTTTTTGATGACGCTGAAACTATGCTAGCAGCGGTAATGACATTGGCACAAACCATAGCTAGTCATTCTCCGTTAGCCGTACATAGTTGCAAAGAAATAATCAATTATGGCCTTGATAACAACATTGCCAACGCCTTAAATTATCAGGCTACTTGGCAAGCAGGAATGTTGCAGCCAGAAGTGGATATGATGGAAGCAATGACCAGCAAAGGGCAAAAACGAGCCCCAAAGTATGACGACCTAACCCCTACAGACTCAGCCTTTATAAGCAGCTAGCATTAGCACACTCGTGTCAGTCCGTGTTTTTGATGATACGCTGTAACATTGCTTTTAACGTAGCTGCAGCATCACCGTCTAGACCTTCCAAAGCGCTGCTCTCTGCCTTTTGGCAATCTTCTATCAAATGTTCAACCCGCTGCTGGCCGGCCTTTGTACCCGTGACTTTTGTACCCGCGTCTAATTGCTGAACACGCGCCATGTCTTGCTTTTGTAAATCCATGGCCAGTTCAAGTAATGTAGCTTGATCTACCATAGTGCGCTTAGATAGTTCTGCTAAGGTCAAACTATTTTCATTGTATAAACATGCCAATAGTCGCCATTCTTTTGTAGTGAGCCCATCATCAGCCACAACCTGATGAAACTCTTCTCCCATTTGATGTGTAGCTCGTGACATATAATAGAGCAGATAGTTATCAATAAAATGACTCACATCATTAGTCTCAACTGGTGCCAAAGTAGGAATGGCTTCGGCAGTTGCATAGGCTCCTCTGTAAAACACCAGCCCTGGGCCAGCATTAGCATGCATGGCTTTTACTTGACCCACGATAATTTCATGATCTCCACCATCATATGTAGCCCACGCTTCACATTCAAAGCATGTGATGGCTCCAGGTAATAGAGGCACTCCACCCAAACCCTTTTCTATCAACACGTCAGAAAATTTATCTGTACCACTGCGTGCAAACTTATTAGACGTTTCAACCTGCTCAGCACTCAACACATTGACTGCAAAATGCTTAGCACTGATAAATGCTTCTGCACTGTAGGCTGTTTTAGTGATACTCCACAAAATTAATGGTGGGTCCATAGACACTGAGTTGAAGCTGCTGGCAGTGGCACCTACAGGCTCTCCATTGGAATCTAAACAAGTGACTACGGTCACACCTGTGGCAAAGGAAGACAAGGCATCGCGAAATTCGCGAGTATTAAAAGCGTCTGTGGACATATGTGGGTTCCAAAGTGGCAGTAAGAGTAGATCTTTATTATAGGCTTTAACCGACTAAACGTAAGGTCTATCTCAGTAAAAAGAGCATAAAAGATAATTTAAAAAAGCTATACTAAAGGTAAGAATCATCACCTAATTAAAATGATGACAAAATACACTAAGCCTGCAAGCTTTAATTACACCACAGTCTTATTACCTAAAAGAATAAGGTTATAACTATAATTGCATTAGCTAATAAACCTCCGTACAATCAGGCCATACAAAATAGATGCCATGAGTTAACCATGGTTAATACAATCGCCTATTTGGAGGCATCATGACACAAGCGACCCATTCCTCTCAAAACACACCTAAGATTACTGCATTTTTTGACGAGGCCACTTTTACAGTGACTTACATCGTTGCAGACCTAGAGACTAAGCAGTGCGCTGTCATTGACTCTGTACTGGATTACGATGCCAACATGGGCCGCACTCGCACAGACTCTGCAGACAAAATCATTGAAAGTATCAAAGCACAAGGTTTGACAATCACTTGGTTGTTAGAGACTCATGTACATGCAGATCACCTTTCTGGAGCGCCTTACATCCAACAGCAACTTGGTGGAAAAATTGCTATTGGCAATCAAATTACCCAGGTACAAGATATTTTTGGCAACCTGTTTAATGCCGAAGATGAATTCTCCCGCAACGGTAGCCAATTTGATCACTTAATATCACCTAATGAAGTGCTAAAGATTGGCAATTTATCCATGACAGCAATGCATACCCCAGGCCATACCCCTGCGTGCATGAGCTTTGTAGTTGATGATGCATGTTTTGTGGGTGATACTTTGTTTATGCCTGATTACGGCACGGCACGTTGCGACTTTCCTGGTGGTGACGCTACAGCTCTATACGAATCTATGGAAAAGATTTTAAGCCTGCCCGATCATACACGCCTATTTATGTGCCACGACTACGCACCAAATGGTCGTGAATACCTTTGGGAAAGTACGGTATCTGAATCCAAAGCCAACAACATCCACTTAGCCGGCCAAACTAAGGCGCAGTTTATTGACATGCGTGAAACACGCGATGCCAAATTGGGTGCTCCGCGCCTACTCCTCCCCTCAGTCCAGGTTAATATGCGTGCAGGGCATATGCCACCTGCAGATGATAATGGCATCACCTATATTAGAATTCCTGTCAACCAAATTGGTGTTTAATCGTTGTGACAAAAATACTCTGGAACCTACTGAAAAAACTGCCAGCATTAGTATGGCTTAAAACCTACAATCAAAGCGCCTTTCGCGCCGACGCTATGGCGGCTTTAATTGTAACCATCATGCTCATCCCCCAGAGCTTGGCCTATGCTATGTTGGCAGGTTTACCGCCAGCTACAGGTTTGTATGCTAGTATACTACCGCTTTTAGCCTATGCCTTATTCGGTTCCAGCCGCACCTTAGCTGTTGGCCCAGTCGCTGTTATCTCTTTGTTATCTGCTAACGCTGTGGGTCTGGCCCATATCACCACTGGTTTAGATGTATTAACCTTATCTATGACTCTGGCACTCCTTTCAGGGGTACTCATGCTTTTGATGGGTTTGTTTAAGTTAGGCTTTATAGCCAATTTATTAGGCCGACCTGTTGTTATAGGCTTTATTACTGCAGCAGGCATTCTTATTGCTCTGGGCCAGTTGAAACATATTTTAGGCATTCCCATTAGTGGCCATAATTTACCAGAGCTTGCCCATGGGCTTTTGCAATACGGCAGCAACACTCATCTACTAACCTTAGTAGTTGGTTTGGTTAGCATTACATTTCTATGGTGGGCTCGCGCTCCATTGAACAAGCTGTTAAGTCACTTTATGAGTAAAACTGCCGCCTCAGCCTTGAGTAAAATGGCACCTGTAAGCGCTGTCATCATTTCAATCCTACTGGTCTCAAATCTGTCTTTAGACCAACAAGGTCTCAAGGTGGTAGGTGATATTCCTTCAGGTTTACCTGTTTTGGCATGGCCTCAATTAAGCTGGTTTTTAGTCACTACCTTGATGCCTTCAGCTATTATGATTAGTCTCATTGGTTATGTAGAGTCTATTTCTGTGGCTCAAACATTGGCTAACAAACGTCGCCAACAAATCAATCCAAACCATGAACTATTGGGTTTAGGCACCGCAAACATCGCCTCAGCAGCCTCTGGTGGTTTTGCCGTAACGGGTGGGTTCTCTCGCTCGGTGGTAAACTTTGATGCTGGTGCGAAAACGCCAATGTCTGGCGTTTTCACTGCCGTTGGCATAGCCCTAGCCAGCGTTTACCTCACACCTTTTTTAGCCTTGCTACCTAAAGCTGTGCTGGGCGCCACCATCTTTGTGGCCGTGCTTACACTCATTGAGCCCCATGAAATAAAACTCACCTGGAAATATAGTAAACATGATTTTATTGCCATGATGATCACCATCATTATGGTCCTCTTTGTAGGCGTAGAAGTAGGTGTTTTGGCAGGCGTAGTAGCTACTGTGCTTCTATTGCTATGGCGCACTAGCCGACCCCACATGGCTATTATAGGCCCAATAGCTGGCAGCGAGCACTTTCGAAACATAGAGCGCCACGATGTAGAGCAATGTGAACAAGTGATCGCCTTGCGGGTTGATGAAAGTTTATTTTTTGGTAACGTGCGCTACCTAGACGGTCAACTCAATACTTTGTTGGCCCAAAACCGATGTCTAGAGCACTTAATTATTGTTGGCTCAGGCATCAACCACATCGATTCGAGTGCATTAGAAAGTCTACTCGAGTTCAATCAACGGTTACAAGATAAGGGCATAAAAATGCATCTATCAGAAGTGAAAGGCCCTGTACTTGACCGCTTAAAAAGAGTCAATTTTGAAGGTCAATTGACAGGTAAAATATACCTAAGCCAACACCAAGCTTGGCAAGACCTAACAAGCTCACTTAAGTAAAAACCATAACAACAAAGCCTAGGTTTACCATAAGCTAAGTTCCTACGCTGGGGTATCCTAACAGGCGCCCTTCTGGGATACTTTAGTTTTATAAACCTAGGGTCTGGCCATGAAATTTAGTGAATTAACCTGCGGTGCTTGTCGCTTGGGTACACCAACGGTCACAACTGAAGAACACGCTACCTTAATGATTCAGATCCCTCAGTGGATCTCGATTAATGTGGATGGAGTACAACAGCTACAACGACACTATAAATTCAAAAACTTTGCTTTAGCTTTGCAGTTTACCAATTTATTGGGTGACATTAGTGAAGCACATTCTCACCACCCTGCCATTTTGACAGAGTGGGGTAAAGTCACTGTCACATGGTGGACCCACACAATAAAAGGGTTGCATCAAAATGACTTTATTATGGCTGCTAAAACAGATGCTCTTCTTCTCACATAGGGCCTTATGCTTGGTTCAAGCAGGTATCTAACAACTATATAAATTTGAGCGACAAAGGGTTTATGAGCTAGAATAAACCATAATTCGTTATCAATATCTATCATGCTTAAATTTTTCGAAAATCTAGTTGACCCATACCCACCAGAAGAGCCCACACAACCACCAAAAGGTGTATGGCAATTTTGTTGGCACTACTGTGACGGCATGAAACGTTATATGTTTTTGTTAGCGCTCACAGCAGGTGCATTTGCTGCCATAGAAGTGATGATATTTGGCTTTATGGGGCAGCTAGTTGATTGGCTTAGCGTACAAGATAAATCCACATTTCTTAAAGACCAATCTTCCACCCTTTGGGGTATGGGTCTGTTACTTGTATTTGTGGTTCCACTCATAGGCCTTCTCAATAATCTGATTCGTATGCAAACCTTGCTGCCTAACTTAACTATGAGAGTGCGTTGGCTGGCCCACCGATATTTATTACAACAAAGCTTAGATTTCTACCAAGATGATTTTGCTGGGCGCATTGCAGCTAAAGTAATGCAAGGCTCTATCGCTGTGCGGCAGGTGGTCGGAAAGCTGTGTGATACTTTTGCCTATGTGGTTGTGGGTCTGTTATCTATGCTCGTGCTTTTAGCTAATACAGACTTACGTATGGCTGCACCCATTGCTGTTTGGTTAGTGCTCTTTACTGGCGTTATGATCTACTTTTTACCCCGACTAGGCCGTATTGCTGAAGATCAAGCTAATAAGCGTGCCGTAATGACGGGCCGAATAGTGGATAGCTATACCAATATCAGCACCGTAAAGCTGTTTGCTCACACGCAAAAAGAAACAGACTACGCTAAGTCTTCGATGAATACGTTTTTGGTCAATGTGTTTCAAATGATGGGGCTAAGCACCTGGATGGACGTCATTGTCACCAGTTTAAATAGCCTTCTCATTTTTGCAACTGCGGCAGTAGACATATACTTATGGCTCAATAATAGCGCAAGCTTAGGCATGATTGCAGTCAGTTTAGCCCTAGCAATTCGCTTACAAGGGTTTTCCGATTGGTTGATGTGGGAAGTCCATGACTTTTTTGAAAGTTTAGGCACTGTCAGTGATGCCATGCATACCATTTCCCAGCCCCAAACTGTGGTAGACCAGGATGAAACGTCGTTATTGGTGACTCGTGGCCAGATCGAATTTCAAGATATTAGTTTTCACTATGGCAAAAGTCATGGCGTAATAGATCATCTCAATCTAAAGATTAAAGCAGGCGAAAAGGTGGGTATCGTAGGCCGCTCGGGTGCTGGCAAATCAACTCTTGTCAACTTACTGCTGCGCTTCCACGATTTAGAAAGTGGTCAAATTAACATTGATAGCCAGAACATCAGCCAAGTCACTCAGGACAGCTTAAGGGCTGCCATTGGTATGGTCACCCAAGACACCTCTCTTCTACACAGATCTGTGCGTGAAAACATAGTCTACGGCAACCCAAATGCGACCGATGAGCAGTTAATGCAAGCATGTATAGAAGCCGAAGCAAACGAATTTATTGAAGAGTTGGAAGACCTCAAGGGTAACCGTGGCTATATGGCCCAAGTTGGTGAAAGAGGTGTTAAGCTTTCTGGTGGTCAACGCCAACGTATCGCTATAGCTAGAGTGCTGTTAAAAAATGCACCTATATTGGTGTTAGACGAAGCCACGTCAGCACTAGACTCAGAAGTAGAGGCTGCCATTCAAGCTAGCTTAAACCGTTTAATGGAAGGTAAAACTGTGATCGCTATTGCTCATCGTTTATCCACCATTGCCGCAATGGATCGGTTAGTTATAATCGATTGTGGTCAAATTATTGAGCAAGGCACACACCAAGAGCTACTGGCTCATGGTGGTATTTATGCTAAGCTTTGGCAGCACCAAACAGGTGGGTTTATAGGCTTAGATTGAGCCTAGTGTTATATTAATAGTGATCTTCTTCTAAGGCGTCATCTGTGTCGGCAATGGCTGTTTCTGGGCCTGCCATAGGGGTTTGAGTCCATTCTTCGCTGTCATCCAACTGTTCTAACTCATCATCCTCAAGTGCTTCAGCGTAGTCTTGGGCATCTGGCGCTGCAAACGCGGCGATAGGAGTACCAATCATACCTGCAGCCAATATAGGAGACTGGTCTTCTACGTCTTCAGAGGTCACCTCACGGTATCTCATGCTGTTAAGCACAGCCAAAGCAATCGCAAAAAAGGCAATAGCTATGCCGATAAAATAAACGTTTGGACCCAGACTAGCCATCGCAAAGGCCACCATTATTGGCCCAACACTTAAACCAACGCCAGAAGCCATCACCATAGCCCCACTAGCAGAAACAATCTGTTCTGGAGACAGTCGGTCACTGGCATAAGCGATACACAAAGAATACATCGGCATGACCGAACCGCCCACAAAAACGATTAGTGGAATATAGCTACTGCTGTTGGTATCCCACAATGATGCCAATACACATAACACTACCGCTACTAAAGCGTTAATAAGCATCACACCACGACGGCCATACTTGTCAGACAACCACCCAATCGGCCACTGCAATAAAAAACCACCCCACAAAAAAGAAGCCATAAACAAAGCAATTAAACTGTTATCGAAACCTTTTGCTAAGCCATAGACAGCGCCTAAGCCAAATACCGTACCATGAGCCGCTCCTGTTAGGGCATTACTGATTACAGCCAGGGGCGATACTTTATACAAGGCAAATATAGACATACTTTCGGACTGATCAAATCCGGGTGCTGGCCTGGCAGTAAGCAGGATAGGCACCAACGCAAAAGAAATGATTACAGAAATAAGAATAAATAACTCAGTGCTCGCGGGATCTGCCACGTTAAGTAAAAACTGGCCACTACCCATACCTAAGCTAACAACCACCATGTATGCAGACAATATAGCACCGCGGTTTTCGTTACTGGCACGATCATTTAACCAGCTTTCTGTCACCACAAATAAGCCAGAGAAACAAATACCCGTGACCAGGCGCATCAAACTCCATGTATATGGGTTGATATAGATACTGTGTAATAAAATAGCAATGGACGCCGTTGATGCTAACGCAGCAAACACCCTGATGTGCCCTACTCTAGAAACTAACTTAGGCGTGACAATACTGCCCACTAACATACCCGAAAAGTAAAACGACATCACCACACCTGTGGTCACTACGTCAAAACCTTCTAAGCTAGCACGAACACCAAGAAGAGTGCCTTGTAGGCCATTGCCCACCATAATGAATCCGATGCCTAACAACAAGGCCCAGCTGGCTTTTATTTCCTGCAACATGGCGCATCTCTCCACCATTAATGCTGATCATTTAGCCGCCACAATACTGTTTTTTTTGAGTGTTGGATAGAGCCATTACTGCATTAACATACGGCAGGTTGTGAAAAGGTTCCAAGACATCAAAAAGCCTATATGAGATTTAACTCATGTAGGCCTGATAAACTTCTTCAGCAATCAGCTGTAAACCCTGGGCAATGCGCTTCGGGCTTTGGGCCGCATAATTAATACGAATACATTCATGTTGGTGTTGCCAGTCATCAGCAATGCCCACAAAAAAATTATGCCCAGAAACCACAACCACACCCCGCTCCTTTAATCGTTGGTAAAGCGTTTGGCTGCTAATGGGCATACCCTTAAACCATAACCAAAGGAACATGGCACCTTCAGGCTTGTGCATCGAGTATGGAATTGCAGGGTCCATAACCGCATGTAAGGTTTTTTGCGCAAATGCCAACTGTGCCTCATAGGCGGGTCGAATTACATTCTGGCTTAAATCAATGATTTCACCAGAGGCAATAAGATCTGTAGTCAGCGCTGCGCCAAAGCTTCCGCTGGCTAGATTAATAATGGCATTGATGCCTGAGATAGTTTGAATTGTTTCTTCATTAGCAACCACAATGCCTGTGCGTGCGCCAGGTAAGCCAAATTTTGACAAGCTTAAGCACACAATGGTGTTGTCATTCCAAAATGGGGTTGCGGGGGTGTAAATTAAGCCTGGAAATGGCAGTCCATAAGCTCCATCTATGATCAACGGCACTTTGTTGGCTTTTGCCAACCCATCTAACTGCTCAACCTCTTGGTCGGTAATCACATTACCTGTAGGATTGGTTGGCCTAGACACACAGATTGCACCAGTATTTTCGCCAACATCCAAGTTATCAAATTTCACTCGATACTTAAATTGGCGTAGTTCCAACTCATCAATTTGGGGATGTGCTGCGGTAAATAAACTGTTACTAATACCTGCATCTGCATAACCAATATACTCAGGCGCCATGGGAAGCTGAATTTGTTTATTGCTGCCGTCTTCAAATTTGCCTGCCAACATATTGAACAACATAAAAAAGGCTGACTGACTGCCATTAGTAAGCGCAATATTATGCCGCGTGACAGGCCAGCCTAATTTTTTACTAAATAAATAAGCTAAGGCATCAATGAGCTCTGCATTACCTTGAGCAGGGTCATAACTCCCAAGCAAGCGCCTTACAGCTGCAGGATCATTGGCCAATTTTTTAAGACGTTGCTGCATAATGACTTCAATTTCAGGAACGTTAGCAGGATTTCCACCTCCCATCATAATCATGTCACGACCACCTGATAGGGCATTAGTAATGTCATCCATTAATACACTAATGCCGGCATCAGCACTAAATTTGTTACCAAAAGCAGACAGTTTCACAGTTCATTTCCAGATAAAATAAAATTAAAACCAATTGATGGGTCTCATCAAATAGCTACACCGTTAAAGCCAATACGGGGTATTTACAGGCTCGTTTAAAATAAGTATTTTAAAGGTGCTTCTGCCAAAACTCAGCTTTACCTGCACCATCACTGAGCTCGTAAGCCTTAAAGCCAAACTTATTGTACGAGGCTTTAGCTAGATGGTTATTACCAAGCACTTCCAAGGTCACTTTACAGGCATTTCTTGTACGTGCATGGTCTTCTACCCCGCGCAGTAATGCCGTACTTACACCTAAGCCTCTATAGCTTTTGTGCACCACTAAATCATGAATATTAACCAACGGCATCGCTGCAAAGGTGGAATAACCCCAAAGACAATTGGTCATACCAGCACAGTCATCACCCACCCAGGCCAATAAACTAAAGTTTTGCTGTTGATGAGGTAAATCAATTAATAAGCGTTGCTTAACCTCTTCTGGTAACGGTTGAGCTCCACCCATATCATCCATAGCATAATGGTTCAGCTGCTCTATAAGCAAAGCCATTTGTTTGGGGTCGCGATAATCAACTAAAGTGGTTGAAATGGATTTGGTGTTTAACATAAATTTTTCCAAAGTGGTGGTAGCAAAATGGATTATAACCCTTCTCACTAAATCTAACACAATAGTCATTGATTATTTAGAAAGTTAAATATTCTTTAAACACAGTGTGAGTAGGGGTTGGAAGCATCTACTTGCCACTTTAAAGATTTAACTAATAAATATTTCCAGAATATCAAATTAACCTACCTATACTTTAATGTGTAAAAAGTTTGATATAAACCATGAGGTGATTTTGATGATGAACAAACTAACATCGGTAATGACTCTAATCTTTTTAGCCTTTTTGGGAGCAGGATGCCAAAACAACATAATCAATGATTCAGAACTAAACCCTATAAAACCCACAAAAACAGAACTAAAAACGGCGATTCCCACTGAAGTGATTGCGCTGACACAAACATACATTACAACACAATTTTTATCTAAAGCGGACTTGCGAACGATCGACCAAAAACAAAGAATATTTTCAGCTCACCTAATAGATCTCAATGATGATGGTGATAAAGAGCTTTTTATAGCCTTTGCAAGTAGTTATTTTTGTGGGTCTGGTGGCTGTACTGTTCTGTTATTAGATCCTAGATTTAACCTCATCACAAAATTTACGTCGATGGATTTTCCTTTGATCGCTCAAGGTACAATAGAAAATGGTTGGAAGGATTTGGTTTGCTATTCAGATGGTGATAGGGAGCTGATTTACAAGAATGGGACTTACCCTTCTAATCCATCTATCGAAAAAGAATTAAACAATTATAAAGCAGGAATAGGCGCTGAACTGATTTTTAGTAGTCACTTAGAAGAGCGTACTATTTTTAGCTTTTAGAATGGACACCTTATTTAGAACCAACATAGCCCAAGTAGGAAAAACATCAAATATGCATACGCTCAATCAATAATGGACTTTCAGACAATACTCAATCTAATTCGATGATGGCATCTGCACTAACTCAGACACTTCTAGGCTGCCACCAATACAAGAAACGGACATGACTTAGTAATGGCTACAGCTGCCTCAATAGACTCTGCCTCAATAATGGTAAAACCAGACATCTTAGTGCCGCCATCCATAAATACGCTGCCATCTGGCGCTACATGATGGGTATCTTTTAATGGGTTCATTGCGCTAGTAACCGCTTCTCCTAAACCATTAATCCATTGCATATACTTTGCAAAGTGAGCACGACCTTCGTCAGGAGTTGCTGGCTGATTGCCACCTAAATAAGTGATGATAAATTGTGTCATATTGAAAATCCAGGTTATAAAGTGTTGAATATAAGCTTCGTAGAAAGATTATTCGCGTTTATTACGCATCCCTGGTAAGTCTATCAGATAGCTATATTAAGTGTATATCTAGGTCTGCTAGACTGGGATATGCATAAAAAATTACTCATTGTTGCCCACTGCCCCTCTGCCAATACACAAAGCATGGTCCAAGCCTGCCTTGCAGGCACTAGAGCTGCAAAATCAGACACTGTTGAGGTCACTGTGGCATTGCCTTTAGAGTGCCTCAAAGAGCAAGTGTTAGATGCGCACGCGGTGATCATACTCACCACAGAAAACCTTGGATATATGGCAGGAGCTACTAAAGATTGGTTTGATCGGATTTATTATCCAGCCCTGGAACTAAAACAAGGCTTACCTTATGCCCTGGTGATTCGGGCAGGAATGGACGGTACTGGCACAAAGCGAGCCATAACCTCTATTTGTACTGGCTTGCATTGGAACTTGGCACAGCCTGTTCTGGTTTGCAAAGGGCAGTGGCAACAAGAGTTTAATCAACAGTGCTTTGAGATAGGCCAATTTATGAGCGCGGGCTTAGACCTGGGAATACTTTAACTTTAAATAACAAAAAGCCCGCTTAGCGGGCCTTTAAACACTAACAGGCTTACTATTAGAGAACTTGGCTAAACGCCTCATCTAAGGTAGCAACACTGCGTTTGACGTTGTGTAGTTTATCTAGACCAAATAGGCCTAAGCGAAAAGTGCGAAAACCTTCCGGCTCATCACACATAAGTGGCACACCCGCAGCAATCTGAATACCCAAGGCAGCAAACTTGCTACCATTTTGAATGGCTGTGTCTTGGGTGTAACTCACCACTACACCTGGCGCACCAAAACCTTCAGCTGCCACACTTTTAATGCCTTTAGATGCCAGCAAAGCTCGCACAGCATCACCTAACTCTTGTTGCTCAGATTTTACCTTATCAAAACCATAGGTTTCAGTTTCGCGCATGACATCAGCAAATGAAGCAATTGAATCTGTAGGCATCGTAGCGTGATATGCATGGCCACCATTTTCATAGGCAGCCATGATGTCCCGCCATTTTTTAAGGTCACAAGCAAAGCTAGTACTAATAGTGGTTTCAAGAGCAGCAACACCTCCCTCACCCAGCATCACCAAAGCGCAACATGGCGAACCACTCCAGCCCTTTTGAGGGGCGCTAATCAATACATCAACACCCATAGCTTGCATGTCTACCCATAAACAACCAGAAGCGATACAGTCTAAAACAAAGATACCACCCACAGCATGCACTGCTTGGGTTACCGCCTTGATGTAGTCGTTGGGTAATATAATGCCTGCAGAGGTTTCTACATGAGGTGCAAACACCACGGCTGGCTTTTCCTTAGCGATGGTTGCTAACACTTCGTCAAGAGGTGCTGGAGCAAAGGCTTCTTGATCACCAGTTTGCACTTGGCGAGCTTTTAGCACAGTGCTGCTTGATGCGATGCTACCCATGTCTAAAATTTGTGACCAGCGGTAGCTAAAGAAACCATTGCGGATCACTAATGTCTTTTTATCAGTAGCGAATTGGCGCGCTACTGACTCCATACCAAAGGTACCAGAGCCTGGCACTATAGCCACTTGCTGAGCATTGTAAACACTTTTTAGTGTGCTAGAAATATACCGCATGTCCCCTTGAAAAGACTGTGACATGTGATTAAGCGCACGGTCAGTATAAACTACCGAGTATTCTAACAATCCACCTGGATCGATATTGGGTAATAAGCCAGCCATTAGGCCTCCTGAGTTTTTAGAACAGTGGACCTTGCCATTCATGGCAAGGTCCAAAAGAAGAAGCCAGCAATAGTACGTATTGCTGGCTTTAATAACAACTTACTTATTAACGTAAAGTCGCAGCCGAATGGGTCAAAAATTCCATAAGAGATTTGGCGAAACCACGCATTACCCACACTTCAAACTGTGGCTGGCCAATAACATCTGTATTGCGAATAACACTAACGCCGATATGATTGATGTGGCTATGTTGCACTTGGCCAATGGCAAACTGTCCTTCATCAATATCAAGCGGTAAACCTCGCGATAACAACGCACGGGCATCTTCACCTGTTATGAGAAGTTGAGTTTTCCCGTAGGTCTGATCTGTTGCATAAACCCCATCATTATCAGTCAGGGTTGATCGGTTTGTGGTTAGAAAATAACGATCGCGACCTGCCCAGATCAAACGTTCGTCGCCTTCCACTGTAACAAAACCCTGCGCTGGAACAGCCATACCCGTCATAGCAGCAACTTTAGCATCTACGTTTTCACAGCCTTCAAGTTGCCACATATTAGTGGCCGTCACGTCTATACTCACTGCGGTGAAAGTTTGTGGCATTTCAAAATGCCCATTTAGTGCATTAGCCATTAGCCTTTCACCCTTTCGTTAGTTGGATCAACAAAGTGGTTACTTACCACTTCCACTTCAACCGTTTTACCTTTTACTGGATAAGCTGCAAAGATACGCTCACCAATACGGTCTTTACCACCGCGTAAGAAACCAAGTGCGATAAAATTGCCAAGCTCTGGGCTGTAGGTCATAGAGCTGACCCAACCTTGCTTATCTGCGCCAGCACTAGCGTTAGCTTCAGTCACCAAAATAGATCCCGTAGAAATCGGGGTGCGCGGATCAACTGACTTCAAACCTACCAATTGAGGACGATCTGGATGCACCATTCCCTCGCGATCTTTCAAGTTTTTACCCACAAACCATTTTTTCTTAGAGGCCATGCCATCCATGTGCACGTCGCCCAAAGTGACACGCCCATCAAGCTCAGCACCAGTAACGTGGCCTTTTTCTATACGCAATGCACCTAGCGTTTCAAGACCGTAAGGTACGATGTCATGAACCTGACCTGCATCTATAATGGTTTGCCATATGTCAGTCGCATGTTCTGATTCTGCATAGACTTCAAAGGCCATTTCACCAGAAAAACTAATCCGCAAGATAACCATCTTGGCACCGTTATGTTCGGCGTGGACCACCCCCATAAATGGGAAAGCTTCGTTACTGAAGTCTACTGATGGGAATGCTGCTATTAAGGTTGTGCGGGCATCAGGCCCAGCAACAGCCATAGCTCCCCAACGCTCACTCACCGAACTCACTCGTACTTTTAATTCAGGCCAATCAATTTCCAAACACCTCTCTAAATAAGCCATTACTGGGCCAGCTTTAGCCGTAGTAGTGGTCATGAAGAATCGATCTTCTGCAAACCTAGACGTAGTGCCATCGTCATAAACGATGCCATCTTCTCGTAACATGACGCCATAACGCGCCTTGCCAATTTTAAGAGTGCTGAACATATTGATGTATACGCGATCAAGAAATTCAGCTGCATCTGGCCCAACAATTTCAATTTTACCCAAAGAAGTCACATCGCAAATACCTACTTTTTTGCGCACGTGCTCAGTTTCACGCTCGTATGCATCATCAATGGTCTCACCTGCTTGCGGGTAATACTGCGGGCGCATATACATTCCAGCTTGCACAAACACAGCGCCGGCATTTTCATGCCATTCTTGCATTGGTGTGCGACGCACAGGTTTAAAATACTTACCCACTTCACGGCCACCAAAGCCACCCATAGATACAGGGGCAATCGGTGCACGAAAACGCGTAGTGCCAGCTTCGGCAATACTTATACCACGACACTGGGCCATAATAGCCAAAGCGTTAACATTAGAAGTACGGCCTTGATCATTAGCCATTCCTAAGGTGGTGTAACGCTTAAGGTGTTCTACAGATATAAAACCTTCACGGTGAGACTGAACCACATCAGCAGCGGTGACATCGTGTTGAATATCAACCAGTTGCTTGCCTTTAGCTGGCACACTCCAAAGTGGCACTATGTTAGTGGCGCCATCTCGATCTTGTGGTGGCAAAACTACCGGGCCTGCTTGTTTACCTAACTCTGCACACACTGCTTTGGCAGCCTCTAATGCCTGAACAACTCCGGTTAGCAATCCGTTTTCGCCTTCAGCAGCCCCTACAGAATAGGTGTCAGGTGCCTGATCTCCCACTACAAAGGCCGCAATTTTTTTGTCATACACTGGCGGTTTACCACCATGAGAAGCCATTTGAACTTGCGGCGTCCAACCTCCAGAATGCGCAAGTACATCACACGCAACACGGCGGCGATTACTTACGCTTTGGCCATTGGCTGCTAGATCTGCAATGACAATACTACGCACTGCTTGCCAGCCTTTGGCTTCAGTCACTACCGCTTGGGTATGAACCTTAATGCCCCTAGAGGCGCAGCCATCTAGTAACACTTGGCCTGGATATTGGCGACTATCAACTACCGCAGATACTTTAATGCCAGCGTCTGCATAATCAAAGGCTGTTTGGTAGGCGCTATCGTTATTAGTAAACACTGCTAACATCTTACCCGTTGCTGTACCGTAGTGGTTGAGCATACGCCGAGCGCCAGAAGCAAGCATTACGTTAGGCTTGTCGTTGTTACCAAATACTAATGGCCGCTCAATAGACCCTGCAGCAATAATGATTTTTTTGGCCTGAACCTTATGGTAATTTTGACGTACCTTACCGTCTACACTTTGATGTGCAGCCAACATATTGCCATCAAATCGGCCCCAGCAGACTGTGCGCGTTAAAACTTTTACGTTAGCCGCTGCATGCAAGGCGGCAACGGTGTCAGCACGCCATTGCTCTAAATCAGCATTGGCTTGATTGTTAGTTTCGTTTAATAACTGACCACCAAGGTCATTATGTTCATCAAACAATACCACTCGCAAACCGCTTTGAGACGCACTCAAAGCCGCTGTCAGACCAGCAGAGCCCCCGCCCACTATAGCAACATCACAAAAAGATTGAATGCGGTCATAAATATCTGGGTCTGCTACTTTAGGTGGCACACCCATGCCTGCAGCTGCGCGAATAGAAGGCTCGTAAAACTTATACCAAAGCGCCGCTGGCCACATAAACGTTTTATAGTAGAAACCCGCTGAAAATAATGAACCTGGTAAAATTGCGCCAGCTAAACCGTTCACAGACATCAAATCGAATTTTGGTGACGGAAAGCAATTTTGCGAAAACACTTCCAAACCTTGGGTTACCGGCTCCATTGTTGCTCGGGCATTAGGATCCGCTTTACCACCAGCTCCTATGGTGACCAAAGCACCTGTTTCTTCTGGGCCACTGGAAGTAACGCCACGTGGCCGATGATACTTAAAACTTCGTCCAACCACTTCAACACCGTTGGCCAGCAAGGCCGAAGCCACTGTATCACCAGAACGGCCAAGCATTGGTTTCCCATCAAAGGTAAAATTAAGGGTGCCATCGCCCAAACGGCCTTCGCCATGCCTAAATCCGCTCATGATTGCTCCTCCGGATTTTCATGGGGCAAACCCACCCAAGAAATGTCGTGCGTTAAGGTATTTCGCTGAACCTTTAGCCAAGCTCTACAACCAAAGGCATGGTGCCAATATTCAATGTGCTCTCCTGCAGGGTTGCTCCGTTCGTAAACAAACGCATTCCACTGCTCCATAGGTGCATCATTATCTGGTGTGGTACGAGTGGCATCTTCACCGTAAGTAAATTCACTGTGTTCTCGTTCGCCACAATAGGGGCAATTAATTCTTATCATAATTAGTGCGCCTTTGGATATGGACCCATACCCTTTTCATCGATCGTGTAGCCTTTGGCAAAACGATCTAAAGTATAAGCTTTGTTAAGTTCGTGGGCTTCGTCATTTGCAATCGTGTGCGCAAAACAATAACCCGATGCAGGAGTGGCCTTAAAGCCCCCATAGCACCAACCCGTATTGAGATATAAGCCATCAATAGGACCAACGTCTATAATTGGCGAGCCATCCATTGACATGTCCATGACACCCCCCCAGTTACGCAGTAACTTAAGGCGAGACAAACAAGGCATCATGGTTAGGCCACCTGCTATTACATCTTCAAACACGGGTAAGTTGCCACGCTGAGCATAAGTATTGTAACCGTCGATGTCACCACCAAACACAACACCACCTTTGTCTGATTGAGACACATAAAAATGGCCTGCTCCAAAGGTCACAACTCCGTTGATTAGAGGCTTGTATGGTTCTGTTACAAAAGCCTGCAATACATGGCTTTCAATAGGTAATCTGATGCCCAGTTTTTCTGCCAAACGGCTAGAGCTTCCCGCAACTGCCATGCCTACCTTTTCTGCATGAATATCGCCACGGCTAGTTTTAACACCAACAATGCGTTCACCTTGCTTAATAAAGTCGATCACTTCACAGTTTTGGATAATATCCACACCTAATTGGTCTGCTGCCCTGGCATAACCCCAAGCCACAGCATCATGTCGAGCATTGCCCGCATCCGGCTGCAAAATACCACCCCAAACAGGGAACCGTGTATCTGCACTGCCATCAATAATAGGTTCGCGTTCTAGTACCTCGTCACGACTTAGTAACTCAGCTTGGATACCATTTAAGCGCATTGTATTGGCACGGCGAGCAAAGGTATCGTATTGAGATTTGGTGTGCGCAATGTTCATTACGCCACGAGGTGAAAACATGACGTTATAATTTAAGTCTTGCGCCATATCACGCCACAAGTTCATACCGTGTTCATAAAATGGCGCGTTGCCATCTAACAAATAGTTCGAGCGCACGATGGTTGTGTTTCTACCTACGTTACCACCACCTATCCAACCTTTTTCTAAAATGGCAACGTTGGTAATACCATGATTTTTTGCCAAATAATAAGCCGTGGCAAGGCCGTGGCCACCGCCACCAATAATAATCACATCATAATTGGACTTTGGCTCTGGATCTCGCCACGCACGCTGCCAGTTTTTATGACCTCGTAGTGCGTTCCAAGCGATGTTTAGGGCGTTATATTGGCCCATGGGTGCCTCCGCTATTATTGTTGTCGCCATAGATGGCTTGTGTGCAGAATTTTAAAGCATATCCATACAAAATGGGAACTTTATCTAGTCATCAAAAAGTAAAATAAATGGGCTATAGGGTAGAAGGATAAATCGACACCTTGTGTCGTTTTTGAGCACAAAACGACAAAAAACAGGATATATTCGACTTATTAAGTCTTTTCAATCTACTTTGACGCCAATTTTAAATGACAGCATAATCTAGCCCTTATCCCAATGTTTAGGAGCAACTTTAGTATTTTAGAGGCTTAAAAGAGCTATGCACGCGCCTGCAAGCAACTTTGACTTAGGTTGGGGGTGTTGAATGGAAACCTAACAAGTGGTACTTCACTACACCACTTTTGACATAGGCTTAGTCCTTTAGATAACGCACCTTAACAGACAGATCTACGCGACGGCTTTTGGCTAAATCTTCACCTAAATTATTAAGCACAGGAGACGTTTCACCCTTTGCAAACATTGACGTTACTTTAAGTTTTAAACCACTTAACCATTGGGCTACAGCATGCATGCGCCTCGCAGACAAACCCATATTGTAGGCTTCACCTCCTCTAGTATCAGCATGACCCACCACCTGCACTGAAACTACGTTTTGGGCTAACGCTTGCACCATGGCCAGTTGGCCCAAATTGTCCATGGCCTCTTCAGATAATACTGCGCTGTCAGTCTCAAATAACACAGTGCTTTGATAAAGCTTAAAAGTGTACTCATCGTTTTCTTTATTAGGAAATTTGGGTGGTAAAAATTTAATGATTTTTTTTGATGGGCCCTTCTCTTTATCTTTGAGCATGGCCTTCTCTATTTTTATAGAGGTTAACTTAGGCGCTATTACTTGTGGTGTTTTAGGTTTAAGCCCATAGGCTTGGACTAAGTGCTTGCTGTCATTATAGTAAATGGTTCTGATTGGATTACCATCTCTATCGGTCCATACAGACCCATTGCCACTTATCCATACTTCACTGTTGCTACTAGCAATACTTGGCGCTGAAACAACCACCAAAGTGATCGCTATAACTATTTTAGACAGGGTGTTCATGTCAAAATTCCTGTTAGGATAAGGGATTAATTATTGGCCGCTACCTAGCATTAAGTGCTTTGCTCACGACAATTTTTTGATTTTATTGATGGATAAAAAACAACGCCGCAGCACCTCTTCTGCAATGACTTCTACTCCAGCTCGCAAAATCGCATCTCTGAAATTAAATCGCTGAATGATCTTGATAAGAATGTCTGCAGAGAGTTGGCTATTTTTTCTACTCAACACAAGCAATGAAATAATAGCGTTGCTTAAGTAGTGAAAAACAACTTTTGCAGAGATGCCATTGTCTCCCACTAGCGTTATATATCGCGCAGCTATCTGTTCAAAAACGTGGGTGTATGATGACTCCCCACGACAAACTTCTTTCACAGTGATAGACAAGAGTTCAACCGTAGGTGGACGATTTGGCATCATGTAGTCAACCTGCGTATAAACAACCTTATGGCTTAACTGATAGACGCACAGCGCAGTTGCCTCAAACGGGACCTGAATGGCTTGGTAATCAACACAACGGGTTTCAAAAGCGTCAATAGCTTGCATGACACACTCCCCCCATGGTCGATTGACGATCATATTTATGACCCACAGCAAGAATAGTTTCACCACCAGCGTCAATTAGATAAGTGCTCCTTAAAGATTGCATATGCTGCTGTACGTGCCGCATGTCTTTAATCAGTCGCTTAAGTCCGCGCCTCGTTAAACTGGTGTAATGTTTGCCTTCACCAATGTCACAGCTATCGCCGTATAACATGAGCAGCTCCACCTGCAAGTGTTCTACAGAACTAATCTGTTGAGATATATTGGGCTGGAGTAAGTTCAGGTCCATGGTTGCGCTCCTTGTGTTTGATGTGTGTATGACAACCATTAAACAACTTAATTATGAGGAACTATGGAAGACTTCCTGAAGATGTAAGGAATAACTTTGAAGAAGCAATGAAGATTAAAATTTAGATGGAATTCTAATAGAAAAACAAACGCCTGATCCATCAGCTAAGTTCGACACAAAAGCAGTGCCTTTATGGAACTGTGCAATGGTTTGTACAACAAACAACCCAAGACCAAAATGCCCTGTACCACCAGCTGAAGCTTGGGTACGAGAGGTCACCATAGATTGGAATAGTTGGTCTGCCCTTTCCACGTTGATTTGCTCTCCTTGGTTTTCAACCTCTATAATCCAGTCAAACTTATCTGCTCTCAATCGCACTATAATGGGGGTGTTTTTGCGTTGAAAATCCTTAGCATTATCTAGTAGTTTATCAAGCGCTTGCTCTAAGCGGTAATCCACTGCTTGAGCCACTGCAGCCTTTTTGATGCCTACATAGTTGATCGCTAAATGATGCCCCGCCAATTGGTGTTGATGCTGGCAATATAAACTAAGAAAATAATTCAGGTCCAAAGATTCTAATTCGTCATTAGTCAACGCCTGCTCTAGGTTGGCAGCAGAAGACAACTTAGCCAAAATAGAGTCAATGCTGTGCAACCCTCTTTTAGCGATGTCGATGTAGTTCTTAAGCTCCTCATCAAGAGGAAAATCAGACATGTTCTCCATAGAGGTAGAGATCGCATTTAACGGGTTTTTTATCTCATGGCTTAGGGTGCGGGGCATGGTTGACATAAAAGACTGCTGTTCATGCAGTTTAGACACCACATCTGAAAAACTACGTGCCAGATCTCCAATAGAATCATCTCTATCGACCTGCCCTACGATTTTACTTGCGACCAGTCTTCCCTCGCTGTTCACCATATTGGTAGTTTCTATGCGTAACTTTCGCACGCGATAAGCTAAGCGCCAGAACAAGAAGAAAATGATAGAAAAAATCAACAAGATGCCCACGACGCTAAACAGCACAATATTTTGTAAAGACTTAAGTTGTAGTTTTAGTATTTGATCGGTAGATTGCTTAACCAGCACTACACCAATAACTGATCCATCATCAGACAGCACCGGTGCAGCCGTCGCTAAAAAACCACCACCAAACAAAGAGGACCACCTAGCTTGGGCTAATTCACCTTGTGCCGCAGAGGCCAAAAGCTCTTCTTGGCTTTCTAACTCATCCCCTGTTATCCCCATGCTCATCTGCAAAGACACAATCATGGCTTGATCTATAAGGGCTGTTATAGCCCCCCACAAGGTCGTTTCACTGCCCCCCACGCTTGTACGGGGCTTTGGCTTAGTTTGAGCTCTGAGCTGATTGTTGGTGTCATATAAAGCAATATAGTTCACCGATTCAGCTAATCGTTCAAGTAACAAGTTCGCAGCTGACGAACTGGTGTTTAGTATGTGAAAACCCTTAGAGGAACCCATAGAAGATAGGCCACTGGCAGTGGTGCTATCAAATACAGAAAAACGTAACTCTTGTTTTTGGCTCAAATATGTTTTGTTAATTTTAACCTCTATGGCATAACCTTCACTTGTGGGCATCATTACAGCCTCGATAGGCGCTGCTTTAAAACGATCCATGGTGTCACGCCGCCAATTAGCTCCCACTCTAAATATAGCCACAAAACCACCTTTTTGAGGCACAAGGGCAACCCGCTCGATATCACCAGACTGATTGATCCACTCCAGCCTAACGTGATCTCTTGCTGCAAACCTGTTTATTGCGCCAGTGTCGTAATCTGGATCTGGGTCTCGAACACTAATAAGTCCATACAAGCTATTGTTGCGCTCCCCTATGGCCACAGAAAAACCAAAACCATTAAAACTGGTGCGTTGAGGAAAAGACACTTGCCGATAACTTTGGTCTTGCCAATCTTGTTTTGAGCCATCAAGGGTTATGGGGGTGGCTAGGTAGGTTTTTGGTAGTGGGGCCCCTGAGACTATAGACAAACTAAGGTTCTTTTTTTGGTTATAAAAAGTGTTTGCCACAGAGCGTCCAAATTGCTCTTGAGAAAGCAATTGCCCTGAGTCTAAAAATTGTTTGGCTTCACTAATAAATTGATAACCAAGCCAAGGCACAGCACTCATAACTACTAACAGGCTAAGCACTTGAAAAGATAATTTAAACCTGCGCTTTTTACTAGGCAATTTAGCCACCCACTAAACCTTCCATCGGTAACCAAGGCCATATTCTGAGGCAATGCCATTAAACTCAGGCACTGACATTTTAATTTTTTTCTTTAAGTTTTTAATGTGTGCACTAATTGTATTTTTTTCCACCACACTTGAGTGTGTTACATGGGCAAAGCGTTCGTAGGTAATCACATTGCCAGGATGCAACACCAATGCATGTAACATATTAAACTCTGTCACTGTCAGGTTCAGCACCGGCTCACCAGCCAAAGTTACAGCTCTAGAGTTAGTGTTTAACGTCAAGTCACCGCACTCCATTTGAATGTCCGTTTCAGCCGATAACCTGTTATGGTTATTAGCCAGCATCATTAACGTGGCCACTTTGGCAGCCAAAAATTCCATGCTAATTGGTTTAGGCTGGTAGTCCCATGCACCCATTTTCAGGCCCCACACTTTATCAAACTCGCCGTCACGGTCTGTTAAAAACAATACGGGGAGTCCTTCATGAATCCGCACTGCTTCATTATACAACTCAAACCCACCATCATAGTCATGTCCTAAGATAATATCCAAAATGAGCAGGTCAGGTCTATGTCGGCTTAGGTGATCAAGCGCGTCGGCTTTATTAGCAAATGCATGAACCGTGTATAACCGCCGCGTGAGCAGTTTTTCATAATTAGAACGTTGGTCATCATCATCTTCTACAATTACAATGCTTCCGTTCTTAGGCGTGTTACTTTTTTTCATAGCTTTCCATTTCACTACTTTATAGCGCCAATCCAACGCAGCGCAGCGTTTGACCCCTTACCAGAAAAAGAGGCTTTTAGCACCTTCCCTTCACTGAAGATCAACAAATTTACTGGTGATTCAGTCTGAGATATGGCCACTAACATTGGTGGAGTAATGGCGCCATAAAACACTGCACTAGGCCCTTGTTCAGCAATAAAGGATTGACCCATTATAGTCATTTCCACACGGTCAATCTGGCTTGGGATAATGTAATAGATAGAGCCATCTTGTCGACGGTTGATCTGAAAATTAGTGGAACCAAACCAACCCACATCCAAAGTTGTGGTGGCATCAGAATATTTATGTGTTAAATCACCTCGCTTAAAAACATGCCGTACAGCCCAGTCACCATAACAGTCATAGATGATATGGTCAGAATGCATGGGTTTGTCACATTGATTAGGCTTGCCCGCAAAGCTGCTGATCGACACCAAGAGCAGAAGCATTAGCAGTATGTGCCATGGCCTAGCTAGGAGCGCTCCTATTGAACAGCTATTGAGTAGGGAATGAGCCATAAAGGTGATGGAGATCTCTGATACCTGTGAATTCAAAACTAACTTAACAGTTCACGTAAAGCACGCCAAGTAGATTTGGGTCATAGCCGGATGAATTCATCAAATCTTCATGGTTGAAGTTAGGGAATTTAAAGCAAAAAAAAGACGCTCTACTTTGTAGATCGTCTTTTTGTAAGAATAGTGGTGGGTGATGACGGGTTCGAACCGCCGACCCTCTGCGTGTAAAGCAGATGCTCTCCCAACTGAGCTAATCACCCACATCACTGGTTAGCTCAGTACGACACCGCTGCTAAATCAGTGCGCACATTATAAGGCAATGGAGCCTTAGGTCAATGATTAAATAGAGTTAATTTTACAAAACTTGCTATGGCAGATAATTAGCTCATGGCAGGCTATAATAGTAAGGTGTTTAATATATACGCTATAATAAAAATATATTTTGCTGTTACAGTTAGTTAATTCTCCAATACATAAATAGATAGGAATCTTTCATGGTTATCAAACCTCGCGTTCGTGGCTTTATGTGCATCACCTCCCACCCAGCTGGCTGTGAAGCTAACGTACAAAGCCAAATCGACTACGTCACCCAAAAAGGTGCATTAGAGGACGGTCCAAAAAGGGTTCTTGTGATTGGGGCCTCTACTGGCTATGGCCTTGCCTCACGAATTACAGCAGCCTTTGCTAGCGGCGCAGATACCCTTGGCTTATTCTTTGAAAAGGAAGGCACGCAAAAGAAACCAGGCACTGCAGGATGGTATAACTCCGCTGCCTTTCATACTGCAGCTCAGGCTAAAGGTCTATATGCAAAAAGCATTAACGGTGACGCTTTTTCTGATGAGCTAAAGCAAACCACTATAGACACTATTAAGGCTGATTTAGGCCAAGTAGACCTAGTTGTTTATAGCCTTGCATCACCTCGCCGCCAACATCCTAAAACTGGCAAAGTGCATATGTCAACCTTAAAGCCCATAGGTAAAGACGTTGTTCAGCAAGGTGTAGATACAGACAAAGGCATCATCAAAGAGTTTGCCATTGGAGCAGCTAATCAAGAAGAAATTGATAACACCGTTGCCGTAATGGGTGGTGAAGATTGGCAAATGTGGATTAGTGCACTGAGCGCAGCCGATGTTTTGGCTAAAGGTTGCAAAACCACTGCCTTTACATACGTGGGCGAAAAGGTGACGCGTGACATATACTGGGATGGCACTATTGGTCAAGCTAAGAAAGATTTAGACAGCAAAGCCGTTGGTATTCGAAAGCAAATGAACACCATTGATGGTGATGCAAGAGTCTCAGTGCTTAAAGCAGTCGTTACTCAAGCCAGTGCAGCCATTCCAGTAATGCCACTTTACCTGGGTTTATTATTTAAAGTAATGAAAGCAAAAGGCACTCATGAAGGGTGCATTGAGCAAATTGATTTACTTTTTCGTGAAAGCTTATACGGCTCCAACCCCCGCTGTGATGATGAAGGCCGCTTAAGGGCTGATTACAAAGAACTTGAACCTAATGTGCAAGCTGAAGTTGAAGCACTATGGGCTAAAATTACGGATGAAAACTTGTTTGAAATTAGCGATATGTCTGGCTATAAGGCTGAGTTTTTACGCCTCTTTGGTTTTGGCATAGACGGTGTAGATTATGACGCTGAGGTTAACCCTGAAGTTAATATTACTAACCTCATCAGCGCTTAACCCGAGCCTAAAATGATGTGTAATAGTGATCATATTGGTCTCATAAAAAGGAACTAAGATGAAACATAGTTCCTCATTCATCGCTAGAAACATTGAGGTATGCTCCTACCTTGGTGTATTTCTGGCGGTGGCTATGCTTAATATATACACATTCCTTATTAATCTGCTAGACCCATCTTTAAACTACACTTGGGCAATCGCTTTATTTGTTTCGATACTTTATATCGCACCGATAACACAATGGAAATACGTCGTTTTTGCATTGCTTTTAAGCCACATCTTTTGGCAACTATTGCTCCAGCCAGGTCACATCGGCTGGTCTTTAATGATTATAGAGATAAGCGCTAGCCTAATTATCGCTTTTTACGCTAAGTATTTTAATAATAACTGGCGGCCATCAGATTTCAACAGTAGGATGCTTGCCTATCTTCCAGGTATGGTTCCTGCATACCTGATCTACCTAGTGTGCGTTACAATGCGAGACTGGGAAATACATGGACAACATTCAGCAGCGTTTATTTTTAACATTGAGTTTTTTTTGCAGCACTCCCACCTTTTGGAATTTATTTTAGGTGCTTGTGTTACCTTTCTTATACTTTATTGGTATAGCTACAAACTTATTAGACCAAAAAAACTACACCTATTTTTTCTAGCTTTTGCTTCACATGTTGGTTGCCTTTATTTTTGGCCACACAATTTGATCCCACTTACATTCACCATGATTACGTCAGTCTATTATCTTGGATTAATAGGCGTAGCAATTCCTAGCTTGATTTGTGCTCTTGCAATGCCCTTTATATTTTTTGGTGGCGAACCAATGCTCAGCCAAATCAACCAGTTAAGTTATGCTGTTTCGATTTTATTGTCCTGCGTATCAGGTTTAATGCTGCGTGGTTTTTTTGCCGCCATTAAAAAAGGCGAACCTTATCGCTTTGTTTTGTCAAAAGTGAACCCTATTGGCTTAATCATCGGCCCCTTAGAAGTCGATAATTTAAGGTCCCAACTGCAAGAAAAGAACCAGCAAATTAGCCAAGCATATGGTGAGCTAGAGCAAACCAACAATAATTTAAAGACCCTAACAGCATCGCTGGAAACACAGACACAAACTTACAAAAAAATGGCCGAATTAGATCAATTGACAAGGCTGAAATCACGGCACTATTTCTATAACCACCTAACCGATGGCACTCGAAATTGTTCTTACTGCCTTATACTCATCGATTTAGATAACTTTAAAAGCGTGAATGACATTTATGGTCATGACGCCGGAGACCAGCTACTCAAGGCCTGTGCCTCTGTGCTCAAAAAAGCAGCAAAACCATATGGTTTTGCTGCACGCTTGGGGGGAGAAGAGTTTTGTATAGCACTAGCCAATTTAGACCTTAATGCAAGCCAAAAGATCGCAGACAACATAAGATTCAGCTTAGAAAAAACATCCATTACTAAAGCCAACGTTGCTGTGAGTCGCACCACCAGTATAGGTTTGGCTGAGCTAGTCACCAGTGCAAAACTTAAAGATATAATCAGCCTTGCAGATGAAGCTCTTTACGTATCTAAGTCTAAAGGCAAAAACACCACAACTTTGGCTGATAAAGAGTTTATTAAACAACGACAAAGCAACCAAAACAATCTCACTCTTAGCGACCTTTTAGCGGGTTTAGCAAATAATGAATTCCACCTACACATCCAACCTATCTGCAGTAATAGCACCAGTAAAGCAGTTGGCTTTGAAGGTTTAATGCGTTGGCATAGACCAGACGGTTCTATACTTAGCCCTGATCGGTTTTTAGAGTTAGCCATATCACCTGCGGTGTATCCACGGTTTAAAGACACCTATATTTCTCAGTTGATCCCCATCGTTGAAACATTGACAAAACTCAATCCTGATTACTATCTGTCGTTTAATACAGAAGGTGTGTTTATCCATTCTACCAAAATGGTTACCGAGTTAATCACCTTAATAAAATCTGCCAACATAAAGCCTGATCGTTTGGTCATCGAACTTCCAGAAAAGGCAGCCATCGTTAATACTAAAAAGGCTTTGAGTAATATTAAGTTACTCCAAAAAAATGGGATTAGTATTGCTTTAGATGACTTTGGCATGGAACACTCGAATATGGATCGTATACGGGACATTCCAGCAGATATTGTCAAAATAGATCGCAGTTTTATTTCAAAAATAGACCAAAACCCCCGTAGTTTAGCCATCATAAACGCATTGGTTGCTATGGCGGAACAGCTCAACTTTTTAATCATTGCTGAAGGCATTGAAACCCAGGCGCAGGCAACTATTTTAGCTCAAGCAGGTATTACTAGGGCACAAGGCTTTTTTTATGGCCACCCCAAACCAGTGGACTATTGGTTTGACCAAATAGATAAGGGTAATATTTAATAACACTGGCCGGTGAAACCGCTTCACCAAAAATCAGGTCTAAAAGAGGCTCACATTCTCTGGCTTAGCCAAAAAGGCCACCACTTGACAAATCACAGGCACAAAAAAACCGCGTTTAAGCGGCCTAATGTTTCCAACAGCAGTGTAAATGGCGGAACGGACGGGATTCGAACCCGCGACCCCCGGCGTGACAGGCCGGTATTCTAACCAGCTGAACTACCGCTCCGCATTATATTACTACTTCCAACG